>Ga0163148_10007497_pt1 | contig 10247 bp, 15 predicted proteins | sample OliLakLV19MP7P2_FD_148606 | JGI IMG/M metagenome (GOLD analysis project Ga0163148, IMG submission 148606) | Freshwater microbial mat bacterial communities from Lake Vanda, McMurdo Dry Valleys, Antarctica- Oligotrophic Lake LV.19.MP7.P2 | ecosystem: Environmental > Aquatic > Freshwater > Lake >... | reverse complement strand
GCTGCCGACGTGCGGGCAGAGCGATTTCACGCAGGCGACGCTTCCATGCGTGGAACGAGGAGACGGCGATGCCGCGCTGCACGCAGAAGCGGTGTACGGTGAGGCCCGAGGACGCGAAGTCGTCGATAAGGACGGTCCAGCGGTCTTGATGTGATTTCATGCCGCGAGTGTGGCGGCGATGAAATCAGGATGGAAGATGGCTTTGGTGGAGCGGACACCGAGTTCCAACTCGATAGGGCTGACATAGTCAATGGTCGAGCCGGCGTCTGATGCTGTAGAGACCGTCGATGACGCGGCGAGTGTCCTCGTGGCCTGCTCGCTCGTCGCGGACTCCCGTCCGCACATGAACCTGAGGCGTTGAAGGTGCCGTCCTGCGTGCTCCACCGCCCTGACACTTCTGGGAAGGACACGTCAAGTCGATCGTCGCGCACATGGTCTATGTCGCGCTCAATTCGGTCCGTGCGGGGATCGCGGCGTCGCTTGACCATTACAGGCCGGCGACGGTCGCGGAGTGTGTCGAGGACCTGAAGCGCCGCATCGCAGACCGCGAGTTTGCGGGCGACGCCGCCGCGGCCCGCGAGCGGCTCCGCAGCGTTCGCCTCGTCGCGGCGATGCCGTGCGAGCCCGGCGAGGAGCTGCGCGCGAAGCCGGTGCTCCAGAACGGAGCACCGAACCCGTGGTTTGGCGGGCACGTTCCGTCCATCATCGAGGGATCGAGTCTCGCGGCGTATCTGCACGACACGGACGCGCAGGGTCGAGAGCCGGCGCTCGGCAAGGCGGGCTGCATCCCGGAATCCACGCCGCCGGTGCTTCTATGAGGCTCGCGGACTTGCTCGCGCGGTCGGAGCGCTACTCGCTGAGAATCCCGAGATCCGGCCTCGCCTCGCAGAGTTGATTCTTGCGGGTCCTGACATTGATGCTGACGTGTTCAGGCGCGACATTGCACCCCGGCTCGTCAGCACTGATCACCCGATGACTCTGTACGCGTCCTCGAACGGCTGGGCATTGGCCGGCTCAAAGAAATTGAAAGGCGCGCCGCGTATCGGCGACTCCGGCAGCGGTCTGTGCGTAATGCCCGGAATCGAAACTGTCGACGCCTCCGCGATCGACACGAGCCTGCTTGGCCATTCCTACTACGGCAGCTCACGCAGCATCCTCTCGGACATCTTCGCGCTCATGACAAGCGGCTCGCGGGCGGAAAACCGCTTTGGGCTCGCCGCTTCGATGACCAAGGAAGGACGCTACTGGGTGATTCGGCCTTGAGCGATGGCCACATTGGACCACTTGGACTCCCTTGTGGGGCTTAGCCTGTGCACAGCCGATCCCAAGAACCATCGCTCCATGCGCTTTCGCGCGGCCTGACTGACCAACGGATGTGCCGTTAAATGATTGCAATTCCGCAGACCGACTTGGTTATACAGGCCGCAGTTGATCCGTGCGCTCGTGGTGCGATCTCTGTCGGGAGCTGCCGCTGCTGGCGTGAACGCCTCGCGCGAAGGTCAACTGTGATCCGTATTAGAGGACGATCTCACTATAATCATAAGCATCCATCATCCAGCGGCGCGCCTGATTTCGCTTTACTCAATCGCCGGTGTCGGTGGCGCGTCGGTCAAAACCTCGACGGCGCCTTTCGTGCCTGTTTCTTCTTGACACCTGAGCAGAAATTCTTGTGAAAGGGCAGCGCGTTCGAGGAGCAGAGGCCCCACGGCGGGTGTTAATCCCTGAGGCACGGCACGCCCCACGCCCGCCTCGACATCGTCGTCCCAAGTGGCGCATGCAGCTTCAAGCCGTTCGCAAATCTCCTTGTACCTCTGGCAATACAACAAGTGGAGCGTTGCCGCTGTTCCGCGAGAATCTGGGCCGCTTTGGCCATCAGTTGCGACCCGCTCGAATTCCGAAATCGTGGCCGCATGAGTCGGATCCGGGTATAGCTCCGGGAAGATGTGCCCTTTGACTCCAACTCGGGCTAACTCGCGTTCCTTCGGCGGCAGTACTGCAAGCAGCTCCTCGGCCACACGCAGATGAAGGCCTCGCATGCGTTTCGTGAGCCGCGCGGCTGTTGCCCAGGTCCGCTCAGGATCAAAGCTCGGATCATCCTCCCCCCGCGCATAATCACGAAGGTACCTTTGGACCTTCCGACCTGCCGCAAGACGCGCCGCAGACCATTGACCAACCAACGACGTAAGTTCCCTTTCGTACTCAGCGAGCCTTCCATGTATTGCGATACGGTTGTCGGTCGTGGTAAATTCCTGGGGAAGCGCCTCCCACACGGAGCGAAGCTCGAGGTTCACCCAGCGGCTCGTCGTTGGGATCGTCCGATGCTTTCGGCGTGCAGCAACATTGCGGAAAACCTCCAAAGTCTCCGTTTGGTGCGCATCCAGAGCCGGCGCGAGCGAATCAATAAACTGCAACTCAAGCCTGGCGACTGAGTCTCGCAGGTGTTTGCCGGCTTGATCGGCTGCATCCAATGCAGCGCGGAATTCATCGGATGTCGTCCCGCGTGCTTGCGCTATGTCGGCCGCGGCCGCGGCCTTGCGCAGGTACGCTGGCACCGCTGTGACGGTATAGGGATTGTGATGATCCTTCCAAAACACCTCGAATTTCGCCAAAATCAACGCACGCTGCGCCTCGCTGGCTTCCAGGATTTCCGCCCAACGTTCCGTCTCTTCAAGCGACAGCACCTCCTGCACCGGCGTAATCGAGTGTGCGTATCCAATACCGTCTTCAAAATAGTCGCTCAGCTGCTTTGGTCCGTCGGCAAAGCAAACTATCGCTGCCAGAAAAAATGATGAGACTTGCATTTGGCGATCCTTACCAGGATTAACAGCCCTCTCCGACAGCCTCTTTGCTCAAATGGTTAGAAGTGAAAACAACACCGGTATCGATGCACCCGTGAGGGAGCGAGCATGCACTGTGTCGCTTTTGGCAGGTGAAGTATCCAAGGTGCTGACACATGGTCAGCCCACTTATACGGGCCGCAGTTGATCCGTGCGCTCGTGGTGCGATCTCTGTCGGGAGCTGCCGCTGCTGGCGTGAACGCCTCGCGCGAAGGTCAACTGTGATCCGTATTACCGCCCCGACGCACCGTTTCATTGCCTGACTTACAATAATGATATGCGGACATGAGTAGCTTCCGCAGTCAGCTCCCATGCCAGCGATGTAGCATGCAGAAGTGTTTTCGGTGACGAAGCAGCAGCAGACCTCCTGCGCCAAAGCCTTCGAGCTACAGTACATGCTCAGCAGCCCCAACGCAGCACACGAAACTCGCGACGATAAGCTTTTCATTGTGACTCCTAAAGGATACACTACAATCATCGAATCCTGAGTGCTGGCCCACACCAGACACTATGATAGTTCGCTGTGCACGAGATAAGCGTCGGGGCAAGCTGCCCCGACCAACCCCTGCACCGCCGCCCGCAAACATTCCTAGGGACCCCCACGACCGACGTCGTTCTGGCCATCTCGTTCGGTCGGCGCGAGTGGCACCGCGTTCGATCTCCGCAGAATCCAGGCCGTCTGCGGCGCAATGTAACGATGGATGTATTCGTGGGAAATCATTAAGAATCATTAAGGACACTCACCTCGAAAAGGGAAATATCATGGTGCTTCAGGCTTTCGAAGAATCATTAAGGACACTCACCTCGAAAAGGGAAATATCATGGTGCTTCAGGCTTTCGTGTGGGTAGCCGACCGGCCCGGATACAGATCAAGCCCCGTCGGCCCTTCGCCCCGGCGGACGAGGCCTGACGCACGGCACTCGAATCGCGCCGCCATCGGCAGATCGCTGTGCGATCCGGCGAAACAGAAGAAAGAGAGCCCGCCGTCGCCGTCGCATCGCCGCCGCAGGGGTCCGGCGCATGCGAGGGCGACGGCGGGCGGTCAGGCGCCCACATGACGCTGCGAACTCGCTGGAGCCCGAGCGGAGCCGCCCGAAAGATGGCCTTCCTTTTCTCTGGCGCCGGCCTGCGGACGGAGCCCGGGCTGCGGAACGCGGCAGCGTCGCCCACACGAAAGCCGGAAGACCCGAAATCATTCGAAATCATTAACGAAATCATTAAGGACACTCACCTCCAAAAAGCGCTTTCGAGCGGCGACCCGGCCATTCTCGGCGAGCCGGCTCCCAATGTGACATCCAAACACGCGGGCGCGAAGGGCATGATCGCTCAAACGCGGGGATTTGGTCTTCGCTGAGGCCGTTGCCGCGAGCGGAACACCTGCTTCGCGCATGCGATCGCCGCCGGATGTCCGGATTCGCCCGTGCTCGCTTCGATTCTCGATGCAGTGCGCGCTACGTGACGAGCAGACGCGGAGCCTGCGCAGTCGCCGCCGCATGGCCATCGCGATCCGCCGCCGCCGCCCTCACACGGCGTCCGCTGCCGTCCTCGGCATCGCCGAAGATCCCGACCGCGAATTTCCTTCCCGTCGCCCGCGCACGCTCCGCGAGCGACCTCGCGCTGCCGCTGAAGTTGCCCCACGCGCCGTTCCGCGCCCGGCTCATCGCCCGGTCGAGCTTCGCGGTGATCGAGCGTACTGCCCGCATCAGCGGCGACGACGCCGCCTGTTCCACAGCAAACACCGCGAGCTCTGCGTCGAGCTGTGCCAGCACGCGCGGTGTCGACTCGGGAATGCAGCCGCTCTTTCCGAACACCGGCTCTCGGCCCTCCGCGTCGACATCATGAAGGAACGCCGCGAGGCTTGAGCCCTTTTTGAAGGTGAGTGTCCTTAATGACGTTCTGTTCGAATCGATCGGCGTTCCTGTATTCGACACCCAGTAGTGCGTCGCTCAACGGCCCGATCATCGCTGAATCCCCATTGTCAATCGACATCCCATCCCGCGATCGCGTTTCAGGCCTTTGCGACAGGAAGTGGGTCAAGCGCCAATGGCTTACGTGCGGTTAGCGAGGTCACTTCAGTTGGTCGCCAATAACGACCGCGCCGCATTCTGGACAGCGCCTCGATGACCCGCCGGTGATGTCGAAACCACAGATGTGACATCCACCGCACGCGACGTTTCGACGCCAACGCCAGACTAGCCAGACACACCAGGAAGTCGCCATAAGGAGCAGCGGCAGCGCCACTCCGTAGACAACCGAGTCCGCGAGCGAAACTCCGTTCCTCGTCGTCAGCCCCGTCAAAAAGAATATTACCGCGCCGGTGGGTCCCGCGCTGGTTTCGTCAGGTGTGAGCCAACCCAAAATGACGATGTCCCTATTTTGAACCGGAACGCGAAACCTCCATCTGCATAACTGAAAATGCAATAGAAGCGCAACGGCGAAGCAGCAACAAGCGATAAAGATGGCGGTGGCCTTGCTCATAGTCCGTAAAAGCACAGCATTCGGCTCGGTAAACCTAGGCGCATCCTGCTCTTCACCTGAACGGCGAGCCTTGGATCCGAATATACAGCGGGGCTGTGCCGACCATTCGAAATTCCAGATACGTTCCGGTGGCACCGGTCTTCGGGCGCCGCACGTCTAACGGGGCGATCCACCGACTTGCTCCCGCAAACTCCTCAGTTGGCGTCCACATGAGCTGCCAGTCGCCGATTGTGATATCCCAGCCCGCTCTGTTGACTATCTCCATCCTTGGAAGATCGAGTGATTTTACCTCTTGGCGCATGATCAGCCAACAGCGGTCAGATTCTTGCGTGACCAAATCTAACGAGCCGCGATCCGAGAATAGCCGCACAGCAGATCGAACGCGAGCATGCATCGTCAGAGTGCACGGAGCTTGATCCGCTATCTTAAGCCACACCCGCTCCACTTTACTCCCGACGGCCTGCACGCTTACAACAGCTGAGATGTCAACAAAACCGCCCGGCAAAACGTCTTGCGTTGATGTTGTCGCGCTTGTGCACGAGCAACTCGCGGTCGTTGATGAAATGCGAACACGGTTTTCAGTGATATTTTTCAGCCGGAAGGTGTGTCGAAGGTCCAGCTTCGTTCCCAATACTGCGACGTCCCCGAAGTCGTACTCTAGGACGCCCTCGAACGGTCCGGATAGTTCCGATTTCGCTTCGGTAGGGCGGGGAGCTAGCACCACTGGATCGGGCCGGCCCGGACGTTCAAACGAAATCGCAAGAACAAGCCCAGCAATGGCGCCTAGCACGCTGGCGAACACCAAATTCATCGTCCAACTCGCAAGCCGCGTCGGCTGAGTCTGGCAACCCAAGCCAACGAAACGGCGCTGGCTGCGCCCCCGACCGCAGACGCGACGCGCACGACTGGTCGAGGTCCACTTTCAACATTCAAGTCATCGCCAAACTGGTCCGCGATCAACTTCGCACGCAGAGTGGCAGGACTCAGGGGGCCCACCCAAGGCCGCGACACCCCGTCAATTTTTATGACATTGCCTCCAACCCTATACTCAGCAACTAAACAACGGTCATTTACGTCGGCGCCTTCGGAAGGGGCCAACTCAAAGGCTAATAAATCCATTCGAGTAGGAGCTGCCGATAGCAACTCCCATCCATCGCGAACCACCAGATACGTAACCACCTGTGGCGGTACAATACGAGGTGGAGCCACATATAATGTAAAGTAGCGGATGAACGCTTTCGTGGGCAGGGGGATGCCGTCCCCGATCGTCTGCCATTCAAGCACCTCGAATTCGATCTTTCCGACGACTTTGCGATCAGAATCCGAGGGAAAGGCATCATAGATTGTCATTACAAGCTTTTGAAGTTCATGGCGGACCGCTCCGAGCTGCAGAGACACCAAGGATTGGCCCGCACCGTGCGACAGTTTCAGTGTCGCTGTCACTCCGTCAGAGTGAAAATCTAAAAGCTCAGTCCGCTCTAGGAGTCCAGCCATGCCATCCGGCCCAGTTATTGTTCGCTCCGACGAGCAATCAAAAAAACCTAGGCAATCAAGCGGCTGACCGAGGGGTAGATCGCGCTCGATGGTGAATCGCCCATCCTCTGGGTTTTGAATTCCCCATCGTACACGATTCCACGCCATGATCACACGAGCTTGCTCCAAGCAAGCTCCATATTCCCACCGCATGAATCCGCCTTGACGCCGTATGGAATGCACTACGCACTGCACCGCATCATCGGCCTTCACCGATTCTAAGTCTGCTGGTGGAACCGTCCGCAACTGGGTAATCGTTATATCACTCTGGGAGTTTTGAGCAGCGAACGCTGCAGCACGGGAAGATGTGATTGCCCGTCTAATAAACTCGTCGCCCGGCACTTCATTGACCGGTGCGAGCAGTGCCAAGGCGACGAGTATTCCAAAATTCGCTGACATATCTACTCCGAGCCGTGTATTAGCGTTGCGCGAGCCGAGCGCTCTAATACGGATCACAGTTGACCTTCGCGCGAGGCGTTCACGCCAGCAGCGGCAGCTCCCGACAGAGATCGCACCACGAGCGCACGGATCAACTGCGGCCCGTATAAGTTAAGGGCTCGTGCACACAGACCGGTCGCAGGTCCCGCTAAATCCGCTCGTCTGGCAGGACCAAAGCACACAGTCCGATTCCTGCCCAGGTTGGCCAGAGAAGACACATGTCGCGATCTGGAAATTGGAGCAGACAGCTGGGGTACCAGGCGTGCACGTCCGGTTGGCGGCAACCAAACACTCTCTGTTCAATGTCGTGTTGAAAGCACAGTAGTCGCACTGGCCCGACCCACAACATGCTGGGGCTCCGCCACCACATGCACCAGCAGTCCCACATTCCACGTTGGTTTGCTGCTTACCCCAAGCCTGCGGAACGACTCCTATGGCTAAAATAAGTCCTAGGGTCGCGACTGCTGATCTAATCAATTGGTGCTTTTTCACGCGGACACAATCCTTTCTAAAAGGGTAGTGAAACTCCAAGGCACTCGAACACTCGAGCGCCATCTTCACCGTACCTCGTATCGTCGACGGGGGCCGGGTTGGATCTCCGCAAGATGAGTTGCGCGACTAAATCCCTGAGGTTGGGTCTGCCGCGCTTTGTTAACTGCTTCGACGAACGTGGCTTCGCTCGCAGCAAGACGACGGGCGATCTCTTTCAGGAGCGCTTCATGGGCTACGTCTACTGTTTTCATCGACTCGATGAGCTTGGAGTACGCGTACGCGCCGTCTTCGCTTATCGTCTCCAAGCTTCCACATTTCGAAATAATTATATCAGCCTCCGTGCGGGCTGCGGCGATTCTCGCCGCGGTGGACTCCGTTACGAATCGAGTTACGAGTTCCGAGATTTCCCAGGCATTCTGCGCGTCGGCGGCGACCGCTGCTTCCTGAAACCGATCGAAATTGTCTTCAATCCACCATCGCCCTCCAGCATGTGGCGCCGCCAATCCCAACGCAAACTCTATCCATCGATTCCCCGCGAGATCATCTTCTTCGTCCAGATCTAGGAGTTGCGCAAGCCCGTCCACGGCAGTGAGCAGTGCTTTGATCGCAACGCCCTTGGTTCGCCGCAGATTTTGTTGCCAATTTCGTAGATCGGAGGAGTCTTCGGTCAGCTCTTTAACCCCTCGGCGAATGCCGCTTGGGGAAGTCATTTGTGCCACGTAGGCGAGATCTGCCACGGCCAATGTGAAAGTGTATTCATCAAGGATCTCTTTGGCTTCAGGGGTGAGTGGATGGACGCCAATACTGCGCTCCCCGCATACAGAAGCCCTGAAGTGCTGCCCGATGCTCGGAATTTCCTTCAATGCCTTCAATACAAGGCGCTCAAACTCACACTCGGTACTGAAGTCAAAGCCTGGACGATATGGCACATCCATGTCCTTCGCGACGATCGCGCGGATGATAAAAGCACGCGCGATCTGACGGTCTGATTCACCCAGGGCGGCTTCCGAGCGAGACAGGAATACTTCTGCGTTACGAAAGGACTCCGCCATTGACTGTCGCTGAATCTTCAGGAGTGGGGCGTCGAGACCCCGCTCGTGAATCTCCAGAAGAAAGGCGGCCTGATCTAAAGGCACCGGAGGCTTGGGGGGTGAGTTCGGATCCTTAGGTGGCTGATGTGTGGCGATCCACTCGACGCGCGCGGCCTCGATCTCCGCCTGATGAAATCGGACACCGTCAGCAGTTCGTCGATTTAGCGCCGACTGGTCCCCGGCATACAAACCGTACGCCTCAAGAAGAGTCCTCTGATCTTCTGGATCCAGTGCAAGTCGGCAGCTGAGCGCTCCGATGGCATCGCGCGGTATGTCAAACCGCAGGGCGGGCCACTCTTTGCCCGGTACAGCCTGCTGCGACGGAGCGGGCGGATTGCGCCCAGTGACTTCCCCCAAGGGAGCGCCTGAGCCAGCCGATCCCAGCGCGGCGAACAGCGTCAGTGCGGCGAAGCGACAAGCTAAGGGCGACAGGGCAGGGCGATAATTCACTTTGTAACCTTCCCGCGGCTAGCAATAATTGCGAAGCAGGATTCTGCGACCTCGATGCTCGGCCCTCAGATTGGCCGGGTATTACTTAACTTAATTGCCTACTAAATTTTTCACATATACAGCGCGGCCCCGGGAACTGCGTCGCTGCAGGCGAGGACCGGCTTTGGCGCTGCCGCTCATTGTTCCGGACGGCATGGGCGTGTCAATATGAAAAATGCAAATTAGGGTGCTCAGGAGCTTGCTGGGTAGATTTACACAGAGACAGAAGTGCTCCTCACGTCGAGAGTTGACACCGAACAGCTCCGCGATTCGGTGGTGACAGACGTCGGAAAAAGTCCGCGGTCGCGGCAGCACAAGATGCGATCCGCCGGCGCGTCTCCCACCTGCTTTCGCGGCCGGTATCAGCGCATACCTTCTGCTTTTGTGGACCCTTCAGTTCCTCCAACGTTGGAAGCGTTCAACGGGAGCGGTTTCTGGCGTTCTGCATCTCACAACACGCAAGCAGGTCGTTGGTTGGAGCTGGATCAAGCCAGTCACCGGTGACGGAGACCGCGCACTCGTGCTCAGTTCACCGGTCGCTGATTCAGGCTGCGGCCTAAGCAGCCGGTTGTCACCCGTTACAACGGTGACTTCCTGAACCAGTAGTAATTGTCCGGGCACGGGTGAACCGCGTGAGCGGTTCTGACCTGCTCCCCAAAATCTGAGCCAGTTCCTATGAGAGTCCCGATGAGCCCCGGCCGGGCTTCGGAGACTCTCGATGAAACGGACACGACACTCACCTGAGCAAATCATCAACAAGCTGCGCGAGGCTGACGCCATGCTCGCCGGCGGCAAGACCGTGGCGCAGGTCATCCAACACCTCACCGTCAGCGAGCAGACGTATCACCGCTGGCGGACCCAGTTCGGCGGCATGAAGTCCGAGGAGGCG
>Ga0163148_10007495_pt1 | contig 10249 bp, 8 predicted proteins | sample OliLakLV19MP7P2_FD_148606 | JGI IMG/M metagenome (GOLD analysis project Ga0163148, IMG submission 148606) | Freshwater microbial mat bacterial communities from Lake Vanda, McMurdo Dry Valleys, Antarctica- Oligotrophic Lake LV.19.MP7.P2 | ecosystem: Environmental > Aquatic > Freshwater > Lake >... | reverse complement strand
AGAATGTAGCGTTCGGCTTGGAAGAGCGCAAAGTGCCGCGCCCGGAGATCAAGCGGCGCGTGGATGAGGCGCTCGCTTCCGTGCGGATGGAGGCCTACGCCGAGCGGAAACCGAATCAACTTTCCGGCGGCCAGCAGCAGCGCGTCGCCTTGGCGCGGGCGCTCGTGGTGCGGCCGCGCTGTCTGTTGCTCGATGAACCTCTGTCCAATCTCGACGCCAAACTCCGCCTAGAGATGCGCACGGAAATCCGCCGAGTGTGCAAAGAGTTTCAGCTTACGACGGTCTATGTGACCCATGATCAGAAAGAGGCACTGTCGATTGCTGATCGCATGGCGATACTGGATGGCGGGCGGATTTTGCAGGTCGGCACGCCTCGGGAAATCTACACCCGGCCGAGCCGGAAAACGGTGGCGAACTTTATCGGGGAGACTGATTTTCTGCCGGGGAAAATTACGGGAATCGATGGGGGGCGCATCGCCGTGGAGACGACGATCGGGGCTTTTGACGGGGTGTTGGGTGATCCGACGAGTAAACCAACGCTGGGTGCGGCGGTGACGCTTTCGATCCGGCCGGAGTGTTGGGAACTGAACCGCAGTGACGCTGATGCCCGCAACCGGGTGCAGGGACGAATCGGCGAATCGATCTATCTGGGCGAGGTGGCGCAGTACGAATTCATCACCGGCAACGGGACAAGGTTGAAAATTTTCGAGGGCAATCCTCGTGGCGTGGATGGGGCGGCACGCGGTGAACTTGGCGCGAGCGTCGCGCCGGCAGACGTGGTGGTGTTGCTGGAGTGATGCGATGCACCGGGCGACATTAATTATTCTTCGTGCCGGGCCAGCGCTGGCGCCGCGCCGAGACTGCCGCAAGCGGCAGCCCTTCAAATACAGTAAAGCCCCGTGGGTGGGGCGCGTGGGCCGGATGGGCCGGATGGGCCGTATGTGCGCCGTGCTGAGGCTGCCGCAAGCAGCAGCCCGACAACTTAGGCAGAGCTTATGAAGCGGGCGCTGCTCATATTGGCTTTGGTGGCGGTGGTGGCATGGCCGTTTTGGCTGCGGCCGAAGCAGGCGAGCGTAAATCAGGCTGATGAAACGCTGGTGATCATCACGCCGAACAATGAGGCGATTCGCTATGAATTCTCCCAGGGATTTCAGGAGTGGTATCGCGCAAAAACCGGAAAGTCGGTCGCGATTGATTGGCGCGTGATCGGGGGGACGAGTGAGATCGCGCGATTTATTGAGTCGGAATATGTTTCGTCGTTTCAGAATTATTGGACCGGGAAACTGGGTAAGGCTTGGAACAGCGAAGTGCAGGCCGCGTTCGCCAATGGTCGGTTGGCGCAGGAGGCCCGCGCGGAGGAGCGGGAGGCGCGACAGGTATTTCTCGCTTCGTCGGTCGGCTGCGGGATCGATCTATTCTTTGGAGGAGGGACCAATGATTTTATCCGGCAAGCCGACGCCGGGCGGATCGTGGACGCGGGGCTGGGGCAGCTGCACCCGGAGTGGTTGAATGAAAAAGTCATTCCGCAATCCTACGCGGGTGAACCGTACTGGGATAAACAGGGGCGGTGGTACGGGACGGTGTTAAGTGGACATGGAATGATTTTTAATACAGATGCGCTGGCCCGCTTGGGCGTGACCCCGGCACCGCGCGAATGGGCCGACCTGCAAGACCCACGTTTGCAGGGTGAGGTGGCGTTGTGCGATCCGACGAAGAGCGGCTCTGTTTCCAAGGGATTTGAGGGAATGATTCAGGAGGAAATCTATCGGGAGTGGACGCGCCTCGCCCGGGAAACCGGCAAACCTCGCGCGGAGTTGGAGGCGGAAGCGGTGCGTCGTGGTTGGGCGCAGGGGTTGCGCCTGATTCAACGGATCGGAGCCAATGCGCGATACTTCACCGATACTTCGCAGAAGCCACCGATCGATGTCGCGGCGGGAAATTGCGCGGTGGGCGTGTGCATCGATTTCTATGGCCGTTATCAGGAGCAAAGCAGCAACGAACGCAGCGGGCAAAAACGGCTCGGCTATGTTTCGCCTCCCGGAGGCACCGTGCTTTCACCGGATCCGATCGCGCTCATGCGTGGCGCTCCGCACCGCGAAGTAGCCGTGGCGTTTATTGAATACACGTTGTCGATGGAAGGGCAGAAGCTGTGGAATTTCAAACCCGGTACGCCCGGTGGGCCCCAACGCTACACTTTGCGACGGATGCCGGTGCGGCGCGATTTTTATACGGAAGCTGCCTGGGTGCCATTTCGCGCGGACCCGGAAGATAATCCTTACGGTCCCGATCATACCTTGGTTTACAACCCGGCTTGGACGAGTGGGATTTTCCGGGAAATGTCTTTTGTGATCCGGGTGATGTGCCTGGATCTGCATCCGGAATTGGTGGCCGCGTGGCGGGAAATCATTCGCGCCGGGCAACCGGCAGCGGCGCTCGCGGTGCTGGAGGATCTATCGGCGGTGAGCTACGAACAAATGACCAGTCGAATTAAACCGGCCTTGAATTCCAAAAACAAGGTTGATGAGGTGCGGCTCGCGAACGAGCTAGCCAGTCATTTTCGGCAGCAATACCTGAAGGCGGCGGCGATGGCGAAGACGGGGCGACGGTGAAGGCGGGGCGCGGGGCAAGCACCGCGTTTTCGCCAGGGGCTCAAATACGTATCGGCTACCCAATCTAACAAGATTCAGATTCCGTCGTAGGTGGTGCGCTTGCCGCACCACGATTACGTTGCGAGGCGAGCTCGCAACCGACCAAACCCCAGACGTTGCGAGACGAGCTCGCAACCGACCAAACCCCAGACGTTGCGAGGCGAGCTCGCAACCTACCAAAACCCAGACGTTGCGAGGCGAGCTCGCAACCTACCAAACCCCAGACGTTGCGAGGCGAGCTCGCAACCTACGGAACAAAGCCACCGGCACGGAGGCCTGTGGCTGCGTCAGCCCGCGAGCTCTGGTTGCCATTTCAGTTACCCCCGTCGAATGATTGGTATTATTCGCATTTGACGGAGAGGGGGTGGGGGGTAAGGTCCTCCCCGACACCCTGCAGTGTTCGAGGTGCTTTCATTAAACCGCTCTTTGCCTTTGTAAACATTTGGGAACTGCCAACAGTCGTGTGGATGCCAGGCCGTAAACCGGAAGGCTGAAACGCGGCGGGCGGTGCCCACCTTAAACTAAAAAGGACATGAGCCTTTGAGCATACGGCACAGGCGGGGTGTCATTATTTTATCCATGAATCCGAACTACTACTCCCTCATCCACGTCTTCGCGTTGTTTATCCTTTCCGCCCATACTTTCATGGCCTTTGCCAATCCGGCACCGGAAAACAAAAAGCGGACCATGATTGTCACCGGGATCGCGAGCCTGTTGGTGTTGATCAGTGGTTTCGGTTTGCTATCCAAACTGCACGCCAATCAGTTTTCCGGCTGGGTCATCGTTAAGCTCGTGTGCTGGCTGGGTCTTACCGCTTTGGCGGGCATGGTTTATCGTCGGCCGCACTTGCGCAGCACGCTCGCGCTCGTGGCGTTGTTTCTGACGCTGACGGCGTTGGTCATGGTTTATATCGTGCGCTTCATGTGAGTGCGGAATCGCTCTGCGGCTTATGGATAGATGACGCCGGGCTTGTGCATGTCTCGGTCGCCGATGGTACGGGCAGGCGTCTCGAGCGCGTGGAGCCTTACCGGCCTTTCGCTTGGCTCAAGGAAGCCCGTCCGGGTGAGGGAATCACCATCGAACAACTCAGTGGGGACGGAACCTTCAGCCATCTGGCCCACGCCGAAACGCTGGCGCAGTTGGAAAAATATCTGAAGGCAGCACCTGATGGGACGGCGAGAGATTTACTTAAGCCGTACGAGAGCCAGTGGCTGCTGCAACGGCGGGCGCGGCTTTATGCGGACATGCACTTGGCGGAACTGCGCCGGTGTCAGCTCGATATTGAAACGGCGTGTGCCGAACCGGGCGGCTTTAGCGAGGCGCGCAACGAGGGTGATCGCGTGCTCGCCATCGGGCTCCAATGCGGGGAGCGACGCGAGTTGCTCGTGCTGGAAGAGGAGAGCGATGCGGGGGAAAAGCGGCTGCTGCTCGCCTTCAATGCGCTGTTGCGCGAGATCGATCCCGACATCGTCGAGGGGCATAATATTTTCAAGTTCGACCTCGATTACCTGCGGCAACGCAGCAAGCGCTGCAAGGTGCCGTGCGCGTGGGGTCGCTTTGGGCTGAAGGCGGAGTTTCGCAACAGCCGGATGAAGGTGGCGGAGCGATGGATTGATTTTTCCCGCTGCGACATGCCGGGACGTGCGGTCATCGATACGTATCTGCTCGTGCAACTGTACGATATCACGACGCGGGAAATGACCGCTTACGGGTTGAAAGATGCGGCGGTTTATTTCGGGGTGACGCCGGAGTCGGGGGAAGGGCGAACCTATATTCCGGGAGCGCAAATTCAGGAGGAATTTCGTCGCGACCGCGCCAGATTCCTCGCGTACCTCGCCGACGATTTGCGCGAAACCAAGGGCGTGGCGGATGTGCTGCTGCCGACTTACGTGGAGCAGGCGAGAGTCTTTCCGATTTTGCTGCAAGAGGCGGCGCTGCGCGGCACGGCGGGCAAGGTCGATCTGTTGTTTCTGGAGGAATATTATCATGCGCGGGCGAGTTGCCCGGCGCCGATTGAGATGGGCACGTTCGAAGGCGGCTTCACCCGGAGTTTTCAGGAAGGGGTTTTCAAGCAGGTGCTGCATTTTGACGTGGCTTCGTTGTACCCGAGTCTGCTGCTATTTATCGGCCGCAACCCGCGGCCGGATACGCTCGGAGTTTTTATTCCGATGCTGAAGCGGTTGCGCGAATACCGGTTGAAATACAAACAGCTCGCGAAGTCCGCGCCGACGGCGGCAGAACGCGACGAAGCGCAAGCCCGGCAGACCACCTTTAAGATTTTGATCAATTCGTTTTATGGTTATCTTGGTTTTTCGGGGGCGCGCTTTGGCGACGGCGAATTGGCGGCGGAAGTCACCCGGCGCGGACGCGAACTCCTGCAGGCGCTGATCGAGGAGTTTCAGAAACACGGTTGCACGATTCTCGAAGCGGATACGGACGGCATCTATCTATCCTCGGAGAAATTCTATACGCAGCCGGAAAAACTGCTGGCGTTGGTCGGCGGGATTTTGCCAGCGGGCATCGAACTGGAGTACGACGGCAACTACGACGCGATGTTTTGCTACAAGGCCAAGAATTATGCACTCGCTCAGGCCGGCGAGGTCATCTTGCGCGGATCGGCCCTGCGTTCCCGCGGGATGGAACCATTCTTGAAGCGGCTCAGTGATCAGCTGATCGGGTATTTGCTCGGGGTCGTGCCGGAATCGCCGGCCGCGTTGGTGCAGGATTATCGGGCCAAGATCACTGCGCGTACCTTGCCGGTGTTGGCCTTGGCGAAATCAGAGACACTCAGTCAAAACCCCGAGGCCTACGGACAATGGGTGGCCGGGGGCGGCAAACCGCGGCGGGCGGCCGGCGAAGTGGCCTTGCTGATGACACCTCGGCCACGGATGGGGGAGCGGGTGAGCTATTATATTGGCCCCAAAGCCAAGGGACAAACGAGTGATTGGCAGCGGGCACGGCCGGTGGCCCACTATGATCCGGTAGGTTTCCCCTATGATCCCGTTTACTATTTGGAAAAAATTGAAGACTGGCTGGAACGTTATGGACGTTTCATTGGTCTTGCACCAGTAGTTGCCCAGCAGGAAATTACTTTCTAATTAATCATGCGATCCCGACTTTGTTACTGGTTACTCATCTTGGTCCCGCTTGCGGTTTATTTTCCGGGGGTACTGCGCGAATACGGGATGCGTGATGATTATTCGTATATGCGTGAGGCCAAGGAGGAGCAGGGCAAGATCGTCCGGGAAGTTACGGCGATGGGGCGGCCTTTTTATGGCGCGATGCTGGAGTCGTCCTATGCCCGGATAAAATCAGTGAATGATTTGAAGTTCCTGCGGATTGTGTCGGTGGGATTTTTGGTTTTGCTGGGCATCATTATCTGGCGGCACTTCGATACCAATGGCTGGCCTCAATGGGATGCTTTGGCGATGGCCTTGGTGATTATTTTGCTGCCGTCGGCCCAGATCAGTGTGGGGTGGGCCTTGGGTTGGCCTTGGATCTGTTCGGTTATTTTGAGCGTGGCAGGATTTTTGGCGGTTGAAACGGAGCTGTCCAAAGGGGGGCTCAAGCGCGGCATGGGCATCATGGGCGGAATCGCCATCTACATGCTCTCGGCTTTAATCTATCAACCGAACGCTCTGTTTACCGTCGTGATGATCGCGGCCACCGTGCTGCCCCGAATTCGCACCCGAACCCGCCGCGAATTACAAATCTGGTTCGGCTCACATCTCGCCTGCCTGTTTCTCGCGCTGCTGTTCAGTTTTGTTTTTCTCAAGGTGATTTTTTCCGGTGGTGGCGTCCAAGAATCCAGCCGGATTGTTTTTGAGAGTCATCCCTTCTCCAAGCTGCTCTTTCTCCTCGTGCACACCCTGCCGGATGCTTTGGGGCTCTTCGTCCTGCGTTGCGATTTCCATACTTTACCGGGCGCGATTTTCTTTTGGCTCACAGTCGCGGGAGTGCTGGCTTTTATCAGCTGGATTGCCCCGAGTGAACAGGAGAACGACGGCGGCAGCGAGCGCTTGAAGTGGTGGCTCTGTTTGGCGGTGCTGCCGGTGGTCGCGATGGGTATCACCATCATTGCGGCAGAACGGTCGACCGGGTATCGGACACTTTTCGCGCTTTCCGGTCTGGTCGTGGTGCTAGTTTTCGCCTGTCTGCGCCGTTTGCCGTTGGAGAAGGAGGTCGAACCGCGGGTGCGCTACACATTGATGGGCCTGATCGTCTTGGCGGCGGTTATTTTGGCCGCATGGAACACCAGTGAATCGCTGGCCAAGCCCCAAGCGCGGGAATGGAGTATTGTCCGGGATGCCGTGAGGAATGCTCGGTTTACCGAGAAAACCCGTTTCTTTTTTATTCAGCCCACGGTGGAAGATCGTTCCACCGATTTGGTGCATGGAGACGAATTCGGTTCCATGTCCGCCCTTTCAGAATGGGTGCCACAGGAAATGTTCAAAGCTGGTTTGCGCATTCGTTTTCCGAAAGGAGTGCCGAAGGGTTACAAAATTGAATTCGCTCAAGGCAAAGAGGTGCCCGCAGAAGGTTCTTACGACGTACTGATCGATATGCGCCAACTGAAGCGTTGGCGCGAGTGAAGGGGGCACACGTCCTCCCGTAACAAAAAACAATCGGTCGAGCCGGACCGCTACGTGGTCTGCGGCAGACACGCGATGACAACAACCGATTGAGTGTTCCTCGCTGTTTCCAGTGGGTAAAGCTTGGCAGCCGGCAACGACGCTTACCGAAAACATAAATCGGAGTGGCATTAACCGCTAATGGAATTTAGCAAGGGTTGAATTCTTGAAGAGGTGAGTGCGAGTGCTCGTCTCCGTCGGGTGGTTCCGGGATGCCTGCTGATCGCCGGCGGGATGACAGTCTGGGATCAGCTAACACCTCGGCCGGGATTAGGCAATTGGGGGGCGTCGGTTTCCACACCGACGCTCTGTCGCCGATGTGGAAATCGGCGACCACCCTAGGAAACAGCGGGCAAATCGAGGTTATCGCGCAAAGCCTAGAGGAGTGGGGTAGCGGCCGGTACATCCCGCGTGCGGGCCCGACCGTTTACTTTCAGGTGAAAAGTCGGTCTGGGGGATTGGGTGGAACGATGCGAAACCGAGCAAGTGTCTTCCCTGCATCAGAGGCCGAGAGCCAAAATTTATTTCGTCTTATTGCTGCGCGCGACCACCCAATGAATGATGGCGGTGTCGTCCTGCATGTTTCGCCAGACCAGACTGAGAAACTCTGAGGGTAGAATATCATGGGTGTTGAAAAAACGCCGATCGCCACCGCAGCAAAACATGAGAGTGGCGGGAAGTTCGCCGCGCAGTTTGGCTTTGGCCTTGGGGATGATCCGGGGCAGCCACTCGAGCCCCAATACTTTATCGGTTTTCGACGGCATGGTGTCGGGGTCGATTATCTGAGTGGAAGATCGGCCCAACTGCACGTTGAGAAAGTAGTCTCGACGGACCAGCTCAATTGCGAGGGCGTTGTCATAGCCGGGTTCGGCGTAGTTATGATGATCTTCGGCATAATCGAACATGTTCTGCGCGGTCAGTCCGTTGGCCGACAAGAAGTCTAGCTCCTCCGCATTGAAAAAGGCGGGGATGTCTCGTTGCCCCGCTGTGTATTGGCGCAGGGCTTTGTCGTAGAGGGCGCGAAATTTGTCGGTAAAGTTATAAGAGGTCATGAGTACAGCCAAGCCACTCCGCGTACCAACGCAAGCGGCGGTTGCTCCCTCTCGCTGCGAAAATAGAGAACTGGCTTGACGAGGCTCGGACTCAAAAAAGGCCGGCAATTAAGCCGACCTTGGGTGCAGAGGAAGCGGGTTGATCGTCTTGGCGCACCGAGCATGCCCAAGCCAACCCTCAGCGTGAAGTTACTTCTGAGCGACGATCTTAACGCTTTCGAGGGCGACGTGATCGATGGGCGTGCTCTTCTCGCCACCGCCACCGGATTTGGTCGGGAGGTTGGCGATCAGCTCCAGCACATCATCGCCAGCCGTCAGTTGACCGAACGCGGTGTACTGGCGGTCGAGAAACTTGGCTTCGCCGTGGCAAAGGAAAAACTGGGAACCGGCGCTGTCGGGATGTTGCGAGCGGGCCATGGAGATGACGCCACGAACGTGGGCCTTCTCATTGAATTCTGCTTTCACTTTCCAACCGGGACCGCCCGTGCCGGGCATGCCGGTCTCGCCTTTCTTTGTGTTCGGGCAGCCGCCCTGAATCATAAAGCCTTTGATGATGCGGTGGAAAGCCGTGCCATCATAGAACCCATCGCGGGCCAGCTTCTTGAAGTTTTCGACGGTCTTCGGCGCGACATCGGGCCAGAAGGAGATAGTCATTTCGCCGTAGCTGGTCTTGAAAACGGCGACTTCGTTGGAGGAGGTTTCTTTGCTCATGGAAAGGCAAGAAGTCGCGCCATAGGCTCGTCGGCAAGAACCAAAAACAACCAATGCGCATCGCGCCGAAAGATTTCTCAAGAAGTGCGAGGCGGAATAGGCGGAAATGAGTATATTACCCGTCCAACCAAGGAGGAATTCATGAATATCCGTGAAAGTCGGCAAACGCTGAATCAGCGTGATCTCGACGAGCAAATCCGCCTACAGGCGTATGAGCTCTGGCAGCAGGAGAATTGTCCAATTGGCCGCGCCCTGGATCACTGGCTTGCCGCTGGTGATATCGTGCGTCGCCGGTACGGAGAAGTGGCGCGCGTCCGGTTGCGCCATCGGGAGAAAGTGCCTCTGCTGAATTTGGCTGAGATGGCTGAGACCGTTGAGGTACTGTGAGGGTTTGCTCGCAGGGCGGCGCGTCGCGCCGGGTGAGGGTCTGCGCGGATGGGGCGGAGCTGACTGTTGAAGTGGCACGGGGCTGATGACCCGTGGTGGGGGGGCGGAACATGGGTCGGGAGACCGATGACACAACGAGACGATGGGCGTTTGGTTAAATCGCCGCTTTGGCGTTGCACGGACGGAAACGACCCAGCAGTTCATCAGCGAGGCGTGGCTCACAGCGCGCCGCCTTCATGCGTTTCGCCTCCGTCACTCTGCAAAATTTCCGCAACCTCCCGCTCGTGCAAACGAAGCTGGTGGGGCAGCGGACGTTTTTGGTGGGTCCCAACGGGCAGGGGAAAACGAATTTTCTGGAAGCGCTCGGCTATGTGACAGCGTTGCGCTCGTTCCGCGGCGCGGAGCCGCGGGCGCTGGTGGCGATTGGTCAGCCGGAGGCGGGGATGGGTTTCGTGGTTGAGCACGAGCAATTCAAAGAAAGCAAAATCACGATCACTTTGGGAGCCGAGGGGCGCACGGTGGAGTGGGAGCAGGGCAAGGTAACGCGGCTGGCGGATTTTATTGGGAAATTTCCGACGGTGGTTTTCTCCTCGCAGGACAGCCAACTGTTGCGCGGCACGCCGTCGCTGCGGCGGCGCTGGCTCGATCTCACGCTCGCCGCCATGGAGGGAAATTATTTCAGCGCACTGCAAAATTACACGCGGGCGGTGGCGGAGCGGAACATGCTGCTCAAGCAAGGCGCGCGCGATGCGGGGCAATTGGCGGCCTTTGAAAACGAGGCAGCAGGGCATGCGGTCAAAGTCGTCGCGGCGCGTCATGC
>Ga0163148_10007494_pt1 | contig 10249 bp, 8 predicted proteins | sample OliLakLV19MP7P2_FD_148606 | JGI IMG/M metagenome (GOLD analysis project Ga0163148, IMG submission 148606) | Freshwater microbial mat bacterial communities from Lake Vanda, McMurdo Dry Valleys, Antarctica- Oligotrophic Lake LV.19.MP7.P2 | ecosystem: Environmental > Aquatic > Freshwater > Lake >... | reverse complement strand
CCGTGCGCCAGCAGCACGAAGCCACCCAGGCCGGACGGACCGGGCTGCGCTGGCACCGCGCCCTCGAAGCGGGCGAGTTGACGTTCGGCCGCGGCGCGCAGGCCGGGGTCGCCGGTCAGCAAGGCGCCTTCGACCAACGCCAGCGAGGCCAAGCCGGCGGCGGTGTCGTCGTGGATTTCACCGCCGGCGAGACGCTCGCCGAGCCAGCCCAGGCCGCGGCGGACCGAGACGCTGCGCGCGGGGGCGTCGAGACCTTCGCCGAGCAGCGCCAGCAGGGCCAGCGACTGCACCGCGACATCATGGGCGGTGTCGCCCGGGGTGTGCCCAAAGCGGCCGGTCGCCGGATCCTGCTGCGCTTGCAGCCACGCCAGGGCGGCGGTGACAGTGGACGCGCTGGCGCCCAGGCCGGCTGCGGTCCGCGCCGCGTCGCGCAGCTCTGGGCTGCGGCGCAGCGCGAACAGGTCATAGCCGCCGCTGGGCATCTGCGCCCAGCTGGCTGGCCCGGCGACGGGTGTCGGTAGACCGCGGCCGCCGACGCTGCCGGCGCCACCGTTGGCGGCGACGCTGATGGTCGGCTCGCTGCCGGGATCGCCGCCCGGTGGGGTGGTGTTGATCTGGTAGACGGCGAAGGCGAGCAGGGCGGCGACATGGCCAGCCACCACCGCGCTCCACACCCGCCAGCGAGTGGCGAGATCCATCCTCGCTGGCGTCAGCCTTGCCGAAGTGGCCAGCGCGCGCTCGACCCCGGCGGCGAGGCCGATCGGATGCGGTGGCGTGCCAGCATCGCGCACCAGCGCGGCGAGAGCGGCCAGGCCCGGCGCGGCGCCGGCATCGCCCTGATCGTAGAAGGCGTCGATCGCCTCGTCGCTGAGCATGGTGCTGCCGCGGCCGCCGCCGCTGGCGCCGTTGAGGCGGGCGAGCACGCCGCCAGCGAGATCGCTGCGCCGCGGCGGCGTCGCCGCCGAGCGTACGAGCTGCCCGAGGGCGGCCAGGGCGCGCCCATCCGGACAGGCGGTGTCGCCGTCGGCGGTGGCGCGCAGCAGGGGGTCGGTGTCGGGGATCATTCGACTAGATCCTGGAGCTCGTCGCGCAGGAAGCGGACGGCGCTGTGCATGCGGCTCTTCACGGTGCCTTCGGGGATGCCGAGCACCTCGGCGATGTCCTGGTATTTCATACCCTGGTTGTTGGCGAGGACGAAGACATCGCGCTGACCGGCAGGCAGGCCGGCCACCGCCTGCTGGATGCGCCCCTTGATCTGCGCTTCGCTGGTGGCGTCGGGATCAGCACCGCCGGGAGCCTCCAGCACGTCGACCAGGCGCAGCGAGGCGCCACCGATCTCGGCATCCAGACTGACGTTGCCGCGGCGCTGGCGGCGGATGTGGTCGATCCACAGGTTGTGGGCGATGCGGTAGAGCCAGGTGCGCAGTTTGGCGGTGGCCTGGTAGCGATGGCGCGCGCGGTAGACGTTGACGAAGACGTCCTGGGCCAGCTCCTCGGCGAGTAGCTGATCCCAGCATTGATGGTAGAAGAAGCCGACCAGTTCGTGCTGGTAGCGTTCGACCAGCTCGACCACTGCCTGGCGATCGTCGTCGCGGATCCGCTCCATGATGCGGATGTCGTCCTCGGGCGACCCCCGACGGGGATCCAGGCTCGGTACCGAAGCTGCGACAGCGCCCACGGGGGGGTGAACGGGGAACCGCCCATCAGGTTCATCACCGATTCGATCCATGAACCAACCCCACCATTGTCCCACAGGGGGACGGGAACGTTGTGCCCAGCCACCATCCCCCGGCTATCGATTTCCCCACCCTGCCCACCGATTGCATGTGCCCGTGAGGTCCGACATAGTGCCGCCCGCACGGACCGTAGCTCAGCCTGGCTAGAGCGCTGCGTTTGGGACGCAGAAGTCGCAGGTTCAAATCCTGTCGGTCCGATTCTTTTTTCGGGGGCTTTGCCCCCAGGCCCCGCGACCTTTGTCGCCCCTCATCCTGGCTGCGCGGCAGCCAGGATGTTTTGCGGATGGGCTGCGCCCATGGTATCCGCAAAACCAGGGCTCGGCGGTCGGGGCGGCGTTGCCGCCGGCTCGATCGGACGCATACGCTGTTCCCATAAACGTGCTCAACTCGCCTGCGGAGAACTCAGCTCTGCGGCTAAGGCCTCGAACTCCTCAAGGGCGCTCCGCAGGTCGTCAGCGATCTCCTGGGCGAGAACGTCCGGGGCGGGCAGATTGCTGCCGTCATCCAGGCTGTCGTCGCGCAGCCAGGTGATGTCGAGGTTGACCTTGTCGCGGGCGATGAGGTCGTCGTAGGCGTACGTGCGCCAACGGCCTTCGGGATTGGCCTCGCTCCACGTCTGGGTGCGCTCGAAGCGGTTGGCCGGGTTGTAGCAGGCGAGGAACTCATCGAGGTCACCCCGCGTCATGCGGTTGCGGACGAGGGTGAAGTGCTTGTTGGTTCGGAGATCGTAGTACCAGACCGCCTTAGTGTGGGCAGCCTCGCTGGCGGCCTTGCGCTGGAAGAAGAGCACGTTCGCCTTGACGCCCTGTGCGTAGAAGATGCCGGTCGGCAGGCGCAGGATGGTGTGCAGATCGCAATCGTGGAGGAGCCTGCGGCGGATGACTTCGCCAGCCCCGCCCTCGAAGAGGACGTTGTCGGGCAGCACCACCGCTGCCTGTCCGCCGATCTTCAGGCAGGTGACAATGTGCTGGAGGAAGTTGAGTTGCTTGTTGCGGGTCGTCGCCCAGAAGTCTTCGCGCACGACGGTCATGTCGTCGTCGCCCTGTTCGCCGTCGCCGGTCAGGAACTTCACCTTCGAGGTCTTGCCGAAGGGCGGGTTGGTCAGCACGAGGTCGTACTTGATCGCGCTGGCGCTGACGAGGCTGTTGCCGCGCACGATGGGCAACTTGGTGGCGGCCTCCTCACCGCTCGGGCCGACTTGGTGGAGCATGAGGTTCATCGCGCAGAGGCGGACCACGCCGGCCACCAGTTCCACGCCGTGCAGGGCGTCGTACCGGAGGTGCTTCTTCTGCCGGCGGTCAAGGGTGTTCGTGGTCGCGACGTAGTGGTGGGCGGCGAGCAGGAAGCCGCCGGTACCGGCAGCGGGGTCGAGGATGGTCTGGCCGGGCTGCGGACGCACCGCCTCGACCATGGCTTCGATGACCGGGCGCGGGGTGAAGTATTGGCCAGCGCCGCCCTTCACGTCCTGCGCGTTCTTCTCCAGCAGGCCCTCGTAGGCGTCGCCCTTCACGTCGGATTCGAGCGAGGTCCACTGCTGGGTGTCGATGAGGTCGCAGATCAGCATCCGCAGCTTCGCCGGATCTTGGATCTTGTTCTGCGCTTTGTGGTAGATCAGCCCAAGCATGCCCGGCTGCTTGCCGAGGTTCTCCAACGTGCGGCGGTAATGCACCTCCAGCGCGTCCCCTTCCTTGCGCTTGAGCGCCTGCCAGCCGAAGCCGTCGGGGATGATGTTGGCCTCGCCGAGGGCGACCTGTTCGTCGGCCATCTTGAGGAAAAGCAGGAAGGTCAGTTGTTCGACGTAGTCGCCATAGCTGACGCCGTCGTCCAACAACACGTCGCAATAGTTCCACAACTTCTGGGTGATCTGCGACGCGCTCATGCATTCCCTGCGGTGATTTTTGTAGTGTTGTACTTGGATACGGCGACCTTCATGTCGCCAAGATGATCGAAGTCATCATCGCCCGTCAGAATGGTCGCCTTGCTGGCGATGGCACAGGCTGCGATCCAAAGGTCATTCTTGCCCATGGGCTTGGCTGGCTTGTGCGAAACCTCAGTAAATGCAGTCACTGCGGCATAATATTCAACCACGCCAGGATCATGCAGTTCCACGGTGGGGATCTCAGCCAAGATGTCGCGAAGTCGTCGGATCTTCCGCTCTCCCCAGGGCTGCCCTTTGGCCTGGGCGCGGGTAACGAAGCACCAGAGTTCGCCGTGGACGACGCGGCTGGTGAGGCACTGACCAGGGACGTCCAATTCCGGGACTTCCTGGAGGAGCCAACGACCAACGGCTTTCCCCCTGGTCACGTGCAGAATGGTATTCGTGTCGAGCAGCAATCGTCGTGCTGACATGATCAACTCAGAGCTTCGACTTCGCGAATGAACGCCATCTCATCGTCGTCTTCGCCTGGTTCTGGTGCCAAGGCGCCGAACAGAGAACTGGCACGGAACGGTTCTCCACTTCGCTTGATGCGGTGCTGAATGCTACGTTCAGGCTCCGGCACGCGCGAAAAGAAGGTCGGCGCATCCGGGTCGGCCTCGATGCCTTCGGCGTCCAATCGCAAAGTCGCACCCGTAGGACGGTAGAGGACCTTGCCGTACACCGTCACCCGTTGCTGGACCAGCGACTTCATCGGCGAGAAATCCGCGGGCGTGAATATACCGAATATCCGCTTGCCATCGTCGAGATTGAGCGCGAATCGACTGGTCTCAGTGTCGATCATCGTCAGGACACCGGCAACGCGAGCCGATCGGGGCTGCGGGGTCTTCTTGTGCCAGGACTTGGCCCGCTCAGGGGCGGACGCATCGCAGTGGATTTCTGGTAGTGGCGAGGTGAGGCGGTCGGTAGATTGAGCAGGCAGAACCAGTTCGTCGAATCCATCCTTCCCGCCAAGGAACGAGTCGAGATGCCCGAACGACACCAGTACGCCGTCGTCGAGACGGTTGCTATCTGGACGGTCGCTCAAGACATCTTCCAGGGCATTGCCCATGAGGTCGATGACCGTCGACTGCCGCAACGGCCTCCAGTCGGTGCCTTCGATCATCTCCTGGCGGTAGAGTTCCTCGGCGGCTTCACCCAAACGAGGCGCACCGAAGGTCACTGAAAGCACACCATTGCTGTAGGATTCATCCAGACGGCGGATGCCCGTTGCTGCGGACCACCACTTGGGCTTCACTCCGCGCTTGGTACTCGCTCCACGCAGGGCGACCCCCAGGGTGCGATGGCTCGCCTCGGGCACCCATTGGTAGAATGACCCAAGCGCAGTTGGGGACAGACCCCGATTGATCGTGTTTTCACAACGTAAACGCAGCGTTGTCGGAACGAGTTGGACCATAGGTCACCTCCTTTTCAGCGGCAGGACAGGGTTGCCGGAAGAGGTGAGCTTCCGGTTTAGTGCATCGTCGTCATGGCCGGAGTGTAGTCCGGCGGGGAGCCGGGGGAACTGGCAGCGGGTCGGGGTTTGGTCAGGAAGCATGGGCGGCCTCCGGCGGCTGGAAGGCGGCTTGGAGGATGGCGGAACGGAGGCTTCCAGATCGTTGCCTGAACTTGGTGATGGAGGTAACGAGAGCATCGGCGCAGGACATTATCCGATCAAACTCGGAAACGATTCGCGTCTGTTCGGCCAGCGGTGGCAGTGCAACCGCCGTCTCATTGAGCATCTTCTGATTTACGAAAGGCTGACCCGAACCAGCCGAACGTTGATTCAAGCCGGCTTGAGTGAATACAAGGCCAACGAACGCCATCGAAATCAGCGACGGGATGCTTGATGCGTAGATCGCATTATCTGTGATCCACGCGGGACCAGATGTAAGATATACGTTACCGCATTGGGCACCAACACGGCCAATGACAAGAGTCGGTTCCATGGTCACGCAAGCATTGTGGTAACCAGTTACTCCATTTCCGCCGTAAACAGGGTGTTCGCCGGCTTGAATCTGTTTCTGAGTCAGGCCCTCGCCACTTGACCAAGAGAATAACAGTGCGCCGCTCGCCCATGCCCAGCCCTCGGGTAGCTCGGGGAGGTCGGTGGTGTTGGGGGCGACGGGCGGGTCGTACTTGGCCTTCCACTTGTCGTCGCGGGGGACCTTTCCCTTGGCGCGGAAGGAGGCGATCTGGTCGGCTTCCCAGCGGGTGCGGCGTTCGGCGAGGATGCGGTCGAGGAGGACGCTGGCGGGCTCGTAGGTCCGGCCTTCGCGGCGGGCGAGGTCGGCCTCGGTGGGCACCAAGCTGCCAGAGGTCGCCGCCGCCAGCACGGAGGCACGATGCCGCACCAACTTCGCTTCGACTGAACGCAGATCCTCGACCGCCTTGTCGAGCCGGGAGAGGCGGGCTTCGAGTTGGGCGACGATAGCCTGCTGGGTTTCGATAGGTGGTAGTGGGACTTGTAGGCCACGCAGGTCATCCAGTCCTAATCCGGCCTTTACCGCTCCCCGGTCCTTCTCGAATAACTGATCTTCCGCCTGTCGGGTACATCCAATGAACCATGCCAGAAAGTATGGATTGAAGGTGGCTTTCGGTCGCAGCAGCGCCACATGCTGATTGATATATGCTTCGCCCAAAGAGCCGGGAACCACGGCCGTCATCCCTAAATCTGCCGTGATGGTTATCAGCACATCGCCTGGGATAATACGGGTCCTATGTCTCTCGGCGGATTCCAATGGCTGCACTCTTTGAGTCTGTGAAAGATCCAAAGACACGAATCCGCGATTGAAGTTTCCGACCCGGATGAATATCGATCCGGCTTCTGAGTAGTACTGTGCCCAGCCTCTGGACCCGCTCGTGACGAAATCTAAATGGTCTCCAAGGCGCACAGCTGGCCAATGGTGCTGACATGAAGACATGCTGCCATGAATGGCGCTGAGGGTGCTCATGCCACCAACTCCCGATTCAGTTCACCAAGCAGGTCGTCGAGTTGCTCCCCGAACAGCGTGCGGGCCTTGCCGAGGCCGCCCAACTGCGAGAAAGGGTCGTAGCGGAAGTCGTCGCGTTCCATGCTCAGGCTCGTGGCGATCTGACCGCAGATAGCTTCGAGCCACTTGAACTGCTCATCATTGAAGGCAACGCCCTTGGCCTGCTGCCGTGCCAGCCACTCGTCGAAGCGATGACGGACCTGCTCGGTGAAGGGTTCGAGGTCGGGCACCTGGCCGAGGGCATGACGGACCAGCGTGATGAGGTCGGTCAGGAGGTGCGTGCCCCTGCTCTTCGTCCCGCGACCCGCTCCTTTCACGTGGCTCGCCTCCAGCTTGGCGAACGCCTCCCACAGCGGGTGGATGTCGTAATCACCGGGGCGGCGCTGGGCGATGGCTCCGGGCACGGCCTGGGCGATGCGGGCAGCGAGGTCGCGCAGATCATCGAAGTTGAGGCGCTGCCGGTGCGGGATGCTGTACAAGACCTGAAGGGCGGTGATCTCGTCCTTGTGGGCGGCGAGGTAGTCCTTGAATGAGGTCACCAGCGCGGCGGCCCGCGCCCTGGCTTGGGCGTCGGAGCCGGCCTCCACCACGCTGTCGATGGTCTTGTCATCGTAGACCTGCTCGGTGCTGCGTTTCACCGTCACCAGTTCCTTGCGGAGGTCCGGGTTGCTGGCGAGGGGCTTCACGGCGGCGGCGATGAGGCGCTTGCCGGCATCTTTGACCTGCGCCTCGGTTGGCGTCTGGCCGGACGGCAGGCTGGCGATGGCGGCGTTGCGCTGCTCGTCGGGGTTGATGGCCTTGATGATCGCAGCGGCGATGGCGGCGGGACTGGTGCCGCCAGCCATGGTCGTCAGCCGCTCGCGATCGGTGTCGGTCATCCGCTTGTTCAGCCGGTTGAGGCGACCGGCGAGCGTAGCCAGCGTGTCGGTGTTGGTCGTGCCGAGGGCCGCACCCTTGAGCAGGCTCTCGAAGGACGCCGACTTGTCGGCTTCGACCGGCGGGACGGCGTCAATGAGGTCGGTCTCGACGATGCCGACCGCGTCGACCATCACGAAGTGGGTCTTGGCGATGGCGTCGGGGGTGACGGCACGCAGGTCGTCGGGCGGGATGACGCGCACGCCGCGACCCTTCATCTGCTCAAACAGGACGCGGCTCTTCACCTGACGCAGGAAGAGGACGATCTCGATGGCCTTCACGTCGGTGCCCGTAGCGATCATGTCCACGGTGACGACGATGCGCGGGAAGTAGGCGTTGCGGAAGGCGCTGAGGAGGTCGTCGGGGGTGACGCCGGACGACTTGTACTCGGTGCGCTCCTCGGCGACCTTGCGTCCGTCGGCGTCGAAGACCGCCGGGGTGACGACGCGGGCGGTGCCGGTATTGTAGGTGATCTTCTGGCAGAAGTCGTTGCCCTTGCCGAACACCTCGCGGACGATCTGTACGATGTCGTCGGCGTGGCTGTCGTTCTTGGCGAAGATCAGCGTCTTGGGGACATGGGTGCGCCCCGGCATGATCTCGGTGAAGAGCTTGTCGCGGAAGCAGGTGATGACGGTGCGGATCTGATCGGGGACGACGACATCGCGGTCGAGCTGATTCGCCGTGTAGGTGATGTCCTCGTCCTGCCTCTCCCACCGGATCTGGCGCGAGAGCTTGTCGCGCTTGCCGACGGTCTCGAAGGGGCCGCCTTCGATGGTCTCGCCCTGCTCGGTGACGCGGGTCTTGATGCGGTAGATGTCGTAGTCGCAATTGACGCCGTCAGCGACGGCCTCGGCGTGGCCGTACTCCATGACGAGGTTCTTGCGGAAGAAGCCGAAGGTGTGCTTGGCCGGGGTCGCGGTCAGACCGATGAGGAAGGCGTCGAAGTATTCGAGGGCCTGACGCCAGAGCGAGTAGATGGATCGGTGGCATTCGTCGATGACGATGACATCGAAGAACTCGGGCGGCAGGGCGGCGTTGTAGGCCACCGGCGGCGGTTCGCTGACCTCGGTGCGCTCGTGGTCGAACTGGGAGGACTCCTCGTTGTCGACCAGTTCGGGGTCACCTCGCAGGATGGAGTAGAGCCGCTGGATCGTGCCGATGACCACCTTGGCGGTGGGGTTGATCCGGTTCGAGGACAACTGCTGGATGATGTGGACTTCGCCGAAAAGCCGGCCCGTGTCGGGACAGGTGTAGTTCTGGAACTCCTTGAGCGCCTGCCGGCCCAGGTTGCCGCGATCCACAAGGAAGAGGACGCGGGTCGCGCCGCCGAACTTCACCATGCGGTAGACGGCGGCGGCGGCGGTGAGGCTCTTGCCGGAACCGGTCGCCATCTGGATGAGCGCGCGGGGATGGCCGAGGCTCATCGACCGTTCGAGATTGGTGACGGCCTGCGCTTGGTTGACCCATAGGCCCGAAGGCGAGGGCAGCGGCGGCAGGCGTTGCAGGCGACCACGCAGGGTGCTGGGCCGCGATTCGCCAGGTAGCCGGTCTGCCGCCAGCCACTCGGTGAGGGTCTCGGGCCGGGCGATGGCGAAGACTTGCCGCGAGCGGGCATCGGGGTCAAGGAGGTTGGTAAAACGAGTCTCGACGCCGGTCGACTGGTACAGGAAAGGCAGCGGACGCAGCGGGGCCGGCAGATCGTCGGGATAGCCGACAGCGTACTTCTCGGCCTGGATCTCGACGCCGGTGAGGGTGGTTCCCTCCTTCTTTGCCTCCAGCACGCCGACAGCATGGCCGTCGACGAAGAGCAGGTAGTCGGCGAAGCCGTGGCCGGGCTTCAGGGGGAACTCGCGGACAGCAACGCCATGGGCAGCGGTGAGGTTGACGGTGGCCATGTGCTGCACCACCCAACCGGCGGCGAGAAACATCGTGTCAATGGCGACGCGGGCGACGGCTTCGGGGTTGGCGGTCATCTCTTGACCTTGGTGCTGCCCGGCGCGGCGCGTCCAGCCTTTACCCAGGCATCGATCTCTTCGATGGCGAAGCGCCACAGTTTGCCGACGCGGTGTGCTGGTAAGTCGTTTCGCTCGATCAGCTTGTAGACAGTGTTGGGCTTCACCCTGAGGTGATCGGCCACTTCCTCGACGGTTACCCACGACTCGCCGGGCATAGGGACTCCTTGGACGTCCCCCAACTTGTCCACGAAACGTGAGGAAACAAGGTTGCGCTCAGATTGACGTATCCATGCGTGCTGACCGTTTGGGGCGGCATCGCTCAGGATACCAGCAGCGACAATGCCGGGAAGGACGTGCAGACAGCCCAAGCCCGATGGGCGCTGGCATGTCATTTATGCCGCCCGCAAGTAGTGAAGCACCACGGGGTCCGCTTCCCGAACGGCGGCCAGGAAGAGTTCGACTGGCGTCCAGTCGGTCCGATTCTTTTTTCGGGGGCTTTGCCCCCGGGCCCCCGCGACGTTTGTCGCCCCTCATCCAGAAGTACACCAGAAGTACAGGACAGGCATCTTCTCCTGGGCCAGAAGTACAGGCAGAAGTACAGGACAGGCAGAAGTACAGGACAGGCATCTTCTCCTTGCCAAGCCTAACGGGTCAATATAGACCCTTCTCATGACCGTCCCCCGCAGCCTCATCGTGAACCCATCAGACCCCGGCTGGTACCACTGCGTGTCGCGC
>Ga0163148_10007490_pt1 | contig 10251 bp, 10 predicted proteins | sample OliLakLV19MP7P2_FD_148606 | JGI IMG/M metagenome (GOLD analysis project Ga0163148, IMG submission 148606) | Freshwater microbial mat bacterial communities from Lake Vanda, McMurdo Dry Valleys, Antarctica- Oligotrophic Lake LV.19.MP7.P2 | ecosystem: Environmental > Aquatic > Freshwater > Lake >... | reverse complement strand
ATCTTCAGACCACTTCCGTGTGTCGAAGAGCACAGAACCAGTCACCCAACAAGCATTCCCGCCGCCGCCATCCCCGACAACCAAGCCCCTTCCATTCGCGGCCGATCGCCAAACGCATCCCCCGCCAACACCAGCGGCCCGGTCGTCGCCACCCGCACGCACGCCGCGCCCACACTCATCGTCGGCAGGCTATACCGCCAGCGTTTAAGGTGGATCTCGCCCACCTCATCCGTGACGCCAGCCCGCTCCCACACCGCGCGCGCCGCGGGCACCAACTCGGCAAGCACCGTCGCATCCTCGTGCTCATACCGCTCAGCGCTCCACCCTCCGCGCGCATGCACGATCAACCCATCCCCCTCGCTGCGTAGCCCCTTGGCCCGCTGCGAACAGAGCCAACCGATCGCCGGATCGTGCTCGATGCGCACGCCGCCGGGCGCCGGCAGCACGGCGCCAACCGCCCGGGGCAGATCGACGAGCAAACAGAAGCAGGGATCGTAACGCACCTGCCGCAGGGCTGGATCGACCGGCAGCGCGGACCGCTCCAGGAGCGCGATCGCCTGCGGCACGGGCGCGGTGACCACAACCGCATCGGCGCGCAGCGTCTCGGCTGGTCCGCTCGCCTGAGCCCCTGGCTTGGCCAGATCGCCCGGTTGCACGGTCACGCGCCAGCCAGCCCCATCGCCGGTGAGCCCGGTCACCGTGCGCTGATCGCGCACCTCGATGCCGAGCGCGAGGTGCTTGGCGAGCCGGTTCATCCCACCCAGCGCCCGGTAGCGCGGGTGGCCATCGGCGCCCGAAGCGCCATCCAAGGTGGGAAAACCATCGCACCAGCGCCCGACCACCCCGGCCTGCTCCCACTCCGCGACCGCCGCCGCGAAGGCGCCATCACGGACGGTGAAGAACTGCGCTCCGGTGTCGAACGCCGCCGTCCCCAGCCGTCGCGTGGCGAGACGACCGCCGACACCACGACCTTTATCGACCACCGTCACCGCCCAATCGGCCATGCGCATCGCACGGGCGCAGGCCAGCCCGGACAGACCGGCGCCAACGATGAGGACGGAAGGCATGAGACTCCCAGGGACGCTAAGGGTGGACCGACGCAGCTAGGGCGCGACGGGTGCGGCCGGCTCCGGCGGTCGCTTGTCGCGCCGTTGCGCCAGCGTGACCTGCTGCGCCGCGCTCAGGACTTCGGACTCGATGCGCTGCTCGGCCGCCAGGCGGGCCGGTTCGAGCACCAGGGCCAGGTAGGGATCGGCCACCACCGAACCTGCCGGCAGACCGGCCGCGCTCGTCTCGGCGGCGATGGCGCGCACCCGGGCCTGCTGCGCCTGATCGAGCTCGAGGCCGCCGTAGGCCTTGATCAGACGCTCACCCAGGCGCGCGCCAGCCCAGTGCTGCTGCTGCTCGGCAGTGAGCACCTGCAGCACCTCGGCGCGATAGGCGGTGCGCACCTTCCACTGCGATTCGTTCAGCCGGGTGAGCTCGGCGTCGAGGCTGGCGCGCGTGGCGGCGTCGGTGGCTGAGGTGCGCTCGCTGCGCGCCGCGGCCAACCGCCGGCCATCGGGACCGTTGTTCCAGGCCCGCATCGCGGCTTCGCGCGCCGCGACCTTGGCGCTGAAGGCGACCTCCTGGTCGGCGGTCAAGTCGAGTTCAGCCCGCATCCGCGCGAACTCACTGTCGGACGTGACCGACGCCGAACCGGCGGAAGCGCCGTGGACGGGATAGTCTTCCTGCCGGTCCTTGCCGCCGCAGCCGACGAGCGTGACCAGCAAAGCGACGAGGACGGGAATGGCTGGACGATTCGGCATGCCGCTCTCCGACGATCGCTGCAGCGTGCGGGAGGCGTCAGAAGCCGCAACCGTCCGGGCAGAAGCTCGGTGATTCACGGAAACAGGGCGGCCCGAGGCTGGACCGTTCCCGCCGATATCCGCCTCAGCCGCGCAGCACCTGTTCCAGCCAGGCGAACAGACCCAGCGAGTACGCGATCGGTGCCAACACGAGCAGCGCCAGCAAGGTCAGGCCCGAGTTCACGAACAGTTTTCGGAAGCGGCGTTCAGCCAGCGCGTTGGCCTCTTGGCACGCGTCGCAGAAGAATTTCCGCTCGCCCTCCTGCTCGGTGGACTCGGCGAGGGTGACGTGGACGAAGCTGAGCAGGCCGTTCTTGGGCGGCCAGGTCAGCCCTCCTTCGTGGAGGTGGCACCAGGACCCACAGCGCTTGCACTTGCGGTGGATGGTTGGATCGGGGAGACCCGTGATCGGCATCGGTGCAGGATCCGTCGCGCCGATCGACGATCAGGCCGGTTTGGCGACGAAATTGGCGACGTACGGCAGCTTCCTGGCCATCGCCCGGACCTGCCCAGCGCCGTCGAGCAATTCGCCAGTCGCATCCCACTGCCCGGTGACGAACTGCTTGCGCGGACCCTCGGGCATCGCCGCCGGCGCCTTCTTGCCGCCGTTCCAGCGCACTTCGAGGTGCTCGATGTCGACCGTCACCGAGATGCGGGGATCGGCTTCGATCGCCGCCAGCAGCGCATCGGTGTCGGCCTGCGGCAGGCGCAGGCAGGGCAGGCCCATCGCCACGGTGTTGCCGAAGAAGATCTCGCTGAAGCTGACGCCGACGATGGCCTTGATGCCCCACTTCTGGATCGCCTGCGGGGCGTGCTCGCGCGATGAGCCGCAGCCGAAGTTGGAACCGACGACGAGGATCTCGCCGCCGACGAAGCGCGCGTCGTCGAAGGCATGCAGCTTGCCCTGGGCCGAGAGTTGCTTGCGGTCGTCCTCGAAGGCGTGCTCGCCGAGGCCATCGAAGGTGACGCAGCGCAGGAAGCGGGCGGGGATGATGCGGTCGGTGTCGATGTCATTGCCGCGCAAGGCGACGCCACGACCCGAGACGGAGAGGATGCGGCTCATGTCGTCGTCCCCTTCTTCGCGGCCTTGGCCAGCACCTCGCGCACGTCGGCGACCTTGCCCTCGAGCGCGGCGATGGCGACCATCGCCGGACTCATCAGCAGGGTGCGGCCGGTCGATGAACCCTGGCGGCCCTTGAAGTTGCGGTTCGACGAGCTGGCGGAGATCTGCCGACCCTGGAGCTTGTCCGGGTTCATTGCCAGGCACATCGAGCAGCCGGCGTTACGCCACTCGAAGCCGTGCGCGGTGAAGATGCGGTCGAGGCCCTCGGCCTCGGCCGCGACCTTGACCGCCTCGGAACCGGGGACGATGAACGCCTTGACCCGGGCGTTGACCTTGCCGCCATGCGCGGTGATCACCTTGGCCGCCTCGCGCAGGTCGCTGATGCGGCCGTTGGTGCACGAGCCGATGAAGGCGACATCGATGGCGACACCGGCGATCGGCTGGCCGGGTGCCAGGTCCATGTACTGGTACGCCTCGTCGATCAGCGGCCACTCGTCCTTGGCGAACGTTTCCTTGGCCGGGATCGACTCCTTCACCCCGACGCCGTGATCCGGGGAGATGCCCCAGGTCACCGTCGGCTCGATGTCCTCGGCCGTGAAGCGCTGGATGTCGTCGTAGGTGGCATCGGCACCCGACGCCATCGAGCCCCACCAGGCCACGGCGGCGTCCCACGCCTGACCGGTCGGTGCATGCTCGCGGCCCTTGAGGTAGGCGAAGGTGATCTCATCCGGATTGACATAGCCGCAACGCGCGCCGCCTTCGATCGCCATGTTGCAGATCGTCATGCGCTCCTCCATCGAGAGCGCGGCGATGCAGGTGCCGTTGAACTCGTAGGCATAGCCGACGCCGCCCTTGGCGGTCAGCTTGCGCAGGACGTGGAGGATGAGGTCCTTGGCATAGACGCCGGACTTGAGCGTGCCGTCGATCTGGATCTTGCGCACCTTGAGCCGCGCCATCGCCAGCGTCTGCGACGCCAGCACGTCGCGCACCTGGCTGGTGCCGATGCCGAAGGCGATCGCGCCGAAGGCGCCGTGGGTGGCGGTGTGGCTGTCGCCGCAGGCGACAGTCATGCCCGGCTGGGTCAGACCCTGCTCGGGGGCGATGATGTGCACGACGCCCTGCTTGCCCGACCCGGGCTGGAACAGGCGGATGCCGAACTCGCGGCAGTTGCGCTCGATGGCGACCATCATCTCTTCGGCCAGGCCGTCGGCGTAAGGCCGGGCCTGGTTCTCGGTGGGGACGATGTGGTCGACGGTGGCGACGGTGCGCTCGGGGAAGGGCACGGTCAGTTTGCGATCGCGCAACATGGCGAACGCCTGCGGGCTGGTGACCTCGTGGATGAGGTGCAGGCCGATGAAGAGCTGGGTCTGACCGCTGGGCAGCACGCGGACGGCGTGTTGATCCCAGACCTTGTCGAAGAGCGTATTGGTGCTCATGGCATCCTTGGCGACGTGGGAGGAAGCACGGTGGCGAACGGACCCGTCCTGACAAGCGGCACCTGCGCCGACACTGCGGCGGAAAGGCATTGCGACGTAACGCCCTGCGAGCAACACCTGCATCGCTTGAGGTCGCAGGTTGCTGGTTCCCCGCGCGGGTTTATACCTCGTCACTGCAGAAGCGCGCCGCCCCCTGCCGTCTCTCGCGCCTGCCCGAGGTCTCGCCCCGCATGCTCAACCTGGAAGTGCTCAACACCGCCTTCAAGGGGAAGCGCTTCAAGGTCAAGGATGGCCTCACCATCGGCAGCGGCCCCGCCGCCGCCATCCGCGCCCAGCACCCCGAGATGCAGGCCCTGCACGTGCGTTTCTATACCGACGAAAATGGGCGGCCGATGGTCGAAGCGATTGACGACAAGGCCCGGCTGTCGGTCAACAACAAGGACGTGCTGCGCACCCCCCTGCGCCACAACGATGAGATCCAGGTCGGCCCGTTGCGTTTCAAGGTCACCGATGTGTCGATGATGAGCTCGGGCAGCCTGCGGCTCGAGCAGCTGATGGAGGCGCTCGAGCAGAATGCCGACGACGATGTCTACGACTTCGCCAAGGAGGATCTCTTCTACCTGACCACCAAGGATCCCTCGCTGCGAGCGCGGGTCAGCTTCTCGATCCCGAGCAAGGATCGCTTCATCGATCAGGCCCAGGTCTTCCTCGCCCGTCTGGTCAAGGCGAGCAGCATGGACGAATTGCAGGTCGAGGCGTTCATGACCTGCACCAAGGAACTGGTCCTCAACGCTCACCGCCACGGCCACAAGTACGACGAGAGCAAAACGATCATCGTCCGCTACCGCGACTTCGGCCCCAAGGTGCAGCTCACCATCGAGGACCAGGGCCCCGGCTTCGACCACGGCTCGGTGATCGGCGCCATGCGCGCCAAGGATGCCGCCACCGCCGCCCGCGAACGCTACCAGGCCGGCGGCTTCGGCGGCCTCGGCTTCCAGCTCATCACGCGCATGGCCGAAGACCTCCAATACAACGACCCCGGCAACAAGGTCTCGTTCACCATTCTCAAGCAGGCCAAGGGCGAATAGCTCTACATCAGTGGACATGGCGGAACTGGCAGACGCGCTGGATTTAGGTTCCAGTCCCGCAAGGGGTGTGGGTTCGAGTCCCACTGTCCGCACGTTTGCTTCGCAAACGTGCCGCCGCAAGGGCGAAGCCCGCGCCAGCACTGCAGCGGAGGCGCGCAGCGCCGAGCATCAGTGCGAGAGTGCCTTCCTGGCTCCTGCTCCTGGGCTTTAGTCCCCCTCTGTTTCCCACCCCGCAAACGTGCCGCCGCAAGGGCGAAGCCCGCGCCAGCACTGCAGCGGAGGCGCGCAGCGCCGAGCATCAGTGCGAGAGTGCCTTCCTGGGTTTTGGCTCCCTCTGAGTCCCACCCTGCGAACGTGCCACCGCAAGCGGCGCAGCCGCGCGCCCGCACTGCAGCCGAGGAGCGCCGTCCCGAGCATCAATGCGAGAGCGCCTTATCGACCCCTGAAGAACCGCTGCTAATGCCTATTTCTTCACCGTCGTCGTTTTCTTCTTCGCCACTGGCTTCTTGGTCGTCGTCTTCTTCGCCAGCAATTGCTGCTGCCGCAGCTGCTCCTGCTTCTTCTGCTCGGCCAGGATGGCCTCCTGCTGCGCGCGCTGCTGCGCTTCCAGCTCCATCTGCCGGCGCTGTTCGGCGAACGCGATCGACAACTGGGCACGCACTTCGCTGCTGACGCGGGCTGAGACCTCGGCCTCGACGCGGTCGCGGACCAGCGTCTCGATGCGCGCGATCTCTTCCTTGCGCGCCTTCTCCTTCTCCTCCTCGCTCTGGCAGCCACTCAGCGCGAAGACCGCGACGGAGGCGAGGACGAGAATGGGAAGAGTGGCGAGACGCATGGGGTGCTCCGGTATTCGTGCTGTAACGGTGGGTCGGTCGTGGGCAATGACCACGCGCTGATGGTGGGTGTCAACGAAGAGGCCCGGCGCTGGGCCGGGCCTCTGAACTCATGCGGACATTGCGCCCGAGCTCAATCCTCGATGAGGATGTCCTCGATGGTCAGGTGGCTCTCTTCCATGTACTGGGCACCCTCAATCGAGAGCGGGGTCCACGGCAGCAGTTGGAGCCGGTTCTTGGCGATCGGCTCCTTGGTGTGTTCGCACAGGCCAAAGGGGATCGGCGAGCCGCGATCGATCTTGCGGATGGCACGCTCGATCTGATTGAGGATGGTCTCCTCGTCGCCGACCATGGCCAGGCTCATGTCCTGAAGGTCGGCATCCGAGCCGCGCTCGGCGATGTGGTTGGGGGTGGTGTGGCCATCTTCGGCCTCCATCGCGTCCTTGACCAGACCGGCGATGTCGTCAGAGAGCTCGGTGCGCTTGGCCACGAGCTGCTCACGCCACTTTTTCAGCTCTTCGCCGCCAAAAGGGGACTTGTAAGCGGGCGCGGGCTTCTCCTTGGCGCTGGTCTTCTGCTCTTTTTCTTTAGCCTTGGCCATGTCAGTTCCTCCGCGTCGGGATGGGCCGGAACGATAGATCGGTCGAGTTGGTTTCAAGGCCTAACTCAGCATTGACTCTACCGTTGGTTTCCGCCGCTGTCGCGTCAAGCATACGCCGGATTGGCCTTGCCGCGCAATGGCCGACGCAACGACCATGGTTGCGCCTCTGCCAGCAGGTGCGTAAGACACCCCAGTGACCAACGCGGACATGGTGGGCGGAATTCCGCTGCTTTCAGTGATCGGCACCCCGCGCACGATCGGCGAAGGTCTTGGCCAGCGACTCAAATCCCGGCTCCAGGTGCTGGCCCAGTATCTCGCCGAGCAACTCGCCGCCAATGCCCGCCTCGGCGGACGCCAACTGACACCGGACAACGTGCGCGAACGGCTGCGAACCGCGATGCCGGCACTCACCGATCTCGAACCCGGCTTGGCGATGGAGCTGGAATCGATGGCGCGCGCCGCCGAGCTCGAGCCCGAGGACCTGCTCATCATCCACGGCTATTCCGACCTGCTCAGCGCCTTCGCCTGCCAGGCCATGCAGCCGTCAACCTTCATCGCCTTCACCGCTGAACAGACCGAGTCGCACGCACCCGCCATGGCCCTGGTGTGGGAATCGGATCCGGCGTTGCTGCCCTACGTCACCCTCGTCCACCGCATGCCGGCGCACGGCCCGGCGAGTCTGAGCCTGACGCTGGCCGGTCTGCATCCTATCGCCTTCATCAACGAGGCCGGCTTGGCGGCGGCCAGCAACACCCTGTTGGTCACCGACGGCGTGCCCGGTCAATTCACCACTCACGTCCTCGCCTCGCTGACCAGCGCCCCCAGCTACGACGATGCGGTATCGCGTGCCCAGGCCGGCCCGCGCTGGGGCGGTCGCGCGTTGCACCTGCTCGCCAGCGACGGCAGCCGGTGCAGCATGGAGGCCAGCGGTCAGCGCCTGGCGCGCCTGCCCGACGCCATCCGCAGTGCGCCACGGGTGCACACCAACCATCCGATCGACGAATCGATCCTGCCGTTGGTCATTCCCGATCCGCTCTCGCGCTTGCGCCTTGAGCAGATCGCCGGCTGCGCGATCCGCTCGCACAACGTGACTGCGAACCATGTGCTCGACTGGTTCGGTCTTTCCACCGCGCCAGCAACTGGCAACGACTCATCCGCCCGCCGGCGGCGCGGCACCGTGGCCAACCCCGATGCCTGCATCGTGCTGTGGCTGTCGCCAGCGACCCGCGAGCTGCAGGTCAGGCGTGGCCCGGGATCGGGATTGGATGGCTTCCGTCTCGGAGCATCGGCGGCGATCCGGGCCTCTCATGGCGAGCGATTGCCGATGGGTCGACCCGCCAATCCGCTGCCTTCGGGGGGCGACGGCTAGGTGAGCGAGGCTTTCCACGCCCGGGCGCACACCCAGCCTGCGCGCATGTCAGCCACGCCACGACGTTGGGATGGACTGCTGCAGTCACCGTGGCGGTGGCTCCTGCTGCCCGGCTGGCTGGCATACCGCCCATTGGTCGCGGGGCGCAACGCCGCCTACGACCTCGGCCTGGCCCGCGTCGCGCGCGCGTCGGTGCCCGTGGTGTCGGTGGGAAACGTGACGATCGGCGGAACCGGCAAGACCCCGTTGGTGGCCTGGCTGGTGGAGCGGCTGCGCGCCCAGGGACACCGGCCGGCCGTGCTCATGCGCGGGTACCGCGGTGACGGAGCGACCAACGACGAAGCGCGCATGCTTGGCGGCACGGTGGTGTGCGATCCTGACCGGGTACGCGGCGCGGCGCGGGCGGTTGCCGACGGCGCGACCTGCGTGGTGCTCGACGATGGCTTCCAGCATCGCCGGCTGCATCGCGATCTCGATCTCGTGCTGGTCGACGCGACGCGGCCGTGGGGCGGTGGGGCGGTGCTGCCGCTGGGGACGCTGCGCGAGGGTCTGGCTGCCATCCGTCGCGCGCACGCCGTCATCGTCACCCGCAGCGATCAGGTTGACCCGGCGGAACTGGCGCGCATCGATCACCGCCTCGCCAGGTGGGGCCGCCCGCTGGCGCATGCCCGTCATGAACCGGTGGCGTTGACGCCGCTGGGTGGCGGTGACCCGCGCGCGCCCTCCGCGCTCGCCGGTCAAGCGGTGGTGCTGGCGAGCGGACTGGGCAATCCACAGGGTTTCACCCGCACGGCACGCGATCTGGGCTGGCAGGTGCGCGAGCACGTCCGTTTTCCCGATCACCATCATTATACCGGCGTCGAAGCGGCCGACCTCGCGGCGCTCGCTGCACGCCACGACGCGACCCTGGTGGTGACCGCCAAGGATGCGGTGAAGCTGGTCGCGTTCCGTCTCGTCGCCGAGGTGCTCACCGTCGCCGCTGGACTGGATCCGGATGGCGTGCTGCTGCTCGATCGCCTGCTCGCCGAACGGTGTCCGCGTCCTCAGCGTTGAACATCCGACGGGGGATCGGCCCACCGCCCATCCCCCAAGCCAAAAGCAGGTACCACCAGCGCGATGGGGTCTATACTTCTGTCCCATGCGCCGCGCCCTCCTTCTGCTCGTCCCTGCCCTGCTCACCTCCGCCGAGGGCGACACGCCCACGGTGATATCAAGCCAGCCGACCCGCTCGCTGCCCTTGGTGGTCGAGGACTTCAAGGCCGTCGCCAGCGCCCGACTCTACGTCAGCGAGAACGGCGGCGCGAGCTGGGGCCTTGCCCAGGAACTGGTTCTTGATCCGTCGGCGAGCGTGGCGCCGCGATTCAGCTTCACCGCGCCACGCGATGGCAGCTATGGCTTTTTCCCGGCGGTCACCTTCCGCGATCAGCAGCGCGAACCCGAGCCCCGCGCCGGCCAGCCGCCGGAACTGCAGATCGTTTTCGACACCACCCCGCCCGCGATCACCCGATTCAGCGCGCGCGCCGAATCGGTGATCGGCGCCCATGCCAACCTGCGCCTGGCCTGGGCGGCGAGCGATGCCGGCCTGGGCGACGATCCGGCGACGATCGAGGTCAGCGGCGACGGCGGGGCGACCTTCGCCCCCCTGCAGAAGGTCCCGGCCCAGGGCAGCCTGGTCGCCACCGTGGCCATCCCGGCTGGTGCGGCCCGGCTGCACGTTCGACTGAATGTGGTCGACCGCGCCGGCAATCTGATGCTCGGTCAGGTTGAGACCGTCGCCTTGCCGGCCCCCGTCGCCGCCGATGCCGCGCTCGCAGGTGCGCTCGCCGCCTTGCCGTCAGCCGATGCCCCGTCCCCGGCGGCTGCGCCCTTGGTGCCCGCGCCGCAGCCACCCGTTGTCCAGACCCGACCGGACATCGTGGTGCCCACCACGCCATCATCCGCTGCGACGCCGGCGCCGACGACTCCGAAGGACGACGAGATCATCCGCGGCGGCGGCCTGGATCAGGAATACCGC
>Ga0163148_10007486_pt1 | contig 10253 bp, 8 predicted proteins | sample OliLakLV19MP7P2_FD_148606 | JGI IMG/M metagenome (GOLD analysis project Ga0163148, IMG submission 148606) | Freshwater microbial mat bacterial communities from Lake Vanda, McMurdo Dry Valleys, Antarctica- Oligotrophic Lake LV.19.MP7.P2 | ecosystem: Environmental > Aquatic > Freshwater > Lake >... | reverse complement strand
ATGTGAAACGTGCATGCCATTGACATGGTTTGTAACAAACCAAATTCAACCTTTTTCAACTGTTTTCAACTGTTTTAAATTCAATTCAACTTAAGTCACTAACATTCAATTCAACCTTTTCACTTTTAAAGCATTTTCAATAAATTCAACTGTTTTAAATAAATTTCAACCATTGTGGAACCAAATAACGAATTCCCGCAACCTCCAGAGTAAGAGATGCTGCAGTCACAATCCCATTAGGCCATTGCTGCATTCGCTTGCTGGGTTGTCTACGTACACTCTACGGTGATTCTGTTGAACATTTAGTGCATCCCGCCCGGAAGCCTTTTGACTATTAGGAGTACCCGGTATTACTGTAGTTCTAATAATTAGGGCACCTGAGTTCGGAGATTCGTTCACAAACGGAAGTCATAGTCATTCTAACATCGTTATCCAGTTCCTAAGTACAGTACGTACGGTACAAGTGCTCAAATATCTAAACATACGGGCTACCGTAGCTACAGTAGTAGCTATTACAATTATTGTACTTCCGTTCCGTACCGTAGGATGGCAGTGGATGATGGGTTGAAAGTTGAAACATTGGGTGTTCAATCTTTCTGGCATGGGAAGAGGCAATTTGGCTTTTAAAACAAGTACTACAGTAGCTACTACTAGCTAGTAATCAAATAACCGATCATTCAATCAATCATCAATCTCCAGTGAGCGATCACACTAATCACAAAGAGGTATCAGATAAAACAAACTAATAATACACACAGTCGCCCACAAAACCACAAGCAACAAGAAACAAAAACCTATCCAAAACTACCAACTCTTTTCTCTTCTTGACTGCAGCAAATGACTGCATCTTCCATTACAATTGCTACAACTGCTTCTGCTCCATCCACAACAAAATCATCCAACATGGTTAAGGCCGAATGTTCCTTTGATATTACCGAACCCGACAATAGTAGTTCGAATCATGCGATTGCTGCCACTGCGGCTGCGTTTGGCCATGGCGCTGGCGGGGGCAAGGGTGGTCACCACCCCCAAAATCGTCGTGGTTCTTTGACAGCCGATCGTCGTGCCAGCTTGTTGGCCGGTGCTGCTGCCGCCCTTGGCGGTACCACCAATGAATTGGAAGATTCCATCAAATTTCATGCCCGCGATTTTTTGTCGCAAAAACAACACGAACTCTTGACGGATTATGAATTGGATGGGTCTCCCCTCGGCGAGGGTGGCTTTGGATTGGTCTATGCTTGTACTCATAAAGATACCGGTGCCGAACGTGCCGTCAAAATGATTCAAAAAGACCCCAAGAGGCCGGATTACAACCTGAACATTGTCAAGGAATACAATATTCTCAAAGAATTGGATCATCCTGTACGTAGTAGTATTTGTGGTATTATTTGTTTGCTGAACTTGTTGTGTGTGCGGAGTTGATTTCTGACCTCCCCCCCCCTCCTTCTTTGATCTTTATCCTTTATCTCAAACTGTATTATTTTTTATTTTATTTTGACAGAACTTGCTCAAAGTCTATGATTTGTACGAAGATGATGATGCCTTTTTTATTGTGACGGATCTGTACGAGGGTGGAGACTTTTTTGATGTCCTCGAAGATCAAGGACCTCTCAAGGAAGACGATGCCGCCATTGTTATGAATAACCTTTTGAATTGTGTCAATTATTGTCACAAACGAAATGTAAGTGAATCATGTCGAGTGTGTGTGTCTGTCTGTCTGTCTGTCTGTGTGTTTGACCAAAGCAAACGCACATACAGAGATATTCACTCAATACGTTGGTGCCTCCCTTCCTTCCGAATATATATTTATTTGCCACAGTTGGTCCACCGTGATTTGAAACCGGAAAACATTCTCATGTCGGATAGAAAACGTGATTTTTCCGACATCAAAGTGATTGATTTTGGATTGGCACGCTATGTGCGTCATGCGGATGATACCCTGAAAGGGTTGGCCGGTAGTGCTTATTATCTGGCTCCTCAAGTTATTTCTGGGCCTTATACGAGTAAATGTGATATTTGGTCTTGTGGCGTGATTGCTTATGCCCTGCTTACGGGATTTGCACCCTTTGATGCCTCCACCGATGCCGAGGTTTTAAAAGTGGTTCATGCGGGAGAATTCGATTTTGATGATCCGGAATGGGATCATGTCAGTGAAGCAGCCATGGATTTTATCAGTCAATGTTTGGCCTATGAAGAAGATGATCGACCCTCGGCCGAGCAAGCCTTGCAACATCCATGGTTGCGCAAGTGTCGTAAATCACCTCGCATGAACAATGCTTTAGTGCGATCGGCGAGTCGATCCAGTTTGCGCAGTTTGACGAACTTTACCAGCAAATCGAACAAATTGAAGCAGGCCGCCTGTGCCATGATTTCTTCCCAATTATTGCGCAGGGAAGAAAAAGAAATTATTGACAAGGCCTTTCGGGCATTGGATCGGGGTTGCAATGGAACAATCAGCAAGTCAGATCTCAATTCGTCCATGACAGATCTCTTTAAAGATTCCGAGTCGGAAAATAGTGGAAGCGGTGACGATGACTCGGACGACGATAGTATTGCCGATGACAATTCTCACGCGAAATTGATTGATGAGATTTTTGATGAGGTCAACTTTTCGGGAACCGGTGCCATTCAGTACTCGGAATTTGCAATTGTTACCATGTTGGAAAAGGATATGGTGGATGAGGGCAAATTGAAAGCTGCGTTCAAGTTTTTTGATTTGGCTGGAAAGGGATATATTTCCAAAGAGGACCTCAAAATCGTGATTAAAGTCGGCAATCATGCGGCCAAAAAGATAATGGAACAAACGGCAGATCCAGGATCAGACAAGATTACCTTCAAGAATTTCAAAAAGTGCATTCTTCCCAACCCCAACCGAGAACGAAAAGACGACAAAGCCTCAGACGCAGATCGATGTGTTCCGATTAAGCAAGTGGTGGCCGAAAATAAAGCCGGAAAGCGCAAGGCCAGGCTGCCAAGGGCGACGAGCAACGACGTGCCGTCCATTGGAAGAATGATATCTTATAACAAGGAGCAGGAGGAGGAACTATGAGTGTTGTACTGGGACATGCCAAACGAAAGGGATCGAAGCGCTTTGCATGCGATATCCGAAATTCATGTTGAATGAAACCAAACTTGTGCGCTCGAAGTCCGTGATTCTTTCGTTCTATGTTAGATAAGAGAGCTAGTGTAATAAGTATATTAATTTATTAGTTGCCTTTTTTCTTGAACTCTTGGTCTCGTGAAAGCTTCAAGCCACCGGACCCCAAGCCCGCCAAAGGGAAGTAATGACCCACGAAATGAAATGAAATGATACCTCGTAGTAGATTAAAAAGACAAGGCCTATACTGTACAATTGGATGACTTCTTCACAATGCACAGTCTGCATTGCTGTGCGTATCAATAAAAGGGACAAATGGGCTATGAATCAGGAGGGTCGCCACCACGAACATGACTCTCTGGAACAGTGAAGATTCTTAGTTTAGTGTCCTGGTTGCAACTGCAGGGCGGTAGCAAAGAGAAAGTACAGCGATGAGTAACCAATATCCAAGATAAATGATTAGTCGACGGATTGTGTTGTTGGTTCTAGACTTACCTGCCACCATCGACAAAGGATAATGGCTCTGGCGGACCAACGGCAGATCCCAGGGATGTGCTATAGCATAGTTCGCCGCCTTTCTTACTATCCTCGTTGTTCACATCGGAATCAAAATCCGCCGAGACCAAGTTAATGACACCAGCCAACGCATTGCCATCGTGCCCATGTTGGTTTGTAGAAGAGGGTGCCGCGGACGACTGCGGGGCGTCCATGCCCGGATTTGGTCTCCCTCGGCGCTTGAACATGGACAGTACACTTCGTACACTACTGGCTCTGCTTCCGATGGAGCTACCACCCTGTGAAGCATTGCCGTCATCATCCTCGTCGCTTGTTCCATCATCATCTGAGAAATTGGCAGAGACGGAGGGATCTTTGCTCGCACCTAAAACAAGATCTAGGTTGGCCACATGAGTCATTCCATGGAATCTCGAAGCACTTGACCGTGAAAGAACGGAATCATCGACATCCGTGAGGTCAATAGCTCTTTCGATGTCCGTTTCTCCATCCGTATGTCTAGTGTCCGTATCGGTTTGTCTCCCGTCTGTGGTAAATCCATCCGTATCTACAAGTGTCGGGCAAAAAGAAGGCAATACGCATCCATTCATGTTAGTTAGGACGGATGGATGTGGCACGAGTTGGTTAAGCATTTGAACTTGACTTCGCTGCCAATAAGTCATTCTTGGGAGATCAAACGAACATACCTGAGTAGGGGAGTTCAAAGGATGTGGGAAAGGCATCATCTTCGTCTTCATATGACAAAATAGTCATTTTAAATTTGGACCCTTTGGACCCTTTTGATTTGACAGATTTTTTCTCACTACAATCGGCACTTCCCAAACCTTCGATTACCGATATATCATCGTCATCATCTTCCTCGTCATCTCCATCCCTTCCATCAAAACTCGTCTCATAATCGGTCGCCATACCGACAGTTTCCGCTTCGGTGGTATAACCTCCTCGTTCTCGTTGTTTTCTCTGTTGAGTGTTGGCAGTCTCTTCGGTTGACGACATGACTTCCACAACAGGATCACTGCCATTCTCTTCAGTCGAGGAGGCATTGGTAATCATGGGTGGTACATAATCATCCAAGATGACACGAGTCGTTTTGACAAGACTACCACCCTTTTTCTTATTGCTGTCGTTATTGGTGGTTGTGGTGCTTTTGCACTTTTTCTTGTGTTTCTTGCTGTTGCTGCTGTCACTATGATCACGTTTCCTTCCTCCAACAGCACCGTCAGCAGCAGCACCAGCCTCGTTGTCCTCCATACTTGTATAGGTCCCCATGGTACTTGCAACTTCCAAATCACTTGCAGCTATGTTTGTGTCGTATTTGGAGGACATCATGGCAGCTGTCACACACAACAATCCAGCCAATCCAATTTCGCAGCACATGGTATATGGGTGAGAATATCAGCTCCAATTTCGCGACAGCAAAGCAACACAATACAATTCAACACACTCCCACGGCTGCTACACCACGCTACTATACTGGGACACTGACACACACGCACAGACACTTGCATATATAGATTGACGTACCAGCTTGTCGACTTTGTCGCGTCGCATCGATATAGGCAAATCCAAAACTCAAGGCCAAGGCACCCAATCCAAAGGCCAAAAAGGCCCATGCAAATCCCACCGAGGCAATGACCTTTTCGTGTACGTAAATAGTGCAACTGCTATGGCTGCTGCTGCTGCTGCTGCTGCTGTTGCCGTTGTTGTTGTAACTTCGATAATTGTTGTTATTGTTGTTGTTTTGAGAAGATGTCGCGGGATAATCCAAATGAAAGATGCGTGGAACAAACAAAAAGACGGCATATAAACATACGGTCATGATGTAAATGGCCATGACGGGATCATAACAAAACAAATTGGACGCGCGTCGGTAGATGGTCTTGTCGGGTGCGGAATATTCCAGTGACAGAGTGGTAGTTTTTCCGTGATGATGATGATGTTTTTTATGGACGCGTTGATTGATGGAAAAGGCAATATAAAAGGAAGCAATCACATGAATCCATGAAAATAAAAAGTTGATCAAGAGCCAGACCGAGGATGGACAAATACTACCACCACTACTGGAACTTGAATTGTCGCCATAAATATTGCCCACTTCGGTCAAGGCAATCAACATGGGAGGTAAATTGGAAACGACTGTCACCGTGACAAAGATCCCAAAGGGATTGGTACAAATGTGCTTCAACACACTCAAATATCCTCCACATCCACAACAACCACAACAAAAAATGCTGCTGGTCAGAGTGTTCCACCAACTGCGACAACTTTGTTTGTGGCTACCGTCCATGGTCACAAGGGCATTGCCTCGACCCTCGTTTTCTTCATCATACTCGGAACAACAGGGAAGACCACCACAGGTTTGATGGAGTCCTTGGCATAATATGGCTGCCATTATGTGATTGTATTGTTGGTTGTTGGTTGTTGCGGATTGTGGATTGGTGGTTGGTGGTGGTTGGAACAACCTTGGTAGCTGGCTAGATAGAAGCGAAGACTAGTAGACGGGAATGGCCATGCAAACAATTCGATCTACTAGCTAATCGCAGCAATAGACAGATAGGTAGATTCGTTGGTGCTATCAGCTCGATATTAGACCGAGCTACGACTCTAGCAGATAGCCAGGCAATAGACTCACTCCCTGGTACTAGCTAGCTAGCTAGTACCATACCGGTAGCTGTCCGTTCGGAACATCGATTCTCGGATGCAAGAAAAAAGAACAAGGATACTTTACTGTAGCTAGTTCAGTAGGATGATGTTACACATCAGCTCTAATCACCGAAATCGCTCTTTTTCCTAAACAAAAATGCCGCCAACACACACTCGGCAGCGAATAGAAAAACGAGCAAGGCGGCTTGCATCTTTCTCACCAATTTCTAGCGTGCAGAAACAACATGTCTGTCAGCCCGTTGAGAGCGGCCGTACTATGGTACCAGTCATGGAGTTGTGTAATAGTACGGAGTACTAGTACGGAGTAGATAACACCAGTACTCTAGCTAGCTAGTAGAAAGTAGATCAAGCGAGCTGTAAGAGCAGGGTTCCGGACAGATCCATACCCTTACAGCCAGCTAGCTAGCCAGTACAACATAGAACCTACTCTAGCCATTGCTGTTGTATTACATACCATTCATTCTATTGCCTTCACTTGCTCTCATTCGTTTTCTACGATACTACTAACTACGTCATCATGGCTGCTGTCTTATTCAATGCCTGTGGCGAAATTTGCAATGGAGCGTGCGAAGTTTGTGGTGCCGCTTGTCAATTTCCATGTCGTGCTTGCAATACCTTGTGTGGTGGATGCGGCAATGTTTGCGAAAGTGCTTGCTACACGTTCGGCCGATTGTGTTCGAGTCCCTTTAGTCTGTTTGTCACGGTCGCCGCCGTCTTCAATCTGCCCGTGGTCTACATGGGATTGACATCGGGGGCGATAGGAGGAGACACGGGCCTAGCCTGTCATGGAACCAAATGGTTAGTCATGGATGCCCTCTTTGCTGCGGTCAATGTGGCGGCAGCGGTGTATATGGCGATTGTCGTCGTCCAACAAGATCAACCCACTTTGAACCAAGATATCGAACAAAATAATAACAATAACGACAACACGCTCCAAAAGAACAAGGAGATACCCACGACTGCCTTTGGTCGTGCTGGACACATGCTATGCTACGATCCCTGGATGGCCATTTATATTTTGACCTTGTTGGGATTCTTTGTTTGGTTGTGGACGGGTGCCATTTGGAGTTTGAATGGCACCGTGTATGAAAATTGCGATGCTGACAGTAGTGTTCAAGGCAAAGTTGCCATTGCCTTGGGTTTTGGATGGGCCTTTATCTTTTTTGGAGTTGGAGCTCTATGCATTAGTCTCTGTTGTGCCTATTGTTATGGAGGCGATAACAATGATGCTTCCACATCAAGCGCGTATTACGGACTGTATCAAGATGCAACGACAACACCTGCTCAGGGATATGCAGCTCCTGCGGCCAACAGCAAAACGGATGCTAAAACTGCCAGTACGACTGGCGGGGGTGGTCTGAGCAGCTTTTTCGGCGGCAAATCATCCACTACGGGAGGGTCCATTCCGACTGTGGCAGCCACACCAGCACCACCCGCAAAAACATCGTCACCACCTGTAGCACAAGCAGTCTTGTATTAAGTAAATAGTATGGCAACTGATGAGTCCCGCTTCTGCTTCGAAGGCTAACAACTGACAAAACTAAAAAAAACTGAATAACCATCGAGTTGAATGAATGTCATGCAATGTATCTCAATAGGCTGATGACTATTATAGTCGCTAGCAGAGTAGCTACTCGATGGATGGCTACTAGCTAGACGGAGTTGAAAACGTGGCACTTTTGTGCCTAGCGTAATTATACTTGCCACCCCGCCAACTTTGAGCTGGTTGCGCTCAGCCATACATCCATTACTTGTAGAGAAAAGGGGTATGCACAGGGTTGAGGCTAGCTGAATATAGTCCTGCATCATGCAAAGGCTGTCAACAGTGTGCTGTCAAATTAGCTACAGTGCCACACTGCAAAAAATAAGTTGTGGTTGGATACTGTAGCTCTTGGTGTGCTTTGTAATGCCAATGCTGGGCAGTCAAGCTCTGAATGGTTGCCCAGTGTAAAATGAAGAAAAAAGGGCCTTGAAAAAGAAGATTGGTCTTGTTGCCTGTGCACAACAATGGAACAAAACGCAAACAGCAATGGAACAGAGGGCAGAAAGATGAGTCGGAGAAGGCGTAGAACAAAATATGGAAGGGTGACAATTGCTCAGCCTAGAACAGTTCAGATGAAGAAGGGTGCTTGGGCTGTGAGAATGTTGAAAAGAATTGTCTGCTGAAGAAATGCAGAAAACCTTGTTTGGCAAAGAAGAAAAGACAACAGAGCTAGCAGGGTCAATGCAAACACTTGTTTTATGTTTGCATGTGAAAATGATGACTGATCAGGGAACAACAAGATGGAGGACAACAAAGACATGTTATGTTATTAGAAATCATAGTAACAAACAGCCCAACGCAAAAAGGCAGGTTGTGCAGCAGAGCATGTGTGAATGAAGGCAAACAGCATGACTGCCAAATGACAAATGTAAGAGCAGAGCCAACAAGAGCAAGCCTCAATAGAGGTCATAAAATTAGGTAGAAGATCAAGTCTTCAATTGGCATTGAGGTGAGAGACAAGAAAAGAATGGCAACAATCAACAGTCTCGGCAAATGAATGCAAAACAAAGAAAGAAGATTCAGTTTTTGTTGGGGCAAAATTAAGTGAATTTGAACTTGAGCAAGAGTGAAACCAAGGACAGTGGATGCAGATTGTTAGGTCTGCTTAACCTCATTTAGTCAAATCCCATACACAAATGTGCACTCAGATGAGCATCAACACATGATGAAGGAGATGAAAGCTGGCCTCATGTGGTTAAGATCCCAATGTCTTCTTTTATTCAAAGAACCTCCACAAAAATCTTTACATGGTTTTTTATGCAACAGTGTCCTTTTCCGCCACAACTTTTTTTAGCAAGACACACTCTTCATGCCTTGGTTGCAATTTACTTTTTGGTGTTCCTTCCTTTGTGGTGTCTGAAAAGAGAAGCAGAATCCAATGTTCTACGTTTTTCTCTTGTCCTGCTCCTTTTCGTGTGTTTCCTCCTCCTTCAAAAAGTGTCAAAAGGAACACCAAATTTGAGGAAAACTGAAGCTAAAGGAAAAGCCACTTAAACTGTTTTTCTTTTTACGTTGACTTGCAACACTGGTTAAAGTTTCTAGTCAGCATCAAACTGTTGTGAACGGTTGCTTGCAAGTCTGCAAGCTAGCAGCGAGCAACAACAACAAAACATCACTGTTGGCTTGCTGGTTCACGCAACACATGACTGATGTTTTTTTGACAATGAAGTCAACGTGTTCGGTTTGCAAGTCTTCTTTCTCATGGACACCATGACATTGTTAAGTTGGGTGATCTCTTTCAATCCAAACATTCAAAAGCACTTGAACAATGTGCTGATTGCTTTGCAGTTGGATCAACAATGTTGATGAATTTTTTCAATTCAACATTGTTCAATGTTATTCAAAATTCTTCAGATCTCAGTCATGCTTCCTCAGGAGCAGGAAATGAAGGAAAATGCTCTGAGTCATGCTTCCTTGTTTTCCTCGAGGAACAAGGAATGAGGGACTGGGAAACGAGTCCAAAAGGAAAGGAAAGGGAGGAAAAATGAATTTCCTAAGAGAAAATGCAACCAAGCTTGACCAAAAAAGGCGATGACTTCTTGTCCGCCAAACTTTTTTGTCATGTGAGATGTCAATGGGAAAAACAGCTCAAAGGAACTGTGATCAGTGGAACCACAACACATGGGAAGTCGGCGGGAATGTGCAGTTTGAGAGTTTGTCAGACCTTTCACGTTCATGCAATTTGTTGCAAAACATGTTCCCTTTTGCTGCTGAGCATTTTCCATGTCCCAGCAAATCCACAGGTGGGTGACATTGCTCAAGTTTCTGCAGAGTGACCAAACTGGAGATGCCCTCACTGACAATTTTCACTGGAGGCAATCCAGAGACTTAGGGGGCATGGAGGTTCAACCACTCGTTGCACTCATTGGTGAAACTGGGAAGCACGACCGAGTACCGCACTACTGTACAGTAGTACTGGCACGACAGCAAAGAATC
>Ga0163148_10007483_pt1 | contig 10255 bp, 8 predicted proteins | sample OliLakLV19MP7P2_FD_148606 | JGI IMG/M metagenome (GOLD analysis project Ga0163148, IMG submission 148606) | Freshwater microbial mat bacterial communities from Lake Vanda, McMurdo Dry Valleys, Antarctica- Oligotrophic Lake LV.19.MP7.P2 | ecosystem: Environmental > Aquatic > Freshwater > Lake >... | reverse complement strand
CCCCCCGCAACAACAAACCACCTCCCCCGGCACCCCCCCGCCGACCGTGCGCAAAGAAAACCTCGCCAACGAAATCGAAGAATCCGGCCTCTTCGGCGGCCTGGCCAGCCGCGTAAAAAAGACCGCCGACGTCTACCTCAACCAGAAACTCGACGAGATCGAACAGCGCATCGACCGCAAACTGGATGAAATCGACCGCCGCTTAGGCGAATGGCGCGATCGCGAAATCGCCAATCGCATTCGCATCATCAAAATCACGCTATGGACCAGCGTCGCGGTGGCGGCGCTATCGCTGCTTTATAGTTATGTGAGCGTGTATTTTCGGAGTTGGTGACAACCATTGTTCAATAGCCGCGAAGCGGCGGCAGATGTCTAGCCTAGGGCGCAAGCCCTAGGTGGCAATCCCACGAGACATAGCCCCGAAGGGGCGAAAGACAGAACAGTCGTGTAGAACGTATCGATAATCAGGATGCATAGCACGGAGCAATGCGTGAATTGCCGTCGACTCCAACTCGTGTCAGCGTTCTTAATTTACGCGAACACCCTCAGCATCACTTCTTGGATGAGGTCGATCGTCTGATGCCGTGCGCGCCGCCGTGCGAACGGTGCGCGGATCGCCTAGCATCTTAACTTAGATGCTCCCGCGCCGCGCCACCGCCGCCCTGCTGCTGCTCAGCTTCTTTGCCTTCATCAGCCTCGGCCTGCCCGATTTGATTCTCGGCGTGGCGTGGCCTTCGATTCGGCACACGTTTGATCGGCCGATTTCATCGCTCGGCTGGCTGCTGTTCAGCGGGATGCTCGGTTATCTGTCGAGCAGTTTCATGGGTGGATGGATTACCGCGCGGCTGGGCGTGGGAAAATTGCTGCTGATGAGCAGCCTGGCGATCACACTTTCGCTCATCGGTTACGCCGCCGCGCCGGTGTGGCCGGCGATGGTGGCGATCGGGCTGCTGGCGGGGCTGGGGGCAGGGGCGATCGATGCGGGCATCAATGCGTACGCGGCGAAGCACTTCAGCGCCAAGATCGTCAACTGGCTGCACGCCTGCTGGGGAATCGGCGCGACGGCCGGGCCGACGTTGATGACGCTCGTTCTCGTCAACGGATATTCGTGGCGCATCGGATATGCGATTCTGGCTTCGTTGCTTGCCTTGATGACGGTGGGGTTTGCACTGACCGTCCGACTCTGGAACGACACAGAAATTGCAGCTAAGCCGACGAGCCGCCGAGAGAGCGCGCAGACCGTCACGTTTCGATCGACTCTTGCGCGGCCGATTGTTTGGGGACAGATTCTGTTTTTCATCTTCTACACCGGATTGGAATCGACTGTAGGACAATTAATGTTCTCATGGCTCACGGAATCACGCGGCGTTTCAACTCGGGCGGCGGGGTTCACCGTAGGCGCTTACTGGGCGAGCCTCACCATCGGGCGAATCATCTTCGGCTTCATTTCCGACAAAGTCGCGCCGGCGATTCTGCTGCGCGGGGCGCTCATGGCCGCGCCGATTTGTGCGGCGGTTGTGTGGTTGGGCGGACACGTTTACATCACCCTGGCGGCCGTGGCGCTGCTGGGGCTTGCGATCGCACCGATTTACCCACTGATGATTTCGCTCACGCCCGCCCGCGTGGGCAAGGCGATGGCCGGTCACGCGATCGGTTTTCAGGTATCAGCCGCCTCGCTCGGGGCGGCGGCAGTGCCGGCGTTTGGCGGCGTGTTGGCGGGGAGAATCAGCCTTGAAGCCGTCCCGCCGTACTTATTTGCGGTGGCGGTGGTGGTTTGGATGATCTTTGAGCTTTCGAGCGTTGGATTGCGAAAGAATTCCGCCTTGCCCGCCGCCACTTCGTGAATGTACAACACACGCTCACATGGCAGAACCGCTTGAACAACTCCGCGCCAAGATCGATTCGCTCGATGAAAAAATCGTCGAACTGCTCAACGAGCGCGCCAGCGTGGTGGTTGAAGTCGGCAAGCTTAAGCAGCAGACCAACGCGCCGATCTACGCGCCCGACCGCGAAAGGTTGGTGCTCGAAAAAGTGCATCGCCTGAACAAAGGCCCGCTGCCTAATCGCGCGCTCGATGCGGTGTATCGCGAGTTGATGAGCGGGAGCTTCATGCTCGAGCGCCCGCTGCGCATCGGCTACCTCGGGCCTAGCGGCACATTCAGCCATTTCGCGGCGGTGCAGAAGTTCGGGCGCAGCGTGGAACACGTCGACTTAGCCGACATTCCCGCGGTGTTCACCGAAGTGGCGCGGGGGCATGTCGATTACGGCATGGTCCCGGTAGAAAACAGCATCCACGGCGGCGTGATCGACACGCTCGACGCGTTCCTCGGTTCATCCGCCAAAATCTGCGCCGAAGTGCGCGTCAGCATCCATCACAATCTGCTGGCTAAGGAACCGTGGGAGCAAATCAAGCGCATCTATTCCAAACCCGAGGTGTTCAACCAGTGTAGAGATTGGCTGAGCTCGGTGGCAAAGGGTCGTGAGATCGAACCCACAACGAGCAGTGCGCGAGCTGCAGAGCTGGCATCAAAGGAGCCCGGCTCGGCCGCAATCGCTTCAGCGATCGCAGCAGAGTTGTACGAGTTGAAGCTGCTGTTCGAAAACATCGAAGACAACCCCGACAACGTCACCCGCTTCTTCGTGATCAGTCGAGAAGCCGCAAGGAAAAGCGGCGCCGACATGACCGCCATCATGTTCACCACCGCCAACAAACCGGGCGCGCTGGCCGACGTGCTGGATTGCTTCAAAAACGCGCAGATCAACTTAACCAGCCTTGAGAAGCGCCCGAGTAAGAAAGTGAATTGGGAATACTACTTCTTCATCGACGCCGAAGGCCACGCGGATGACGGCGGCATGCAGCGCGCGATCGACGACGCCAAACAGCACTGCCTGCAGATGACGGTGCTGGGCAGCTACCCGCGGGCGGGGGAAGTTTTGTAGTCTTAGGCCGCATTGGCCCGGCTCCACGGTATAATTTGCCACATGAGCGACCGCCTGAACAAGTTCATCCAGCAACTAGAACAATTGCCTGATCGCCAGCGGGCGATGTTGGCGGACTATTTGCAAGATCATCTTGAAGTTGTGCTTGATGAAGCCCGATGGCAGGAGTCGTTCGCGAAGTTAGGAAAACTGCTGCGGCAAATGAGTATGGAAATTGATGATGCGATTCTGAACGGCGATGTTGCACAACTCGATCCGGACAAGCTTTGAACTCCTTCAAAACGCGGAAATTCAAGGCGTGTTTCGACGCTACCTCACCTCCACCTCATCATTCAATATCCGCGTGCCGTCCAGTTCTTTGATGCCGCTGCGTACCTTCGTCACCTGATAAAGCTTCACATCGTCAAAACGATACTTTTTGATCGTGGTGCGCCCCGGCGCCAGGTTGGTCACCAGCCGTTCCTGGCGGGCAAAGCCGGGGAAAATGGCGAACGCGCTGTAATCGATTGGTTTGTTGCCATAGTTGGTGATGAGTTGCTGCACCAGCACGTCGCCGCCGTCGCGTAGCGCGATGGTTTGCAGGCCGATGTCGCTTAAGCCCAGTTGCAGCGGGACGGGCACGGTAAAGGTGTTGTCGCCCCCCGCGCGCCCGCCGCCTTGCATGGTAAATTCGGCCTCAAGCGGCTTGCTGCCGGCGAAGGTGTTGTAAGGAAACTCGATCGAAATATCGCGCTCCCATGTTTCGCCGGGGTTGAGCGTAAATTGCTGCGTCGGCGGGTTAAGCACCCACCCGGCGGGGCCGCGCAGCCGCAGTTGGCCGGAGATCGGCGATCTATACGGATTCGCAAACCGCAGCTTGCGCAGGTGACTCTTAAAACTCGATTCGACGTGATCGTTATCCCACTTCACGCTGCTGCGCAGTTGCGCCATTTCGCCATCGATATCGAGCAGAAACATCGGCATCGCGCCAAGTTGAATTCGCGCGGTTTGCTTTCCGCGACCGCCGCCGAGCAGCGGCGTGACGTTTCCCCACAAATCGACCGCCATCGGCCGCTCGCCGAGGTTAATCGCCAAATCTTTCACACCGGCTTCGTTGCCTTTGCTCCAGAGCATCAGAATGCCCTGCCCTTCACGGTCGAACAGCAGCGCCTCGACATTCTCGGCGATCGGCACTTTGCCTTTGAACGTGCTGTTGGCCAAAAGCATCGAGAGAGTTCGCTGGATAAGAAACAGTTCCGTCGGCTGCGCGGTGACACGATCCCCCGATCGCTGCACCTCGAACGGAATCGGCACATCAATCAATGGTGCCCCCGCGGCGACGGCGGCGGCGAAGCGTTGCGCGAAATCGCGAATCTGCATCTCACGGCCGTACTGCTTGCGGTCAAGTAATTGAAGCGAAATCGATGTGTTACGGGTTCGGGGTTCAGGGTTCAGACCAGCGTTTGCAGTCACGCCTGAACCCTGAACCCCGAACCCCGAACCCTCCACATACAACGCCACTTGTGCCGGAAGCACGCTGGCAGGAATGGATAGCGCAATGTTGGCCGGCACGCGGCTGTCGAACTCGTACCAGGCCGGCCAGGGCATGGCGAGATTGGGTTCCTGGATAAGCTCGGAAAATTCCTGATACACGCGGTCGTACACCTGCCGCATGATGTCGGTCGTCACAAATTCATCAACGCCGTCTTCGCCGAGTTGCCAGCGATCGAGGTGGGTGGCATGCCGCGCGATCAGGTACGCCAGTTGCGGCTGCCACGCTTCGCGCGGGGCTTTCAGCAAATTCGCCCATTTGTTCCCGCCGATTTTCGCCGCCACATCGGGCGGCAGGCCCGTCAGGCACGCGGTGGGGGTGACGCCGGCACGGCCCAGGTCATCCAGTAAATCATCGAACTTCATCGCCGGGGTGTGCAGCACGTCGCCGTCAGAGTTCCACACCGCCAGCTTCACCCGGCCGGCGCCGAGTTGCGGCAGTGTGCGGGGCAAGTCGTTCCACACTTCAAACGGCAGCGACGTGGCGATCATGCCAATCCGCCGATCCGTCTTTATCCCCCCGCCGCCGTCGCCTAAGCGCACGATCGCCAGATGCTGCGTGCCCAGCGCCTCCCCTTGGCTGCTCATGGCGACGGCCACGTCGTACCAGCCCACCGGCAACTCGGGCAGCGTGACATTCAGCCGCTTGATGCCGTCGTCAACCTCTTGAACATGGGCCAGATCAAGCGCCTGACTTTTCTGAAACGCGAGTTTGCCATCGGCATCGCGAATGACGAGTTGGGCGGAAAGGTCGTCGGTAAAGCGATCGTTTACTTCAATGTGCAGCACCGACGGCACGCCGACCGCGAAGATGTTGCCCGGCACTGCTGTGCTGAGCGTGACGCGCGGCACCTGCGAGATGGTAATGTCATCAAACCACGCCGTGCCGCGAATGTCTTGTACGTTCAGCTCGCGCTCGCCGAGTGTGCTGGCTCGATACATCGCCGGCTGAAGCAGGCCGATTTCGATCACCAGATACGCGGCCTCTTTGTGCGATGCCACAAGCTCCACCCCCAGATTCTGCCACGCAATCTGGTCGAGCCGCTGGGCGGCGAACGGGTCGCTGTGACGCACGGTTTCAAGAATAGGATGCCCGTCGAGGTCGGTAAAGTACGCCGTCAATCGCGCCTTGGCGTGCTGGAGCACGCTGGTCTTGGCCCATGCTTCAACCCGGTAAAACGCCCCTTGGCGCACTTTGATTTTGCCGGCGGGATAGCGGTAGCTCAGCGACCCGCCGTTGAGATCAAGTTGAAAGCTGTATCGCCCCGAATGTGCCGCCGAGTTGCTCAGCCGGCCGTTGACGTAATGCGGCATCCCGCTGCCTTCGATCTTTTCCCAATCGACGGGCAGGTCTTCGACGTTATAACGGCGTTCTTCAAAATCGAACCGCCGCAGCACGCGCGAAACTTCCGCCGGCTGCGCGAACACGGCGCCGGCAGAAATCAGAAGCGCAACGAGAGCGGGCGCGAACGATCGCATCGTTCTATTTATCGGACGGAAGGCGCAAAATGGATGAATGGCGAGCGGCGGGAATTACCCGATGCCATTCCCTGCCTTTGGTTCCACTCCGGTGGGGCAGACATTCTTGTCTGTCACGGCGTTCCATGCCGTGGGTCCTGCTCCGGTGGGGCAGACATTCTTGTCTGTCACGGCGTTCCATGCCGTGGGTCCTGTGAATCGCGTGGAACTTGATGGCAGACAAGAATGTCTGCCCCACCGATGGTCAAAATACAAAGCGGTGAACCTTCAATCCAGCCGCGCCTGCAGCCGCTGAATCGACTGTTCGATTTCTGCCATCTGCTGCCGCAGCACGACTTTGTCGGCGTCGGCGGTGGCGTGCTCGATGCGCTTGCGGAAATCGCGCGCTTCTACTTCGAGCCGTTCGATCTCGGCCATCACGTCGGCCTGCGGGTTGTAAACGGCGCTCATGAAACTCCTTAATGTACCCTCACAAACGGTGATCGGAAGAATAATAGTGACGCGATGCGATCCATTACAACTGAAAAGCGCCGACTATTTTGAAGTTTCTATGGGACGATTCTGGCCGGCACACCCACGGCTTTGGCAAAATCGGGAAGATCGGCAATCACCACGGCTCCCGCGCCCACCGTGGTCCACGCGCCGATGCTCAGGCACTGAATCACTTTCGCCCCCAGCCCAATGAACGCCCCTTCGCCCACCCGCACCCGCCCCGCCAGCGCCGCCGTCGGGCAGATGTGGGCTGCCGGGCCGACGACGCATTCATGGTCGACCACCGCCGACGTGTTGACGATCGCCCCGTCGCCAATCTGCGCTTCGGCGCACACCACACTTCCACCGGCCAAGACGACATTCTCCCCCAACCTCGCCGATTTGGTGACGATCGCTCGCGGGTGGATGGCGTTGATGAGTTTGAAACCCGCCTCACGCGCCGCCGCCATATATTGCAGGCGCGCGCGGTTGTCGCCGATCGCGACAATGGCGGTCTTGATCTTCTTCCGCCGAAACTTGGGCAGCAGGTTGACCGGGCCCATCACCTTCACGCCCGCAACGCGCTTGCCCGCCAGCGATTCATCGGCATCCAAAAACCCGACGACGCGCACCCGCCGCGAAAGCCGAAGGATCTCCAATACCACCTTCCCGTGTCCGCCGGCTCCGATAATCAGAACGTCCATTAACTTCTTATCGGACTTTGCCAGGGTTGTCCTTCTATGATTGTCACGGCCAAGCGTGGTTAAATTGCGATCCCTCCGGAATGACGATGCACATCGCGTTTTTGAGCCACCGCGCTTATAAATTGATCTGTGTCGCAGGAACAGCTCGTCGATGCCCTTCGCAACCTGCCGGCCGTCGGTCAACTGATCAAAGACCGCGGGTATCGCCAGATTTGGCGGTTCGAGTTCGCCGGCAAAGCCTACTATCTCAAGTGGTACCCCCGGCGTGGGAGCAAACTCAAACGCATGATCGTGGGCAACCCCGCCTTGCTCGAATTCACCCGGTTGGTCGTCTTGCAGCAGGCGCACATTCCTTCGCCAAGGGCGATTGCCGTGCTGCGCGGGTTTAAGATCAACGACCAGCTCGGCGACGCCGTAATTCTTCAGGGCATCGAACCATCTATTCAGCTCGATCGCTATCTTAACGACCACGAACTCGCCGGCCAGCCGCTGCCCGATCGACCGTTGATCGTTCGCCAGCTTATTGATCTGGTGTATCACCTCGGCAAAGCCAAACTTGGGCATGATGACCTGCACCTCGGCAACATTTTGCTCAGCCAGGGCAAACTCTATCTGCTCGACGGCTACGCGGTGCGCAACGGCGGGCTCAAGCTCAACCAGGTGCTCATGCTCGGCCACAGCGCCGGGCGGTGGGCGAGTCGCACCGAAATCGTGCGCGGCTGGCGATTGCTCATGGCCAGCGACATCCGCCCGCCGGAAGCCAACGTCGTCAGCGAGGCGATGAGCCGGAAGTTTCTCGATCGCACCAATGACGACAACGCCTATTTCGGCCAGATCGCAATTGACGGCTGCCACGGGCAATTTTTCAAACGCGTCAAATCACCCAGGTGGTGGTCGCCCGTCAGCGGGCTCACCATCACGGAGGAAGATTGGCAGCGAGAATGGCCCGTCATCAGCCGGAAATTATTGAACGACGAATACGCCGTCATCAAGCGATCGGGCAGCGGCGACGTGCTCGGCGGAACGATTTCCCTCGGCGGGCGCGAGATCGCAGTGATCTTCAAACTGCCCAAGCGCAAAACGGTGATGAAGCGCCTGAACGCCATCGGCCGGGCGAGCAAAAACCGGCGCAGTTGGAGCAAGGCGTGGAACCTGATGATCCGCAACTTCTGCGTCGAGTGGCCACTGATGCTCATGGAAAAACGCGTGCTCGGTTACCCCACCCGCACCGTGCTGGTTCTGGCCCGCGTGCCCGGCCCCACGCTGGCCGACGCCGATCTTGATGAGATGGCGCCCGCGCGGCGAGAGACCTTTTTCCGCCGGCTCGGCCGCACGCTGCGCCGGTTGGAAACCGCCGGTTTCGCGCATTTTGATGCCAAGAGCAGCAATTGGATTGTCATGCCCGACGACGGCCGCGGGCCGACGCCGGTGATCATCGACGTCGACGGTATCCGGCAGATCCGCTCCGACGGCACGGGCATCGAACGCCTGCTGCGCAGCATGAAGCTTCACCCGCAATACACGAGGCAGGACAGCTTCTGGCTATGCAAAGGCTACGCGCCATTCGCCCGCGTGACAGAAGAGCCTTAGTCGCGGATGAACGCGGATAAACGCAGATGCTGGCAGAGGGGGTAAAACTAAAGGGTGCCACGACCTTGGCTTTCAGGCCAAGTCGTGCGTGTGTTGAACGACTACAGAAAAAGCGATGCTGTTAAAGTCTACTCGTCTGGCCTTATCTGCGTCCATCCGCGTTCATCTGCGGCTAATGGTCGACTCGGCGTGCGGTTTGGTTCCATTCTCTGATCAACAATCTAGAATCGGCCGACCAGATGCCCGCCCTCCCGCTCGAGCCGAAGAAAATCCTCATCATCAAACCCAGCGCCCTCGGCGACGTGGTGCACACGCTGCCGATTCTCAAACTGCTGCGCCGGCGGTTCCCGCGATCCCATATCGCGTGGTTGATCAATCCCCCGTTCGCCAACTTGATCGAAGGTCACCCCGACTTAAACGAGGTGATTTACTTCGAGCGCAAACGATTCGCCGAGGGTTGGCGCAACCGTGACGCGGCGGCGGGACTGATGGCATTCAAGTCGGCGCTGCGCGATCGCGCGTTCGATCTGGCGATCGACCTCCAGGGATTGTTCCGAAGCGCGTGGCTGGGTTTTTATTGCGGCGCGCCGGCGCGCGTCGGTTTTGCCAACGCACGCGAAATGGCGCCGTTTTTCTATACGCACCGCGTGCCGGTTCGGAACGTGGAAGTGCATGCCATCGAGCGTTATCTTGCCATCGCCGAGGCGTTGGGGTGCGAGCGCGGGCCGGTGGAGTTTGATTTCGCCGTGACCGACAAAGACCGCCGCCAGCTTTTGCTGCGCGCCGAGAACTGCGGCCATTGCCTGGATGACGGCCGAAAGTTTGCGGTGTTGCTGCCCGGCACCAACTGGCCGACGAAGAAATGGCCCGCCGGGCATTTCGCTGCGCTCGTGCCGATGCTTCGCGAGAAGTTCGGATTGGAATCCATTGTCGCCGGCACGATTGACACGCCGACTGTCGCCGGCGCGATCAACCTCGCCGGCCAGACCACCTTGAAGCAGTTAGTCGCATTGCTCGAACGTGCGAATGTGGTCATCGCCAACGACACCGGCCCCATGCACATCGCCGCCGCCCTGCACCGGCCGCTGGTTTCATTGTTCGGGCCGACGAATCCGATTCGCACTGGGCCGTACCGACGCATGGAAACGGCCGTGAGATTGAATATCTCGTGCGCGCCCTGTTACTCCCGGTCGTGCTCGCACCAGAGTTGCATGCAATGGCTGACCCCGGAGATGGTCTGTGCGGCGGTGGGTGGTGCGTTGTAGGTGGTGGGTGGTGGGTTGTGGGTGGTAGGTTGTTTGTCGGCGGGGCTTGGGTGCTACTACTTGGCTTTCAGGCCAAGTAGTGCCGCAGTCGAACGCAACTTCGAATTTTGTACACGCAACGCCTCCGCACGACATGGCCTGAGAGCCATATCTTGGCACCCGCGCCGAAGAACGGTTTTGTCGTGGGACGCCGACTTCCAACCTACCACCCACAAACCGACAACCCACAACAAACAACCAACCCCTACCGACCCACCCGATAACTCCCTTCCAGAA
>Ga0163148_10007475_pt1 | contig 10260 bp, 8 predicted proteins | sample OliLakLV19MP7P2_FD_148606 | JGI IMG/M metagenome (GOLD analysis project Ga0163148, IMG submission 148606) | Freshwater microbial mat bacterial communities from Lake Vanda, McMurdo Dry Valleys, Antarctica- Oligotrophic Lake LV.19.MP7.P2 | ecosystem: Environmental > Aquatic > Freshwater > Lake >... | reverse complement strand
GAATTGACGGCTCCGATGAAAGATGCCCCAGACCAAAGAATCGGAACCAAATCGTTGCATGTGCAAGGCACCGATGATCATGCACGCCGCCAGGAGCAGCGGTACCGGCAGCAACCACGACTGGATAGGGGGCGGGCGAGCGACGCTGGTGCTCGATGATTTTTCAGTCATGCAGCGCCTTGCAGTGAGCGGCGAGCACGCGGGTACGATGCCGCATGCTCTCTGACACAGACATCCAGCGTATCGCCGTGCTATCGCGGCTGCGGATCGAGCCTCATGACATGGGACCGACACGGGAAAAACTCCAGACAGTCGTGGCATATATCGAGCAATTACAGAAGTTGGACGTGGCCGGCATCGAGCCCCTGGCACATGTTGGGGATGCGTTCAATCGGCTCGACGACGACACGCCGCGGCAAGGCGGGGCGATGCCGCGTGAACAATTGATCGCGATTGCCCCGGCAATCTTTGAGGCCGACGGGCAGGTGTTTGTACAGATGCCCAAAGTGATCAAGCCAAAGGGCGACGGAGCATGAGCGAGCCGACGTCCATGATTCTGCCGCGCGAGGGCGGACACAATGTGCGAGCGATCGCACAGGATGTTCGCCTTGGCAAGCGATCTGCGGAGGACGTGACCAGGCGGGCCCTTATGCGATTGGATCGCGCTAATCCGAGCCTCAACGCGGCGGTCGAGACCTTCCACGAGAAGGCGCTGCTGCACGCTCGTCGGATCGATGCGATGGTCGCACTGGGAGAGGCATCGGGTCTTTCTCTCGCGGGCGTGCCGGTGGTTCTCAAGGACAACATCTGCCTGGGCCCGAGTTTGTCGCAGCATGCGAGTGTTGGGGATGGCGATGGCGCATCGCACACGAATCATGACCACATAGGCTACGCCGGCCGTACCACGTGTGCGAGTGAGATGCTGCGCGAGTATCGCTCGCCCTACACCGCAACTGTGGCCCAGCGATATATCTGCGCTGGCGCAATCGTCATTGCCAAGGCCAACATGGACGAGTTTGCGATGGGCTCATCCAGCGAGAATAGTTGCTTTGGCGCAACCCATAACCCGCACGATCTTGAATGTGTGCCGGGCGGCAGTTCGGGCGGGAGCGCCGCGCTGGTTGCAAGCAATGTTGTGCCTCTGGCCCTGGGCAGCGACACGGGTGGCAGCATCCGCCAACCAGCGTCGTTCTGCGGGCTTGTGGGCATCAAGCCCACCTACGGGCGGGTCTCGCGGTATGGGCTGGTTGCATATGCCAGCAGCCTCGACCAGATCGGGCCGATGGCGACCAACGTCGCCGACGCGGCCCTGGCGCTCGAAGTGATCTGTGGCAGGGACAAGTTTGACGCGACCAGCGCGGATCGGACCGACACAGATTTTTCACGAGACCTTGAGTTGCCCGTGCAAGGCCTGACGCTGGGCGTGCCCGCGCAAGCGCGGCAACTCACGCGTGCCGGTGCCGCGTCGGTCTTTGAGCGCGTGCTGGAAACATACCGCGAACTTGGAGCACGCATCGTCGATGTCGAGATGCCGATGCTCGACGCCTCGGTGCCCGCGTATTACATCGTCGCGACGGCGGAGGCCAGCAGCAACCTTGCACGCTTTGACGGCATCCGCTATGGCCATCGCGCAACTCTCCAGGAGGGCGAGGATCTCTTTGATCTCTACTGCAAGAGCCGCAGCGAAGGATTTGGCAAGGAAGTGCAGCGGCGCATTCTGCTGGGCACGCATGTACTCAGCAGCGGCTATTACGACGCGTACTACAACACCGCTCTCAAAGTCCGACGGCGCATTCTTGAAGAGTTCACGACCGTCTTTCGAGGCGACGCCAGCCGTCCCGCATGCCATGCGATCCTGATGCCCACGACACCAGGCCCGGCATTCAAGATCGGCGAGAAAACCAGCGATCCCCTCGCGATGTACCTCGAAGACGTCTACACCGTCGCGGTGAATCTCGCGGGATTGCCCGCGATGAGCATCCCGGCGGGGGCGGTTGGCGATAAGGGAGCAAGGCTGCCGCTTGGAGTGCAGGTCATTGCGCCGGCTTTCCATGAATCGATCATGCTTCGCATCGCGCGGATGCTCGAACGCGTCGGCTCGATGCCATGATTGTTTCTTGCAGCCAAGCTATCATGTAACAGTGTTGTGGCGGCACAAGATCGCATGCCTTCATCTGTTCCGAACATGGACAGCACGCAGGCAGAAGGAAACGCGGCACCGAGCACGCATGGCCTTCACCTAGTATCGCTTGCAATTTATCTGAGTGTGCAAGCATGCCCGAAACGGCGAGGACAAGCCCGAGATCATTGAGCGCCACGGCCCTTTGGGCGCTGTTGGTCTCTCCTCGCTGGCAATTGTGGTGTGCGGTTCTGGCGGGCATCTTGCTCGGTGTGGGCGGGATTCTGCATAACTGGCAGAAGATTCCCGGCACGCAGGCGCTGCATTGGATGAGTCTGGGGATTGGACTCTTGTTTGGCTGCCACGCTGCGTGGGGCGTGCTCCGAACCGGCAAGTTTGACATCGATGTTCTGATGGTGATCGCGGCGGTGCTGGCCGCGGCGGTTGGTCATCCCGAAGAGGGCGCGCTGCTGTTGTTCCTTTTTACGCTCGCGGGTGCGCTCGAAGACCTGGCGATGGAGCGCACGCAGCGCGAGGTCGAGGCCTTGCACGCGCTGATGCCCAAGGAGGCGCTGGTATGGCGCGACGGCGCATGGATCGAGGCCGATGCTCTGACGCTCGCGACAGGCGAGCGGATCAAGATTCGCGGGGGCGAGCGCGTGCCGGTGGACGCGCGAGTGAGCGAGGGCGCGACCAGCATCGATCAATCGACGATCACCGGCGAATCGATGCCAAGAGATGTGGCGGCGGGCGACGAGATCTTTGCGGGCACGGTCAATGTTGATAATCCGGTCGAGGCGTTGGTGCTCCGCCCCGCAAGCGAGAGCAGCCTTCAGAAGATCATGAATCTGGTGACACGGGCACGCGAGCAGCGTGAGCCGATGCAGCAGGTGATCGACAAGGTCGGCGAGACATATTCGATCGGCGTACTGGTGGTTTCCGTGCTGGTTTTTCTGGTCTGGTGGCTCGTCCTCGGGCGGCCCATCATCGGCATCGACGCGCAGCGCGGTCAAGGCGCGATGATGACGGCAATCACGCTCTTGATCGTCTGCTCCCCCTGCGCCTTGGTCATCGCAACCCCCACCGCGACGCTGGCTGCTATCGCACGCGCTGCTAAAGGAGGCGTGCTCTTCAAGGGAGGCAGCGCCATGGCAAGGCTCGCCAGCGTCGGTGCGATCTGCTTCGACAAGACCGGCACGCTCACCTATGGCAGGCCCCGCATGTACCAGGTCCACCCGGTGGCCTGGTCGGATGCCAACGAGTTGCTGGGTATTGCAGCGGGGCTTGAGGCCGATTCAACCCACCCAATTGCCAGCGCCATAAGGGATGCGGCCAAGGAGCGTGGTGTCGCGGCCGAGGCAATCGACGGGCTCGACACCGTGGTTGCTCGTGGCTTGCAGGGCACGCATCGCGGAGCGCTCGTCCGCCTCGGGCGATACGCCTTCGTTGAGGAGATCATCCCCGTCTGTTTTCGCAATCGCACGAAGGAAGTGCTCCAGCGCATCCAGCAGCGCGGGCACATCGGCGTCGTCATCGCCAAGCAGGACCAGGCAACGCCAGAGGGGGGGCAGGTCGCAGTGCTCATCATGGCAGACGGCGTGCGCCCTGGAGCCGACGAACTGGTCCAGAGCCTGCACGCGCTGGACATCAAACCCTTACGAATGCTCACGGGTGATAATCACGCGACGGCGCAGCGCGTCGCGCAGGGATTGAAACTCGACGCCTTCGACGCAGAATTGCTGCCAGAAGACAAACTCCGCATTGTCAATGAAATGAAACACGAGCAGGCCACGCGCAAACGTGGCGTCGCCCTCGTCGGAGATGGCGTCAACGACGCCCCCGCGCTCGCAACCGCTACCGTCGGCATGGCCATCGGCACCATCGGCACGGCGGCGGCCCTGGAATCCGCCGATGTTGTGCTGCTTTCCGAGACGCTGGCAACCATTCCCTGGGCCATTCGATTGGCAAGACGCACTCGCCAAATCGTCAAGGCCAACTTGTCACTCGCTCTTTCAGTCATCTTCATCATGGCTATTGCGACGCTGGTGGGTTCCTGGCTGCGTCGCCCAGTCCCCCTGGCGATCGGTGTCCTGGCCCATGAAGGTGGGACTGTGATCGTCGTCCTCAACTCACTTCGCCTGCTGTGGTTTGGGCAGGCCCAATCCAGCCAAGCCCCAAATAGCCCACAGATAGGCACCGGACAAACCAGTGAATGGCCAACGACCGCAGTCGCAGCGAGCAGAGAACAGTGAGAAATACGACGTAAGCCATTCAAAATGAACGGCTTGCGAATGTAGATCGCCACAATCTTGCCACTCAATTCCAGACACATTCACATAGCGAGTTTTTCCGGACACATAGGGGGGAAACATCAGGTACAATTCTTTGCAGAATACGGTTTTAAATCCGCCAAGGTTGACGGATCGGGCTTTTCACTGATTCAAGACAATTGGTTCTCGTTGTAGACCAATTCAGGGTGAGGAAAAGGAGCGACCTGTGTTTTCGCAAACCACCGAGTATGCCCTGCGAGCAATGTCCTGCCTTGCACTTGCTCCCGACCAATTGGTCCCCACAACCACCCTGGCCACAATGACCAAGGTGCCCACCAACTACCTCGCCAAAGTGCTCCAGCAACTCGCGGCGGCGAACCTCATCACTGGTCGACGGGGCGTGGGTGGTGGATACAAACTCGCTCGCCCCGCCGATTCCATCAACCTGCTGGATGTGATCAATACTGTCGGCAGCCTGCATCGGATCACCACCTGCCCGCTGGGCCTTGCCAACCACGGACCCAATCTGTGTCCACTGCATCGAAAGATGGACGAAGCGGCGGCCAGCATGATCAAACTGCTGGACGGTGTTTCTCTGAAACAGTTGATCGACACGCCCGGCAGTGTCAACAAACCGCTCTGCGACGCGCGCGCAACCCAGGATGTGACTATTTCCGGTTCGATCCGTGTGCGCCCAACGCCAGCAGCAAACGCGACGAATGGCCAGCATCGCTGAACAAGCTGGCCTTTGCACGCGTTTTTCACCAGACTTTTTCACAAACATCTGGTTTCATTTTTTGTTCGGCTTGCTGGTTCCACCCGCGATCATGGTTTCGACGGCTCGCCGTTGTTGTGCCGGGCGCGTAGTGTTGCTTCCCGGAGGATCACTATGTCGGTGTCGGAGTACGAAATTCAGCGGCGGAACAATCGCGAGACAGTGCGGGCCCTGGGCATGGAGCCCTATGGAGTGCGCACCAAGGACACCGACGAGATCGTTGCGGTCGAAGTTGCTCGCGCGGCCTATGACGAGGCTGCAGATAAGGAGTACGCCACGCGCTCCAAGGAGCCGGGCTTTGTCGATGGTCGTCCAAAGGTTCGAGTTGCCGGGCGGGCCATGTTGCTGCGCGACAATGGCAAACTGATCTGGCTGAACGTGCGGGACCACACGGGCGACGTTCAGGTTGCCGTATCCCAGAAGGACGTGGACGAGCGGTCGTTCGCGTTTGCCAAGGCCAGCGATCTGGGCGACATCATCATCGCGTCGGGACGGCTGATGAAGACCCGAACGGGCGAAGTCACGCTGTGGGCGAATGCCCTCACGCCCGCTGCCAAGTGTTTGGTTGTTCCTCCCTCCAAGCACGAAGGCCTCGAGGATGTCGAGGTGCGATATCGCCAGCGGTACGTGGACCTCTGGGTCAATCCCGAGACGCTTCGCGTCTTCGAGATGCGCAGCCGGATCGTCTCGACGCTCCGTCGATTCATGGAACAGCGCGGCTATCTCGAAGTCGAAACCCCGATGCTCCAGTCGCTCGCGGGCGGCGCTGCGGCGCGCCCATTCATCACCAAGATGAACGCGCTCGACATCAGCCTCTACATGCGCATCGCGCCCGAACTTTTTCTGAAGCGCCTGCTTGTGGGCGGTTTTCCCAGGGTTTATGAGATCAATCGCAACTTCCGCAACGAGGGCCTCGACAAGCAGCACAATCCAGAGTTCACGATGATGGAGGCCTACCACGCCTTCGGCGATATGCAAACTGTGATGGAACTGACCGAGAGCGCGATTCGCGAGTGCGCAGGCACCCTCGTGTTGCACACGCCCTCTCTCCGGGCCGAGTCGGCGGCGGGCGATATCGTGCTTTCGTTTGGCGATCTTCGCATCAACTACTCCAAGCCCTTTGCGCGTCGTTCCTACGCGGACCTCTTTGAACAGGCCTATGGATTCCCGATGAGCAAGGTTTCCATGGCCCGCGAGCGACTCATCGCAGAGAAGCCCCACGGGGGCGCGGAATGGCGCAAGGTGGTTGAGGGCATGGACGATGTATTGGTTATCAATGAACTCTTCGAGGACAAGCAGCAAGGCGGCGAAGCCCGGCTTGATCCCAATGTGCCCACATTCATCACGCACTACCCCAGTGCGATCAGCCCGCTCACACGTCCCAACCGAGAGAACCCGGCAATCGCCGATCGTGCCGATCTTTTCATCGCCGGAATGGAGATCGCGCCTCACTACACCGAGCTGAACGACCCCGACATCCAAGAGGCCAAGTTCCGCGAGCAACTCAAGGGCATCGACGCGGACAAGAACGCTGAGGAAAACACCTTCCGCACCATGGACCACGACTTCCTTCGCGCGCTGAAAGTTGGCATGCCTCCCGCTGGCGGCATGGGCATGGGCGTCGATCGTCTCGCGATGATTCTCACGAATCAGCGCACGATCCGGGATGTCGTGCTGTTCCCCCTCATGCGCCCCGAGGCGTAGGCGCAAGTGTCCGGCACTTCATCAGACTCGGGCATCTCGCAAGGCAGGGCGTTGATTCAGCTATCTGGCTAATGCCCGCTGCCGCCCTTCTTCTCGGTCTTCTTGCCGTCCTTGGCATCCTTTGCCTTCTTGGTGCGGTCGTCGATGGTCTTGTTCACGATTGGCTTGGCGGTGCTGTTGAGCACCGGCTTTTTCTTGTCCTTACCGTCTTTCGCATCGCCAGTGCCATGTCCGCCCCCCCCGCCTTTGTCTGCTGGCTCGGCCTTGGCGTGGGCATCATCTGCGGCATGGCCGCCATGCGCACCATGTGCATCGTGCAACTCTGGACCAGGAAGGCCGGACTTCTGGAAGTCAAAGGGTTCCACGGCTCCGCTTGCGACGCTCGTGGGTCGAAGGAAGACAACCCATCCCCAGCAGGCCGCAGCGATGACAAGCGTGTAGACCCCTACCAGCCCCAGGGCGTGACGCGTTGACGCGGGCTTCTTCGCGATCGGCTTGCTGAGCATGGAAACGCCTTGAAGCAACTTTGGCTCCAGGCGCGACCAGATCCAGTTGCCAGCCGCCTTCGCATTTGGCGCAGCGTGCGTGACAGCCGAGGCTGTCGCTGCGCTGCTCTTCGTCGATGGATCTGGTGCTGCATTCTTGGTGTCGCTGCTTCCTGCTCCGCTCTCTGAAACAGGCTTGACGACCGGAGCCGCGGGTGTTTCCGCCGCGATCATTTCGCTTGCGGTTTCGGCGATTGCGCGGTCAAGGTCGGCGAGCAACTCTTCTGCCTGTGCCGGGTCGACGGGGGTCGCGCGCGATGCTGCGGGAGCCTTGATGGCCTCTTCGATAGCCGCGTCCTGCGCCGCTATCGCTTCGGGAGTAGCGCTTTCGGGCGCGAGCCACTGGTTGACGAAAGACTCTTTGGCCTCTGCGAGTGGGTCCTCGTTGACAACTTCCTCGATGAGTTCTTCGTCCAGAACATCGTTCAGTAGATCGTCGAGATTGTCGAGTGATTCGACCGGCGAATCGTCAAGCATATCACTTGCGACATCATCAAGGACATCGCGTTGGACATCACTTGTGGATTCGGATTCACCTTCGAGGCCCGCCTCGTCTTGCTGCCCGTCTGGCTCCTCGTCCAGCAGTTCCTGTTCCGCAAGCGATGCGTCCAGTGCGTCAGTCGGCGCGACATCTTGGCTCACCATCTCGGGCAATGTCGAGTCTGCGCCGGGCAAAGCATCTGATTGTTCGCTTTGTTCCTGCTCACTCAAGTTGGCACGGGCTTCGTCGAACGCCAACTCCAGCGCAGCGATGTCCGTCTCGACCGCCCTGGCCGGCTCTTCCATCGCCAACGCAACCTTGCGCTGCGTGGTATCCAACTGATCCAGCAGCTCGTCCAATTGCTGATCCATATTCAGCGACTCATCACTCGCGCGCACGACATCGCTCACCCCAGAGTCTGGGTTTGAGACAGACCCCGCAATGGGGCCCGGCGACGTTGTCGCTGGCGAAGATGGCTCCGGTAATAACATGATCTTGAGGACTCGGGCAAGTCCGATACAGTTCGCCCGCCTAGAGACGCTGCCAAGGATCATCGGGTGTTAGGGCGCTTGGCTGGAGCCTTTGCCGAACCACGGCCGGGCCAGATGGCGGGTCGATGGGTTGTGTTGGCCGATGTGCATGGGTCATGTGGTGTATATACCGGCAGTGGAACCACCTGCAACAGGAAGTTCGTTATCCATTCTCGGACCGGAGGCACACCATGCCGCGAGGGTGAAAAGGCTGGAGGTGGGCGATGTGGTGGGCCTGCGGAATGGGCGCGGGCTCGTGGCGGAGGCAATTATCGCGGCGATCACCAAGTCCAAGCGGGGTGATTGGGAAGTTCAGGTGACGGTCGGGCGGAGCGCCGTTGCCGAGAGGGCCAAGCCCAGCATCCATGTCTTCACAAGTCCACCCAAGGGCGAACATCTGGAAACCATGATCGACGGGCTCTCGCAGGTGGGTGTGACATCATGGACACCCTTGCGCACGCAGCGCACGATTGTCGATCCGCGCCCTGGCAAGATCGAGAGGTTGGCGCGCGTGTGCGAGGAATCGCTCAAGCAGTGTGGGCGTGCATGGCTGCTGGAGATTGGTGCGACGACAGACTTTGCGATTGTCCTTGCACAGGAATCAAACAAAGGCATCGTGATCGTGGCAGACCAATCCGGCACTCCGTGGATTGATTGCGGCATCAACGCCAGCACAGTATCGTTCACACACAGCCTCGAAGTGCTTGTCGGCCCAGAGGGTGGATGGAGCGAAGCAGAACTCGCCATGGCGCGCGATGCCAAGGCGGTCATCGCCAGTTTCGGCCCGCACGCGATGCGAATCGAAACCGCGAGCGTGGTCGCCGCCGCGAGTGTCGCGATGGGCACGCGCTGAGCGTCCGTATGGATGGAAGTCACAGGATAATTATCACGGCTGCTGCGGCACAGGCGGCGCTGGCGACGGGGCCGGGCGCAGCATCGCACGCAGTTCGTTGGCGATCGTGGCCTCGTCTAGCAAGCGCCCTTCGAGTGTGATGACGCCAATCAACTGCTGGCGATCATCGATAACAACCAGCCCGGTGCTCTGGGCAGGAGCCAGTTGGTGCAACGTCTCCGTGCCCGCTCCGGTCCAGAGGACCTGAGGCGGGGTCGCTCCGCGAGCCAGGGCGGCGGCGGTCCATCGTCCTTCGAGCGCGCCAATTCGTTCGCGTGACACGTCGCGCAACTCAAGCACGCCGACGACGCGGGCAATCAACTTGGGCGAACCAACTAGGGCCTGGGCGTGCTGGGCATCCAGTTCCTGCACCAGTCGGGCCACGCCCCGATACGCACGCAGCGCCGCTTCGAGATTGGTCTGGTCGCAGGACGCGGACACAAGCACCAGACCCGCAGCAACAACGCTCGGTTCGCGTGCGGCGTTGCCCGCTTCACGCAGGCCATCGGCGAGCGACCACCCTTCGAGGTCCTTGGACATCAAGCCCAGCGTGGGCACCGATTGGCCTGATTCGATCTTGCGGCGCAGTGGCTTCAAATCTGCTGCGCTGGCGAGTTTTGTGCGACCTTCCAATGCCAATGGCCATGTCGAAGGCTCTTCAACTACCTGTCTCACAACAGTTGCGCGCACGACCTGGCCGTTTCCGAGGGAGAACTCGAAGGCGAGCAGGCGCGCGGTTGCTGCGTCGAGGTCGATCGATGCTGCCTGCTGGTCCAGCGTGCCACGCAATTGGACGGAACGTCCGTCCTTTGCTCGCTCAACTTCGCTCCAGACGCATCGACGCACGTCCCACCGAAAGGGCTGCTTCCCTGCATCGTCTTGACCAAACGCCAGGGCGATCTGAGGTAGTGGCGATTGTGGAAGCCATTGCAGCAGGCCGCCCC
>Ga0163148_10007474_pt1 | contig 10261 bp, 18 predicted proteins | sample OliLakLV19MP7P2_FD_148606 | JGI IMG/M metagenome (GOLD analysis project Ga0163148, IMG submission 148606) | Freshwater microbial mat bacterial communities from Lake Vanda, McMurdo Dry Valleys, Antarctica- Oligotrophic Lake LV.19.MP7.P2 | ecosystem: Environmental > Aquatic > Freshwater > Lake >... | reverse complement strand
CTCAACTCTGCAAGCTGTGACGTCAAAGCCTCAACCAGTGGTGTACTTTCTTGCGGTACGGACTCGACTGGCAGTGGTGGCAGTGCCTATCCGTTTACTCCCACCTCTAACTTCGGCGTTACTGCTTCCGCAACCAGCACCCAAATGCTCCTTACTGCGGGCCTCTCGGCATCTTCAACCGTCCGTTTTGGAGATACGGGCTTAGGAAACTTGACCTGGGATAGCGCGAACGTGCGCCTTGGTCTTGGCTCGTCTTCACCACTCTACCCATTCTCTATTAGTAGAAGCGACAGCGGCGTCACACCAGTCATTGTATTAGACAACACAGGAGCGTTTTCCGGTGGAGAGCAGACGATAGATTGGTATAACTCGGGAGACGGCGGCAACTTCACTACCGCACGTCTCGGTTCGATAGTCGGTTCAGGTTATGCCGACGCTTATTTTAGAATTCTCGTGTCAGACTCCGCAAAGGCATTGCAGGAACGCTTGCGGATTACCGTATCAGGCAACGTAGGCATCGGCACCGCGGTACCTTCTTACAGGCTCGACGTAGCTGGAAGCATCCGCATCTCCTCGTCCGGCACGCTTCTCCTCGCCACCTCAACCTCACCGACGCTCGGTGCTCAAGGAGCGTTGTCCTTTGACACCAGCAGCAACAACATTGTGTCGGCAACTACCACGGCCAATCACTTCGTCGTTGCTTCCGCTACCACTACCCTCTACTCCTTCGTAATGGCGTCCACCTCACCCGACTTTAGAAGCGCCGGCACCATTGAACTCCCCGCGCACTTCTTAGGACAGAGGGCCACCGGCATTATTTGTGAGGCCGACGCGGGAACTTCCGTCGTTGTCAACCTCTCCGACGCCGCAGGCAGCGCTGACACTAACGCCGTAACTTGCACGACAACTTCCACTCAATTTCCCATCCAAAGCAATGGAACATACGCCGCCTATGCCGCCCCGCGCCTCGAATTAGGCACGGTAACGGGTGCAGTGGATTACCTCATCATTCGAGTGGTTGGCTATCGCATCTCAGACTAATGAATAAGTGGATTATAGGAGCCACATTAGCACTAGCAGGAGTTACCGCCACAGGTGGCACTATTGCCGCTGACAGAGCGCAAGACCCCTACATCGACAAAGGCACGCACTACGAACTTAGTGTCGAATCCGACATCGCACAAGACGAAAAAGTCCTTATCGCTAAAGACAGAGCCGCGATGACACTAACTGGATGGCGGGGAGAATACGCAATAACCATCACTCCCCAAATACCAACTGCACCAACCTTCGGCTCAGATAGAGCAATTGACCGCCCCTTCACCACTGCCGCCAATAGACCCCTTCTTTCAAAGAAAATGGAGTACCGCGCGGGAGACGTGACGGCCTTCATCGAGCCACGCGAAGCAGAAAACGAGTTTGATATTGACTTCACCCTGCACTCAAAACCCGACACCAACGTATTCACTTACAAGATTGAAGGTGCTGATGACTTCGACTTCTTCTATCAGTCCGCGCTCACCGCCGAAGAAGTAGCGGAAGGTGCCGAACGTCCCGAAAACGTAATTGGCTCATACGCCGTCTATCACAAAACAAAAGCCAATCACCGCATTGGCTCGACCAACTACGGAACAGGCAAAGCCTTCCATATCTACCGACCGAAAGCTATTGACGCGAATGGTGCGGAAGAGTGGTGCTCGCTTGCCTATGAAGACGGCACACTCAGTGTGGAGTGCTCTGAGAAGTGGCTAGAGACAGCGGTGTATCCAGTCGTGGTGGACCCGACGTTCGGAAACACAGCGATTGGTGGCACCACACAAAACGGGAATGTGATGACTGGTCGTACAGCGACAAGTCCATCAGATGCAGGTGGGACGAACTTAGATTCGATTCATGTGTATGGTAGCGCCTTCAGTGGATCTGGCCACATCGCTGCTGCGCTTTACAGCACCAACACCTTCCAAGTGGGTCACTCAGCAACGGTAAACGTTACTACGTCTGCGGGGTGGCACACGGTCACCACAAACACTTATTCTCTGTCAGCCTCAACGGCATACAATCTTATTACATGGCCGAATTCGGGCGCCTACGTGCACAGATATTACTATGACACAGAAACGAACGTCTCACGTATTGATTCGGCAGGCCTCCCCACGTGGCCCAATTGGACAGATGGCGCCGTTACTTTTACCACAACGGTAGATAATGGTTACTCCATTTACGCCACCTACACCACCACCGCCGCAGGGCCAAAAGATTCCGGCATCATCTGGTTTAGCGATGAGTAGATTTCACGGTGGTACAATGCAGTTATGCTATACGGAGGATCAACACTCGCATCACTAGCATACGGCACCGTGGTGAGCATCCTTATTAGTATGCACTGTCGATCTTCTTCTAAGGTTCGGCAGTGGTACAAGTTTTAACTGCTATATGAAGTCTCGTACTACCGATTTAAGAATTAAAAGCTACGGCCTGATTTTAGACCCCATAGAGATTGGCAAAGACTACCAATTTGGCGGCTACGGTTCTCTGGACGGCGAGATTTTGCAGTCAGACGGGCAGTGGCACGCCTACCTTCCCTTAGAAGAGCGACAGGCGAATTTTGGCGTAGACACGCAAGCGTGCGTCTCGTTTGGTACTCTCTCCGCCTGTGAAATGCTACTGCGCCGCATCTATGGGGAGATAGACAACTTCTCTGACCGATATCTCGCAAAGGTTGGCGAGACCACCCCGCAAGGGGCTTCACCGCAAAAGATTGCCGAAGCCCTTAGAAAGCTCGGCGTGGTGAGGGAGGGGCTGTGGCCTTTCACTTCAAACCTCACGAACTGGGACCTGTTCTACTCTGACATTCCCCAAACCATCCGCACCCTGGCCGAAGAGTTTTTGGCCCGCTTCGACTTTAAGCACGAGTACGTTTCGACTGCACCGGCGACGCTGAAGCAAGCCCTGAAGTACGGCCCCCTTGGCATTTCTGTATCCGCCTGGACCCAAAACGACAACGGCCTCTACTACTCGCCCTTTGCCAACAATCACTGGACCGTGCTCATTGGCTACAAGGAAGGGGAGTATTGGGAAGTTTTTGACAGCTACGCGGACTTCGACGGCAAGTTTATTAAACGCCTCGCATGGAACCACACCTTCTCGCAAGCAAAGCGCTATCGCCTGACCATTAGGGTGGATACCAAAAGCGACCGTTGGTTTAACTACCTCATTGCACTCATACGAAAAGCGTTCGGCCTCCCATCAGCGCCAGTACCCACCACACCCGTTCCCGCACCCGTTCCCGTGCCCGTTCCCACTCCTATGCCTACACCAAGACTTCTTATCGCCGCGAAAGCCGCCGTGGGCAAAGACATCTCCCCGAAAGAAAACGAGTTGGGCTGTGCCGAGAGCGTCTCCTATTTACTTAAACAAACGACGGGCAACTTCCCATCCATCCTTTCAACCGCCACTCTCTTTATCACGCTTAAGAATGATAAGCGGTTTAAGGCTACACTTGATCTAGAGGCCGGCTGTATCATCATTTCCCCCACAGGAAAAGGTAACGGGCAAATCAAACATGGCCACGTCGGAATTACAGGAGAAAATGGCGCAATCTATTCCAACGACAGCCGAACTTTTAAGTGGGCACAGAATTTCTCCTTTGACGGCTGGAAGACCTATTACAGAACAAAGGGCGGCTACCCTATTTATCTGTTTAAGTTATTGTGAAAGGGAACTATATACAAAGTTACCCTAAATAATAGTTATTGAGGGGTTTTATATTGGTCTATTTGGTCTATTGAAAAACCAAGATCGGTGAAAATTAAATCTCTTAAATATAATCCGCCTACAAGCAAGACTGTGTCTATATCAGCACCTACAGAAAATGCTCCTGTTTTAAGTTTATCTACTACATCGTTATCTTGTTTGAAATCAGAAACAACTTGTAAAATACATTGTTCAGCGTCATACGGATTTTTTAGATTTTTTTCTTTTAATACAGTAAGCAATCCATTTTTCTTTTCATCAATAATATCTTTTACACCACTTCCATTAAGTATATTAGTTCCTCTTGGATTTAATCGTCGTGGAGAGTGTGCAGGAGCTACTTCATCTTTCCATAATGTTTTAACTCGTTCTTCAACCACAATAAAACGATCTCGTATACTTTTTATATCAATTTCAACTGTCTCTAAAATCTGTAGTTTTCTTCCTATATAAATAAGAGCAATTACTATTGTAGGAATACCTACAACTGAAATTATCGTTTGGAATGTCATTTAACTATTATAACATCTAGCGACATTGTAGATCCACACTAAGTAAGTTATTGTGAAAACAAATATGACCCACAAAGCAGGACAGTCGGTAGCACTGGATCCCCTGGCGCTACTCGCGGTTGTTGTCCACACGCCCTTGCCGTGGTTAAGCCTTTTTTGGCTCATCCAAGCAGGGGTGGCGCTTGTGGGATATTAAACGTTATATAATTAAGTAGTATGTTTTCAACGACATATATTTCAGCCGCAGTAATCATCCTCGGTCAGATACTCAAGTTCCTCGGCATCGAGGTAGCTTCTGAAGAGCTGACCAACGCAGTGACTACCCTCGGCACAATTCTCCTCGGTCTGTGGATTTTGTGGCGTCGGTATACCAAGGGGGACATTACGGTAGCTGGTACCAAAAAGGCATAACGCCCCTTTGCTCGTCGCCTAGTGGGTGTTTAGAGAAGTGTCCGCACGCCCCTAACCATCGCCTATAGAACCACTTGTTCTCACAGCGGTCCTTGTATCGAGTGTCCTTATCTCGACACCAGCGACTCTCATAGAACCGACAACACCACCTCCACTGGTGGAGTTTGTCGTTCCCCAACAAGCACCCAAAGAAGTATCTCCCCAAGAAAGCTCCTCACCCCAATTAAGCATAGAAGGTCTTATTTCCAACATAGCAAGAGAATTTGATATAGCTAGTACAACACTATTTAACCTTGCCATGAGTGAAAGCAAGCTGAAGGCCGACCCGCAGGGCCACAATGACGGCGGGCGTGCCGCTGGGATCGTGCAAATCCACTATGAGACGTGGGGCTTCACCAAGGAAGAGGTACTGGACCCTGAGTTTTCCTTGCGCTTCGCGGCCAAGCACATCAAAGCCGACACTGCGTGGAAGTACTGGACCCCGCTTAACTGTTACATCTACCTCAAGTTTGCCCGTAAAATCCCACTCCCTCCTACGGCGCAGCTCTGGCCTAACAGTGAGGCTCACATTGGCGCTGTGGCGCTGTTTAGATACTCGAACGGGGTACGACACTATGCGGAGGTGATAGGCCTCTCAGAGGGGCGTATAACGCTCATGGAGGCCAACTTTGAGCCAGGCAAGGTAGGCAAGCGCACCATTGCCATGACCGACCCCCATTTGCAGGGCTTTTGGTCCCCGTCGTAATCCACAGTGAGCGGTAAAAAGCACGGTATAATTACGTCATAGAGTGTAGAGAGGGCGGCGCTTATTTTCTTGCGGGCAGTTTAGAACTCTGACCCGCGAGGCTAATAGTCATCGCCGCTCTCCCTGCACTTTTTGCAGGATCATTATTAGGCTCTAATTATTAATTGTTCTCATACGTATGACAAAAATTATAGGTTTGGCAGTCGGAGCATCACTGCTCTTGGGTGCCGGTGTGGCTTCAGCCGCATCAATCACTAACATCGAGTTCCAGAACGGCGACGTTGCCATTCAGGGTACAGGCGGTTCGACGGTAACGGCAAAGGTCCGCATCGTCGTTGGTATCAATGAGGTAGTTGAGAAAATTCAGACGGATGTTCTCAGCGACAACTTGGCCCCGATCTGTGTTGACGTTGGTGGCGACAAAGGTCTTGAAGAGGGTACACACTTTGTGGACCTCCAGGTAAAGCTTCCGCCTAACACGGGTACCTACACCCTCGCGGTGCAGGGTTCCGGCGTGTACGGTCCTCTCGAAACCGTTGACTGCACCAGCAATGTGGTAGCCACCGCCTCGTTCTCAAGCGCCCTCAAGGTGGTATCAGGTTCCGGCGGCACAGTAGGTGGTAGCGATAAGCCGTCCTGGCTTGACGCTCTTGTTGCTTCGATAATCGCAGCAGTTAAGCCAACTGCTCCTACCCCTCCGGTAGCATCAACAGCATGTTCGACTCTCGCAACCAAGATGGTTGGCACAATGGACAACACGTACAATCAGGCAAACATCATGCTGCAGGGCTACTTGCTCTCGGAAGGTATGAGCATCCCAGCTCTCGCCGCTGGTGCAAGTTTCGGGTATAAGTCAGTTCAAACAAACACCGCCTTGTCGCAGTACAAGACGATGAAGGGTTGCATCTAATCTAGGCTCTGGGAGTTAAAAGTTTTTTGGGTTTCAGTTTCGGGCAAGAGAAAAGGCGGCTCCTCGTACGGGCCGCCTTTTGCGTTACTCTGCTACAGGCTCTGCTACAGGCTCTGCTACAGGCTCTGCTTCAGGCTCCACTGGAACGTCCACAACTTCTTTTTCCTCTGGCATGTTGGTTACTTTTATCTGATAAAACACACTTGTGAAGTGTACACGGTTCACGAGGTAATTCACGGCGTCACCACTGACAGCGCTGTTCTCAACATGCCGCGCGGCTTAGACTCCACCGGCTTTATCGGCACCGGCCTCGACACCTCCCACGTTGGCTCATACCGCGTCACTGACGGCACATCCTTTCCCTCACGTTCGATTGCGCGCACTCTATCTTTGGCATCAGCCCACGCACGGTTGCTTTCCTCAAGCTCCTTCGTCGCCAGCGCCACTTTCTTTTCGGCGGCCTGTTTCCGTTCCCACGCGGCGTACTGGGTCTCTAACGCTTTGGCCATGTCGTCATGGCCTAACTTAATTCCTTTCACGTTAGTTGCCGCCTAAGCTCTTAGGGCGCGGCGGATGAGAAGCGTCGAACATCTCTTCAATCTCGACCGTACCGCTATCCTCAAACGGATTGTTGCCGTCAAAGAGCGCTTCAAGGTTTACAGTCTTTTCCTCAAATGCTTTGCGGATGTGTTCGGCCATTGGTTTTGGAGGGAGGGCTTGCACGGTATATTCAGTATCTAACCCCTCGCCGCGCCGCGTGATGTTTATATCGTAACCCACCGGCTCGCCGTACTCTTCTAGTTTGTAGTAGTCGTGTATCTGACCGCGGATTGACGATTGCGTAAGTTCGAGCACCTGCACCGCCTCTGCCGCATAATTCCACACCGCCATAGCCCAGAAATGCTTTACCTTACTATCGGGCCGAATGTTCCCTGGCATTGACTTCGGGTAGGCGCTGAAGCGCAGCGGCTTATTTTCTACCGTCCACACCTCATAGCCCGTTATGGCTTCAGAGAGAATGCGGAATTTGTTTTGACCATCCTCTAGTTTCATATAATTTCCGCCGCTCATATTCTTTGGTTGCTTATAGTCCTTGGGTAAAAATGGTGACATTTTATTTGTATTTCGGCTCCATCCATTCCCCGTCGTCTTGGCCGGGAGTGAAGTCGCCGTCTGACGCTGTTAACTCTTGTAATTGCGCCCACGCTCTATTTCCTGGCCGCGCCCACACTGACAACCGCCGCACATACTGCAACCAGTCTATTCTGTTCTCTTCCGGCACCATTGCCGGAACGTCGTCTAGTGTCCAGCTCATACCTCGCATTCACACGTTACCTTTAATTTTAATGTTCGCACACCACGCTTATCAAGCCACTCTATTAGACTTTTTCTGTCTGCCGCAATCGTCGTGGGAGCGTACATGTTTCTAATTTTTGCCGCGTTCGCCATGATTGGAATATTGTTTTCACCGAGTATCGTGTAACTGCGGGCCGTACCTTTATAGAACGCTATCAATGTTTTTTTCATCGGAGGTTGGTTCAACGTTTAATACTGCGGAAGCAGACCTAGCCAGAAAAGCACTTCAACAAGGAGGACCGTCAGGACAAAAGGTGCCGCCATCACCGCCATCACCGCCAACAGCGCCCCCACAAACATCCACAGTTCCACTGTCGTCTCCACTAAAAATTTCATGGGTGTTTTCATACTACAGTCCTATACTTTGGAGGAGGAGCATACCAAGGTAGGTACACGCGGGCCACGCAATCACAAAGTACAGGAGTGAGAGCGCCCGTAGCACGTCTAGTGTTTTAGTTTTCATAATGTTTTCCCCTGCGCTGGCCGCCTTATGAGTAGCCAGCGCGAGAGACATAAGGCTTATAATCGCACCTAAAGAGTATATACTACCCACACGCAACTGCAAGCTCCTTTATACACAGTTGCGTTTGACCTGCCTGTAAGCCTTGGGTATACTACTTTCATGGAAACCATTAACGTGCGTATTTATAAGACTACCCATGAGAGGGCAAAAAGACTCGCTCTGGAGCGACGCCAAAACCTCATTGTGGTTCTCGATGAATTAATAAAATAAAGATTTATGAAAACACGAATAATAATAAACATTCAAGATAATATAGATATAGAAGATGCCGTTGGAAGAGTAGTAAATGTAATTAGTGGTGGCAGAGTAAGCCAAACGAGCGACGGAACGGAACACTACTGCTGGATAACAACTTGGACAGACGGTATGGTAGTCGGCACGAACCGAAAAAAGAATAAAAATACTGATTCATTCAATGTTTGGAAACACAACCCTAAATAAAGATATATGATCAACGCAGAAAAACAAATAGAAAGTGGAAGCTCGATACTAAGCAGAACTACGTTTGGTTTCTTTTCACCAAATCAATATAAAAAGTGCCTCGCAGAGATACTAAAGTCAAGCCCATTTCCTGAAAACCGTGAATACTCCAATTACCTCCTCTCATCCTTAGACAAACCATTCACATAAACAAAACTGGCAACTTTGTATACATTCAAGAAAAGATGTAAACAAACCATTAACAGATAACAAAAAATAATATGAATAAAAAACGACACAAAGAAGCCCTCATCGCACTACACAAGGAGTTACATACATCACTAGATAAATTATCTGCTTGCTATATTTCAACAAATGAAAAAAATCTATCTGATACGTCAGTTATGGAGTTGATAGAATGGTCGTACCAGCAAACAAAAAACCCATCTTGCTTTAGTAATAAAGAATAAAGATATATGAACATAGAAGCAAAAAAAATTGAAATTGAATTAGATAACCAAGAAGCAAGAGATTTAGCTTATCATATTAAACATTCATTAGAGGGTTCTATTTTAAGTCATTACATACAAACTCATCACGATAGTTATGGTAGAGGTCTTGAGGGACACGCTAAGCCATTATTTGAGGAACAATGCAGAAAAGACTTAACTATGATGAATAATCTTATGGCTTGTGCTTCTGGGAATAGTGATAATTGGCTTGAAAGAGAATTGTGGTTCTTTTTAGAAAAAGAATATATTAAATTACACCCGTTACTAGATAATAAAGAATAAAGATATATGACCTACACAGAAAAAAGATATGAAGATGAATTAATAAAATAAAGATTTATGGAAATAAAAAAAATGTTAGCGTTTCATGACGACCCCGCTATAAAACAAAAGTATGTAGATAGAGTAAAAATGCACCAAAAGCTAGACCAAATTGCTAAGGGTGTTTATTATGAAAATATAAATGGCAAAATTCGTGCTTGCGGAGTCGGTTGTACTATCGAAGGGGATGACCACCAAAAATATGAAACAGAGTTAGGTATTCCTATTGAAATTGCATATTTAGAAGATATTATTTTTGAGGGCTTACCGAACGGGCAAGCAAAGAAGTTTCCTAATCAGTTTCTTTCGGCAATTAAGGTCGGGGCTGACCTTTCTAAAGTTATTCCAAAAATTGTCATCTGGCAGTTCGAGGATAAAAAGCATGGCTTGAAAACAATTATAGAAGTCGCTGACGATACTGAAGGGATGGATTGGTGTAACGAAGTTGTTGAACTCTATCGTCGCGGAATGGATGAGACCGCACCATCAAGTGAATACATGGCCCTATACGAAAAAACAGACAGGGCTGGGGCTGGGGCTGGGGATGGATACGACGAAAGAATGATTGTCTTACGAGATGAGTTCCTTCGTCTCTTAAAAGAATGTAAGTAGACCATGAATAATAACTATATTACAAAAATCTTAGCGGAGTTTTATGAAGCATTCCTCCCTAGACACTAACAACCTAAAGAAATAACTATGAACGAAGCACCAAAAACAAGGTTAATGTGGGTTATAGAATCATTAAAGGGTCGAAAACATAATGGGGTATTTTATAAATCTTTAGAGCAAGCTGAA
>Ga0163148_10007473_pt1 | contig 10262 bp, 11 predicted proteins | sample OliLakLV19MP7P2_FD_148606 | JGI IMG/M metagenome (GOLD analysis project Ga0163148, IMG submission 148606) | Freshwater microbial mat bacterial communities from Lake Vanda, McMurdo Dry Valleys, Antarctica- Oligotrophic Lake LV.19.MP7.P2 | ecosystem: Environmental > Aquatic > Freshwater > Lake >... | reverse complement strand
TACAAGATTTTTCTAGAAAAAGGTTCTCACCGTACTGGTGAGTACGGTTGCGAGCCTTTTTCGTCGAAAAATCTCGTATAATCAACCATCTCATCCTTCTCGCTACGTTTCTACTGCTCTTCTTAGGTTAAACAGCAAGAGCAGCGAATATCTAAAAACTACTCGAATGAAATGTTGCGTTATCAACCAACTGCCGCTGATCATACTTGATCACAACGGTAAGAGTGCGTTGAGTTTGGGCCGATGCCCCCGTCTGTGATTCATACGTTCCACCACCCATTCCAAGCAGTAGAACTGATCCAACATCTCCAGCCACACCAGCAAGGCCACCAGCGCCACCACGAGAGTTGGAGTAGCTCGCTTCGGTTGCAACCTTGTCGTAGATCCAACTTTCACGACCGTCCGCATCGCGACTCACGATGTTTGGCGCACCTAGTGCCTTGGCCACCTGATCTTGAGACATCCCACGGTGAATCTCGCGCTGCACAATTCCGGCAGTTATCTTCGAGTCCTGTGCGGAATGTAACGAAGCGGCGTGTTCGGCAGCGGTTGTGCAGGCAGTTAGTGTTAGCAGTGCAACGGCGAGTACTAGCAGTTTTTTCATATGCTCTCCATTAGGGTTATCTACTTAGACAATCAAGATCATTATTCACTAGAATTAGTTCGACTGTGGTATCGCGATCGAACCATAGATCTATCCGCAAACGCTGTACCGATGTTCCGTGCAGAGATGGCAGTGTTATAAATCCAGATTGAAAGATTACTCGATCTTCGGTGGATCTCCACGGTAGGGGTACTGATGACCCGGTGCATGACTCTGCGCCTACGCTGAATTTTAGCCGCCTATCTAGTTTGTGAACTGGAGCGATACGCAGCCTCAGATTTTCCTGCTGACCGCTGACATGCACCAGACAACGATGATGTGCCGCGGCACTGTTTTTTTCAGAATCCAATAGTGTAACCGATATCGGCCCCCGTTTATCCGCTACAGAGAGAACATATTCAGGACCGAACGGCCCGGAACCAAAAGCGCACTGAGTTGCTGTTCCCAGTACAGAAGATAGCTGTGATTTTGGAAGTCCGGAGCCTTCGGCTAATTGCACAGGACGTGTGCCTGTTCCATAGGAGCCACCACCACAAGCAGTGCTGACGAGGCACAATATTGTAACAAACAAGGTCGTCCTAAACAGCTTAGGGCTCATCTTAGGTTCTCATTGATAGCTAAACTGTAAGTTGTCAGCGAAACCTTTGCTCCGCCGGATTTGGAATAGAGCCGCGGGTTTGCATCCTTGTCGTGTTGGGCCAGGTACTCGCGCGCGCGCGCATGTAGTTTACTTCCCTCGTCAAGTAACCAGTTGCGAATGCACACTAGGTCCTCAGTGCAGATATTGTCGTAGAAGGTAGTTATGTGCAGATTTGGAATACCTGGAGGAGTAGTTGGCGCAGCGAAGATATTCTGCTCAACTGCCGTAACTAGTCGGGAGAGATCCTGGGCCAAGATCTCAAGGCCGCCAGCAATATCGTTACCGGGATCGAAGATGCGTTGTTTCAGTACAAGCTGATCCCCGTTGCGCTCAATCATTCCGGAATGCTCAAGGGCAAATATTATAGTGTAGGGGTTAAGATCAACGCTTACGCTGCGTACCAGTTCGGCAAACTCTGAGTCAGCGCCAGCGCATTGCAGGCTGCGAGGCGCGCCGTCTGGCATCTGATACTCAGGCAGCTGCTCCCATCGACCGAGCACTCGGGCCAGAACACTCGATGTTTGGATCGGTTCGTCACTCTCGGCAAGTGAGCGCTTAATATCCTTACGTTGAATACCCGAGAGGGCAGCGAGGCGACTGATGTTGCTCTGTTCACCGCGCATAGCTAGGGCATTTTGCGTACATTCAATTACGCACGCTCGCAGTGCCTCGTTGAGCTCCTGAATGCGCAACCCTCGGCGCAAGCCAAACGCTACGATCGGCTTGAGTAGCCTGCGGATAGCGATTGATATTTGAGAGTCGAGGTTAGCACTCATAGTAAATAGTGGGGGATTAGCCCATGTAAAATATAGCGCTAAATAAAGCTATTTGTTCATTAGTTACATGTTGTAGTGGAATAATAGCCCATTATTAAATGGTAGTCAATGGGGGATAGGAAGCGGGATAGAATTCGATCTGGAGACTTAATTTGAAATATGGACAATTTCACAAAAATCCAGAGAATTAGGTGGTCGCTTAGAAGCGGGTGCAAATTTAGTGTCCGCTCGGGACTCGTTAATCCCTCGGCTTCCTCGCCACACAATGCACCGATCCTCGGCAATCCTTCCTCCATCCCACCAGAAGGTAGGCCAAGGTATTGCAGATTCTAAACAGTGCGGAGTTACCAGCAACCTTTGAATAGAGACGCGGAAACCCGAGTGCTAGGCAGGCACGTCCGTGAACGCCGGTTTCGATAATTTCAAAACCGGCTTGCCTAACCAATTCAGTCAGCTCCGCTTGGGTCATGAAGTACTGAAAGAATGCTGAATTTGCCGGGGATTTGCCGGGATAGTCAAAGATCAGTTGGGAAGCGTGGCGATGTCGTGGCGTATCCTCAGGTAAGGTAATGATGGCTACGCCCCCAGGCTCCAGAACACGCAGAAATTCACTTAACGCTGCTTGTGGACCCTCAACTAGATGCTCGACTACGCCCCAAGAAACTAATCCCGCAAAGGAGTTGCTGGGTAGATCCATCTTGCGAATGTCACCGTGATAAAATTCGTACTTCGGATACATTTTGCGACACTGTTCAACTAAATCGGCTGAATAATCGAGACCGACGGCGCACATTCCGCGTCGATTTAGAAAATCTACCCACTGGCCGATTCCGCTACCAGCCTCTAGTACCTTGCCACCGGGAGGGACGAGTCGTTTGAGGATCCGCCAACGCAGATCGGTTAACAGCGCTAGGTACTGATAAACAGAGAGTTTGCCGTAACCAGCAAAATTCGCCGCCCAAAAACTTGGAGTGGTTGCGACGTCGTGCTCGTCAACGGGGGTGGCAGCGCGACTCTCTGCGTACATGCCCTAAATTGAACCTCGTAGTGAAGTGGTACTGATTAACTGCCGCGCTGCGCGCCGAATCGACCACGGAATAAATGACTTTGGCCACGAGAGGCTTTTGCGAACTGTCCAGCGTAGCGCTTGAGTTGGTGTCATTACCGCGCGTCGTGAAAAATCGCAGCCGATATTCTGTTGGCCAAATTCACGCGCGCTCCACGGAAACCAACGACCCTTCTCTACGACGTGGTGGCGGTAGGTCAAAACATGATCAGTTGTGCCGTAGAAGCCGTTACTAAACTGAGCGCAGCGGTCGGTTCCATCGAGTTCAAAGTTCCAGATCGATTCGCCAGGTTTAAGAAGTGAGAGAAGTATCTCTTTCTTCCAGATCGCCGCCTGAGTACTCACGCGGTAGGGGGTGCCTACAGTTATTGTGCCGATATTGGCATAATCAGCCGGATGCGCAGTATCTGATGGAGCGGGTCGGGGAATCAGCCTTAGGCAGTTAGCTTGGAGTGCTATGAAATCGCGAAAGGCCTTGGCAACCCGACTCTGTATAACCGGACTCCGAAAAAAGAAGTCCTCGAGGATTAGAAGAACATTGTGCGAAGGGGTCTGGGTGAGACCGCGTGCCAATCTTCCGCTCCAATCGGACCTATCCCCGCCAACTGAAATATTAGTAATGCGCGGATCCTCGTACTTGAGCGAATTTGAAAACAGCGCTATCGGATAGGGACAGTCTGGCCAGTAGCGAAATAGTAACGAGAAAAACGGCTGCCATAGATCCTGATAAGCATCGCACGAGGGCACTACGATCCAGAGCTGGTCTGAGACCTGATCACAGTCTGTTGGAGAGTTCAGCGGTGAGCGTTGATTGTCCACAGGTTAGAGGGTTGCATATGGCTTCTAATCTAGGGAAGGATCTTTATTTCTGGCCTAGTTTAATAGTTTACTCTGGATCAACTGTGCAGCGCGGTCTGCGCCGTTGCCTTCGCATTGCATGTAATAGCCTACATTCCGAGCGCGACTGCCAAATTCCAAGTTTGGATCCAGAAGCTGTCTAATGGTGTAAGCGAGGGAATCAATCCTAAGCTGCTGTAGTCGCAATCGCGCTCCAACACCAAGGGTGCAAACTCTTTCAGCGTTATCGAATTGATCAAATGCCGTGGGCATTATTATCTGTGGAATCTTTGCAGATAATGCCCCAGCCATAGTACCAGCCCCACCGTGATGGGCGATTCCTGAACAGTCTCCCAATACTTCTGATAGAGGTAAGTAGGGGACGACCAGTACATTATTAGGGACCCTTGTAGGAGGGGCGCGTAGATCGCCGGTCAGCAGTACTCCTGGACTCTTCAGCTCTTCACATGCCTGAGCAGCGATCTCATAGAAGTGTGGCAATTGAAAATGCGCTGCCGAGCCAAGGGTAAATACAATCGGCTTCTGGCCCTTCCATACTTGATCTTGGAACCATCGAAACTGATCCATCTCTGAACTCTGAAAGTGTATCTCACCATAAAGTGAGTATCCAGCGATGACTCCATTTTTGGGATCGTCCCTGTACTCAGGACGCACATATCTTGACCAGAGGCCTAAATTGAGATCGGCCCCGGTTCCAAGGAACTCATTCCTAAGGTTATCCTGCTGTGGTGGCAGGCCCAATTTCTCGCGCTCGGCATTAATCTTGGGATCAATAGTAAAGCGTGTTGCTATGCGCCCAATTCGTCGAGCACAATTCAAGACCCACTGCGGCTTTGATTCCTCAAATAGTCCCGGTATCAGTGCGGGATCATAATCCGAGAACCAAAAAGCAGGGGAGAGGACTCCAACCGCTCCAGGAATGTTATGCCGCTCGAGGATTGAGTCCAGGCCAAAATTAAGCATGTGGCGTACGACAGCATCAAATTTTTGCTCCTGATGCATCGACTCAACAAGACGAGCGACCTTGGTAATATTTGGCAGGATTAAATCGCGCATGATGAAGCCCTGCGCGCGTCGTGAATTCACAAACTCAGGATGGCAAGCAAATGCAGAATACTCTGCCGCAGTGCCTAGACTTGCGAAGGTAATGCCCGCGCGCTCAATACGCCCCTTGAATTGGTCGTTAGCTAGGAATACTACATCATGACCAATCTTTTGAAGCGCACTTCCCATCGCTATGAACGGAAATACATCCCCCGCCGTGCCAATTGACACAAGAAGCACACGCTTTGCACTGTTTGCGACATTCGGGCCTGTGTCGGCGGGAACGAAAATAGGGCTGGGTTTAGATGGCGTTACATATGTCAGCACAGAAGATCCCGAGAAACTACAGAACTTGTTCAGATCTATACTATAGATTCCAATTCTTAAGCTAATTGCATTTGGATGGGGTAGGGCGTAAGAATTATTTTCACCACTGAGAACACCGAGCCCACTGAGAAAGGCTGATTTTATTGGACAGTAGTGCCCCAATACTTCAAATACGGCGCGCGCAGCGGCGTGTGTATCGCCGAAGTCATCTATCGAACTTAACTCTTTAGTCTGTGCTGTGAACCAAGCAGCGCATGATCCCCTCCGCCAAAGTCGCGGATCTCACTGCCGATCACCCCATCACCGCTTTCTCCAATAGTGTCGTGCATTCACTACGCAGCTCAGTACTTCGGTGCTCTATCGGTCAATAGACTTGAGACTCACGTGGGGCATTGATATTTCTAAATCTCTCTGCCCAGCACCTTTTCGAGTAACAGGTTTACTCTCTATCGTGATTTTATCCTCTTTCTTCATCGCCTCAATAACAGTTTGAAACTCACTGATAGTGAGATACGCGTTATGATTATTGCCAAATAGAAATTGATTGACTCTTGTTCTCAGGTGGTCCGTGGGAATGCCTAAACCGCTGGTATCGGCATTAAGCGCACGAATAATCGCACTTTGAGCCGCTCTTGTACTTGCTTCTACCCTTTAGATACATCTATGCCTATGTACATATTTCATCCTATAAGTTTCTAAGCGTTTTTTGGGCCTTGCTGGGGTCTCGACCTTGCCAATATACGAGCTGGTTATTAACCGCTTCTGGAGGCTGTTCGAGCTTCAAAACAACGGACCGGCGACCTTTCTCGGTGAAGTGATGTAATCACTGCGCACGAACGGTCTGCCGATCCGCAAGGCTTTTCTCAGTAAGTCTTAATCACTTACTGACCCTTGGAAAGAAACATACAAGTGCACCGAGAACGCTGAGTAGGAGCATAAAGATGCATAAAATTAGCCTTTCTCGGTGATCTATGTGTGGTGGTGAAAATAATTCTTGCGTCCTAGGTACGGTGGAGATTATGCCTGGCAGCGAACGAATCTGGCTCGTTACTGCATTAAATACTGTGGCTTGATTACTGGGTCTGGTAAACGGCGTAATAAAGCTCCATGCCAGACGAAAGAGCTTTTTGAGTGCATGAAACTATAGCGATTATCAAAAGGCGGTGCCAATAAAATTGGCAAGCCTTTTGATATTAATCGCTATAGGTTGTTGTTTTGATTCGCTTTCAGCGAATCTATAGCGGTTTACAAAAGCTATTATATCGCTCGCGACTTTTGCAAACCGCTATAAGTCCTCCTTTTCCAAGATAATTTGCTAAGAATAAGACGGCGCTACACCTCCTTAATCACTTCGAACCCCTTGTATGATCCAACAATCGCATAACCAAAGATCTGGCGCCCTTCACCCTGCAACTTGGCCGCAATCTCGTTCATCGTTGCTCCACTTCCTAGCGCATCATCAATAATCAGTATTCGATTAAATTTAAAACTACTGTTAGCCACAAAGATAGATTGTCTGGCATTCTCAATACGCTCACTTAGTTTGTTAAGAGATTTTTGAGCGATGGGAATCTCGCCGGAATAGGCCTTTATTAATGGAATTTCTGGCAATGCAAGTCCTAGTAGCGATCGGTACTCCTTTAAGAATGGGATCTTGCGTGGGATAGAGTGTGGAGCATAAGCAATGGCTTCAATCTTGTGTCTTCTAATGATCAGGTCTACATGCGCTTTGGTTTGCGTTGCTATCTGCTGAATTAATCTCTGAATCTGTCCACTCTTGCCATGCAGCAGTAGCTGGCCGAGCTTAGTCTTGCCATACTTGGGTAGACTGTAGAAAGCTGAGTAGTAGACTTTTGTAAGAGAGCAGTTTGCAAAGGTGGCGGAAACTTTTTTTGTGCCATCAATCACTCCGTCTGAATCGACGAACTGACTCGCCGTACTTAGTATCTGCCCAAACTCCCCGGCTCTAGCCAATGGGTTGTGCATCTGGTCGGTACGTTCCAAAAACTCCCAAAACCCTGTCACCCCGTTGAGCTGCTCTCCCAGTGGTGTCATGTAACAAAACTCTGACTCAATCTGATCATGGAGCATGGTGGGAAGGGATAATTGTGGGCTGGTAGCCGATGGCGTCACCAAGACATAGAGAACCATCGGAGCCCTACCCCGCTTTGCGATCAATCCTCTTTGAATCAGTTCACGTAGATGTTTATGAATAGCAACATTGGATACTCCAAGTTCACGCGCGAGATCATGCGGCCGCACACCATTTCGGCTGCGCGCCAATTCTAGAATTCTAGTCTTACTTGATGTCATAGTTTAAAGTTTATAGTTTATAGTATACTATAAACTATTTCAAGTTAACTATGTAATATTATTAGATGTAGTTCAGCATTAGGTAAGTATTCGGTTAATTTTTCAGTGCTGACCAGTTACCAAAAATGAATTTGGGCTCGTTACTGCATCAAATACTGCAACTCCATACTAGAGTTGGTAAAGGGTTTGATAAAGCTCGATGCCGAACGAAAGAGTTTTCTGAGTGCATGAAAAGCATCCTCGATGTAGACCAAAGTCGGGATCTCAGTGTCCGATAAGGGTGTCCCCAATACTTCAAATACGGCGCGCGCTGCGGCGTGGGTATCGCCAAAGCTATCAATTAAGCCCAACTCTTTAGCCTGTGAACCAAGCAGCACGCGACCATCAGCAAACTTACGCACGGCTTCCTCGGATAAATTGCGGCTCTCCACAACAGCGCTGATGAACTGGTCTGCTACGGTTAAAATCGTTGCCTGCAGAAACTCACGCTCCTCATCGGTCATTGGCCGGAAGGTATTGCCGACATCCTTAAGTTTACCACTTTTGATCGTAACGATATCTACACCGACCTTTTCGGTGATCTTGGTTAGATTGGGGATCTGCATGATAACACCGATTGATCCTGTTAGGGTGCCAGGTTGGGCGTAGATTCGCGAAGCGGATAGAGCTGAATATAATCCACCCGAGGCCGCTAACGCGCCCATTGATGCGATAATCGGTTTTCTTGCTTTTAGCGTCTTCACTGCCTCGTAAAGATCTTGCGATGGCCCTACAGCACCACCAGGAGAATCAATTCGCAATACAATTCCCTTAATCTTATCGTTTTTCGCCTGAGCATAGAGCTGTTCGATTACCTCTTTGGTATTTTCGATCATTCCGGTTAGTTCAATCACGGCAACGGTATTAGTGCCTCCAGACAGTGTTGCCGGAGACATTGCGGTCTGCATTCCAAGGATCACGCCACCGAGTAGAATCGGTATAATAAAGAAAAATAGCACCAGAACGGTTACGAGTTTGGACAGCCAGAGAATATAAGCGCGCATAAATGATTCCGAATGAAAGTGTTCTAGCAGTTAAGCTGCTCTAGTGGTTCAGCTGTACTAATGGTTAAGCATAGTCAGGATGACTATGACTAGTAAACAAGCCCCACTTGTTGCATGTAGAGCTATTAAACGACCTGGTCGTAGAATCTCCCCGCGTGAACTGGCACTAACTGCCAATCCGACTAGGAAAGTTACAACAGCAAGAATCACAACAAAGGTAAGTTTGGTGTGAAACCAACCCTGGGCCATATAGAAATTAACCCCTTTTATGCCAATCTGGTGTAGGCCAGATAATACAACGATCGCCGCGCCAGGGATAATAAAGCCCCAAAATATGCGGCGAATAGTTTTTGCAAGCATTCCGTCAGCCTGATAGGGCTCGGAGAGAATTTTCAAAAAACGGGTTAGGATCATCAAACCACCAACCCACATGGTTAGGCCGATGATATGAAAACTTAGGGATATTGCCATAGGGGTTTGAGTTTCTAGTCGAGATTTAGTCCGAGGGACTATAGCGATTATTAAAAATTGGCGCCAATAGAAATGCCAAGCTTTCTGAGTCTATAGCGATTCTCAAAAGTCGGTGCCAATAAAATTGGCAAGCCTTTTGATATTAATCGCTATAGGTTGTTGAATTGATTCGCTTCCAGCGAATCTATAGCGGTTTGCAAAAGCTATTATATCGTTCGCGACTTTTGCAAACCGCTATATAGCGATTCTCAAAAGTCGGTGCCAATAAAATTGGCAAGCCTTTTGATATTAATCGCTATAGGTTGTTGAATTGATTCGCTTCCAGCGAATCTATAGCGGTTTGCAAAAGCTATTATATCGTTCGCGACTTTTGCAAACCGCTATAAGGCGTGCTCTCGAACTTTGTTTATTTCGATAATCAACGACCCTGTTTTCCCAACGCCCGTAACGCTGGTTCAAAATCAGGCTGAATCATTAAGGTCTGAACGGCCTTCTCCTGAGCCTCCTTAATCCGGCCCGCTTGTGCCAGTATCGTAGCCTGGACCCAAACGTGCTGTGGCTGCGTTGGATCCGCCTGATTCGCTAAATTTAGCGCCGAGAGAGCTTCATTAATCTTCCCAGTGGCGCTGTAACCAAGGCCTAAGTTGTACCACGCTCGCGCATGATGGGGATCGATCTTGACGGCCTGCAGTAATTCTTGAATGGTACGCGCCGTGTTTCCAGTCTCATTAACTGCTAATGCTAGTTTGAATCGGAACTCGGCGTTATCGGGCTCAAGTTTACAGGCCTTTTCAAGTTCAACGATCGCCTCGGCGTTTCGGTTAGCACCAGCCAATAGAATTGCATAATCGTGATGAATTGGTGCTGAGTTTTGATCCCACTTAACGGCACGTTCATATGCAAGAAGCGCCTGTTGAGTATTGCCACGGGCCGCGAAATAAGCACCGAGAGGCTGTGTTGATAGTCAAGTAGCTGATAGCAAATCAGCGAGAATAATTTAGGCATGAAGCCACCACACCCAGCAAGGCAGGAATAGTGAATTCTTCTTATAGTGGGGCTCTGCCCCAAACCCCGCGATTTTGTCCGGCATATAGCAGTGTTCGATTGTTACAGCTCGAGG
>Ga0163148_10007466_pt1 | contig 10273 bp, 7 predicted proteins | sample OliLakLV19MP7P2_FD_148606 | JGI IMG/M metagenome (GOLD analysis project Ga0163148, IMG submission 148606) | Freshwater microbial mat bacterial communities from Lake Vanda, McMurdo Dry Valleys, Antarctica- Oligotrophic Lake LV.19.MP7.P2 | ecosystem: Environmental > Aquatic > Freshwater > Lake >... | reverse complement strand
TCTGGTTGTGACATTTTCCCTTTCCTTTTTACTCTAGAACAAACAGCGGCCAAAGTGTACGAATTTGACGAAGAAAAGCAACCTCGACGGATATTATCATTCTTATTCTACATTTATTGAGCTACTTAACTAGCTATTAGCTCTAGTTGCCACTCATGGCGTGTTGCTCATTCATTTGCTCATGAGAAAGATGTAATGAATCGCGGTCATCATGCAAGGTTCGATCAAAGATATAGATAAAGTGAGCGTCCAATCAAATGCCCCAGAGGCCACATCATTGTTTTCTGAACATTACTGTAGTAGGTCTCGTTCCGGCCTTCATTCAACATAGATTGAGTCGAATAGTATCTAAAACTGGAGCAATACGATTATTGCAGGACCGAAGCCACGACTCTTTTGCATGCGATAATGCGGTTTGCCATTCAACACCTTGTGCCATCTCTAGCTACATATGAACTCTCACAGAACAACTAGAGAGAAATGGAGAGTATAACCGTTGGCTCTTGCATTCTTCGTGCATGGTCTTTGCCATCCATGGTCGTCGCTACAAGACTAGTCACTTCTTCTGGTGTCGCCATTGGAAGTTCCTCAATCATCACATCCTTCTTGTCGTTATGGTTGTGTTTCTGGAGGGCCTCTTTCAACATTTTGCGAGCTCCTGGTACCCTTTCCTGGACTGGATCCGATACCAATACATGTGCTCCTCCTGGGGATGCCATGGCTTGACAAACTTTGGCAAAAGCTTCAATCGAAGTGGCATCGTATAAAACATCACTGGCAAGAATGAGGTCCGTTTGTTGATAAAAGTCGGCCGCCACTGTTTGCATACTGGCGTGATCGTTCCAATCCAAAATCGCGGCACGCACATTCAAGTCTTGTTTGTTGTTGTTGTTGTTGTGGACTGCCGCCGTGGACATGGCACAATGCAAGGCAAAGGCTTCTCGGTCCGTGAGCAGCACCGATTTGGCTCCCAAACAGGCTGCCGTCAAGCCTGCCAAACCAAGGCCACAACCAAGCTCGACGACTTTTTGGTTATTCACTAGTGGACCGCCCTTCTTTTGATGGTCTATCAAAAACGTGGCCAGTGAGACAGCTGTAGGCCATAAAATGGCCCAACTCGGATCGGCATCTGGTTTTTGTTGGACGTTGACGTACCAATCATAGAGTGCCTCTACATTGGGAGGTTTAATAATTTCCTGGAGAAAAGGTGTCGATAGTGGTTTTCCATCATCATCAACATCAACGCTACCATTCAGAAGAGAACAAGGAACCGACACCATGGGAGGTAAGGTTGTCGTTCCACTTGTTAAAAAGGCAGATTGGTCCACATTCAAGACAATCCGACTGCTACTACTACTCTCACTACTACTACTAGTAGAAAAGGACGACGATGGTGGTTGAAGACAAGTTGAAACATGGAATAGATTTGTCGCATACAAGGACAAAATGGCTCGCTTCATGGACCAAGCTGCAGGATGCTTACTTGACAACGATAATAACATGATCAACTACTATACAAACCCAGCCAATTAGTGCTACGGTGTCGGCAATTTTACTGTATTAGCTGGGATAGTTTCATTGTTACTCAAACTGTACTGGTACTTTTAAAAATTGGAGATGCAATTTGGTGCGAAAGATCTCAAGCGATCTTTTTCTCCTTTGATTTAGGGTTGGGGGTACCAAGCGATATCTACCCGCATGCATGCTTTCAACTAGCTAAATTTTGAACCTTGTGCGATTGACTGTCAAAGTAGAAGACAATATGACAAGACTTCAGGCCTTGCTAAAAACAAGACAGTACCATATCAAAGATACCAGATACTCAATAGTAGGTAGTTAGTTAGTACGCATTGCCGTTCTGAATTAATCGTTCGGAGCTAAGGATTATAATGTAATCCGAAATAGTATAGATCAAAGTATGATGTTCAAAGCGGTGCCTCGACATTGATCCGTATAGAAGGGGCGCTGCACAGCAAACACGCCAATTTCGTCGCAAATGCGCGTTTTAACATTTCTGGCTGGACTCTGAATTCTCCGCCGCCTCGGTTGCTTCAGCCTTCCGGCTAACAATCTTATCCAGAGGCATAAAGGCACTCGTCATATAGTCGCCTGTGGTCAAACTGGGAGGTGCCCGGCCTTCTTCGTCCAATCGGTGCACATATTTTTTCAGGAGATGAATGCGGTATGTCAAAAAGGCCAAACCCAGGACACAGACCACAGCCACAATGGACAAGGCAATGATAGCACCCTTGTTGGTGTCATCTGTGCCTGAATCCCTGTGCTGAACGGCGGGCATGGCAATGTCAGAGCCAGTGTTGACATCTTCCCAGTCGCACGTCTTGAAGTGGTTGGATTCACAAACCATCTTGGCTTGAGTCGGTGCTTCCATGACAAAGTCTGGTCCGCTTTCGATCAAATGATTGATACTATTCTCTTGTGTCTGCGCTTGCCAAGCCAACAGAGGAATGGGAAGATAACCCTACGATGGAGAGACGGCGATAAAAAAGGACAGTGTGAGTGAGATCATAATATGGGGCATGGTGTTTCATGTAGAAGTCGACTGGAGTTTACAAATGTATCGAACCTGCAAGTATGGTCCTTGATCCATGCCAAACATAACCTGGCCATCTTTCAAACCTTGATACAGAGTATCAGATGTATCAAAGGTTCCAATCAATGCCTCGGGATGCCGTTTCTTCACCATGAGACCTGGTCCATGCTGCGGGCTTCCACCAAGGAGAATACCGAGGCCCGACCAGTTGTCGTTGTTGTTCTCCTGCACAAATTTTTCTACCGCGTTGACATACAACTGTTCATTGTCATCGGGTACAACCACCTGGCCCAAATATTCAACACCAGCTTCCTCCGCAGCTTTCTTGAACCCCGCGCACCGATCAATCAAGACGATGTTGCCAGGAGCATGGTCCAAACAGATGGCCTTGGTAATTTTTCCTGTTTGCGCCATCCGCTTGCCCGCAGCCTCCCCGGCATTCTTTTCCACCATACCAATGTGATGCTGCAGGCCCAAGTCTTTTGAAAAGTCGGGACCAGCATTAATGGAAATCACAGGTACATTTAACTGCTGACACAATTGAATCGCTTCCAATACGGCTTCAGATGGAACTTTATGGCAAAGGTCATAGTCAGTAGATCAGAAGACAAGTGTGAGCCGAAAATGGTTGCAGCACCCATTGGAATCACAGGGGCCATCTTGTAGTATACGTACTTGTCACAAAGATTCCGTCCACGCCTTGCTCACACAGCGTTTCAATCTGCGCCGCCATTTTGAAATGCAAAACATCAGCTGTATCAGGTTCCATGCGATCCAACTCGAGTTCTACTCCAAAGTCATCGGCCGCTTGGTTCGCCGCAGTATATACGATGTCCCAAAAAGCATCGGTTGTGACAGCATGCAAGACTCCAGCAATTTTCAGCTTCTTTCGATCGGTACAAGCGCATTGCGAGGGCGTGGTGCCATCCAGGGCAAGCTCATACGGGCACACTGGAAAGCCATCTGCTTCACAGACTTGGAAAGTATCCGTATAGGCGTTGGAGGACGTCATGACTTCTGGGCCACTGAGAATCATGCCATATTCTGATTCGGAGGAGGGCGACAAAGCCTTGCCGGTAGACACATACAAAGCAGCGTGGACAATACTCATGGCTCCCTGGTAATAGTCTTGGGAAGAAATGGCAAAAGCCAGTTTGCCACCGCTCACGGCCTGATGAATTTCGACACTAGTGCCGAAAATTCCCACCTTGGTGTTGAGGCAACTTTCCAAAGCAGTGAAGGTTTGCATCATTAAGTCCAGGGAGTCTGTTCCTAAGAGAACGGCATCAAAAGAACAGTCCTTCAAACTCGAAAGAGACGACGCCGATTTCGTCCATGTCAAATCTTGCACAGAAGCTCCCGATGTCTCGTTACCGTTCTTCATACCTGTAACAAAGCCCTGAAAGCGCCTGTCAAAGGCGGTACTTTCAGCATCATCGTCGCCACTGCGTACAAAGAGAGCTCGGCTGATAACATTCTGGGCTTTTTGGTCGAAATGTTTCGCAGCTTCTTTTCCAGCCAAAGTATCGTCCATGCCCACAAAGGCAGAGACACCAGCTGGCATGGCGACTTCATAACCACTTTGAACTCCAAACACTGGAGTGCCGCCGGCAATGACCTCCTCGACTGCCGCCTTGACTGTGTCGTCTGGGATGGTCACCACCAAGGCATGCGCGGTGGAAGCCAACGAGCGGATTTGTTCCGCCATCTTCGCGTACACTCCCGTCGTATCTTTTTCATCATCACCGGCAAAGCTCATGTCGAACTCGACCCTCATGTCCTGAGCGGCTTGGCGCATGGCAGCATGCATTCGTTGCCACGTGGGATCGTCCGAAGTCCCATGCACTATAGCCTTAATCTCATACTGGGTGCGTTCCATACAGGGGTAACAGTCAAAGGTCACTTGTGCTTTTCCGAAGCGGGTGAGCATCATCGCGAAGAGCAGGTGACAAAGGGTCGGCTTGAAAATCAACATGGCTTCTTCACTTTTCGATTCGGACTTTAGTTGAGATTTTTTTGTGAAAGATTCTTTTGGTGGAAGAGATGAGATGGAGAAAAGGATTCTGCTGGGGCGTAGGATCCAAAGAGAATAGGAGGCATTGCAAGTGAGTATTCATTTTCATCGTCCCGTTGGACTCAGGGCGCTAGCAAAATCAGAACTTACACTGCCCTTGATTGTAAAAATAATTTTTGTTGTTCAAGAAGACGAAGGTTGTACAACCTGTAGTGAGATGAAAATAATGAGACGTTGCTGGGCAAAAAGTGATGTTTTTACCCAACTTGCCATTTCGTAACTGCTGGTACTGTACTCAACTGCTTAGTGCAGGATCAATTGAATGATCCAGTTTGGTGAACATGAGATCTTGGTGCTCTAACCTTAGAGCTGTTGTCCACTCATCTTTATGGAAAAAATGTTTGAATGATTGAGGGCCAAGCTGAAGATCGAGAACCCCGAACACCCAAAAATGCTCAGCAGCTTTGATTAATCGCATCGCGGCGGCGACGACACGACAAGATTCACTTCCCCGAACCCCGAACACTACGATGAACGCTATGTATGACCTCGATGTCTGGTCCATTACGGTTGGAACTACTAGCTAGTAGCACATTCGCAAATCAGGACCACCCGGCAAAGCCAACAATTGGATCCCTGAAGACTTGATCACTTGGTCATCTAGTAGCTATAGCTAGATAGATAGACACCAAGTCAAACATGTATTACAATAGAGTAGCTGCAGTCTACCTTCTCAGTCTCCAATATTTACAAAAATTATGATAAAAGTAAATCCTCTGAAATATGGCTGAAGCAGGTTACTGTGGCTTACACTGGGAAAGAACGCATAGTGACTATCTGATTGTGTAATTCGAAAGCGCTGCCATCATGCCAAGAGCATGCCGTGGGTGATAGAAGCATCGTCTTGGACTATTGAATTCCTTTTCCGTTGATCATTTCTGTCGATGTCCCCTACGCGTAATCCCTTTGAAGGGATCGTGTCTGCATATATCCCGTCAACAATGTAATGCCCGTCCAGAAATGCATTTGCGCCGTCCCCGAAAAGAACGCGGCGCCCATCATTCGCAGCATGGGTGAATCCTTCTTTTCCACCATATAAGTCATTATAGGGTTTCCATCCAACGCAAAGCGCTCCCACATTCGGTAGGTCCATCCAATCACCAGCGATCGACAGGCCCAATTACCAGCGGTAATGGATCCATATCTTCCAATCAAAGTGATTTGAATAGCTGTTGGGACGGATAAATAGTACACTGGCAACGTGAAAAAGGTACATAAATTGCTAATGTGCATGTCAATGTGGCCTCCTCCAAACATTTTGGAGACACCCAATAATCGGTTTCGTATACTAAAGAGACACTGACGGTGGAGGTATTGCTTTTGAAAGAGACCATATTTGTCCATTCCCAAAGCAACAATCAACCCCGCATAAATGCAAGCACAAGCTGTGGCGCCCCACCATTTAGCCGTCTCTTCGAGAAGCCCCAAGTACGTGTGCAAAGCACAAGCTCCACCCAGGGCGGCACTGCGTATAATCAAATAGACAATGCAGGAATCCATCGACCACAAATCCAGATAATGAACCCAAGTAGGGTTGCAGCCGTGCCATAGTATGGAGAAGATGGTCAACAAAAGTAGCATAACAGCAAATGCCGTGTCTGCCACCCAAAATGTATTGTTGCGCTTGGAAAGCCAACTGGATGCGAAGACGGATAGAGATGTAAATAAGTAGGTAAAATTGGACATCGTATTTCCGGGTCGTCGCAATAAGCGCCCATGACGGGTAGGTTCAGAAAACATGTCGTGATAGCACTCATAATTGTCCGTGTTCCAAGACACAGGCCAGGGGTAGACTTTGCTGGGGGATTTTTTGTCGTTTAAAGTACTAGCATTCGTAGCGTTTCTGTACAGAATTCCGAGCACGATATCGGCTCCAATCAATGTGAAACAAACCGCAAGTGTAATCCATCCGATGCCTTCGACTTGACTCTGTGATAGACCCAGCGTTTCTTGCATGAGTAGCATTAGACCAGTGTTGTGTGTTTCATCCCATTTGGTAGTAGGATCCAAATGGATCAACGGGCTCAATATGTCTGTCAATATTGCAGATAGAAACCAGAGACACGTCAGACCCAACGCCACCAGCGTCAAATACAAGGTTTTAAAATTGGTAGGAGTTGGATCACGATCCCAAACATTGGAGAACAGAGATTGACCGATGGGAGGCAAGTCGGACGGCTTGGGATAAGGACGTGCCGATGATGACGACTTTGGAGTCGTCTTGCACGCCTCCTCATCCTTTCGGGCTTTGGGTTGACTAAAGAAGACTGCGGGGTTAGTAATCGCCTTGGCAAACCACATACTCTGTTGCTTTGAAGTTGAAACGAAGGAGGGTCGCGGCGGCGAATGGCAACCCTTTCTAGTCTACTAGCTAGTGGATAAATATTGATGTATTACTCCATTCAATTGCTATCCATTACTGCAGTCAAGTGCTGGATGATGTTATTGTTGTTGAATGAATCTCTCAAAGAAAATGAGTGAGTCATCGCCATCTCGGTTCATTCGAATTCGTGGAATTTTGTGAGTAAAACACGATTTAGGGTTGGAGGTTCAGATGTATTGTGCAAATCCTCGTCCGTGAATCCTCAGTAAGGCAATCCCGCTCACTCATCCCCTGTCAAGCCCAAGACTCTCTCTATCTACTAGCTACTAGTAGCTAGTATTTAGGTAACACCTTCATTCCACAATTGCCTATCCTGCAGTTGACCTATCAAGCTAAAATCATTACTTTCACTAGCCCAAGAAAGAATCGAGATTTAAAATTGTGGATGCCAACACGAAGGAAGGCATATTTATTCTATGCAGTGGCCCTTGATCTGTCAAGCCGCAATATCTCATCGATTTCGTAAGCCCCTAACATCCGGGCACCATCGCTCCAGTACTTCTTTCCCGCCCCAGCCGATGATTTGGATCCCTGCAAGAGGGCAGATAGTTCGTTGACGAGTTCTTGTGGGATATGTCGACAGTGTTTGGTAAAGTGTGTTTGCGCCATGTTTTGAGCCGCTTGGTAAAGCCTGTCCAGCTTGGCGGGATAGTAGGTCGCCCCTGTACCGCGATAGCGAGCAGGCAACATGGCGCAGTGTCGACACCGGATTCCCACTTGGCCAAGCACAATCGCTTTGTTCCGACCTGGCATGGTCGACTTGACATCTTCATCTACTGCCTCGAAAAGTTCAATCTGCTGTCTCAAAAGGCACTGATAGCTAGACAAGCAATCTCTGTCTCGCGCTATGAACAGCGGATAGCTGTTCCGGGGAGAGCTCCCCACATGTTCTGGTGGGGGGTCTTGTCCTGGCATGGCGGCTGCTGCGTGTGTCTGTGGTTGGGAGCCCGGCGCTTGCCCCTGCATTTGTGGCTGCTGCTGTCCGCCGCCACCCTGCCCTTGCGCCTGCTGTTGGGCCTGCTGCATCTGCGTAGGAGCGGAAGCATTCGAGTTGCCGGCTCCAAAACGCTGATCCTGAGTAAAGACTGCAGAAGGTGGATTCGATTGAGTGGGCTGCTGGAACATGGACGAAAGGAGAAGTGGGAGTGCCATCGTAATCAAAGCATTCGTCGGATTGGCCGCCATCATCTGATTTGCGTCATTCTGTTGCGGCTGTTGCTGTTGCTGCTGCGGTTGCTGCGGTTGAGCGTTGGAGGCGGCAGGGTTATTTTGCTGTTGCTGCAAAAACTGCTGGAATTGTTGCAACTGTTGCTGCTGTTGCTGTTGGGTGATGTTAGGAGCAGCTTGGCTTGGCTGTTGCTGAAAGGCACCGAGGGCCTGGAGAGCTGCAGGGTTCATATCCATAGTCGGAGCTTGTGACCCATTGAAAAGATTTGCAAGAAATGCTTCCAACTGTGCTTGCTGCGGTAGCTGCTGCTGCTGTGCCCCGTTCGGCCCTGGATCAGACCCCGTCGCAGAACCACCCGAAGTGCTGCTGATTTGTGCTTGCTGATTCGCTGCTGGATCATCGCTGCCTGCTTTTCCGTCTCCCTTTGCGTTGTCAGAACTTTCTGACGTTGATACTTGCTGGCCAGACGCTGCGGCGAAAGATACAGTCATGAACAGGAGCACGTGAGCAGAGGCGGCATCATGAGTCGTCTCTGTGTTTCCAGATGCGTTTCCGAACGACTTACCATTATGAGTGGTGACCGGGTCGGACTCGTTAGACGTTGATATTTGGTGATCCACACTCTGTGAGGGGCTGGAAGAGTTTTCATTTTCAGACGAGGACAAGGAACTGTTGACACTAGAGCTGTTCTCGGAACTGCCCTTGTCTGTGTCATCGTTATTCAATCGCCTTCGCTTGTTGCCTCGCCTTTCGACTCGGAATTGATTCTGTAGTTCTTTGGTGATATGGCATAGAAATGGGTTAACGGAAAGAAAGTAGAAGATGCAGTCAAGGCTGTCGTTCACTTGATAGATGGCGTCAAGCCAATCACTCTTGGAGGCCCCGCCTTTCTGGTTCAATAGAAAGTTTCTTCTCGCCTTGTTGAGCCTGAGGTACATCTGGAACTCCGGAATGGACTGGAACGATGAAAATATCCGAAAACTTTGCATACGGTAGTTGTCTTCCAACATGCGCTCAAAAGCCTGCTTGGTGGGCTTGGAGATGGGACCAAAGTCTCCATCTAGGGCAAAGTGCTTCAAGGATGTGTTTTCTTCGAGTGCCTCGGCAATCTGCATCATGTGCTTCTCTTCTATCTCTCGCTTGGGCGTCAGTTCCAACAGCTCGAGAGTGGAGTTGCGTCTCAACATCTTTGCCAAGGCAGCCGTTGTAACAATTGTAAAGTTAACGGGTGCCAGCGACAGTTCTTGTAGTCTCTTGTTGGTCTCCATAGATCTCACGGCTGCCATGACTTGGTCATCCGTGAAATCAAAGTTATACAGTTTCAGTTCCCTAAGCGTCTTTGACTGGCACAACGCCGAGACAGCGGCACTCGTCAATGTCCCCAGAAGATCTAGACCCGTAGCCTGCATGTGAATAACTCGTATCAGAGGTAGGTCTGCCATCCCTCTGACCAGTGGGTCCAGAAGCGGCCTTCTGGTAGCCGAAGAGAACTGGCACCCGACAATCGCTAACTCTTCTAGAGACTGCCGCCGCCTCAAGGTGTTTGCAAAGGCGACAATCTCTCGAGTTGACGATCCTAGGAGTGTGACATTGCAGAGAAAGAAATCTCGAAGGCAATGTGTGTGGGCGACTGCTAGAGCTACGGTTTTCAGTGCCACTGACCCCCGGTTCCCTATGTTGCTATTGTCATCGCCGCTCGGCTCAAACGATAACGTCCTAAGTTTCTTTAGATTTTGTAGTCCTCGGATGAGTGTTTTGGTGCTCTCGTTGGGGGTGTCCTCCGAGATTTCAGGGATGATCACCGACACGTCCCTAACGTATTTGGACTCCTCGAACCTCCGAAGGTAAGAATTGACATCTACGAAAGGGTTGCCGACGCTTATTCGAAGATGCCTTCGAAAGCTCCCTGACTCTATAGACATATCGTTTCTTTACTTAGCTACTAGTCTATCGAGAGGCAGAGGATAGCCTGCTACAGTACTAAGCAGTATGTTGGGTATGTGGTGGTTGTTGCATTCAGGACTGGTAAGAACTGGAAGTAGCAGTGGTTTGTTTTTATGGACAAGGGGTACCAGTAACAACAGCTGGTCTCCAAAT
>Ga0163148_10007464_pt1 | contig 10275 bp, 10 predicted proteins | sample OliLakLV19MP7P2_FD_148606 | JGI IMG/M metagenome (GOLD analysis project Ga0163148, IMG submission 148606) | Freshwater microbial mat bacterial communities from Lake Vanda, McMurdo Dry Valleys, Antarctica- Oligotrophic Lake LV.19.MP7.P2 | ecosystem: Environmental > Aquatic > Freshwater > Lake >... | reverse complement strand
AGCTTGATTATCATCTTTATTAACTAATAGTTTTAGATAAGCGATGATGTCTTTAATTTCACGACGATCATAAAATTTTAAGCCGCCAAAAATACGGTAAGGAATGCCATTGTCCAGCAAAGCTTCTTCAAGAGCACGGGATTGGGCATTGGTGCGGTAAAGAATCGCATGGTGGTTTAAGCCAATCCCCTCTTTCTCTCTAAATCGGATCTCTTCTGCTACAAAACGGGCCTCTTCTTGCTCGTCCCAAGCTACAAAAGTTGTTACTTGCTCTCCTTCTTCTCCATCAGTCCAGAGTTTTTTGGGGGTGCGTGCGGTGTTTAATTTAATTACAGCGTTGGCAGTTTCTAGGATATTAGTCGTAGATCTATAATTTTGCTCTAGCTTTATAATCTTTGCGCCAGAAAAATCATTTTTAAAATATTCGATATTGGCAATTGTAGCTCCACGAAATCCATAAATGGACTGATCGTCATCTCCAACAACAAATATATTTTTATGCTTTTCAGAAAGTAGTTTTAAAAATTCATATTGTACTGGATTGGTATCTTGAAACTCATCAACTAATAAAAATTGAAAGTTTCGTTGATAAAGTTCGCATAAAGATTTGTTCTCTTTAAAAAGTTTCACAATATTTAAAAGAAGATCGCCAAAATCCATGGCATTAGCTTTCAAAAGCTCCCGTTGATACATCTCGTAAACGAGAGCCGTCTTCATTGAATCGTGACCCTTAAAGCTCGCTTGATATTCTTCAGGGGAAAGTTCGCGATTTTTCGCGCTATCTATTGCTCGCGAGTAAACTTTGATTGGAAATTTTTTAGGATCAAGGGTTAGTTCGGCTAAAACTTGTTTGATAACTTTTTCGCTATCATCCGTATCGTAAACAACAAAGTTAGGTCGGTAACCTAAACTTTGACCATGTCGTCTTAAAATTCTTAAAGCAGTAGAGTGGAAAGTTCCGATCCAAACTCTATCGGCGGCATCGCCCAAAAGAGCTTTCATGCGGGCGCGCATCTCTTCGGTAGCTTTGTTAGTAAAGGTAACTGCTAGGATTGTATCGGGTTGAACTTTATGATCGAGTACAAGGGAGGTAATTCTTCTGGTTAAAACGCGAGTTTTACCACTACCAGCTCCTGCAAAAACCATTATGGGCCCAAGGAAATGTTGGACAGCCTCCAATTGTGGTGGATTTAGATCTTCTAGATGACTCGATACTTGTTGATTAGATAATGACACAGCTGGACTATAGCTTGCTTAGGCGCGTCTTAAAACTCTTTGGCCTAAAAGAGAGCGCTTAGAATTCGCAAGTATTGAGACATCGCCCTGACTTGTGCCTTTGTTTTCTATGCCCATAAGATAAAGAAGCTTAAATGCATAAAATGAAGTGGCTATGAGCACTGTTAAATCAATTATTGTTTCTAGGTTAATCATCTCAATATCTCCTTAAATTTCACTTTTCTTCTTAATCTTTCTATTATTATTCTATATCATATGAAAATCGAGACTTCAAGTCTTTTTCTAGTATAAAAATGTTATGATTTAAGTGTTTGAATGGATTAGTAAAATAATTTTCTTTGCCTACACTTTGAATTGCCGTTTTTAAATGAAAAATCATCCGGATTTGCCGTACAATATAGGAGCATAGTCGATAAAATCTGTAAGTTACTAAAACAGCCTAGTTTTTCCTTTTTGTGACTAAGGGAACGGGCAACATTAAAAATAGATGCTTTTCTGACTTCGGCACTCTTATTTTACACTTCTATCCGCCATTATTCTTTGCACTTAAGAAAAACTATGACACCTCCGATTATCCTAACGGGGGCAAAAGGGTAATAGGAGTATTTTTTCTTCTAATCATATCCCCACCCAGAATTAATTATTTTTTGGTTGCATTTATGACCATAGGAAAAAGAACTGTTCTTGGTTTTACGATCTTGCTTTTGCTTGTTTTAATAACTGGCGGAACTGGCGTTATTACAATTAATAGATCCACCGGCGGATTTGATGAGTTCAATACCGCAACTGCTCAACTCGTTTTGATTGGCAATCTGCAAAAATCATTATTAGTTGAAGATGCGGCCCTTCGATCATATCTCTTTGATAAGACTCCGGAGAAATGGGAGAACTATAAAAAGCTAAATGAGGAATCAAACGCCTACTTCACTGAGGTAGAAAGTAAACTTTCAGGAACAGCATATAGCGATCAAGTTGCTTCTCTTAAAAAAAATCATACAGAATATGACATAAAAGCTAAAGAACTAGGTACTCTTATCAAAACAGAAGTAGATCTAGTGCAAAACACAATGATTCCAAAAGGTCGTGACGCAGAAAGAGCAATTAAGATGCTATTTGATAAGCTCAGTCTAGATAATAATGTTACCGGGATGGTTAATGCTGCAAGTGCTACCAGAAAATATCTAAACGGCAGATATTTTGTCACACAGTTTTTAACATTTATAACAGAAGAAAACTCCAAAAGTGCTAGACAAGAGTTCACTGAATTAGATCAGATTATCAAAACTGTTGATACTTTATTAATAGATCCAATTCACGTTATGAGACTTAAATCTTTTAAGGATAATTTCGCAGCATATGAGGGGGGATTTCATAAGATAGAAGAAACACTCTTTGCTAGAGCAAAACTAGTGAGTGAAGGAATCAATGTTCTGGGACCAGTTATGCTGGGAAAAATGGGTAATTTAAAAGATTCAATTGCTGCTGATCAATTCTCAACAGGTGAAAAACTCGGAGCCTCCAATCTCTTTGCAAGTTGGATGTTAAAGGTGGTGGTTTTTGCAGCGATATTGATCGGAGTTTTTGGTGGATGGTGGTTAATTAAATCAATTACCGGACCGTTACTTCGTTCGGTTCGCGGTCTTAATACAGCCACAAAAGAAATTTCTTCTGCTGCAACCCAAATTGCCAGCACCAGCCAACACTTAGCCGCTGGCACAACAGAACAAGCGACTTCTTTACAAGAAAGCACTAATAACCTTACTGCTGTTTCCGCAGCTGCTGGTGAAAACGTCAAGGCAACTGTTCAGGCTAAAGGACTTGCGGCAGAAGCAAAGTCTGCTGCTGAAGATGGTGTCTCAAGTATGAACAACCTGAAAACAGCCATGGCTGCCATCAAACAATCAAGTGAAGAGATTCTAAACATCGTAAGCGTTATTGACTCAATCGCTTTCCAAACTAATCTTTTGGCTCTAAATGCTGCGGTAGAAGCTGCAAGAGCTGGAGATGCTGGAAAAGGCTTTGCTGTTGTTGCTGAAGAAGTAAGAAGTTTGGCTCAACGAAGTGCTCAAGCGGCTAGCGAGACTTCTTTGAAGATCCAGGCTTGTGTTTTAAATAGCACTCAAGGTGTGGCTATTAGTGCTCAGGCATATAAACACTTAGAATTAATTTCAAAGAAAGTATTAGAAGTTGATTCTATCTTAACATTGGTTAATGAGTCTTCAGAAAAGCAAAGTCAGAGAGTCAATGGCATTGCTCAATCTGTCGCTGAGATTGATAATGTTACCCAGACAAATGCTGCCAGTGCCGAGCAAAGTGCAGCAGCATCTCAAGAATTAAGTGCGCAGGCTGAAAGTCTTTTTGACTTAGCAAGAGATCTTGGAAAACTTGTGGGGGAAACTGCCTCCCTTGGAGAATCATTGTCAAATAAAACTTATGATTCTAATAATAGCGACGTTGAATCAGATGAGTTGACTGAACTTTCAATGATAGAAGGTCAAGGCGATCGTCCTTATATTCAATAAACTGCCTTTCTCTGACCCACTCTGGGCATAAAAAAAGGGGAGGCTAAGCCTCCCCTTTTTTATTGAAAAACTATCGTTATCCCACCCAATAAGTAATTTACCGAATACTTATCTTTTGAAAACCTTCGGTTCACTTAAAACATTTAGTTGGGATAACTATCTATACAAAAAGAATTATGGATTAACTTGATAAGCCATAGTTCCTATTCGTGTAGCTCCATCATAAACTGGAGTCGATATGAAAAGCGCAAGCACATCATACGAGAATCCGTATTTATCTACGCTTGACTCAACAACTTCGCCTTGCTTTGCAGCTTGAGCTTTTTGGTATACCTGACCAAGTCCGGAACCAGCATTCGGTCCTGACTTTACGATACCAAAGAAATCTAGCTCCTTGTACACTGTATAAAAAACCCGTCCGGTAGCATCATCAAAGAAGAAGATATCATAGAGACCATTCTCATCCAAAGTGGCCCTAGTCTTAGGGTGACACTTAGCGTGAATTTCAGAATATTTTGACTTATCATCAGATTTATCCATTTTTTGCTTTGAACCTAGTGGGTTGCTGTTCTTAGCGATGTAATAATACTGAGCTGCCATCTGAGCTGAATCAATTGCGTTAACATGAGAATCTAGTGCAGCAAAGGCAGTACCATTATTTTTCTTTTTGTACTCTTCGCCAAATTGACCTCTGTAGTAACCTTCTACGTCAGCTTTTAATGTAGCTGTGTCGGTTATGGCATTCTCAGATCCAAGGTTAAGCGCAGCTTCCTTCAATTCTTTATAGCAATTGATGACATCCGGATTTGCAGCTTGAGCTTTTAATATTTCTTTTTCAGCCTCTGCAGCAGCAAAAGCTGATGATGAAGTTACAAGCAAACTTAGCGTTGTGAATACAAACGCTTTTGATATTACCTTAATCATAGTTCTCCATAATTGAATGTGTAAGTTTGGAATTTCAACTGGATTTAGGAAATTGCAACTACAAGGCGTTTTACCCTACTAGATTCCAATTGAATCACCAGTCGAAAGCCATCGGCATCTAAGATGACAAAGCAACCGTCTAGATGCAGGAAATAATAGTACAACTATGTTTTAACGCCAGATTGAATTATCAGTCAGGTCAACTAAGATCTACTATTAAAAGTGGCCATAGGTCATAAACGATCATAAACGATACTGCCTCGATTTGGGAGTTCGTCCTAAAAGACCAGCAGTGCAGTAAATTCTTGAGATCCTATACCAATAACAAGCCCGTCCTGAAGTCCAACAAAGTCTCAGGGAATTTGTGATTAGTAAAACTAGGCTTAGAATAAAACCATTATCTAATCATCTACAACTATTAGTTGTTCAGGTCTGTTTTCTTAAGAATTAATAGTGTGATATTTTCACTCATATGAAACCTAGCTACCACCTTGTCTTAGTAAGGAGCCTTGAAGATAAACTTCATTGATCTCTCGACAGATAGTCCATTGGGTCGTGAATCTGATGTTCATTGAGCAACGCAATCATTGACCATTGAACGTACCAAAATTGCTAATCACTATGATTTTTTAGATTTCCATAGGAATTATCTTTAGGAACAATCGTATGGTGCAATTGCAAATTACCTTTTAAACTTTTAAGATATAAAACATGAAAGTTAAAAACCTCCTAATTACTGTTTTGCTTATATTACTCTTAGGCTGTAATTCTGATTCAGATACAACTGCCTCTTCTCTTTCACTGCCCCAAACTAGCCCCTCAACCGATCCACTTGCTGGGGATTCTTGCGATTTTAGTAACCCATGTTCAGACACCACCCAATTTTGCGATTTCACATCAGGTGCATGTGGAGCCGCAGACGATACCGGTAACTGTCGAACCCCTCCTGAAGTTTGCACCGAGGATTATACGCCTGTTTGCGGATGCAACGGAAAGACATATGGCAATGTTTGTCAGGCTGCGAGTGCCAAGGCTTCAGTATATACATTGGGCGCTTGCGAGTCTTAAGATCAACTTCTATTCAAATATTAAAAAACACTTTTTTTAATTCGATAACAGAAAAAATGTTAATTAAAATTGCATAAATTCTCTCTAAAGTGTAATTATTATCGATTCTTTTATTCTTTATTGTTTTAAGATATCGCGCTTACGCCCACACCCTCAATGTCAAAGTCGAACAATGTCAAAGTCGAAGAAAAAACAATACGAACGCCAAGACAAATATTACCACATGGCCAAAGAAGAAGGCTTTATGTCTCGGGCCGCCTATAAGATTAAAGAAATCGATAAAAAATTTAATTTGCTACGTCGAGGACATAAAGTTTTGGATCTTGGGGCTTGGCCTGGCGGATGGCTTCAAGTAGTTGGGCCAATAGTGGGACCAAGTGGTGTTCTTGTTGGTATCGATTTTAAAGAAATTGAGAACCTAAAAGTTCCAGCAAAGTTTCAATCAATTGTGGGAGATGTCTATGATGAAGCAACTCTGAACGAAGCTCTGAAATTTGCAGAATCCCCATTTGATGTAATTCTTTCAGATATGTCCCCAAAACTTACTGGTATTCGTCTTGTTGATGAGGGAGCTCTTTCGGGATGTTACGAAGCTGCATTAGTTGCTGCCCATAAATGTTTAAAGAAAGGCGGAAGTATGGTGATTAAGGCTTTCAAGGGCAACGAAGGCCAGCAGTTCTTTGCGCAAATACGCCCACTGTTTAATATTATCAAAAGATGTGAACTTGACTCGACTCGCAAAAGTTCAAATGAGTATTATATTGTTTGTCTAAACTTTAAAGAAGGCACGCCATGTCAGTCGTCCGAGGAATCTCCGCATTCGGAAGGGGAACAATAGAAAACACAACCGGCTGGGGGGCTGCTTGGGTTTTTATGTACCATATTCTTGTTGGTATCTTTTCACGACCATTTCGAGGTCGCCTTATTTTACGCCAACTTCTTGAAATTGGCTTTAATTCAACTTTAGTAATTTTTTTAATTGGTGGATTTACTGGTGCTGTTCTCGCTGTTCAAGGGGAATACACTCTTTCAAAATTTGGAGCTACCGCTTGGACTGGTCCAATGGTGGCACTAAGTTTAATTCGGGAGCTGGCTCCAGTTTTAACAGCTCTTATGGTTATCGGTCGTGCAGGATCGGCAATTACCGCTGAGATCGGCATCATGCGCATAACTGAACAAATTGATGCATTACGATCCATGGCAGTTGATCCAATCCGATATTTAATGGTGCCACGTTTTATTGCTGCGGTAATTTCTATGCCACTTCTGATGTGTGTTTTCACATCCGTCGGTATTGGTGGTGGCTACTTAGTTGGGGTAAAGCTTTTAGGCCTCTCTCCTGGATCGTTTATGGGTCAAATAATATCTAATATCGATATCTTAGATGTAAATTCTGGACTTATTAAATCTACTGTATTTGGAATAATTTTTGGTTGGGTCTGTTGTTACAAAGGTTACACCTGCGGATTCGGTGCAGTTGGCGTTAACAAAGCCACAACTCAAGCAGTAGTAACAGCTTCTGTATGTGTATTGGTCGTTGATTATTTCTTAACCAGTATCTTGAACAGGATCTTCTTCTAATGATCTCTGTTAAAGATATTCATAAAAGATTTGGCAAGCAGATAGTTCTAAATGGAATTTCACATGATTTTATGCCTGGTAAGATCACAACTGTTGTGGGTCCGAGCGGAGTCGGAAAATCCGTTCTTTTAAAATTAATTCTTGGAATTTTAGTTCCCGAAAAAGGTGATATCTTAATTGAAGGTCACAGTATTACTTTGGCCAATACCGAAGCTGAGAAAAATGAGATCCGAGCAAATCTGGGAGTACTTTTTCAGTCAGCGGCTCTTTTTGATTCATTAACTGTTTACGATAATATCGCCTTTCCTCTCGTAGAACGAACCTATCTCTCACGACCTGAAATTCACGAAAAAGTTTCTTTCATGCTCGAGGCCCTCTCATTACAGCCTTACTATACAAAATTACCTCAAGAGATCTCTTTAGGCATGCGTAAGCGAGTCGGCATGGCCAGATCCCTCATAATGGAGCCTAAGGTTCTCTTAATAGATGAACCAAATACGGGTCTCGATCCTTTAGTCGGCCAAGAGGTTTACGATCTTATCAAACTTTGTCATTCTCAATGGAAATTCACCGGAGTAGTAATAAGTCACGAGCTGCCTGAGGTTTTCCAAGTTTCAGATAGAATGATAATGCTCTTAAATGGGAAAATTCATCTTGAGGGTACGCCGCAAGATTTTATAGACTCAACCGATTTAGCCGTTCAGCAGTTTATTCAAGGGAGATTAGATGGACCAATCACAATCCAATAAAGTAAAATCAGCAGCAATTGAAATTCCTGCTCGAACATTTACTGTAGAATTTTATGTCGGCATCTTTGCTATAATTGGAGTTCTGGCTGCTGGGTATCTCTCAGTCGGACTTGCCGGAATCAACCTTGGAACATCGGATACTTACACGATAACTGCCGAGTTTGATAATATTTCAGGATTAGAAGCTGGTGCTTCTGTTGAAATTGCCGGTGTGCCAGTTGGAGAGGTTAAAAAGATAGAGCTAAATGATCCTATGGCTAAAATCATTATGGACATAAATAATGATGTGAAGATCAAAGACGACGATATCGTCTCAATAAGGACGAAGGGAATCATTGGGGATCGCTACGTTAAGATATCTCGTGGGGCTTCAGATATTCTAGTTCCTGCTGGTGGAACGATTACTGAAACAGAATCAGTATTAGATATTGAAGATATCGTTGGGAAATTTATCCATAGTTTCGAATCGAAGGATGAATCAAAAGAAGAAGTTAAAGAACAGAAATAACTCGGAAAAAAATAATATGAAGAATAAAAAATCAAATCTTAACGCCAAGCTGACAGCCTTTACTCTAACTTTAATTCTTTGCTTACTAACTTTTGTTTTAAATGCAGTTGCTGAAGAAACTCCCCTCAATCTAATAAAAGACACAATTAACAAAGTTGTTGAAGTAAACAAAAGACTCTCTGGAGAAACTAATCTTACTGAGCGCAGAAAAGAACTTCGTGCAATTATAGCTCCCTACTTTGATTTCGATGAGATGGCCAAAAGATCTCTCGGCGCTCATTGGGAAACGGTCACGGAAATTCAAAGAAAAGATTTTATTGAGGTCTTCTCGGAACTCTTGGCTCGTACTTACCTTTCTAGAATTGATAAAGTAACTACGCAGATAGTGGAATTTCAAGGCGAGAAAATTACACCTCCAAAGGCTTCGGTAAAAACAACCATCAACTACAAAGGTGACTCCTTTCCTATTGAGTACAAATTTCTTCAAGAGGAATCTGCCTGGAAAGTCTATGATGTAGTAATTGAAAATATTGGACTCGTTGCAAACTACAGAAACGAGTTTGCTGGAATTATTCGCAAAGAAAAGTTTGAGGGTCTCATGGAAAAGCTTAAAAAGAAGCTTGAATCAAATGAAAAGGTAGTTACTGCCCGTAGCCTCTTAAATAACTCCATGTTTTTGTAGAGATTTTTTATTTTGTGAACTGCCTGCTAACACAGGTTAAGTCTCTATTAGCAGACACAAGAATAATTTACTAAATTTTTACCAATTAATTTTTACAGTCACAGTACCTTGAGCGAAACTGGCATTACTTACATAACACTCATTTCCTTCTTGAGTAATCTCCTCTGAAACACCACGACGAATTACCTGAATTATAAGAGCTTCTCCAGTATTTCTTAGAGCTGATGCTAATGAAGAAGGAATCTCAACTCTGGCATTACGCTTAATATCAATATCAGGTTCCGAAAGTTGTGGTCCAAAAGTATTGACAACCATAGATGCTGAAGTGTTAGTTCTAATACCTACATCTGCATCATATAGGTGAGTATGCAGACCTCCCATTGCAGGAGTCGAATAGAATTTCAGAGTGAACTCTTCAGAATAAGTTACGGAAAGATCTCTATCTTCAGCCGGAGTAGCTAAACAGAAAGCATTAACTCTAGTGATCTCCTTTAATCGTGCCGCAATTTCAATAGTATTTAACTGTGCAACTTGAGAAGGACTTAGATAAATAGTTCCAATTCCATTTTCTTGGTTTAATCCAGGAGAAGAACCATATTCAGATACAGGAAAGGTTGAGATAAAGTCGTAAGCAAAGGTTATGGATGGAATAAAAGTTAATAACCCAGTTAATAATAAACGATGCATAAAAATCCTTATATTTAAAAATGTTTTTAAACCGACTATCCGACTAATGCAGATATTATCGGTCGTAGTAGAAGCATAAATCTTACCAGCACTGCTCCAAATCAAACTCTGACTTTTAATATACTTAATGAAAACCATGCCCCAGAGTTAGTTGTATTTGCAGTAATGACGGATGATAATCTTCCTGCTGGGGAAAGAGCAGGCTCTCCACCGTTGATACTTCGAAGATAAGGGTTGCAACTTTATTCTTTCTTAGGTGAAATAAAGTCAATCAACCAAGGTTGATTTTCCCGAACAACTCTAAAAGCTTTCTAGCTC
>Ga0163148_10007452_pt1 | contig 10281 bp, 7 predicted proteins | sample OliLakLV19MP7P2_FD_148606 | JGI IMG/M metagenome (GOLD analysis project Ga0163148, IMG submission 148606) | Freshwater microbial mat bacterial communities from Lake Vanda, McMurdo Dry Valleys, Antarctica- Oligotrophic Lake LV.19.MP7.P2 | ecosystem: Environmental > Aquatic > Freshwater > Lake >... | reverse complement strand
TGCGTGTCCAACGAGCCCGTGCGTGTCCAACGAGCCCCTGCGTGTCCAACGAGCCCCCGCCAACGAGCCCCCGTGCCGAGGCACACATTCAAGCTGTCTGGAGTGTGTTGAAGCAGAAGCGCTGGCTCTGAGCCGCGGCGCACGTCGGCGCCAGCAACAGGGACGGGCGACTTGGACACGCACGATTTGTGGCGATGGATTAAGCGGCTCAACAGGTTGTGGAGCGGGACCCGCGCGAGCACGACATGCAGACCTCCCCTGGAAACATTGGGGAAACGTGCGTGTCCGACGAGTCCCGACGAGTCCTTGCCTGCACCTGAGTCGGCATTCACTCGCCCACCTACGACGTCGGAGCTGACGGCGCTCGCTGCGCCGCCCGAGTTGCCCTCAGGAACTGATCGATCGCATCGGCGGCGACCTCGGCGCCGTCGCGTTCGGCGCGAAGGAGCCGAGCGAGCTCTTCGGCGCGATCGCCGAAACTCGGCTCCGAGGTCACTTGGCGGATCGCCTTTGCCAACCACGCGGGGCGTGCGGCTTTGAGGGATGTGCTCTTGCCCACTCCCAATCGCCGGATGCGGTCGCCGTTGTCGGGTTGGTCGTGTGCGGTATGCAGCACGATCTGCGGCCGACCGGCGCGCAGGGCCTGCGCGGTCGTCCCGATGCCGCCGTGATGAACGATCGCGGCGCACTGCGGCATCACACGACTGAACGGTGCGTATGGAAATCGCCACACGTGCTTCGACGACGAGGCCTCCTCACCCCCGGGACCGGTGAGAAGGATGGCGCGCTTCGACTCGGTCAGCCGCATCGCCTCCTCGACAACCCGGTCGAAGTCCGGCGCCACATGAACGACAGCCGTGCCGAGCGAGAACAGGATGGGCGGCGGACCGGCGGCAAGGAACGCCTCGAGATCCTCGAGGTTGGCCTGTGCGCCCGGGAGAATCGCATCGTGCCAGGTGAAGCCGCAGATCGTCGAAGTCGCGGGATCGTCGGGGAGTGGACCGCGAAAGTGCTCCGACCAGAGAGCGAGGTTCAACACCCCGCCGTGCGTCGTCGCCCGCAACCAGCCGCGGCGAGCCTCGAGGTTGAGTTCGCGGCGAACACTGTTGAGCGTGGAGTCGATCGTGCGATCGAGCAGTGGTCGCAGAAAGGTCCGGATGCTCCAACGCTTCACCGAACCCGGCTTCAGCACTCCGGACCTCGCATCAACCAGTGTCTCGTGTCTCGACAGCCAGTAGAGCGGGGAGAGAAGCGCAACAGCCGCGGGAACTCCTGCTTCTTCCGCGGCCCATGACGCGGCAAAGCACGCATTGTGGAGCACCACCAGGTCGGGCCGGTCCTCGAGAATCGCGTCGCGGGTCGCTTCGAAGATCGGCCTCGAAAGTGGCCCGATTCCCTGCGTGATCAGCGACCTGTGCGCCTGCCGCGGGTCCCACACGGCGGGGTTGGCGCGGAACTGCTCCTTCAAGGATTGCCTCTCCCCGACACCACGAAATCGCAGGCCGTGCGACTCGATCAGCTCGGCGAACACCGGATTGGCGAGCAGCGTCGCCGAGTGCCCGCGTCGCATGAGCGCTCCTCCGACCGCAAGGAACGGATGCACGTCGCCGTGCGAACCAGTGGTGATCATCAGAATGCGCATGGCGAGCGGACCTGTAGGAATTGCGAGGAGACCGTTGACGGTAGTCTGCCGTTCCCGGCGAATACGCCCCGTTCGCTCGCGGGGCGATGCCTGACCACGTCCCTGGTTCATCGCCACAAGCTGCTCGCGTGATTCCGTCCCGTGTACGCTTTGCTCCCATGCGACACCACCTACTCGCCGCCATTGGTTTGGCTTTCGCCGTAATCCTCGCGTCTCCGCTCCGAGCCGACGAACTCGCCGAACTCCGTGAGATGGTCCGCGACCTTCAGGAGCGCGTGGCGCGCCTGGAAGCCAAGCTCGGGGACTTCACCGACTTGAGCACGCCCGCGGCGCCTTCGGGCCCCGTGGTTGCGGGCGTGCAAGTTGTGCGGGTTCTGCAGATCGATCCGGTCCCCGCGGACTCCGCCGCAGTGGCCCGGGCGGAGGCGCTTCGAGTCGAGGCGTCAAAGCTTGAGGAGAGGGCCAAGCAGCACGACCGGGACAGGGCCGGGCTCCGCGACAACGACCGGAATTCCTCTGGTACGAGCAACACCCATCGCCGGGAGGAACTGAAGCGGCAGGCAGACGATTTGAGGGACGACGCCCGGAGGCGGACGACCGAAGCCATGCGGATCGAGCGTGACGTCTCGACCCCGCGCCACCGCATCGCCGGATGGGACGGAGTAAAGCTCGTACTTCTCACCACCGAGCGAGACCTCACTTCAGTGATCGGCCGGCTCGCCGCCGGCGACGTCGTTGCGTGGCAGGGCCTTCGGCGATCGTCGAGTCCGACTCTCGATGAAGTCACGACGAGCTCCGTGCGCCGCCTCGATCCGCCGCCGGCCATCGCAGCGGCTCCAGCCCAACTCGTCATCCCGCCCGTCGTCCAGCAGACCGCGACGCCGCCCGGTGGAAAACCCAAGTGAAAAAATCCCGGTCGAGGCAAGCCTGAGATCGGGGCTAGGGCCTTGGTCGATCGGGGAGCCATCCTGGACACCCGCGACTCGTGAAGGGGCTCTGGAAGGGGATCTGGGACACGCACGATTCGTTGAGCCCGATCCGCTGCCTCAGCAGCATGTGCCGCTGGGAGCCCACGCCGAACTCACGATGCGGACCTCCTCCGTGAGCTGTGCGTGTCCAGGGTGTCTGAGCGCCGGGCGGCAGAGTCGCGGCTTACCGGGACGGACTGGCAGGCCGACAACCACCACGGCAGCGAAGGCCTCACGCAGGCCATCGGTCGGGCCGCGGCAGTGGCCGGGTTCGAGGCCCTCCTCGCGCACTCCGCAGCCGTGCCGGGCAACGCCGTGAACGAATCACGCCCGCAGCGCCGCCGAGCCCGGTACCGCCGCACCCGGTACCGCCGCACCCAGTACCGCCGAGCCCCAGCTCGACGCACGGCGGCGCCAGTCGCCGTGAAGAACGGCGATTCGCCCACTTGAGCGAAGAACGAAGTGACACGGATCTCCATGGACGAGGTCCTTCGCGTCGTGCGCAGGAAGGATGGAACACGGAGGACATGGAGGTCACGGAGGACACGGAGAAAGAGGCAAGGGTGCGAACGGCACCGGCCCCGTGATGCAGGCACCATGCATAATGCCGGCATCACAGCCAATCGTGTCCGTTCACCAACAACACTCGCTCGCTTCGTTCTCTGTGTCCTCCATGTCCTCCATGTCCTCCATGTCCTCCGTGTCCTCCGTGTCCTCCATGTCCTCCGTGTTCCATACCTCCTGCACGCGAGGTGACGAAAGTCTGGCGAGCATGGTCGACGTGCACGGAGGTTGCGCGCACCAGCGTCTCGCCGAGCCCCAGCTCGGCGTACGGCCACGCCGGTCGCCGTGAAGAGCGGCGATTCGCCCATGCGCACTCATGCGTCCCACGCGGTCAGCAGGAGCCCCAGATCGGTGGCCTCGACTGTGCCGTTTCCATCGAGATCCGCGGCGCTGCTGGCGCTGCCCCAGTCGGCGAGCATCAGGCCGAGATCCGCGCCGTCGATGGATCCGTCGTCGTTGAGATCGGCGCCGAGATGGCGCACGCGCTGCAGTCCTCCGCCGTTGGTCCCGGTGTGATTCAGCACCATGAGGCTTCCGTCGCTCGGATCGACCGCGAGGTCGACTGGGCCGGACATCCCGTTCCCGATGAAGGTGAACGGCGATGTGCTCACGAGCGCATCGTTCTCATCGAGCCGCATCGTGCGCAACCAGTTCAGCGTGAAGTCGGGATAGAACAGGACGCCATGCCACGACGAGGGGAATGACGTCCCGGTGTAGAACGCGCCACCGACGGTGCATTTGCCGATGATGCCAGGTGGCGACGACTGCTGGCTGAACTGGTGGTGCCAGTGGCTCAGCGGCGCCGTGACCGGGCCGGGATTGTCCGGCGTGTTCAAGGTCGCGCAGCCGCTGTTCGCGGGGTTCATCGCGGAGTACGCGGAATGCGGATTCGGCCCTTCGTAGCAGGGCCAGCCGAAGTTCTCGCCGCCACGACAGACATTCAGCTCTTCGAAGGCCTTCCAGCCCACGTCGCCGATGTACAGCGAGCCGATGCCGTCACTCTCCGGTCGCATCACGATGCGATAGGGATTCCGCACGCCGTACGCCCACACCTTCGAGCGCGGCTCGGCGGGATCTCCGGTGAAGTACGGATTGTCCGGGAGGCCAGCTCCCGTCGCAGGGTCCACGCGCAGGATCTTGCCGGCGAGACAGTCGAGGTTCTGCGCTCGGAACGCGCCGATGTTGCAGTCGGCGCCGAAGAGCGCTCCGCAGTTGACGTTGCCACCGCCATCGGCGCTGAAGTAGCTGGCGCCGTCGCCGGCGCCGAGAAGGAGCGATCCATCCTGGGCAAAGGCAAGACCGCCGCCCTGATGGGTGAGATGGCAGGAGACGGTGCCGTCGGCGGCCGTGTTCCCGAGCAGCACCACACGCGAGGCCGGATCCACGGCGTTGCAGTTCTCCGGTGTGCCCACCGTGTACCGCGCAAGTCGGCAGAACGTGACCGACGCCGGCAGCTCGTTCGGCTGACCGAAGACGGGATCGACGACGAAGTACAGATAGATGTATCCGTTGGTCTCGAACCCAGGGTCGAGCACCAGCCCGAGCAGCCCGCGGTCCGCGGAGGCGCCCACTTCGTCGACGATGTCGAGAATGACCACGGCGTTGCTCTCGCCGCGCTCGACGACTTTGACCACCCCCGCGAGCTCGCTGATGAACGCGCGGCCGTCCGGGGCCAGCGCCAGCGCCGTCGGCTTCACGAGCCCGTCAAGAGTCGTCTCGATCACGAAGCCGGGAGGAGCGGCAGATACGGAGGAGGAGCGCGCAACCAAGATGGATGCCACCACCGTGGCGAAGGCGCGGGGAGACCTCACGTGCATCGAAGCGATCCTTGTGGTCATGCGGCGTGTGGTCAGGCATGATCAGACTTGATCAGACTTGATCCGGCATGATCAGACTTGATCGGGCTTGATCGGGCTTGATCGGGCTTGATCGGGCTTGATCGGGCTTGATCATGCGACTGGCCGCTGTTGCGTTCGCGGACGGACCAGTTGTGAGGCAGCCAACGGGGCTGCAACACTGGTCTGCAATGCAGCCTGGAAGGCTTCACCGCGAGGCCAGCGTACGCCGGCGGAGCAGCGGAAATCCTGGTCATGGACTGGGAACGCCGAGCCGAGCGAGCGACGCCCGCATTGGCACGATCGTGGGGTGCGATCGTGGCTGCCCCCGTTGTTCCCACGAGAGCAAGTGTGCGACGACGCCGCTCCGCAGCGCTCAAGCGTGCGCACCCGTGGTTCCCACCAGAGCGAGTGTGCGGCGAAGCCGCTCCGCAGCGCTCAAGCGTGCGCACCCGTGGTTCCCACCAGAGCGAGTGTGCGGCGAAGCCGCTCCGCAGCGCTCAAGCGTGCGCACCCGTGGTTCCCACCAGAGCAAGTGTGCGACGACGCCGCTCCGCAGCGCTCAAGCGTGCGCACCCGTGGTTCCCACCAGAGCGAGTGTGCGGCGAAGCCGCTCCGAAACGCTCAAGCGTGCGCACCCGTGGTTCCCACCAGAGCGAGTGTGCGGCGAAGCCGCTCCGGAGCGCTCCCACTAGGATGGGCCCGGACCCACTCCCCCTGCTGCGCTGCGGGGCCACACTTTACCCGCATGCCGAGCACCACCACAACCAAGTCGACGACGACCCTCCGCGCGGGACTGGTGATCGCGGCCAATCGGCTTCCGTTCAATCGTGTGGCGAGTCCTGAGGGTGTGGTGTGGGAGCGCAGCCCGGGCGGGCTGGTGAGCGCCATGCAGCCGGTGATCGAGCGTCATCGGGCCATCTGGGTGGGCTGGGACGGCGGAGTGGGTCGCGCCGGGCGTGGCGTGCGGGTGGGCAAGCTCGGGATTGCCCCGGTGCGCCTGAATCGCGCCGAGGTCGATGGCTATTACCAGGGCTTCTGCAACAGCACCCTCTGGCCGCTGTATCACGACGCGATCCATCAGCCCGTCTTCGAATCGAAGTGGTGGCAGCCCTACGTCGACGTGAATGCCCGATTCGCGACGGCAATTGCGCGGCGGGCCACGCGGAACGCCAGGATCTGGATCCACGACTATCACCTGCAGCTCGTGCCCAGGCTGCTGCGGCAGATGCGACCCGATCTTCGCATCGGCTTCTTCCTGCACATTCCCTTTCCGCCTGACGAGCTCTTCGCCCAGCTCCCGCAGCGGGCGGCGCTGCTCGAGGGACTTCTCGGCGCCGATCTCTGTGCCTTCCAGACATCAGGCGGGGCGATCAACTTCTCGCGAGTGGCGCGGCGCTACACCGACGCCGAGGGCACCGATCACGAACTCACGCTCGGGGAGCACACGGTCCGCTGCATCGCCACGCCAATCTCGGTCGACGCCGACGCCTTCGAGGGCCTGGCGAACTCCGCGGCGGTCAAGCGCCGCGCCGCCGAGATCCGCCGCCAGCTCGGCGGACGCAAGATCATCCTCGCGGTCGATCGCCTCGACTACACCAAGGGCATCGCCCATCGGCTGCGGGCAATCGAAGGACTCCTGCGTTCGCGCCGGCTCTCCGCCGAGAAGGTGGTCCATCTCCAGATCGGTGTGCCCAGCCGCGAGGAGGCTCACGGGTATGAAGGAGTTCGCCGCGAGGTTGAGGAGATCGTGGGTCGCATCAACGGGACGTTCGCGGAGCCCGGTCGTCCGGCGGTCCAGTTCTTCCGCCGCTCGCTTCCCCGCGAAGAGCTGACGGCGTACTACGTCGCGGCTGACGTGATGGTGGTGACCCCGCTCCGCGACGGCATGAACCTCGTCGCCAAGGAGTATGTCGCCAGCCGCGTCGATCACAGCGGCGTGCTGGTGCTGAGCGAGTTTGCCGGTGCGGCGCGCGAAATGCGGATGGCGCTCCAGTTGAACCCGCGAGACACGGAGACCTTCGAGGCGACGATTCTCAAGGCGCTCCATCTGCCGGCGCGCGACGTTCGCATGCGCATGGCGGTGCTGAGGACGCAAGTCCGGCGTCACACCGTCTTCGATTGGGCTGAGCACTTTCTGGAGGCGCTTGAGCGATGAATGCCGATCTCGAACTGCGCCTCCTCACCATCGCCGAGACGCCGGTCCTGCTGGTGACGTCTGATTTCGACGGCACGCTGTCGCCGCTGATCGACGACCCGGCCGCGGCGACGCCGTGCGCCACCTGCATGGCGGCGCTGGCCGAACTGGCCGAGCTCGACCACACCCATGCCGCCATCCTCTCTGGTCGCGGGCGCAGCGATCTGGTGCACCGAACCAACTCGCCACGGGGAGTGCGCATCGTCGGCAGCCACGGCGCCGAGCCCGACGACGGCGACGCCGATCTCGCGCCGCCCGGACTGCTGGATCGGCTCCTGCAGACGATCGAAGCAATCGCTGCAAGTGGCACGGGACTTCTTGTCGAACGGAAGCCGCTGGGAGTCGCCCTGCACTATCGAACCGCTGCGCCGCCGGTGGCCGAAGCCGCCGTCTCCGCCGCCACGATTCGGATGGCCGGCACACCCGGCGTGCACGTGCGACATGGAAGCATGGTCGTCGAGTTCAGCGTCTCGCCCACCGACAAGGGAGCGGCGCTGGCCCGGCTTCGGCATGCGGTCGGGGCGACGGCGGTCCTCTTCATCGGCGACGACCGCACCGACGAGGATGCGCTGCGCACACTCGGGCCCTGCGACGTCGGGATCAAGGTCGGCGATGACGACACTGTGGCCTCGCATCGTGTGCCCGACGTTGACGGTGTGGTCGGGGTGCTGGCCCGACTGGTCGAGCTCCGCCGGAAGTGGCTCGCCACGCGCCGGCTCGTCCCGCTCGAGGCCCTCTCGCTCCTCTCCGACGAGCGAACGGTGGCGGTGCTCGATCCGCGCGGCTCGCTGGTCTGGCACTGTCTGCCGCGAATCGATTCGTCGGCAGCGTTCTCGGGAATTCTCTCTGGTTCCGCCGCCGGCGGCTGGTTCGAGACCGAAGCACTCGGCGACGTCGACCGTCCCACGCAGCGCTACGAGCCCGGCTCGTTCGTGCTGGTGACCGACTGGGGCGGCATCCGCGTGGTCGACTACATGGACTGCTCGAACGGCCGGCCGTATCAGCGCGCCGGGCGCAGCGATCTGCTGCGGGTGATCGAGGGCAGGGGAAGAGTGCGGGTGCGATTTGCACCGCGACTCGACTTCGGCCGCGTGGCCACCACGCTCTCGGTGCGCGGTGAAGGGCTGCACGTCGATGGTGCCGCGGACCCGCTGGTGCTGCGCAGCCCGGGCGTGATGTGGACGATTCGCGATGACGGCATGCACCAGAGTGCCGAAGCGATGATCGAACTGACCGGCGAACCGGTGGTGCTCGAGCTGCGATCGGGCTCGGCAAACGTGGGTGAGAGCACGGTTGCGGAGGCGACCCGCCGGGCGCAGACGGTGCGCTTCTGGCGCGGATGGGTCGACACCCTCGTGGTTCCGCCGATTCACAGCGAGGTCGTGCGGCGCAGCGCCCTGGTGCTCAAGGCGCTCTGCCATGGGCCTTCCGGTGCAATCGCCGCCGCGGCCACCACCAGCCTGCCCGAGCATCTGGGTGGTGAGCGCAACTGGGATTATCGATTCTGCTGGCCGCGCGATGCGGCGATGGCTGCGGCGGCACTGGTTCGAGTGGGGAACACCGGTCATGCGCTTCGGCTTCTCGACTGGCTGCTTGCGGTCGTCGACGACTGCGAGACGCCCGAGCGGCTGCGGCCGATCTACACCGTCACCGGGCGTCATCTGGGCCCCGAGGCCGAGATCGGCACTCTCGCCGGGTACGGCGGCAGTCGACCGGTGCGGATCAGCAACGCCGCCGCGAACCAGGTGCAGCTCGACGTCTTCGGGCCGATTGTCGATCTGGTTGCGCTTCTCGCCGATCGCGGGGCGCCGGTGTCGCCGGATCACTGGCGGCTGGTCCGGGCGATGGTGCATGCCATCGAGTCGCGCTGGCGCGAACCCGACCACGGTGTGTGGGAGATCCGCGCTGATCGACGCCACCACGTCCACTCGAAGGTGATGTGCTGGTTGACCGTCGACCGTGCCCTGCGTGTTCAGGAGCACATCTATGGACAGCGCGACAGCGATTGGGAGGCCCTCGCCGCGGAGATCCGCGAGGAGGTCATCGAGCGCGGGTGGAGCAGCGCACTCGGGGCCTTCACCGCCGCGTACGGCAGCCGCACGCTTGACGCAGCAACCTTGATGGTGGGCCTCACCGGACTCGTTCAGGCCGACGATCCGCGCTTCGTGGCCACCGTGGAGCAGATCGATCGTGTGCTCCGCCGCGGCGGAGTGGTGTACCGCTATCTCGAGCCGGACGGCCTTGCCGGTCGCGAAGGCGGCATGCTGGTCTGCGCGGGCTGGCTGGTCGAATCGCTGCACCTGATCGGCCGCCACGACGATGCCCGAGCCCTCCTCGACGAACTCGTCGCACTGGTCGGTCCGACCGGCATCGCTCCCGAGCAATACTGCCCGCGCTACCGGATCGCCCTCGGCAACATCGCTCAGGCCTACAGCCACCTGGCGATCATCAACGCGGCAGTTGCGCTCAGCCCGCGGTGACGACGAGGCGACGCATCGCCCCCATGGCCAGCCGCCATGGACTGTCCCCCGATGGACCGCTCATCTCCAGCTCGGCCAGACGTGTGCAGGCGGGTACGTGGCGATCGGTGCCCATGCATGGCGCCATCGGTCTCACTGAGCGCGCTTCACCAGGGCGGCGTCACTCCCGAGCCGACATCGACACCCGCGAACGAACGCACGGCTGGCAAGCCAGCCGTGGCATCCAGAGTGCTTGGTCGCCTCGGTGATGAAGCGACCCGCATAGTCGCGGCTCTCCGCCATCATCGACTTGTCGCGCGGCACCCTGTCGACGAGGACCAGCGCCTCCCATCCGCCCCGCGGCAGCTCTCGAACCAGAGGCCTCTGAAATTTGGTTCCTGAAGCGCTCGCTTGGCCGGTTCACGCTCCTGCTGGCCCGACTGCCAGCGTCGTCGCACGGAGGTTCGTGGACCCGGACTCTCACTCCTCCCTTCGCTCGGTGCTCCGCGTGAAACAGAATGACCGCTCGCCCCGCAACGCTGCGACGCATCATCCGTGCAACCCGCTCCTCATTCCTCATTCCCAATTCCCCTTCCCTCCCCGCGCCCCACAACCC
>Ga0163148_10007450_pt1 | contig 10282 bp, 7 predicted proteins | sample OliLakLV19MP7P2_FD_148606 | JGI IMG/M metagenome (GOLD analysis project Ga0163148, IMG submission 148606) | Freshwater microbial mat bacterial communities from Lake Vanda, McMurdo Dry Valleys, Antarctica- Oligotrophic Lake LV.19.MP7.P2 | ecosystem: Environmental > Aquatic > Freshwater > Lake >... | reverse complement strand
GGCATGTCGTACTGTTTGGCAGCTGCCTTTGAGCAAGCCGAAAATGAAGCTGCCTCACTCACTGGGCTGGCAATTCATTTGAAAATTGTAGCAACCTTTGCTAGGCGTGGATATATTTCCATTGATTTGCTAGTAGCATTACCGCATCACACGTTCCGCTTCCTGCAACTGCGTTTGTGGTTGTGTTTGTTCTTGCCATGTCTGATAGGCATCTTGTAAACTGGCGAGTTGTTGTTTGAGTCGTCGTTTGCAGGTGGATTGGACGATCCGAGACCCAATTTTATTAAAGCCAGGTGGCAATGGAACAAATCTGGGCAACGGAATGGACAAAGTCAAGGACAAGTCGGCCGTCAAGACAGAAGAACTGGCGTCATGTTTCGATGGTTCCAAGGCAATGGTATTGCCGCCACGAAAGGTCGACGACGTCATGGCCTTTTGAATAATCTTGCCCATTTTCCCTTCCTTCTCGTTTTGAATATCACTGCGAGCTTCGGTAATGACCGCGGATACCTGCTGTCGTTCTTTGCAGCGATCCAATTGAATGACAAAGACAGGCACGAGTTGCAGGCCAAACCATTCCACACTGGGTTGAAAGGTGTCCCACAATCCATCGTCTCGCTTGGCGACATCGGAGGTACCCAAAAAGAAAACATCCGAATCTCGCGAAAGCATCCATTCCCTCAAACGTTCAGCATCCAATGGTACTTCAATACTTGTGGTAGATTCGCCTTGAAATTCCATGGTGGCTTGAAGACGTGTCTTTTCGGAGCGAGCTGCATTCTTCTTGTCATCATTATTGAGGTTTATTCTGTTGCCAGCATTAGAAGTAGAGTGCAACCGATAAGGTGTCCCGCGACGCGTACTGTTGTTACTAGTCAGAAACCCCGGGCCTTTGTTGTGGGGACGGGTAATAAAAGCTTCACAAAGCGTGATTCTTCCCAGCAGGCAAAATACCACCACGAAACGGATCATTGGCAGTACAACACATGCGCAAGGCTTGGGTTGTTGCCGTCGTTTTTTCACAAGAAAACCCTCCATCTTGATTGAGTATTATTTTTGTTGCAGAAAAATTTGAAACTAAAGCGAGCAAAAATGAAACCGTAAGAGCTGACAAATACTCTGGGTGTTCTTCCAAATTGTGGCTTGCTTTCGTTTGCTGTCACAGGAAGTTCTACTATTCAATTGCGCTGTGCTGTCTAATCAAATGATGTGGACATGATGCTGATGTTTGCCTTCGAGAAAATTAAACAATTCGGTGTCAACGTGGATTTTGTTGTAAGTCGTCACGCAATCATTCTTGGCTGACTCACTCACCTTCCCACAAAAATATGCGTTGAAACGTACGTGTAAAAGAGAAGGATACGGCCGGGAAGTGCCACTGCACGATAACTAGGACGCACACTAGTCCTAAATTCTATGCAGGCACCCGGTAAATCTATTTCAGCTGCGTCGGAGGAGCTGGATGTTCTTGTCTACCATACTTTAGCTGATAGGAAGGCTGCTACAGTATGATATATTAGTTCTATAGTATCTCAATTACTGGCTCTGAATCATGTAGAATAGTGGAGCTCGACAGGACTACTGTAGCTAGCGGCAATGGTAACCGAGATCAGAATAAAGCATGAGGCTGTCCACCCAATTTGATCCTTTTTCTCCTCAAAGTCTACCCCCTTGCAGCCAATCAATCATGGTGACATTTCTTGTTTGACTTGCTGGCAAATGTCCAATGCCTGACCGATATCCCGAATTAAATCCGCAGCATCCTCCAACCCCACAGTGATCCGCAACAATCCAGGTGGACTGGTCACTCGGTCCAGTGGTTCAATACTGGCCCGGTGTTCGATTAGGGTTTCGGTTCCACCGAGACTGGTCGCACGGTAAATGGTTTGAAGAGCACCACAAAAGGCCATGGCCATTTGTTCCGATTCCAATTCCACACTGAGGACACCTCCGTATCCAATATCCGATTTCATTTGTTGTGTGGCTATTTGATGATTGGGGTGTGATTTCAATCCAGGATAATGAACGGCCGTGATCAAAGACTGCGACGACGACTGCAAGGATTCAAAGTGTTCGGCCAAAGTAAGAGCTGTTTGACATTGCCGTGGGACTCGGACGTGAAGGGTTCGTAGTCCCCGGAGTGCCAGCCACGAATCCATGGGCGATGCCACACCGCCCACGTAGTGTTGGACTTGTCGCAAAAGGGGCGCCAACTCTTTTCCTCGTTCCGTATAGGGGGATGCCGTGACCAATCCCAATAAAACATCCGAATGGCCACCCATATATTTCGTACCCGAATGCATCACAAGGTCGGCACCCAACTTTTGGTAGTGGCGTGGATGTAGATGGAATCATAAGGCAGGTTTATGAGAATGAATATAAGTATGAGGGTACCCACAAAAAACAAAATCATCGCACTATAGACGGGCACTGCACTTACCTGCAGTGGTTGTTGAATGACAGGAGGTGCCAATGTGGAATCGACAACTGTGGTAATATCCGCATTACTGCCAGTGGTTGTCCTTGCGCGTTGGACAATCTCACAAATTTTGCAAATGTCCAAGACATGACACCTGCATTTTGATTCAGTATAATAGTTTCATAGAATTTCAGATAATATCGTCGTAAGGAAGAAGAAGAAAAAGACACGCAGTGGTACATGGATGAGAGTGGAACTAGCTGTTGCCCACGCTCCTCGGTCAAGTCGAGAACTTACTTGGGATTGGAAGGACTTTCCATCCATACAATAATCGCACCAGTAGTAGCGTATTGCTCGAGTTTGGACGTCAAGGTTGGCAGGTCAGTCATATCGACATGCTCCACCGTCACTTTGAATCTTGCCCTGAAAACATCGGCCATGACCGTTGATACACCATGATATAAATCATGTGGCAAAAGTACCGTGAGTGGCAAGGAATGCGCCATGACAATGGACGATGCTGCCATCATACCCGATGCAAAGGCACACGTGGTGGATTCGAAATTATCATGATGATTGCCATCACTGCTGTTGGATAGTTCCAGGTCAAAGACGGTTTGTTCCAACAACATGCGTGTGGGATTGTCGTGTCGGGTATAAATGGAATCCCCGTCCTTATAATCTCCTTCGGCGGGCCGTGTATAAGTCGTGGCAAATTCCAAAGGAGGTGTCAAGGCGATATTACTAGCGTCGTCGCTATGAGGAATGCCAGCATGTGACAAGAGGGTATCCAAATGCCAAGAGGAGGAGGACGCATTGTTGCTATTACTATTACTCTTGGCCAAGTCTTCCGCGCGCTTGCCAGCTTGAGTCGGTGTTGTCACAATGGTACGACGAGCATCACCACCACCAATGGACATTGGACGAATGATCCGCCGTCTTGTACGTGCTGCAATTCCATGGAAAAGATTACTACTACTACAAGCCCTACCCGTACATGTTTTAACAGTGATAGTTGTAGCCAAGAAACTCATTATGCTTTACGTTGCTGTGCTCTTCACAATCTGCTACTACAGTAGTAAATACTTCCAAAGTTCCAATAGCTCTTCTTCGATGTGTGAGATCACTGCCTAATGAAATCAATGCGATGATGCCACTCAACTGACTTGAGAAAGGTGGTTCGATCTGACGGTGATGACAACAGGGAAGCAACTGAAAGGCAAAAAAAGAGTGACGATAAAAATGAGGGAAGTCGAACCAGTCAAGTGTGCGCTCTGCTCCTTCTGGCCGTCATACGGTTCAATGTCGTCTCATTTTTTGGGACAGGGCAACAACAAAAACCACACCATCAAAACCACACCATCAAACATTGATTGTTTGTGGTTGCCATCCTATTAGCTCTTCTTCGTCTTCTTCTTCTTCGTTATACTAGTAGACTACAAAGTATTGAATCTATAAAGTGCGTGGGTCGAGTGCATTGCGTGGCAAATTTATAATTAAATAAAATGGGCAGTGATCAAGTCCAAGCCGCCCTAAAATCGTCACGTTACAATGATACCGTCGTGGTTCATGTATCATCCCCAAGAGAAGGAGACGAACAAGAAAATGAAGAAGAAGAAAAAGGGCGAGAAATCTTGTTGATTCCTTGCTTGGACGAAGACAATGGTGGAATTATATGGAATGATCTTGCGGCTGCTGTTACTACGAATGATGACAACACGAAAACGACAGAAGACAAAGACACAGACGACATTGGAATCCTTCGGCATTTACGAACCAAGCAATGGTTTTTTCCCATGCTCAACGACCGAAAGCGCAATGAACTATATGAACAAGCCATTCGAGCAGCATGTCATCAAGTGGTACAACAAAAGCTACTACAACGCATGGAGGAAAATTCAGCAACAGAACCTGAAAATGAAAATTTTAATAACACGCCACGAGTGATCATTCGTGTGTTGGACATTGGATCGGGAACGGGATTGTTGGCCATGATGGCAGCCAAATACATGGACGAAGCACTGGTTGAAATTTTGCAAGAACAATCATCCAATGACAATGACGACAATACTCGTGAAAAAGTGGATTATCAAGTACAAGTCACCTCCTTGGAAATGTCCGCTGCCATGAGTCGATTGGCGCGCATGACGGTCCACGATAACCATTTGCAAACACAAGTGACCGTTCGGGAACAACATTCCCTGGAAATGAATGCTGTGGATACCCAAAACAACGACGACAACGACAAGTTCGATTTGTGTGTCTCGGAACTATTGGAAAGTAGTCTCTTGGGAGAAGGCATTGTGCCAGCCTTGCGCGATGCGTGGGAACGTCATTTGCAACCCCATGCCGTCATGGTACCACAACAAGCACGCTATTTTGCGCAGTTGGTAGAAGGACCATGTTTGGCCAAGTATTGGGGCCCTCACACTACTCACGATTATACTTCCAAAAATGAAAAAGATGGTGCCAATCTTTCGTTGCATTTATCGAACAAACCAGGGGATGTCATGTTCTCAGGAGATCCAGCGAAAGGAGGATTCGTTTTGCACATTCATGCCGAAGCATGGATGGATCAGAATACTAGTAGTAACAAGAAGGCCGACAAGGGTGATAATATAACCCCACCATCAGCAACAGCCACAAAGCACTACGACAAACTCAAGCCATTGTCGGATCCCGTGCAAGTGCTACACTTTGATTTTTCAACACCAGGGCGGTTGCCTTCCGCCCAGGGTCGAAGCATCGCTACACAACTTGTACCGCATACGTCGGGTACAGCTCATGGCGTTTTGTTTTGGTGGGAGTTGGACTTGTGGCGGGGCGCAACAACATCATCCAGTTCCATAAAACAAAATGAAAATCAGAATGGCGAGCAGGAATTTACTACTCGGATGAATCATGAAACAACAACACATGAGTTGGGTGCAGATACGGGTAATTGTTGTACCTACTCTACACAAGTCGGTAAACAACCTTGGCAGGATCATTGGTTACAGAACTTGTTTGTCTTTACAAACAGCCACACAAGCAACGATGACCCAGAAATTAGTGATGGTGGGGCTGCCCAATGGGGTCATTCCGTCGTAGCACAAGAATCTTGTCATTTGATTGCCTCTCACAGCGACACCAGTGCATGGTTTGCAGTGGACACCACCCCAGCAACAACAAGGTCGGAAGCTATCAACGATCCACCGAACAAGCGTATCAAACACGACAAACATGTTACAAATAGTGCAACGGCAATTAGTAAACCGCCAGTGACCCCGCCGTACAACCCATCCATATCCCCTTATCGGGCTTGGCAGCTCAATGATGAGAGTCGGAGGAATTTTTTGCACCAAGGAATTGTCGCAGCTCTAGCACACAAGGGAAAGGATGCTATTGTGTTGGATGTGTCCGACTTTTCGTTATGTGGCATGTTGGCAGCTCTGGAAGGAGCATCGCGGGTCTCGTCTGTCGAAAGCAGCACCGGTGTCGTTCCAGAGACGTCCGCTCGAGTCGCGCAGCTTGCCAACAAGCTACCGCTCCCAAACAACTTGTTCCAAATTTTACAGTGCCATGCAGAGCAACTTTCTCTCGAACTGCTCAACGTCGAGGACAGTAGTGGCGACAAGCTCGATCCTGTGGAGATTGTCGCAGCAGAACCGTATTACGAAATGCTAGAGGGTTGGCACCTTTTAGAAGCACTCAACTACTTTTACTTGGTACAATCACTGAGGAAGCGGGGGATACTTTCGGAATCGGCCATTTCGGTCCCAAGCGTTGCCGTCATATGGGGTTGTGCTATCCAGTCATTCCAATTAAAAGGTGCATACAGTGGTTGTGGGGCAGAATCGGACATGCAAGACGATAGCAATGATAAGGCGACAGTCGGTGGCTTTGATCACAGTCGGGCGAATCAATATGGGGATCGGTTTGATCGTTACGATTTGTCACTATCCATGGGGGAGTATGATGTTACAGAATTGACGGAACCGTTTGAGATATCCCGTCTTGAATATGATTCTACAATAAGCTCGCCATCAAGAGGGGAGGGAGCAATAGCCAAGGGAGGTGTGACAGTTCGAGCCCCATTTGTACGGGATGGAGTATGCCACGGGATGGTCGTATGGATTAGTTACGGGATAAACCAGCGACCCGGCGACTCTGAAAATGCATCTTTTGACTTTTATTCGAGGCAGGGAAGATCTGACCGTCAGTTGTTCAGAATGTTGCCCAAACCAGTCTCGGTTGAAAAGGCGGATATTGCCAAGCACGAGATTGTATGCCACTTACAAATTGGTAATCAAAAGCAGTTGGAGAGTTACGCAATCAGTTTGGACATTGAGAAAGTGGGGGCCGACATGACATGCTGACGTGCATGCATTCACTGGGAAAACAAAACTACTCGATTACTTAGTATGAGACAGTTTAATAAGCATCCACTGCTCTACTGCAGTTATACCATTCTTGTGTATTTCATAACATACAAGATCAACATTGATGTAAGCTCTCGCTCGACAAAAAACCAACATGGCTTCCTCAATTTCTTTCTGACAGGACGGGGTACAGCAACGCCCTTGTGACAGCATATTGGGGAGGAATGACTTCCGCAAGACTCATATCCGAGGACAGAGTCTCCGTTTGATCGGTGCTCAACGGCGTGTCAGATACATAGTATAAGAATCGCAGTTGGACATCGTTTGACAGAAGGCCCGCCTTTTTGTATCGTCGCAACTCCCGGGCATAAAAAGATCCTTCCATTTCGAGCGAAACACAGCCGTACAGCTTTTTGTAAAAATTCAACAGCCGCGTATCTTGGAGCAATGTTCCGAGAACCGTCAAAACTCCCCCCGAGTGCACGGTCCTGCCACTGAGAGTTTTCAACGCGTCCCTGTCAACACCAGTGTTGTCAATCAAAGTTTGTTCGTCTCCTTCTTGGTGCACAAGATAATCGGCGACGATGATGTCCCCCCTCCGCCCTGTTAAGCCACCAGCTTTTCCCATTATGCCCACCGATGCCAATGACTGATCGCACAAGAGGGACAAGGCCGATATCAACTGTTCCGCTTGTTTTCCCTGGAACATTAGTTAAAAGAAACGGAAGACATAGTTAGGAAGGGCCTGTTCAAAGTGATTACAGTTCAAAACTATCCATCGAAGGTGATAAAACCAACCCGAATTCATTCCACTTCGTGTTTACTGAACTTACAAAGGCATAGTCGATATTGATTAAGAGTCGTGCTTTGATGACACCTTGGGCACTTCTCTCTTTAGACCATCCTTGACCAGGCTTGAATCGGGGAAAGCAGGCTGCCAGGAAAGGATCGGGTTCAATCTCATGTTCAGCATAGGTCTCTTCCAAGGCGTTCAAATCGATCAATTCCACTTGAATGCCAGTCATCTCTGTACTCCGCAGAGTTGTGAAGCAACGACGATCAAACTCGTCTTGCTCCTTGGTTGAATTTGGGTGGGATTTCATAAAGGCACTGCATAGAGCACAAAGCTTATCCGATTCCGACAAGCCTTCATGGGTCATGATTTCTGGGTGTGCCTCGTTTCCCCATTCTTGGATGACTGCTCGATTTTTGAGAATGTACGGCGAAATAAGGTTACGGACACTTGTTGTGTTGGAGGAAATAATGTGGGTCGATATTTCGCTCCTGTGAAACAATCAAGTGTCAGAACATTGTAAATGGATGTGCAACATCAGAGGAAGAAGAAGAAAAACACGGAAAAAACGTACTTTGCACACATGTCGCATGATGCATTCAACAATTCAAGGGCAGCTCGACGAATGCTTTCTGCCCATCTATCCGTCGAGTCGACGTAAGCACTCGACAAATCGGATCGAACTTGAATATTCTCATGAAGAGTAATGATATCCCAGATTCGATACAAAAAGTCCTTGGGCCACAACGTTTGTAGTCCCATCTTTTCTTCTTGTGTCAATGGCAATTTATCCATGGCAGCCTTTTGTTCTTCCAACGACGCTACTTGGTACTGACGTTGACCAACTGCCGTTGGCGCTGCTGATTGTTGTTGCTGTGGTGACGTCGGCGCTTTCCACAAGCAGGTATGAATACAATGCAACGCCGATGGACGGGACAATTTGGCGCGCAATTTGGCACTCTCATGTATGTGAGCACACAAGAGCGACAAAAAGTCTAGCACGTCGGAATATTTTTCGCGCATAACTACCAGCAATTTACCACTCGCTCCATGACGATCCAAGGCAAAGGATTGTCTCCGTCGCGCCACCGTTCGAACTTGTACCGCCCGCAAATCAAAGGCGGGGTGCATAAAGGGCATGGGAATATGATTGGCCAACAAGTACACGTAGACAGAAGTGATACTGTCGGGCAAGCGTCGGACCGCATAGGTCCACCCCTCTAGATCGAGCTCGGAGGAATGTAGATTGCAGTGAATGGCCGGTACCATTTTGCGATACGATTCCAGAATGGCCGGGAAATCAAAGACCGTGTCGTGGGCTACCGCACGTCGTACAATGGCCACAAAGGAATCAATATGACTAAAGATTCCATTTTGGCGCAATCCCAAAGCCAGTTTCAGCCGAAAGGCCTGCTGTTGTTGACACAACTCCTCAAATCGTTGTCCCGTCATTCGATACACTCGTGTCGTAGGAGCTCCGGCAACGACTTGAGCATTTCTCTTGGAATCAAAGAGTGTGCCCCATTCACCAAAATAGGCAGGTGCATCTAAGTAGCCTACAAACTTTGCCGTCGACTTGACGATGAATTTAAAGCTGCTTCGGATTTGGACCATAACCACGCGACCTTGGGCGAGAATATAGACATCATCATCTTCGCTACCCTGATTGACAATGATTTCTCCATCGGTGTATTCAATCTGATGGAGATCGTGAACCAGTCGTCGCTGTTCTGGAATGGGCAAATACGAAAAGGGGGGTACTTGACTGAGTGTATTGTAGGCTTCTTCTTGTTCTGCCTTGCGCTCCTCCGAAGCTAAGGATATTCCCTCTTTTCTTTGCACATCCTGTAAGAGTTTCACCATTTGCTCCTCCAATTGGTCATGAACCAGAGAAAGTTGAGGGTTATTTTGCATCACCTTTTCCGTGAGGATGTCGGAAGTGACTGATCCGAGCACAATATCGGATGAACTGGCCGGACTCGCATCGCCTCCTCGATGATGATTGTTGCTCAGCGCATTATTCACCGCTTCTTCTTGTGCTAGGTGCTGATGAGCATACGAGGACAAGCGCTCCAAGCCGAGATTACTTTTACTTTCCCCTGTAATGACATCACCACCATGGGTCGACGGCTTCTCGTTATCTTTATCTGGCAATTTATCGTCGTCATCGTCAGCATCCCAAGCCACCGAAATGGATGCGCGACGACGAGGGACGTGTGTAGCATTCTCTTGTTCCACGTATTGTGGAAGATTGTTGGAAGACATCTGTATTGTTCCTTCGTGCTAATCGAGCTACTTATAGTTCTCTCGGTTCAGGTTGGTTTCTTTTCGTGGAAATATCGTGCAAAGGGATCAATCAGGTTTGATTTTGTGTTGTAGTATAAAGAAAATAGATAATCAAATTTATGGCCACTAACCTCGGCCAAGCAAAGCAATCAACAGCAACAGCCGATCTGATGATACCAAGATAATAAGAAGAATGAACTACTACTACTCGTGTTTGGCGGGCGTGTTTCTGGCTGTTTCGTGGACAAAGCAGATGCAGGTCATTCACTCGTTTGGCACTTTGGCGGTTGTTGGTCATGCAATCAACAGTAAGCGAATGAATCAATCAACGGCAACAGAAGATTCAATCCGTCGTATCAAACAACAATCATATCCATCAAAAAATGAAGGGGTTTTCTGAAGATACGGTTACCGGTAGAAGAG
>Ga0163148_10007449_pt1 | contig 10283 bp, 8 predicted proteins | sample OliLakLV19MP7P2_FD_148606 | JGI IMG/M metagenome (GOLD analysis project Ga0163148, IMG submission 148606) | Freshwater microbial mat bacterial communities from Lake Vanda, McMurdo Dry Valleys, Antarctica- Oligotrophic Lake LV.19.MP7.P2 | ecosystem: Environmental > Aquatic > Freshwater > Lake >... | reverse complement strand
ATACATAATATAACACAATACAATACAATACAATACAATACAGTATAGTACATACATCTCCATAGGCCATTTGAATTTTATCACGCGTATCATATCCCAAGAGTGGATACACGAGATTGTAAATGGCCTTCATCCAAAAGGCGGGTTCGGTAATGACGGCCGTCTGCAAGCGTTCCGGGTACAAGGCTTGCAAGAGTTGTACCGTTTCCTTGAGCGTCCAAAGGGGAGGAGCATTGGCCCGCGAATAGCTTTCAAAGTCAAAGACGGCCACGACTTTTTCTTGGACGCCGCGGGACAACCATTCGGTGCATGCCATGGCCCGTTCGGCGACATACAACTGGGTTGTCACGTACGATGCATGACAAGTTTCGGGAGAGGCGCGTCCCAATTTGACCGCGACGGCCGACTTGTCACGGGTACAACCCCGGACAAAAAAAGGTTGTTTGTCCAGCGATAATTCTTCTTCGAGTTGAGCTCTCATGGTGGATTGAATGTCTACTACTACGAATGGGTCGGGTGGTGTGCATTGTAATGATCGTGGGGTTTGGGACTCGCTGGCGTCTTCCTCGAGCGATGACACGGCAGGGATGGGGTACAAAGTCCGAAACAAATCCAAGTGGTGTTCCTATATGTTTAAAAAGGTAAGTAAGGAGATTGCGACATAAAATACACACAAATATACACAAACACAAACACACACTCCTTTACAGTACGCACCATTCGATAGCGACAAGCGTATTGAAATCGTTCCGTGGCAGCTTCTTCCATCTTGTCCGCAGCCATCCAATGCCGTCGGGCTTCTCGCATGGCCATTTTCAATTGGGCCTCCTTTGTGGCGAGATCCTCCAAATGCAGGGAAGCATACCAATAGGCATACGACGTACAGGCGGCGGCCTGTTGTTCCTCTGGCGACAAGGCCAATACCATGCGTTGACAAATAATGGTAGCTTCATTGGCATTGTCGTCGTCGTCGTCTTCCACACTCGTAAAGGGAATCGGCGCCGCCAAAATTTGGCCAATCACTTCCCGTGACATGACTGGAAAATCCATGCCTTCTGGATGAGTGGCAGTGTTGCTAGTGTTTCTAGTGTTGCACGTGTCGTCATGCTTGTCCGTGGGGTTGCACATCCTTCCAAAAGAGGAAGAGACGCAGTCAAGAATTGAAGTAGGAGTTGTAGCAGTTGTAGGAGTAGTGGTAGTAGTAGTTGTAGTAATGGTAGTGGTAGTGGTAGTAATGGTAGAAGCTACAGAGATGCCGGTGTTGATTATTCGAGTGATATAAGCAATACCAGATGATTGTTGTGTCCTTCGATCGATGGACTTCTCTCATTAATGTGCAACGTTGACAGCCATCGATCGTCATTGGTTTACTCGTATTTGATACCATTATCGATAAACTATCTGAAGAAGTCCATGAATTTGCTTGGATCGTGATTCATCATTAGAACGCACGTTTGCTCCTTTTTTGAATTCAGGGCACTTTGCGTTGGAGTTATATAGTTGGCCAGATTCGAATTCTCCTTGCCGTCTTTTTCCTTCCCCCATCCTCTTAGTTGCATCTACATACTATTATCCTGTGCCTGGGTCTACTATGTTACTCTAGTAGCTAGCTGCTCCCTACTCGTACTGCGTTAATTGTGTCGAGAGCTGTGCCGAAGGCTTTGGCAAGTCAACAATAATTCAACACGGATAAATGTTGGCCGCAAAGAAGCAGCGAGGCGCAAGGGTCCCAATGCATTGGCATACTGTTGACGTAAAGTGATAAAAGGAACGTTCTTCGTGATTGCCCGGCATGTTGTAAATGGGCAACACATGCTATAGCGAGTTACTGTCTAGCTCGCTCGCTACTATACCGCTGGCTAGTAGCAGTAAAGTGAGTGATTGACACCGAATGCCTGCATGTTCGACTGTGCCGCCACCTTGGTCACGAGAAGTATGAAAGCACCGAGTCCATTGGAGTTATTTTCTCACGTCGACCTTGTCTCCTACGGCTGTCTTGCCACTCGACTTCTATGCCCTGCCGGTGACGATACTCCAACAGATACCTCCGTCCATCGGATAAAGCCGGTTCCGGGAGCGCCACTGGCTCAGCTCAGAAGAGTCCGCTGTCCATCACTTAACGCCGGGGGAAGTGTCATCACTCCATGTCGCCACGGGCATTGGAAGGCACAGTGGTCAACGCAGTCTTTGGGGGAATCTTATCCGGTAAACCTCAGACTCCTTCTTGCTTCATACTGGTTCATGATCGAGCCGATTGTCATGTGATATACGCCGGTCCACCCCTGTTCCTTCCTTTGGGCCGTTCGGCAGTGCAATCATTCCAGCCAGCCGGCAGCGGTCACACTTTCCCTTTTTGCTTCCCCGTGGTCTTTTACTCCTCCTTGTCGGCGACCCGGTTGCTGCCATTGGAATGATTTCCTCGCTTCAGTGTCCCCCGGGGGCTGGCTAGCTATGAATACAAAAGCTAAAGGTTGGCCACCAAACGGAGCAGTCAGTGGTTTCCACAAATTTGCCAAGGCAAAATGTACAAATTCCCAACGTAAGCTTCTCTCTATTGTACAGGATCATTGGCGGTTGGTTTCCGTACAAAACACAGCAAAAGAAGATATGATAAACTACTACTACTACTGTAAAGCCCTGTGAAAGGGGCACATTCATGTCTAGTCAAGGGGCTCTTCACATTTTGCCACTTCCCTACAAAGGACCTCCATCGGCCATGCCAACGTCTTCTGAGATCATCACATCCATGATGCAATCTTCCATCGCCTTGGGAGTCCAGTGGGCGCAAGCCTCCTCAGCCACTTCCCGAGAAATGGAAGATTCGGCCAAGCGGCGCTTGCGGCGGGGGGAAGTTACTATGGGCAAATCACATTTGTCCGGATGGGGGGACGGGGTCTGGAAGAGCAATCCATCGGACTCACGGACTTGCCAGTCAAGCCCGAATTCGTTGACGTCATGATGAGTGCGCTTTCCATCGCGGCTGAGCCAAGCACCAGTCTCATAGGATCCCATCAAGCCAATTGTGCCGGCAAAATCCTTCGAAGGATGCATGACATAAACTGTGATCCAGTTCTTGTATTCGCGAATGTCAATCTCTTGATTTCCATCAAGGAAGATCTTGTACACGGCCCGGCCCTTCTTGGTCCTTGTATTCTCCATCTTGTAGCCTCCAATCGTCTCAGCTGCAAGTGAGGGTAGAGACTTCCCATTGAAGAAGCATTTGCCACCACCACCAACCTCAAGGATGTCATCGCCAATGCGAATCACAACATCAGAAATGTAGGAAAAGATCTTCTTGAACGGACTGCTTCGGATGTGCACAGACAGTCCTTTGCCTTGCGCAAAGTGACTGGCCTCCAGGAGGATGAGGTCGCAATGTCCATGAAAGTCGTAGTGCTCATTGCGGAACGTGTAGAAATGCGGATCGCCGCCAGCACTGATGGAACTTACGGGTGCCAGGCTTGGAGAGCTACTGGCAACAGCGCTTGGGCTTGCACTTGGTGCATGGCTGGGCACAGCAGAGGGGCTAGCAGAGGGATTTGAGACAACACCTATGACCCACATCGAACCGGCATCCGTGGCAAAGTCATCATTGAAAGTGTCAGCCAACAGAACTGCTTTGCCGTCCCCAGTGATTCTGAAATCTCGATCAGCAGCGCCAGGCACAGTCAGGTCCGCATCCACCCCGAGCTGAGAAAAGGTGCCACCAGATTTGCGATACACCCGTCCGTAACGGGGGGATCTGTCTGTTGCTGAAGCAACAAAGGTGTTGCCATCATCAGAAAGATCCACTCTTTGACCAAAATATTCACTGCTGCGGGTCCCTAGAATGTCCTGATTGTGAGTCCAACCGGACCCCCCACTGTTGGTGTACACCGAAACAGCTCTTGAGGTGAAAAAGAAGATGGCAGTTCAGAATGGTGCTGTGAGTAAGAATGCAGTTAGTAGCCACACACAAGAAGCCATTGTTGGAGCTTACCCTCTGTCGGACCCTCCAATGTTGCCCAAAAGGGCGCCCACAATCATGGTGGTGGTTGATCCGACCGTAGCAAGTGGCACATCGGACCCAAAGTTGGCAGCGATTCCAAATCCTCCAATCACAACTCCAATAGAATTCCAGGTAGTGCCATCGTGCCTGTAGGTATGGACCTGTCCTTGATTGGAATTGTAATTCATTTCACCAACAGCCAGCATGTCTCCCGCCGCATTCAGTGCAACAGATTCACCAAAACTTGTACCCCCTGTCAGAACTTGCTTGCTCCAGGCACCATCCTTATACTTGAAAAATTCAGCTCTATTGTTGTTTGCTGCACCCGCACCAGCAATTGTGTTTCCATCTGCGCTCATGGCCAAAGTCCAGCCAATGTATGCATTGGATGCACCCCCGCAATGACTTACTGTAAGCTGCCATGTGGTGCCATCAAAATCATACACATAGACACAACCATTGTTATTGAAACCACCCGTGTCAGCAAAAGGAGCCCCCACTGCAATGCGTTGGCCATTGGAGGAGAGTCTCACTGCGCTGTTTCCAAACAGGTCATTAGGGTTGGGTTGGGTGATTTTGGATCCTTTTCGCACATAATTTGATCCATTGTAGGTAAAGACTTTGCAAGGCTTGTTGGCAGAACAACCTACAATGGTGGTTCCATCACTGGAAATGTCCCTGGCTCTCCCCAATAGGTCACTTGCAGCATTACCATACACTGGTCCTCCCAAGGCGCTCCAAGTGCCACTGGTTTGTAACTGGCGCTCCTGGGGATGCTTGTCATCGGCAGCCATCGGTAGTAGTGCATGGTGGTTGTCGGCGATTACTTCTCCAGACTGACAATGACCTGTAGCTAAGGAGGCTGCGAGCACGAATGCCAGCAGAGATTGTCCAAACTTCATGATTGAAAGGTAGTTGCACTGGGGTGGTGTATCGTTCGTAGGCGGGCGATTCGGCAGTCGGTAATGCGGGAATATGGGTGGACGGAGACAGAATCTGGCGGCCCCTTCGGTCTGTGACAGTGTTGTTCAGATCCGATAGCAAGATAATCAAAAGCAATAAAACCGCTTGCCAATACAACACTGGCAGCAACAATCAGTGTTTGCTTTCAAAGTAGGGACGAGCACACGAGCTTCGTAGTCGAAGGAATTGGCCGTGGGTATGGGTGGATCGGCGGGTGGACCGAGACAGAGTTTGTGCAGCTGATGTGTTGGTTGCAATCAGATTTACCTGCAGCTAGTGTGTTTGTTGCACTGGATTTACCAGCTCCGTACGCAAAACTTTTGGCTGCGGAAAGTCGGTTTGAGTGGTCCCTTCCTATCTTGCGAGATAACAATCAAACTGTACAGTACTAGTAGTCAACAGCCGCTCAATCTTCGTCCGTTCTGAGGCTGGATTATATTTGCTTGCCACGGTTTTGTTCAAATCACTTTAGCTAATAGCTACTATGAATAGTTAGGCATTCACACGAAACCTAAATTAAATCAATCGCCTTGGCCGCTTGAAAGCAAAACCACTTGAGTAATTCAGTAGTAGCTAGAGTGGTACCGGTACTAGCCGGCTAGATACTAGTAGCCAGTAGCTAGTACTGGTACTTGGGGTGGCAAATGGCCGAGGGTCATGGCGCAAAATCAATAGTTATGGCCAAGCGACTCGCTCGGCGAGGGTCATAATTCATTAAATACTCCGAGTAGTGCAATACCGAAAGACTGCATAACGTTACTGGTAAGGAATGTGGTCGTGACAGATGGTTAGAGAACACAGATGAACAGATGTAATGCTGATAGCCAAATGAAAAGACAGAAGCGTTCAGGAGAGAGAAAACTTCAGCTTATTCATCGGAAACTGATATTGTACTACAGTAGCAACTGGTGAAGTAAACAGAAACGACCATTTGAGGTCATAACAATGACTTTGAAGTGTGAAAGGTGTCAGTGAGCCAGTAGATGACTGTGCGTGCATGCCGAGTGCAGAACGGAAGTTGCCGTTTTTCGTTCCTCAGCGAGTGCGTGTTGAAAAGTGTACACCCTAACGCTAAGGTTTTTCCAGCCAGCTTACCCTAGATCCAACTTGATTTTGCCACCATGCAATTTGCTCGTTTCCCTCGGAGCAGTGGCCATGTTGGTTTTCCGGGTTTTGGCATGTTCAACACGGTGCTAGTGGATGAAAGTTTCAATGATTTTCATCTCCATAAAAATTCAATAAAATTTTTAGGTTGACACATCATTGGAAAGCTCTTGTTGAGATCTGTTTTTTTAAGCAACAAAAAGAAACAGGTTGCATCAAAAAAATGTTCCAATTCGCAATGTTTTGATGGATTTTTTTTGCTCGGCAATGTCACCAGATAGCAAAAATTTGCAATGAGAACATTGATTGCACCTGTGAAGAGAACTTGCTGTGCAAAGCACAACCGTGATGACAGACCACAACAGCCAACACGCTGTTGTCACTGAAGAGAAGGATCCAACAAATGCATGCACAGGGCATTGCAGAACAAATCTTGATGCACCATGATGAATGCCATTGAACTGATGAAAATTGAACCACAAAAGACAGTGTTAAAGTTGCCAAGAGCAGCAGAGCGCATGTTGATTCCAACTGAACTGGAGTTTGGACATCATTTTGATGCATGGATGTCATTTGAACTGATGAGAATTGAACCACAAAAATCATTGTCAAAGTTTTCAAGAGCACCAGAATGCATGTTGGTTCCAACTGAACCAGAGTTTGTGCATCAGGGAATTTTGCATCAACAACAGAAGTTGCTGCCCTGTGCACTGAAGTTAAGGACATGAAATGATGCAGACAATGATGAGAACACATGTGTCATCATGATGATGAGATGACAAATTTGAAGGAGCGCAATCACAAATCATTGCAAAACGAAAATGCTGTTCTCTTCAATGTTTGAACCAAGGCACAATTCTGTCTCCCTGTGGAGATGGTTGAGCAAGAGAGTTCCAGAGAGTGGAATTCAAATGAAAACCACGCGCGCTGGCATGGGCCAAAGAGCGCTGGTGCATTCACGGTTGCGTTCTGATGCTCGGATGAGCATGTTGGCAGCCTCCTTGGTGATCAGACAGCCAAACAAAACCCGTGTCAGTCAGGCGACTGAGGCACACAGCTGATTCGCACAGCGCAACAGCACACAAATGCACGGGTTGGCGCCGGTTGGCACCGGTTCATTCTCAACAGTCACACAGCTGATTCCCACAGCAAATCAGCACTCGAGTGCACCGGTTGTCACCAGCTGCGATCGACTGAGGGCGCCGGTTAGCACCGGGTTTGTCAGGGTTAGGGTTGACCCCAGGGAGACGCTCTCTTGCCCTCAACGCCACATTGGAGACAAGAAAGAAGAAAAATTCTTCTTTGCAAGAACAACCTCAGCAGATTTGTTGGCAATGGCACTCACATCAATTTCAAAATGAAGTGAACAGTGGGTTGTGAAGGATCAATGTGATTGTCCTCACCATTGATTTGCTAAAAGACCATGATCAAGCAAACACAGAGACCCATTTCTGTGACAGCATGCACGTGTCAAATTTGTGTTGGTTGATGAAGGAAAAAATGCTTGCATCTGAAACACAAAGTGAACATTGGCCACCATGGACAAAGTTGGTGAGGGGAAGCCATGTCAGCTGAAGAACACAAGGAACTGAATGACGCATTCCATTTCAATGTGAACAGGACATCTTCAAAAACCAGTTGCAGTGCAAAACAACCAATCTCTTGGATTTGTCTGTTTGAAAAAGAGTGAAAAGAGTTCGAATCGACCTTTCCTTTGCATTGGTCAGGTGTTTTCTTGGGTGACTGCTTCCCTTTGACAGGAGAAGTCTTCTTCACCTCCTGCTTAGCTCGAACTTGTTTGTTTGGGGTCTGTGTTGCAAGACCAGTCTGTTGAGTCTTCGCTGGTGTCTTAGGAGTCGAAGCAACTGAAGCGAAAGTCTTGGTCTTTGCTTGCTTGGGACTGGGGACAACTTGGTTTGTCGTCTTAGATCCAGACTGAGGTTGTGGATCCGTCGACTTGGGAAGCGCATCCGCAGCCACCACTGTGTTGACTCCACGTCCTTGTCCATGCGTTGCTTGTTGATGTGCAACTTGGGTGGAAAAAGGAACCTTGGGTGTCTGCTTGGGTGGAGCAGCCTTGGTGGCCTTCGAACTCGCAGGCACAGGAGAAAGAGAACGCGCTCTGCGAACTGTTGGACAAGGTGCCTTGCTAGCAGGTGGAGGAGCAATGTTTGCTTTCTTGCGCTCGTTTCTGGTCATCGCCTTGGTCTCTTCCTTGTCAGTTCCGACTTTGTCCTTCTCGAAAAAAACTTCACCTTTGTGTTCGGGATCACATTCGTCTTCACTGTCCGAAAAATGTTGCAGTCCTTCTGGAGCACAAAAGTCGTCAATCAAACAGCGTCGGTTTGCATTGAAATCGGCGAGACTGGAGGTTCAATTCTTGTTCACCAACAACACCTTCATTGCCGGTGCCTGCAAATGCATCTGTTGCATCGGCATCAACTGTCTCTTCGATGGATGATGTGAAGCCATGTGCTCGGAGCTGGAACTTGTCTTCGTCCTCGTCGTCTTCAGATTCGGAGAAGTGAAGCATCCCTTCGAACATCTTAGCTGTGGACTTCTGCTCGATCAACTGATCTTCTGGTGTGTTGGAGTCATCGACCTTGCCGCTTGCATCAACATTCACAGCTTCATCCACATTGGAAGAACGATTGGGATCTTGTTCTTTCTCGTCATCCGAATCGCTGAACTCCAATGAACCTTGGATCTTGTTTCCAAAACTGTGCATGTTGACTTCTGGGTCCGCTGCTGACTCTTCATCAGAAATGTCTGAGTCCAGCCGTTCGTGAGTGTGTGGTTGCAGGTGAGTGTTGGCTTGCTGGGCTTGGAGCATCATGTCAAAATTGACTCCTTCGTCCTCGCACATCTTTCGAGCAGTCTCCGCATGGGACACTTGGAGTGTTTCGAAATTGTTCACATCGACCAACGTTTCTTCTTCCTCTTCAGGGTCATCGAACACTAGGTCGTGTTGTTCAGCTTCCAACTCTTCATCCGAGTCGTCGAAAATTGAATCATGTTCCTTAGCCTCCATCTCGTTGACTTCGGAACGTTGGGCTGCATGCTCCTTTCCTTTGTTGAAGTGGTGCGCAGTGATCTTTTTCTTGGCTGGATCCGACAATTGATCCCATGCCTTTTTGTCCGAATCTCCTAACGCATTCCAAGTCCCGCGATTCATGAAGGCTCTGGACTGATTGCCTTGCATTTGATTTGCTAGGCGCTTGTTGTTCTGAGTCTTCTTGAATCCGGCACTCTTGTTGCCATTCCTGTTTCCAAGGTGACGGCCTGTCTTGGGATTGTGCTGATTCATTGCATTTGCCTCGAACCACTTGTCAAGGTCTTCTTCTTCATCTTCATCGAAGTCGTGAGCACTGATCTCATGATCAAGTTCATGGTCAGCAGCGCTTCGACGACAGTTGCGGCCTGAACGAATCCTTCCACTGTCATGAACTTGGGCTTGTTGGGAAAGGAGATCGACAAACTGGCGCAGAGTGATCTCATCTGGTGGGCCTGCCGACGCTTCAGTTTGGCGGTGCAGAATCAGAACATTCGCAAGATTGGGTGTGTTTGCTGTCAAATTCTGCAGCATGCGGACTCCCTGCATGTCATTGATCTTCGAATCAGGGCACATCTCATTGAACTTGTTAGCCTTGTCTTCGCAGAACGTGATGCACTCCCCTTGAGTTCGATTCCATTTCCCATCGTCAAGTCTGGTGCTCATCAACCATCCTGGAACAGCTTTGCCACTCAAAGAGGTGGACATGGACTTGTGGCAGGTCTCGCACATTGGTCCCCAAATGAGGGCAATGTCTTTGGTCTTGGAATGGGACTTGACAATCAACTTAGCCTCGTGGTGCAGCATGTTGTCTCGGAGCACCTTGCATGAGAAACTCTGTTGCGCCTTGTGCAGATCCGCATCGGTGACAACACAACTTGGGTCGACCAAATGAGCAAGGTTCTGTGATTCGAGAGCAATCAAAAATGCATCCTTGTGATCCACCCAGTTGTTGGCTTCACGAAAGGGCTTGAAGTCTCGTGCGCTTGGCTTGACCAACTTGTTCCAATCCAAAAGACCTTTGTTGTGAGAGATGGCTAGGCCCCATGGTTCAATTTCCTTAGCAGGATCATGCTCGGAGTTGCGGAAAATCTTGAATTGTGCCGGCAATGCAGTGTCGAGGACATCAATGCTTTCACGCTTCTTGTGGGATTGATGACAGAACACAAGAAATGC
>Ga0163148_10007448_pt1 | contig 10283 bp, 7 predicted proteins | sample OliLakLV19MP7P2_FD_148606 | JGI IMG/M metagenome (GOLD analysis project Ga0163148, IMG submission 148606) | Freshwater microbial mat bacterial communities from Lake Vanda, McMurdo Dry Valleys, Antarctica- Oligotrophic Lake LV.19.MP7.P2 | ecosystem: Environmental > Aquatic > Freshwater > Lake >... | reverse complement strand
GGAATATCGCCTGTCTCTTTTTTAACTGTAACGGTTTGTGTAAAGCCAAGTAGTGATTCTACGCAGTTGGTATCTTGTTTGGTATCTTTGTAAAATTTCTACTAGCATGCACGCGATACCATATTGGGTATCTTGGTATCCGTGCTGGTCACCACTAGTCTAACATTTCCTAAGGGGTCTCCAAAGCAGAGCTGAAATGTCCTTGGTAGCCTTGGCGTGCCCGTTCACAGGACACGATGATGCCCGCGGCAGGTGCACTTGTAGAAGGCGTTCAGCGATGATCTTCAAAGAGCACAGCGACGATACAGTACAGGGTTGCCGGCGTAGCCCCCGACAGGACGGCAATACCAGTCAAGACTCTCATGCGGATCGGAAAGGACCGAGGAGGAGGAACCAACACCCGGCAAAATCGCTACGATGTTAAACAATGCTAAGCGATAATAAAGTACCTGGCGTCGTGTTTGTCCACTACTCAGCGAGCATCTACAGTGATAGAATTGGTCACTACTCAATAATTGTACTAGTAACAAGTTATATCAGGGGCCATCCCTTTTCAAGATATTTCGTTGTTTCTTCCTCGGTGGGAAATGTAATATAGTTTTGAAGCCCAGCTCCTAACACTCCCCGTTTGTCTACACATTTCATAGTTTGCAAGTTTCAGCTTCGCCAGCTGCTTGCATTAACCACGACCATGGCCATGGCTTTGCAGCAGGCTCACCGCAGGATCTAACTAAACCCTGCCATTGGAAATATCCACACCAAACGCACGATTCTTCCGAACGGTTTCTCCTTTTGAAACCTTCGCGGTAGCCAGTGGACCCTGATGGAGGTGTCTTGTGCAGTAACGCCCTTGTTGAATGCACGATTTGCAAGGAGCACCCGACTTTGTGATCCCAAATGTAACAGACCCCGAGGGGACTTGCTGTGGCTGCTGTTTTTGCTGGTGTTCCTTGCGAGATATCGGTTGCCCCTGCAGCTTTTTGCAAGGCTGTTCCGTTTCCTCTCGTTGACGGTTCTCTTTGGCCTCTTGCTGTCGCTTTTGAAGTTCCTTCTCTTGACGGACTTGCTCTTCCCGAATCTCCCTGTCCAGTTTTTCTTGTTCTTCTCGAGCTTGCGTGTTCTTGCGGATCTGCTCCTGTAGCTCACGTTCCAAACGGGCTACTTCCTCTAGCCTTTTTAGAAGCTGCTGTTGGCGCTGCTCTTCCTGGCGAGCTTGCTGTTCGCGAAGTTTCTCTAGTTGAATGGCGCGTTCCAGCTCATGTCGCATCTGCTCTTCATTCTGCTGAGCAGTCCATTCGCATTGCGCTGTCGTTTGTTGTTGCCATTGTGGTTCCCAAACCTGATGTTGGCCAAACTGCCACTGCGAAGCCACTTGTTCGAGGTGTTCGTACATTTGTCGAAACGCGTGATACTGCTGTTCATATTGCCACTGGGCATACGCGTGTGCTTGTGCCTGAGCTTGTGCCCATGTCTCTTGCTGTGAAATCGGGTTCTCTAAAGTGTAGTCATATTGAGCTCGCAATTCCATGTCCTTTAACGTATCGTAGGCTTCTTTAAGCTCTTGAAAATCCTCCTTGGATCCTCCCTTGTCAGGATGGTGGGTGAGCACCTTTCGACGATATGCCTTTTTAATGTCGGATTGGGTAGCATCCCTATTCACCCCTAGAACTGCGTAGTAGGTCATGGTCTCTTTCTGGTCTAGGAAAAGCAATGATAGTCGAGAGGGATGAAGTGTTCTCCTTGTGATTGTACGATACAGATCGAACACGAAAAGTGAGAGCTCCTGTACACTGTATTGCACAACTACACTATTTCATCTCTTACGTTGGCGAAGATGACGATACCAGTACAACGGTAGTAGTGCTATGTTTGAATGTACAAGTAGAGTAGTAATCATAGTGTTCTCATAACAACTAATAGTAGAAGTGAAATGGTATTTGAAAATGTGAAGAAATTGGCGAAAGAAATGAGGCAAGCGCCACGAGCAAGTCCCCCCGCGTGTATCAAACAACCGGTATTTTCGAATTTAGTCGGTTATAAAAAGGAATAGGAAACAGTGCACGTGACATCATCAGTCTGACATCACACATATGGACCAAAGTACTGACTCATACAGAAACAGAAAGTTGAATCTTGTCATCATTGAGGAAGCAGACAATCACAACCCTGGCAGCCACATTTTGTCCAAATCACAGCATTCAAAATCACTGACAGGCAGAGAGGGATAGTTGATTGGACCCCGACGGCCATTACTTTATACATAGCGCTCGCTCGTAGCCCATCAAAGGCATACTTCACGAAACGGCAAGCAACAACACAGTTAATATCATGCTAAGCTCCAGCCCCACTACCATTGTATCTTCGCCAACGGCAATGGCGAAAGCCACGATATCCTCCCATGGTTGTGATGGAATGACCAAGAGCGTCACGTTTTCCGATCCAATAGCAGAAATTCCCTCCTCCTCCACCATCACCACTTCCTCCTCCTATTCGCTACCGATGTCGGGTCCACTAAGCACCACAGAAGAAATGGAACGTCGTTGGGCTCGGGACGCCCAAATTTTTGAATATGGCTCCGCGGCGAACCCGCAGATGCTTCCCATCCCAGTAATGGTCCATCCAGCTGAATTGCACGAGCAGGGCGAGACCCGGGTCATTCCATTTGATATTAGTGATGCCCTAGAAATTGGCGATGCCGACAGCAGTTATGCATGTACGTCTCCCAATCTAATGGCCTCGTTTGTTCGCATCAATGTAGGGGAGGGCATTGGCACACAAGTCCCCAATGCCACATCCCAAGCATTTTACGTCATTCGTGGATCGGGGCAGACGCAAATCAAGAATCAACCCCGCCACACGGACGGAGAAGAAGGACAAGAACAAGACAGTACTCTTTTGCCATTGCAAGACGATACGATTTCGTGGAGTGCCGGTGACTTGTTTGTCGTCCCGGCGACACGAGCAGAATTGATACACACGTGTACAACCGCGGAATCTCATGGAGGAGCCGCCTTGTACTGGATTCACGATGAACCTCTCATGAACTATCTGGGAGTTACACCCAATGTGAAAAAGTTTGCTCCCACCTTGTACAGGAAACAGGACATGCTGCAGAAAGTTGAAGAAATCAAACATGAAACGGGAGACTGCCATAAAAAGAATCGACTTGGCGTACTTTTGGGCAATACCAAATGTGCCCAAACCAAAACTCTGACGCATGTCTTGTGGAGTTTGTTGAACTCCATCCCCCCACATACCGTCCAACGACCTCATCGGCACAATTCCGTTGCGCTGGATTTGTGTGTCTCTGCGGCTGCCACCAAAGCAGGTGGTGGCGGTGGTGTCTTTACATTGATGGGCAAAGAAATTGACAGTGATGGATTTATTGTTGACCCCATTCGTTGTGATTGGAATCCAGGAAGTGCCTTCATTACGCCCCCGGGGTGGTGGCATTCGCACCATAATGAGAGCGAGGAGGTAGCCTGGGTGTTGCCTGTACAAGATGCTGGTCTCTACACGCATCAGCGCACACTGGACATTCGCTTTGTCGATGACGAATTACAGTTATATCGGGCAGGTCGTATTCGTGGGTCATCCTTTGCCATTACCAACAAAGCTTATACACAAATGGTCAGTCTTGGAGCTCGCGTGCCATCTCCTACTCCTGCCAATAATGACCATGATGGCAGTACCGATGCAAATGGCAACAGTAAGGAAAATACGGGGCTCAAACGAGTCTTGTCGGCAGAATCCCTGCGCACATTCAAACGCCTGAAGTGTACACAGATTGGTTCCGCGACTTCAACTGCTGTCACGACGAATTAAAGCGCCGTCCTGAGCATAGACTACTGATGCATACATCGCTCGCGAAAAAGTCTCCTGTCGCACGGAGGCGTACTTCCTCTGGGTGATACAAGTGCACATACGCACGGTCGAGTCTTTGAATAAAACGCATTATATAATTCCAATTTGTCGACACTCCTGCTGTGATTTTCACGATTCGCATCAATGTTTTGAGACTGGCATTCCTCAGCTACACCTCGGCAACCTAACGCAGGTTTTACGCTCGCATTTGGCAGTTCTGGTATCACTTCGCCTCAGACAAAGAGCGTAATTGAGTTCAGCGGGATTATATAACTTGACAGAAACATGATAACTGTGCTGGAAAGTTATGCTATAGTTCAATCATATGCATGTTTAAACAGCAGTGTTGTTATCATTGGCGCAAATCAGCAAATCAGCAAATCAGCTAAATAGCACAAATCCACACTGCCTCATTTATTCCAAGTCATTACACGTACCGCTCACTGCAGACACTTGAATATAAGAACATGGAGCAATCTAGTTTTAAATGGACACACATGCAATGTTCTTCTTACGTTGTCGATTAGGTAGAGGGCAGTGACAAGTGGAAAGATTCAAGATGCTGCATTTCGCTTGTGCGAGCTGCTCAGAAGCCGTGGTTAAGGAGGCTCGCGGTACTGAAGAGAAAAGCCTTTTCGTCCGTAAAAAAGTTGGAGGTCGCTGGTTAGCTGGCGTTATTTGTTCCCTATCTTGGATATCAAACCCGTGGGATCCGGTGCGATGTGGAAGCGTGGACGAAGGTCTGACAACCAGCGGGAACCGGTGCGTTGCGACACAGCGTTGAAGAAAGGTGTTACTTGTGATTTTCCTAGAATGCGAAGTACGTTTGCCGGTCACCTCCATCTACAAATGGAAACTGCGCGGAGGAAGAGAGTGAAAGAACGGTGTCAGAATCTACGCTCAGAGCTTTCCCACGCTCAGAGCTTTCCTTTTGCCTCCCTTTTCTCTTTTAGCTCACACTCGCATTCAAGAGGTATTGTATCAACGAAGAACGTTCCCTTGCAGTTTCCACACTACCAAGTAAATGCGAAGGTTTTTGTGGCCGCCGTTAATCCATACTCAAGGACTCAACCGCTTTCTACGCACATAGCATTGGCGGCTTTGGTCACTAGCATAGTATGAAAGTGGTCATGAGCGCTCGATTTTAGGTAGTGATTATCGTAGGATTGTATATATTTTCAACGCTGTTCAAAACATTTACTATTTAGTTTCCCACGCTGATGAATTGATCAGCCGTTCGAAATATCAGAGCATTGGTTGGCTCAAAGCAAGGCTAAAATAAATGTTAAAAGCATTTGCTTGGCCGTACTAGTTAAGTAGTCAACTTCAAAGTCTCAGTTGAGAGCTCCTCACCTAGGCCAACCACTTTTCCGGAAAAGCAATATCGAAAAGCTGCAACAGTTCCACTTTGTGGTAAAACAAGCGGCAGGTGCAATGGAGGATGCTTCTCCGTACTATTTGAGGGGTCCTGGTCAGACACCTATCATAGCTGATAGCTCCATGGTGGCGGCAGCTTCGCCATCCACGAAAGGACTTCGCAATATGAGTGTCAAGATTTGCGAGAAAGTGCAGGAGAGAGGAACGATAACCTGTACTAAAGTTGCAGATGAGCTCATTCAAGTGATCAAGAAGGAACAGGAGTATGAAGGACGACGCGATAAAAATTGCGACGAGAAGAACGTCCGAAGACGGGTCTATGACGCTTTAAATGTGTTGGAGGCGGTTGATGTCATCTCGAAGAACAGCAAGGACATCTCTTGGAAAGGCATGCCCAACCATCGTCAAAACGAGCTCCGGCGTCTAAAAGAGGAGCAATACAATCGGAACAAGCAAATCAAAGCGAAGCATGATGAACTACGAGAGCGTTTGGTTCAGCACATTGCATATCGAAACTTGATCCGGTACAACGAGAGGAGGAGCCATTCGTATAATACTCGGCTGGCGCAAAAGTTGTCGATGCCCTTTGTTTTGTTCAACTCGCATCCGAATGCTGAAGTTCATTGCGATGCTACTCGAGACATGACCCACCTTCGAATGGACGTGAATGCGCCTTTTGCACTCCATGACGAAAACTCCGTTCTCAAACAGATGGGTTTGTAAGTTTAGGATGTGGCTTCATTCGCCGAATGCTAACAGGGTTTGGGTTTGTCTCTCTCTGCTCTTTTTTCTGTAACTCATCTGATTGATTTGTTGCATCTGTTTCTCGTTCTATCTCCTTCAATGTCAATGCCACGCAGTGACCGATGCACTGAAGCGGAATTGAGGGAAATGATTCCTGGAGACTTGTTCAACTATTGTGAGGAACATGGATTGTTAGATGGCATAGTCACCAAAAAGAGAGGCCGCGGTGGCATGGCACCAGTACAAGGTCCCCGAAAGCGAGTGAGCAAGAGAAAGCATGGACGCTCGCATTCGCCCCAAGCAAAGCGGATGAGAAAGGCCACTCGTTGTTGAGATCGCGATGGCGGATGTATCTAGGCGCCCATTCCAAATCTTCACTTGACCACCAACCTAGTATAATAGGCGAATTAGGAGTCGGATGAAAGCGTCTCTACGGTGCTGGTACTGTACGACAGCATGCTATGTTGCTATCGAAAAATGCTTACACCAAACAGAGCTGCTCGGAAAGTTGAAAACGGACAAGCTGTTTATAACCAATCAACCAATAGTTCTACTTATAACAAATTACTTATTAAATCACTTCTCGCCGCTCGAAGGCAACCGTAAGTTTTGATGGACTCATTCTCGAACGCGGTGAACTTGCGAACGAACTACTCTCGTAGCTGCCCGATCCATAATCCTGCGTTTCTGGGCTTCGATAATAACTGTGCCCTTCATCGTTCAAGACCGGTCGAACGAATGGTCTATTTGGATCCAAGGAGCCGTCAATGCCCTTGTCGTCACGAAGTATTTGATCGCGCCAGCTCGTCGATACGCCTTGCGGAAGTTGCTGGGGAGAATTGTTGTCGTCTTGGAAAACATGCAACGGAAAACCTTCGTCGTCTGTTGCATAACCGTAGCTGACGCCGCTCTTCGTAATCTTTGCTGGCGAAGTAGAGTAGTGGCTGGATGCCGTCTCTGGGAAATTGTTGTCGCTACGGTAGAGAGCGTCTCGTCCCCCCAAGTTCGCAGAAGTAACCGTCACCGGAAAGGCTCCGACGACAAAGGCATTTCGTTCTTCCTCTTCTTCCCGTTTTTGATGACGACGAGTAATGTACATATAACAAAAGACAACGGCAAGAAGAAGGAAGCCAACACCCATCAACACCCACGATAAACCTGTGGATCTGCCTCCTCCAATGTCCTCGACTTCACCGGGGTTATTAACATCACCATTGTTATTTGGCAATTCTGTTCCTGCAGGAATGTAACGAATGGCAACAACGTCTGGTTGCTCCGTGCGCACCGCATTTTCAAGCGAACCCGAATTCATTGCTATTTTCAATTCTTCATGGACAATTTGGTCGATCCAAGATAATCCTGAACTAGCATCACTGTCGGTGCTCAGTCCGTCTGGGAGATCGCCCCCAAAGAGGGTGACGCCACCCCATATAACGAAGCAAGGGCCATCGGTTGTTGGAAATGGGCATGCTTCTGTAAAAACGATTGAATGTAGACAATAAAATAGTAGGCGTAAGTACTTGAGTTTTAAAGATTTGCAATTCCCACTCAATTCAAAGGCTTTGAAATTGAAATGTACAATAATCATTCATTCGTACCTCCTGCAGTACCTTCCAGAACTTGATCCAAAGGAGCTGCCGTCAATCCTACTACCGGCTGCTGATATTCTCCGTTTTGAAGACGCCTCAACCCTCCTCCTTTTGCAGCCATTCCATCGACGGGTGCCTGCTCGTCTTTGAAGGGGTTGGAGACAGTCAATTGAATGTTGGTAATACCCCATGGGTTAGAAGAGGTTGGAGGTGATGATGGTGGAGCAGGGGGGGTGACCGTAGTGGTCACTTGAATGTTGGTAATACCTCCTGAGGGTGGCGTAGTGGCAGCACCCAGAGATAAGCCTTCATTCAAATTATTAGTCGTTGTAGTCACTTGAATGTTGGAAATATCCCCTGGGCCAGATGCTGAGGAAGGCGTAGTGGCAGCACCCAAAATTAAGACGTCGTTCAAATTATTAGTAGTTGTGGTCACTTGAATGTTGGAAACATCCCCTGAGCCAGAAGCTGACGAAGCAGAGGGTGGTGGAGTGGCAGCACCCAAAGATACGACGTTATTCGTAGTCGCAGTCACTTGAATGTTGGTAATATCACCTGAGCCAGAAGCTGAGGAAGCTATGGGTGGAGTAGTGGCAGCTCCCAATGATAAGACGTCAGTATTTGTAGAGGACTCATGGTGGGTCACTTGAACATTGGTAATTTCCCCTGGGCTAGTAACTGGAACTGACGGTGACCAAGAAGAGGGTGGGGTGGTGGCAGCACCCAAAGTTAAGACGCTATCCACATCATTAGGACTTGCAGAAGACTCATGGTGGGTCACTTGAATGTTGGAAATACCCAATGGGGTTGGAGCTGGTGTTGCTGAAGAAGGGGGTGGTATGGGCGTAGTAGCAGCACCCAACGTTAAGCCGTCAATCATATCATTAATGTTCTGGTTGTTGTTGGAGGAGGAAACATCAATGATGGGTGCGGTCGTACAAGTCTCCTTAAAAAAGCGTTTGACCAAGCGATCGCTAATGGCTTTTTCCACATCTTGCAGGACTTCAAAATTCAACAACGCCGGATCGGCCAAGGCCGCCGTGGTCTCCAATTGATAGTAATACTCCACGGTACGAAAGGACGACGATGCAGCTGTAGGCCCATAGTTGCCTGCGCCATCAGAGACACAGTTCTCGTCATCGTCCTGGGCTCGCTGGGCCACAGTGGTAGGAGCTAAGGTGGGAGGAGGGACAGGAGGAGAAAACACATTTTTCTCTTCCGGGTCAAAACAATGGGGATCAGAACAAAGCTCGCGCCGGAGTTGTTGCTGTTGCTCTCTTGTTGTTTCGGGGATGGTGTGTGTTGGTGCAGGGACAACAGGCGTTGGATTTGGTTGTCCAGCACGATCGTCCGTCATTATTATTTTCTGTCCACCTTGTTGCTCGTGCTTCAAAACATCATTGGGCGAGTTCTCGTTACCAGGCTGGACTTGGTCGGAAGCTACTACTATTGCACCAGCATCAAGAGTTCTTCTTGATTGTCGTCGTCGTCGCTTTGGCTGCATGCTACTACTTGTAGCTTTAACAGTACCAGTAGATGCAAGCTTGGCCATGGTGTTGGCGTATTATTTGAATGATGAGGTAACTGGTAATTTGGTGCCGTGTACGAGCGACTGGTGCATTGATTTATTTACGATGGGTTTCCATGCTTCCACTTTGAATACGCGTAGACAAAATAATGCAGAAGAAAGCTGTGATGTTTCAAACGAAACGACCTTTCCCCTCCGCTTCTTGGCTTTCAAAGGCTATATTTTTCAAAATAGTCGCCGGCAGTTTCCATTTTAAGAATCTATTTGGACGCACAGTACCGCACGTCGCTAATTGATCTTTTGGCAGTGCCAATGACGAAATTTCTTTGAGCGACTGTGCACCTGTTCCAACGACGAAGATTCCGTGAGCAGCTGTGCGTTCTGTGGTGTGGGTCGCAAAACTCTCACAAATCAACAGCCTGATCTTTTGCACTTCTTTTGCACTGGTGCATGATCAAGGTCTCACCAACACTCAATTCAGGTCACTACAATGTCATCTGTGTGAGCGCTGTCCACTGTTGTTTGAAAATTGCCCCAAATGAAAACTTCCCATGTGTCACTGCATTTCATCTGTGAAGCAACAGCTGTTGAATGCACGCTGGGAAGAGGACAACAGCGAACAATCAAATTGTTTGTGGGTTCTGGCAGCTTCAATTTTTGTGGATGACAATGTGCTGATACATACATCTGTCATTTGTCAACACATGTGTCACACAGATGATGTTGTGATGAGATCACAAAACAATTTGTTGAGTCATTTTCAACATCACGCTTGTGGCCATGCGGCATTTGGAAAAGATGAAGATTTCTCATCAAATCATGTCAGCATGATCAATGATGTAGAATTGATGTCACTCTGTGTCTGTGATTTGTTTTTTGTTCAACTTGGGATTTGCAACCATGTGTTTCAGTTTGTGTTGCAGTGAACACAATCTCTCTCTCATGCTTATTCAATCCATCTTAAGAGACACACAGTCATGCAATGTCAGATGGTCATTGTGGTCAATGTCAACATGAATTCATCATTCTTGATTGACTGACAATCACAGCAATCACAGCAACAACAACTCGTTTCTTGCATGTGAGCTGCACACAATTTGACCACTTTAGCGACTCAACAAACAACAAAGTCATGAACTTTCTCAAAGAGCTGCTGGACAAATCCACAAGGTGGCTACTAC
>Ga0163148_10007447_pt1 | contig 10283 bp, 8 predicted proteins | sample OliLakLV19MP7P2_FD_148606 | JGI IMG/M metagenome (GOLD analysis project Ga0163148, IMG submission 148606) | Freshwater microbial mat bacterial communities from Lake Vanda, McMurdo Dry Valleys, Antarctica- Oligotrophic Lake LV.19.MP7.P2 | ecosystem: Environmental > Aquatic > Freshwater > Lake >... | reverse complement strand
GTATAATAATAAAGACTATTTTGAAAACGTAATTTAATGTTTCTGATTTTTGAATATAATCACTTGCGAAGACTGCGAGTGAGCAATATATAAACTCTGGAATTGATCCTCCAATTGCAACTGCCAAAGCTGTTTTTTTGTTAAAATTAAGAACTGAATTGATAACATATAAATTTACAGGTCCCAATTGTAATGACCCAATAAAACTTATGACACAGGATGCAACAAATACAGCTATAATTGAAAGCATCACTCTGTTTTTTAAATATTTATGCTTTATTTATTTTGTTTAGCAAATAATTTTGTCCAACAAATACTCCGCATGTTCTTATTGCCCCAACAGTTACTCCTAAAACACCATGCATATTCAAATTTTGTCCAGTGAAAAATAAATTTGGAATTTTAGTAGTAGGCGAAATAAACGTTCGTATTGGATCATGATAATCTTTTGCGATTCCATACAAGCCACCATCACGAGCGCCAATATAATCACGATAAGTTAGAGGTGTTGAAACGGTATATGATTGCATAACACTTCGCAAATTTGTAATTTTTTTGGAAGTTTCATCAATTAAGCGCTCCGCTCGATTAATTTTAAATTCTTCATAAGCATCTCCACGACTATCTCTATGATGTGGAATTGTTGCAAATGTATTTTCCCATTCTTTTACTTCATTGTATTGCATGTAAGCTAAAATAGTCATGCTGTCTGCGTATTTTCCTCCCCGTGATGATTTTGGAATAAATATACAGTATCCATCAGGCCATTCATTTCCTATTTTATACATGCCAGTCCATACATCATTATGTTTGTAATGGTAGTAGTTGTGGTTTCTGTATTCAAATGTGTTTGGTTTTAGAACAATATCAACGATGAAAGCAGAAGAAGAGTTTTCAAGACTTAGTAATCTATTGCTATATGCTTTTTTAATTTTTGTAGACTCAAGCATTCCTATTGTTGTTGCGGGGTGAATGTTTGATATGAAATTTTTCCCTTCGATTTTTTCTCCACTTTTCAATTCAATATGAGTAATAATTCCATCCTTCTCAACAATTCTCGAAACTTCAGCATAGTTGCGAATTTCTCCACCCATTGCTTTTATATTTTTTGTAAGAAGTTTTTCTATTTGAGCACCTCCATCTATACATTTGTAGGAGCTTTCGATGTAGGTATTTACCACCAAAGCATGGACATATAAAGGTGTTTTTGAGCCATCGCCAGCATACAATGGATTTGAACCGGCTAATACTTGTTGAAGTTTTTGATCGGATGTTATTCCTGCAATAAAATCTTTAGCGCTTATATCTAAATATTTTGTTCCAATAATTGGTGCTTCATCTGCTCGCAATTGATACAATGGAAAGTAATCACAAACTTCTTTAATTTGTTTCACGTAATTTTTTAAGGCTTCCTTTTCTTTAGGGAATTGTAGTGAAAGTTGGTCTACGAAATTATCGTATCCTTGAGCGTGATTGTATTCTATTGGGTCGCCATCAAAACTGATTTTATCAAAACCATCCATATCCATTTTGTGCAAATGGAGTTTGTCCATAATCTCGAAATACTTAAAACTTTGATTTAAATTTTGTCCATCATTTAATCCGCCAATGTAATGAATGCCGGTATCGAAAATTGCTTTTTCGCGAACAAATATCTGTAAACTGCCACCCAGTTGACGATTTTTTTCAAGGACTAATACCTTGTACCCTCTTTACTAAGAATGAATGCGCTTTCCAATCCTCCCAATCCACTCCCAATAATTACAACATCGTAAGCTGACATGATTAATATGCTATTTTTTAATTATATAAGTTATGTTAGAAGTCAGTTTTGTGTTATCAATTTTTTCATACTTAAAACCGTATTTTTTCACAACTTCCAAAATAAAGGATGAAGATACAAATTCTAGTTTATTTTTAGTTTTATTGAACCCCACATTTGTAGAAATAAATTCTGTATAACGTGTTCCCCAATGTCTGCCTTTCAAACTAGCATCTGCATCACGCAACAGAATCATTCCGTTCGGGTTTAGGCTATCCATGCATTTGATAAGCAGTTTTTCTTGATCCGCCATTGGTAAATAATGTAAAATATCACTTAACACAAAGGCATCACTTTTTGGTAATTCACATTCTGTTGCATCGGCAGCAAAAAAAGAAATGTTTTTTGTTTTTGAAAAGCAATTATTAGCAACTGCAATTTTTTCATAATCATAATCTGTCCCGATTACGATTCTGTCTTCGCTCATGTAAGCAAGCATATAAGGTAAAAACCCATAACCACAACCAATGTCGGTAATCGTTCCTTTTTTTGGTAATAGTGATTCGAATAATTTATAATTTCCTTCCAATTTTACTTTTACACGCATGTACCATTCTGTAATCGGACCTTTGTAAATATAATTTTTGCTCAAACGGTTAAAATAGTAATCAACTGTTTCTGTTTCTGTTCGGATTTTTGAATACTCTTCCTTGAAATATTTACTGATAGATTTTGTTTTATCACTATATGTTTCACCGTAGGATTTGTCGTTCGCATCAATGCGAGGCAAATATTTTACAGTTATGGTTCCCGGTTTTAGTAAAAAACTATCGTCTTTCCCTTGAACAAAGGCGTTTCCATGAAAAACGATGGGAACGATATCTAGCTTTAATTTTTCGGCTATATAAAAAGCACCTTTGTGGAAGCGGCCTATTTTGACAGTTTCGGAGCGGGAACCTTCAGGAAAAATTCCTAAAGAATAACCATCTGCAATCAGTTCTCTGATTTTATCTAAGTTTTCTTCATAACCTGCTGCTTTTGGAATAAATCCACCCAACCTAACAATCGGACCCATTGTTGGCGAATCCCAAACCCAATCGTTTACCATCAAAATTAATTTCGGATTGAGTGATTGCATCAACAAGGAATCAATAACAGAATGGTGGTTGGAAATAACAATTGCTGGTTTGTCTAAGTTTTCGTTTAGCTCATTAATGATACGTTTGCTAACATGTACGTTCACATAAATCATCGATTTTGTATACGCGTATCGTAAGTTGTGGAAAATTTTTAACCTAGTCTTTTTAGCGATAGGCAATAGTTTCACAATAATGAATCCTAAAGGAATCAATGTAAAGCAGCCGACTGTGAACCAAATGAATGCAAATACCGATTGTAATAAACTCAGCAAGGTGAATGGAACACGTTTTTTATCTGTACGATTTGTAATTAAAAATTTAAATAAAGCAGGTTGAATGGTATTGGAAATAATCAATACAGAAAACATTCCGATAATGGTGATTAATCCTATTGATTTCAATGCTGGATGGGATGCGAAAATTAAAACACCAATTCCGATCATAGTTGTGATAGCAGAAATAAATATTCCAGTTTTATAAGATGTTAAATTCTTTTGTCCGGTTTTATACTCACTTAACAAAGCATCCGTTATAAAAATGGCGTAATCGTCACCCAATCCAAAAATAAATGTGGAGATAATAATATTTATGATGTTGAATTTTATTCCGAATACCCCCATTATTCCAAGAATACAAAGCCAACTAAGTATCATTGGAAGAAAAGTGATTATGGCTAACTCAATTCGTCCGTATGAAAGGAGAAGCATAAAAAATACTAGCAATGATGAGATAGTAAGAATTAAATTGAAATTGTTTTTAATGATTTCAATAAAGCGATTGGTAAGGAATTTTTTATCGAATACAACTAAATGCTCATCTTCTTTAAATGCATTTACTACCTTGTCTTCATTTTCTGCAGTCGTTTTAATAACAGTTACAACTGTTGTTTCGTTTGGATTTTCTGTAATATAATTATCCAGCATGCTGGATTTTAATCCGCTGAATACGCTTGCATCAATGGTTGCAAAATCTTTATCCAGCATTTCGTAAAACTTGACAAATGCATCTTCTTTGAATTTGAATGTTGCGCTTTTAGCAATTAATTCATTTTTTAATTTCTCTTTCTTTTCCTTTGTCCAATAGTTTTTCCAGCGTTTGATGCGTTTCTCTTGTTCTTGTTTAGAAAGCAGAATGGTTGAAATGGTCGAATACTTTTTTAAAACTGAATCTTTTTCTAATTGATTTAGAAGAGGAATATTCTTTTCGCTATTTGATAATGCCTCATCCAAATTTTTTCCGCTAGTAACAAGGTAAACGCTCCGTAAGGATACATTGCTGATGGAATTCAGATTCTGCTCCGCTTTTGCTAGTTCAGGTTCCATATAATTGAAAGCCATCATGTCGCCCTCGAAACTAACAAGTTGTGAAGTGTAGATAGAAATAGCAGAAACAACAATGATAAACCAGATCAGGTATTTGTTTTTCTCGAACTTGTAAGCAGCAATTCGTTCAATGATATTTGGTCTGCGACTTTCATCTGTTACAACATTCTTTTTCTTTCTCATTAAATGCGGAAAGAGAATAAGTGTAAACAAAGCAGCACCCATTAAACTAAACGCAGCAAACATTCCAAAATCCTGTAATGCTTCGGATTTTACGAAGTACAAACTTAAAAGTGCTCCAATAGTTGTTGTACTGCCTAATGTTAAAGGAAATGCCAGGTCTTTTATAGTAGCTTCAGCAGAATTCAGATGCTTGAAATGTGTATAAAAGTGAATGGTATAATCCATTGCAATTCCCAAGATGATGGAGCCTGCACCTAAAGCAATGGCAGAAATCTCTCCCTTTAATAAATACAACATTGCCAGTGAAAACGCTCCTCCAAAAATAACAGGAATGAAAATCACAAAGAAGACTTCAATTCGTCTGAAGAATAAACTAATAAATAAAAATAATCCAATAACAGTAATTGAAAGTGTTAGAATGACATCGCTTTTTATTTGCTTTGCATTGCCAACTGCTACTGCAACACCACCAAAGTATTCGGCACTCACTTCTTTGTTTTTGGTGGCAGTTAGTGTTATACTATTGTTTATTTTCTCCAGAAGCTCAGTATTTTTTGCTGTTTCGGAAGAGGCAGGAGTAGGGGTAATGAAAAACAATAAATGTTTTTTATCTTTTGTAAATATATAACCATTCTCCAATTCAAAATTGTCGTCAAACTGTAAACTTTGCATTCGCTTTAGCGCATAGGGGGTTATTCCTATTGGGTCGCGAAGTATGTTTTTCTTTAAAATCATACTTGCTGGTGAAAGCAATGTTTTGTAGTTTTTTTCTAAGGTTGTATCTAGTCTTTCGGAAGTTATGAGGTGATCTAAGATTTGATAATCTTTTTCTTCTAAAAAGATGGGAAGATTATCATTAAAGGTGTTGTACACATCGTACATCACATCGTCATTTACTTTGTAAGTGATTTCTTTTACCAGAGAAGAATCAATTTTTTGTAATGTTGCAATTAAGCTATCTGTGAACGCAACAAGTTTATCAGGATCGGCTTCTTTTGTAGAATCCGTCATTGAGACTGTTACGACTAACCTATCAAGAAATTTTGAGTTTTTGAAAATGGTGTTAAGACGTTCAATCTTTGCATCGGTAGGCATCATTTTGGTGATGTCTTCTTCCAGTTCAATTTGTGAAGCAAAGAAACCTACAAATCCTAAAGCGCCTAAAAACAGAAGAAAGAAAAGGACTCTTCTTCTTTTTAAGATGCGATAGATAGATGTAAACAGTATTCCCATTTTTGTTTCTCGCAGATCTCGCAGATTTTCGCAGATCTTTTAATTTTGTTCTTTCTTGCCAACTGCCAACTGAACAATTGGCAACTATCTACTGTTCTTTTTTACTTCCAAATAGTTTCAGTAGCACAAATGTTAATAATCCAAATGCAATTGCCAGGATTACAGCAAAAATCATACTTCCTAATAAGTATTCATATAAATGCTGTAACACTTTACCGCTGAAAAGATATTCATGCAAAAGTTGTTTGGTCGTTTCTAATGTTAATTGATCTGTTTCAACTGTTTCGCTCATGTCTCTTCCCAACAACCATTGTCCTGTGCGTAAACTTCCATACAACAAAAAAGGAATCATGGGAGGAACGCTTATTTGTGCAGCCAATCCAACAATAGCTTTGTTTAGTTTCATAAAATGTGCCAACACTAATGCACTTACAAATTGAAATCCCCAAATGGGAACAATTCCCATAAACACACCAAAAGCCACACCCAATGATTTACGCATGACGGATTCGTTTGTATCCAGAAAATATTTTTTAACCACAGCTTTCATATTCTCAAAGCTCAGGTGTTTAACAATGCGAATAGGTTTGTACCAAAGCATCGCAGGAACAAACAAATAAATATTCAATAAGCTGATTCTTGTAAAATCTTTTCCCGGGCGAAAATGGCTGATTCTTTTGTCGCCTTCTGCATAAAATACTTTGATTGGAACTGCTAATACAGGTATTCCACGCCATGCAGCTTTTACGCTTACTTCAATTTCAAATTCATATTTAGAAGTAAAATAACGAGCACCTTTCATTTTTTGAATCGGGTAGAGGCGGTATCCCGATTGTGTATCAGGCAAATTGATTCCCGTAAAAAGCATAAACCAGAAATTAGAAAATTTATTTCCGAAGGTGTTTTTTTTCGGCATATTTTCCTGATTCAAATTACGAGCACCAATCAAAAGTGAATTAGGTGCTTGTTCAATTTTATCAATAAAAACGGGAATGTCATCAGCATAATGTTGTCCGTCACTATCAATTGTTATCGCATAACAATAGCCTTTTTTTTGTGCAGCTTTTATTCCGGTGCGCAAAGCAATTCCTTTTCCTCGATTAGGAGAATAGGAAATAATCTGAATAACTGCAAATTCTTTTAATAGTTCGGGAGTAGAATCGGTTGCTCCATCATTTATAACAATAATATTGTTTGTGAATTTGAGAACATCGGTAATTACCTGAACAATGGTTTGTTGATTGTTATAAGTAGGAATGATTACACAGCACTTAAGTGTATCTATCTTTTTCCTATATAGCTCGTAATCAACAATAACCGACATAATTCTATAGCATATTAAACAAAAAAAATGCCCCGAAAGAGGCAAATTTCCATAGCTACAAAAATAGCATTTTTATTGGTTTTAGAGATAGCAAATGGTTAGATTCCTGTACCATGCGAGTGAAACCTCGAGAAGTGGACTAAATTTCTTTGAAACTGCCTCTGAAAGTAAAGAAATTAGTGCTTTCTGCCGAAATTACGCTTTCTGCCTGAAATACGCCTGGTTCCTTGATTTTGATATTCAAAGCCATTATAACATTGGGATTCACTTCCGGATTAAGAATGGCTGTAAATTTTAAGTTGTCGCCTTTCAGCATTTGAAGCTTTTTATTGGTGATGTGTTCAACTGTTTCCTTTACCATTTGAGTTAAACAAACTCCTGGAGTAATTGGATTGCCAGGGAAATGACCATTGTAAATGTCATGCTTAGCATTCATTTCAATACTAACAATGTATTTCTCACCATTTTGTATGTCTGTTATTTTAAAAAAGTCGTTCAGTAACATTTTTTAATAAGTCAAAAGTTTTTAAGTCAAAAGTCAAAAAAAAAGTAAAAAAAAGAAAAGCTATTTCTTCAAAAGATTCAATTCGATTTTCAATTTAATATCATGATGTTGAATCAGGATATTTGCCGGGAAATCGTTTTGATAATTTGAGAGGGTAAAGTTAGTCTTTTTTCTTCTTTTTTTAGCATGCTCAATTTTTTGTAGATGTAACGAACTTTTTTCTACAAAATAGTAGTTGTCCATTTTCCCGTTTTTCGTTTTATGAATAGAATAAAGCATTTCGGAATCGCTAAAGTATTCGAATGTCTTTTTATTCAAATCATTCATCAAAAGGGTTTCAATGTCTTTTTGAATCACTTTCAATAGTTTAGGTTTGTTGAATTGAGGTACACAATAGTGAAGTGTGAAAGCCGTATCCTTAAATTCGAAATCAAACAATTTCATTCCCAACTCAGTCGTAAAAATTACTCTATAATTTTGTGGCGACATTTGTTTGGTGACTAATAAGCCACTATAATCTTTTCCATAAACAGTAATATTGGTTTTGAAAAGAAAGGAGTTAAAGTTGTCTCCGAAAATAGGTTTTAAGGAAGCGGATGCTGTTGCTGTTTTAGTCAAACTGCCGTAATGACCGAAGTGACAAGCACTAAAAAGAATCGCGATGAAACTACTTAATAATAAATTTTTCATCCGCTATTGGCTGGTTTGTTTTACGGTTCGAAAAATCAATGCTGGTATAATCGTCACTTGGTTCAATCATTTTTACTTTGTCAACCGCATAATCTGTTTTGTTGATATACAATTGAATTACTTTTAAAAAATCTTTCGCTCCTTTTTGCAATGGAGATAGTTCCAATAGATAAAATTTATCATTCTCGTAAAACTTAGCTTTGTAATCTTTACTGTTTAAAAGGGTTCCTTGAACTGTGTTGATCATCATTTCGTTGATACTCTTGAACATTTTGTTAGAATTGATATCGTATTTACTCACTTTTCCATTGTCCTTGATAAACATTTTATTTTTATTGATCGCAATAAGGTATTTGTAGGGATCATTGTATTCCCAGCGCAACATATTTACTTTTTTGAAATGAAAATGCCCTTTGCTGATAATTTTTTCCGACATAACACTCAAGTATTTCTCCTGAATGAAATCACTTTCTAGTGTAGAAATCAGTTTGGATTGTGCTTCCATTTTTTGTTTGAAAGCGATGGTGTCTTTAACTAGTTTGTAGCCAGCAGGAACTTGTGCCGACAACAAGTTGGTTGTTAAGAAAAAAAGGACTAATAGAATGTTTTTCATTTTTAATAATCAATCGTTTTACACACCCCTAATCCCTCTCTTGAGGGGAATTGACTGTGCTAAAAATATAAGTATCTTATTTTTGAATATTTTGTTTCAAAATTAACTCTTTCATTCTCGTTACTCAAAAGCATTCCCTCTGGAGAGTGGCAAGGGGTGTGTATTTGTTTTTACGAATACGCCTTGATCTTCAAAAGCTCCTCCACACTTACAATTTTGAAGCCATTTTCTTTTGCAAAATTAAGCGTTTGTTTCAATACTTCAGCTGTTTTTTCAGATGTATCATGAAAGAGAATGATTGCGCCCGGTTTTACTTGTGAAATCACTCGGTTTGCAATTTTTTCTTCCGTGTCTTTTGTCGTGTCTAATGAGCGAATATTCCATCCTATTGCCTCATACTTCAATGCTTTTGCCGCACTTGCTAAATGTGGAGTGGTAACGCCATAAGGAGGACGAAAATAGTTCATGCGTTTTTTAATAATGTCATAAACTATGTCACTAGTCGTATCGAGTTCTACCATAAATCCTGTTTTTCCTTTAAAATCAATAAAAAATGAATGAGAAAAAGTATGATTACCTATGGTATGACCGGCTGAGTCAATTTTTCGTATTAGATTTTCGTTGCCTTGAATATTTTTTCCGATTACAAAAAAAGTAGCAGGGGAGTTATATTTATATAGTGTTGAAAGAATTTTAGGTGTAAATTCAAAATGCGGACCGTCATCAAAAGTGATAGCAATTTGTTTTTCTGTTGTGATTGAACTGCAATGAACTTTTGTATAAAAATTGGACTTGATATTTGCGGAACCATAAATGATAAAGGCAATATACGGTATCAAAGGTATAGCCGACCAAGACCAACTAATTTCTAATTTATAGCATAGAAAAGCAATTACAACGCATTCTACAATACAACTCAGACTTGCTAATTTGAAGGTCATTTTATTTATTAATAGCACTAATTAATTTAGTATTGTGAAAGTAAATACACAGAATGATCAATATCCAGAAATGTATTGTAGATAAGTGCGTTTTTAATTTGTTTGCTTTTGTTTTCACCAATTAAAATTGCACTCGGAATTGTTTGTGTTTTTATAATTTTTGCAGCAATCCACATAGCAAAACTTCCGGCAGTTTGGTATTCACCACACAAGTGTTTGAAATAAGTAGAAGTGCTATTTTTTAATAAATTATTTTGTAAATGATTATAGGTTTTATCAAAACGGACATCACCATTATTGCCATAAACAACTACATCAATATCATTTGCTGTTAAGCCATTTGAAGCCAATAGCTCCGTAATTTTCATTTCAATTTCTTGATTGTTTTCCGGTTTATAAATGGTTTTTATTCCTCTTAGTTTTGCATAAGAAGTTTCTGATTTATCTTTACTTAAAATGAAAAATGCAGCGCCTTCTCCGGCAATACTGCCATTCGTTTTACTGTTTACAAGTTCCATTGTTGGAACATTTTCTTCTGCTTTCCAATAACCGATACGGTCGCAAACACGGT
>Ga0163148_10007444_pt1 | contig 10291 bp, 12 predicted proteins | sample OliLakLV19MP7P2_FD_148606 | JGI IMG/M metagenome (GOLD analysis project Ga0163148, IMG submission 148606) | Freshwater microbial mat bacterial communities from Lake Vanda, McMurdo Dry Valleys, Antarctica- Oligotrophic Lake LV.19.MP7.P2 | ecosystem: Environmental > Aquatic > Freshwater > Lake >... | reverse complement strand
CAGATGTTGAGAACCATTGATCTCCTTCAAAGCAATGTTATCTCTCTTATCCAAATCTTCCATCCCTTCCAACATCCTCTGGAGAAGAGTTGTTCCCAATCCACGTTTCTTTTGCCTGTGACACAAGTTCATTGGTCATTGGTTGGTGGTTATGCTTCTTGGGAGTAGTCAGAGGTCCTCTCTCGTTAGACAGCTCGTGATACCGCCCCCAATCTTCCAGCCAGTACATCTTGTACACAATCTACTTCAAGCTTTCAGACCTCTCTTTCGAATGAAGTTCTTCTCTTTCTTATCAAGACTTCTTTCATTTCATGCCCTTACAACACACACCTGTCTTTTTCAAACCATTGTAATCCCTTGCGTGCTTACGGGAAGGCCAGCTAAAGGAGTAATGCAAAAGGTCCTTTGTGGATCAGTGTTATGTTCATAGGATTCAACTTAGTCATAATCGTACTAATCAATGCATTATTTATTTATTTATTGACTTGTGTGAGACATGATCTTCATTACATGGCATGCACATAAAAGCAACTTCTTCTTTCTCTCTTGCGGTGTTCGCTGATTCACCTTTCTAGTTGTTGGGTTTTCCATTTAACTTGTAGCATTCGATTTTCTTGTGTCTGAATTTCACACAGTGGTTGCATGTTCCCATGAATTTCTTTGGGTCTTTGCTCTTGACCTTGTTGTGGCCTCCTGACATGGTGTGATTATTTCCTTTCTTGTAACTGCTACCACTGCAGTCTTTGCCCACATGACCCATCTTTCCACAATTATAACATTTTCCTTTGAATGGCTTTCCGGACGTGTAGAAACCTTTCTCTCCTTCACTCGAACCCTTCTTGTTCTTTGTTTCTTCAATGTTCTCAACGTGCGTCTTCTCTAGATCAATTGTCAACACGTCAAGGGTGCATGCAGCTGTCAACTTTTCCTTGATAAACAACTGCTTGATCTGACATGGGTTCATCATCAAACTGCTCCTGCTTTTGGGCAGTTTACTCAGAATGTCATGTAGGAAATCATCGTCCTTGATATCATGACCCTTCTCCTTCATTTTGATATTCAAGCGTTTCATTTGCACAATGAATAAGCTTGGCTGTTGATCGTCTTTCATCTTAGCGCCGTAACATTCTTCTTTTGAGTCCGTGATTGATTTCGATTCAACCTCTTTGTATCTTGTTGTCATGGCTGTCCATTCTTTATGGAACTGTCCACTGGCAAAGCCAGCTTTGGCATTGTGGAACTTCTCTGTGAGACAGAACACCGATTGACCTCTCTCAGTGTCTGTGAGAATTGAATTCAATGAGATGTCAGCTGCTTTCTGGTTCATCTTTTGAATTCGTTTCACTTCTTCTATTGCTTTATTGGTTGCTCCTGAAGGAGGGACATAGTCATCCTTCTCCACAGCGTCACCCATTTCTCTGTTAATAGTTCTGACAATCCGCTTCGTGCTGGGTGCGATTCTAGCTTCTTCTTGTGGAAAGGTCACTTGGCCTTATCTCCATCAAATGTTGGGACCCTTGTTCCAACTTTGCTTGTGTAGTCTTCATCAGCCTCACTCATTTTACTTCTTTGATCAATACTATGCGGTCCCCTAAGTAGGCTTTGATAGCTGTCGCTTCAAAGCGTGTTGCAAAGTCCTTCCTCTTAGGCCGTGCACTTGATCTGATTGCTTCTAATGACAGGTAGACCTGTCACTGATGTTACATTTGCTACACTGAACGGTTTCAACTATTTTATCTTTATGATTGTGAGACGAGCATATTGACTTCCCTTGTCTCCATTTCTAATCTTCCAAGCTAACCAGCTTGGATCTGTTACGGGTCCAATTGACCCCATGACAGCTTACCCATCTATCACATTGGACAGATTTGTTTGCCTTCCTGTTTCCTACATCCAATCATAGGAATAGATCAACCCCACTAGTCATCCATACATTCCATATAGTTGCCTAGCGGCTCTTCGTCTGTAGCCGGCATGTATGTATCGGGGACAGAGTGCGTCCCTTACCGTCTGACCATCGACGGTGGAATAACCCTCACGACAGATGTTTCAGTTGAATTCCACGATGGCCCTAGCCCTATGTTCCCGTGCGCTGCAACCTACAAAATTTTGTTTGGTCCATTTTCTGTTGCTGCTTGTTATATCATTCATTGTTTTGGACATTATCGATCTCTAGCTAGACTGACTCCTCGCTCCCAGGTCGTTCGAATGATCAATCATTCTGTCATTCAATATCCGGCATCACACTCTTACACAGCCTGAAACCGCCACTACTTGTTAAAACGCGGCTATCCATAATTTCAAATCATGGCTTCGCCCAACAAGTCGCCCATAGAAGATCTCTTGGGGCCGTCATTGATGAAGAATGCCAAGGGCGAAAAAATAAGCACAGCTTCGGCGCTGAAAGGCAAGGATTTGGTTGCGCTCTATTTCTCGGCCAAATGGTGGTAAGGTTGGATAGTTGCAGTTGCGGCTATGGAGTTTCCTGGCCGAGTTGCGAATTCTCACCGGAAAACTTCCTTTCATTTTTATAGCCCACCATGGTAAGCGCCTCTGTATCTTGGAATATTTATGGTGTTTTCTCCTCGCCGCGCACGCCAATATATGACTGGTTTTAGCCGTCACTTTTCTCCAATTCTGAAAGAGTTCTATAAATCATGCGCGGAAAAGGGAAAGCTGGAGATTGTCTACATTTCTTCCGATAAAAGTATCAATGAATTTAATGAATATTATGGATCCATGCCGTGGCTTTCCCTTCTCGAAGGAGAGGGCCAAGGAGCGGCGCAAGTGAAGAACAACCTGGCTCAGAAGCTTCAGATTCAAGGGATTCCAACCTTGATTGTACTGGATGTGAAGACGGGAAAATTCGTAACGGCAGCGGCTCGAGATGATGTGACAAAAGTGGGAGGAAATGCAGACCAGGGACTAGAGGTGATCAAATCATGGAAGGCGATCGAGCCAGTCGCTTTTGAGGAAGCAAACCTTAGTCAAGGTGGCGGTGCGTCTGGTATTATGGGCATTATCTTCTTCATTTTGAAGAATCCAATCTACATTTTTGGCTTGTAAGTACAGCAGTACTGTCTTATTTGGACCTGCGGAAGTGTTATCATTAATTTGCTTCCCATCCATTTTATTTCCTTCGCCTTGACATAGACTTTATTTCTACAAGCAGCTTATAAAATATTTGAAAGAATCGCCCGGCGATGGGGGAGGATCCATTGAAACCGAAGATGTCGTGGGTGAACCAGCCATGCAGAACGAGGACCAAGAATTCTAGTCATCCCAGTTCGTAAGGACAGTTTTTCGAGACGCTGAAGCAATTATTTTTACTTAGAAAGGCATTATTTTACCAATTTTAGAAAGCTTTGTAGAGCGAATAAGAAGGATCGACCCTTTGTTTGGAGTCATAATGCGATTTTCTACATCAATGCAATGGTTCAATGTTTCCTTTCCCTGTATGAGATAATAGCCGTAGGCAAGCCGGGCCGAAAGTATACTCGGCACGGCCAGGCATCGAATACTGGTACTGTTATATCCTGGCTGACTGCGCTCACCTCTGGAAGCGGTGCATCCCTCGATTGGGATGGTCGTACATAGGGCGACCATTGTGGCTTCGAGGAGGTTGCCGGTTTTGGGTCAATTGCGACTGCCCGAACTGGGCCAGCGTGGCTCGCTGGAAGTGATTTGCTATATCCGATTCCTGTTGGTATTCTCGTCCCGACCGTTGCAGTGGGTGCATCCGTGACTGGGCGGCCACCTCCATTGTACTATATTGCCCGGGAGGCTGACCGCCACCATGTAGGATGCGCCCGTATCTCGATTGTGGTTGCGGTTGCATTGGGTGCTGCGGCCGATTTTGCGGCAAGGAAGCCCATGGGAGTTGCAGTCGAGGGGGCATGACGGTACCATGAGCTTGCAAAGTGAGCGGCAGTAGTCCATTAAAATTTTGAGCAAATGCACTTCGCTGGCTAGCGCGTCCATTCGTGCCCGAGAGGTCAAGTGCAAAATCATTAGAGTGCATATCCTCATTTGAGAAGGAAGTAGTCCGAACAGGTTGCTGCCTGCCGAAACTAGTCAGCATAGCGGGACCAAAACGGCGCAGAGTCGAAATTGGGTGCCCCTGAAGCAACGGCGAATGATGCGCTCCGTCTCCCGCGTGTATCGTGGTTGGGATATCAGCAGGATCCATCCCCGTAGCACCCAAACCTTCGTTCTTCGGCTTGGCTACGTGTTCCCTGCCCTGGGAGCCGAAAAAAGCGTGTAACGCAGCTTTGGTGTTGCTTTCGATGGGGATGCCTTCCAAGTCGTCGTCGCTTGCTGTTGTGATAGCTCCTAGGTTTCCTAGCAATACCATCTACAATATATCAAAGAAAAACTGGTTCAGCACCAATATAATCAAGAGGGTCATGCCCAATTGGATAGCCGATCAAGAGACAGTTCAACAGGATTCATTTCAATGCCTGCTTGCTGGACTTACCAGAACATTTTCCTCTCCTTGTGGGATGCCGTGGTCCCTGGCCCAGTCTTGCAATGCGTTAGAGGCAGCAATCGCTGCGCTGTTTGCTTCTCCAGCTGTAGGATGTGGAATAAGTCCAGATCGATCAGGAATGTACATACTCTCTCGCTGTCGGGCAAAGTAGCCCTTCTTTTGCTCGCGTTTGTCAGGTGTTAGGGCGTCGGCGATTGAGACTGACAAATGTAGATGTCGCATGCACGTTTATAAATGAGATGAAGCTGTACCGCAACGAAATGTGCTGTCCGATATATAAAGTTCGTACCTATGGTATTGGTTGCTTGTTTTGCGTCCAAGACAAAGGAAACACGAGAGAACGTGGTTGTCTGTGCAGGAATGAACAGCGAGGTGTAAGACCAAGAGGATGGAGGAAATGAAAAGCTGTGTCGAAGTACTACCTCATCAGGGGAATAAATAGGGCACATGGCATTTTGCACCCTGTGAACAAAAGAATCTGGTCGACTCAAATATGCCACACTTCCTTGCGGCAGCACAAAAATCACCACGCTAAATTGAAACGACTTGCGAAATGCCACGACCCCGTCAACGTCCTCGAGCTCATCGGCACCATTACCACCGTGCCACGCTTCGAGAAGCTTCTCAATGTCTTTTGCGGTCGAGGGTTGCTTCTTGCGGAGGTGTTTTTCCCACTTCTCGACGTCGTTAGGGTAATAGACACGTACCGCGATGGATTCGGTCGGAAACATGCTGAAACAAAGCACACGCAATAAAGACGATTGTATCGTAAATCCACAAAATTTAAATTCATAGATCAAGATGCGGCCATCGATCGCTGGAACGTACAAATGGGCGCCGCTAAGACTCTCGCACACCTTGAGCTTTCGGCATTTCGATCGCAATTCAATCTCCACGTCTACAATTTTGTTGGTTTGGCATGGTTGTGATGTCATAGGAAAGGGAAGACAATTGTTGGAAAAAAATGGGTAAATTTAAATCGCGAAAATTTCATGCCGTGAGGTAAGAGGATTTTTGGCCAATGCTGTGGCACTGGCTTTGCTTCTTTGGCTTACCCGATGGTCTGTCTTTATTGGAACGAGCAACGAGGACGGAAGCAAATCTCGGGCCCCGCTGTCCCATATCCCCTCGATTCATTTCCTTTCTACCATGTTGCTCCATCTTGATCCACACTGCCGGTGCGACAATGCAATTGAAAATTCCAGTATTTATGCCACCCCCGGTACGGTACGATAGCTTTGGTTAGCTAGCTATCTTGTACAATAGTAGGCGTACTTAACTACAAGTGCATAGTTAAGTACATAATGTACGTAGAATGAATTCAATCAATGACGGCTGCAGGAAATCTAGAGGACACCTGCTGGAAAATTAGGGTTAGGTCTACAACTAATTCTAGTAGTTTAAAGAGTAATGATGTTTGCTTCAACTAGCTACTAGGTATTACTTCACTGCCAGTACAGTTGTGTATTCATTCTGTTCATTACTAATTAAAGACTGTTGTTACCTAACAAACACAGACACTGTCATTGACAGGTTGACAGCTTACTTGACCTTCTTTGAATCATCTTCAGCAAGCTTGCTTTTTCTCTTTTCCTCCCAGGACCTCCCCGGATTGTGTGCCACGAGCAGCAGCACTGTGGCGACTGTGACAAGAAGCCTTGCTGTCAGCGAATGCCCTCGCTGGTTTTTTTCTTCTTTGGAGTACCACTTGGCTTGGCACTTTTATTGCTGTCTTTTGATGCAATTTGAAAGGCGCCTTTGACGACATTGCGAAGCTCTGTAAGTTCCCTTCGCAAGGTCTCTACTTCACTGTTGTAGTCCACTTCCATCTTGTCTTCATAACCAATCTTAGAGTCCCAGGATTGCTCTTTGTCTTTGTCTTCATTTTCTTTTTTGTCATCCAAACCACTTGTTTTGAAGGGGGGTCATGCTCTACCGTGGCAATATCAGAATCATCTTTCTCGCCTTAATCGGAGCCGCGATGCTTTCCGGCCGGAGACATAAAGGTAACTTCTTTAGGAATTGTACTCATGTCTATGCTGAGCTCTCTAAACATAGAGCTTGACTGGTTGGGATTAGTAGGCGCTCCAGATTGTTGCTCAACTGCGTCATCCACTTTCACAGGTGTGAATGCTTTCCCCTTCTCTTTCAGCTTGAAGTGGATGTGCATCTCGCCAGTCGCCTCGCCTACCAGCACCTTGATGACAAACCCACAGAAGATACAGTCCTCTTCCTTCTTCACAATCAAACTGCCAACATCAAAAGGCGCTGTGATCCTGTGTTTGACAAGATGTGTCGAGCCGTGACTGCCTAGCAACTTCTTCAGGTTCATCTTTGCTGTGACGTTCCGTCGATGATTTTGAAGGATGCCCATGCATGCAAACCTGTCACCCTTAGTGGCAGGATACACGTCTGTGATTCATTCTAGAATGTGATCAAGCTTCTTGTCAACGTTTGTAAATATCTCTGACAGAACAAAAAAGAGATGATCAGGGTTTTTGGATCAAGATTGGAGGGATGGCACTGCAGCATGTCTCAATCAATCATGATGACCCCATGGATAATCCACAAATCAATGCTAGCTTGGTGGATCAGGCCATTGTCAGTCCAAGCATCAACCTGACTGAAGCCAAATGCGCCACCACTGACTTTCGACCACAGTGCAATGAATAGGGATTGAAATGAACTGACAGCGAGCCTTTCTCACACTCCCATCGTTGCCAAATGATTTCCCAGCAAAGGCTGGTAGTGGTATTCATGCTTTGTGCATGGCGAACAGTGGCATCACACTTGTACATGGTGGCAGTGCTCTCGAAAACAGAACTTGTGGATGATCTTTTCTTGAAAGATTTCTTACTCGAATGGCTTGCTATTGTCGTTTTGGACAAAGACGCATCACCCTTGACACTCTTGGAGCATTTCGCTTCCAGCCCTTTGCATATGTTGCCTTATTTTTTCACTGGCAACAATAAAAAAATGATACTTAGAAGACATTGTTCAGACAGATTGACTTGCAAGGCAATGACTTACTTTTGCCTTGATGGTCTGCTGCCTTCTTTGCTTTGTGTGGATGCAGGTTGTGGTGTAGGTGTGGCATTTGGGACACTGTTCTTTGATTTTTGATGCTGAAAGATGGGCACCCAAGTCCTTGTCAGTGGGGATTTTCTCTAGCTCGAGTTTATCTTCTGGCAGTTTGCCCGTCCAACTCTTGCAAAGTCAAGTGGGGTTGTTTCACTTTGGGCTCTTCTCTCAGTGCTTAATCTCGATCTTTGCAAGCCAAGCAATCATTCAACTTGTGTCAATAAGGGAGGTGTCAACAACCATGATCATTGATTGAACATGTTACTCTATGAATTTTGTGGGTGCAATGCCCCAAATTGGGTGTGCAACAGAGCATCCTCACGTGGGACGCATTCATTCAGGACCCATTTGCAGAAGATGCGCTTCTCAGCGCATGGGACTAGTTGCTACTAGCCCTGTCCTTCACAGGTAGTGAAGAACATTGATCAGGAGAGCAATAAGAACGTCATCAAGACTAAGCGCCTATGCAAGATAACGGCTGCATATTTGAACCGCCACATAACGCCCAGAAGACAGTTTGTTCTCGATGGCACAACACGAGCTATCGTTATAAGACAAGTCATTCCCAATTGGATAAGTAACAAGTCTGTAACTGGCACCCCGATTCTTTGCGTAGAAGTGTTGTTCATCTCAGTAGAGAGAGGATTGCGCCGAGGCATCTTGAGCCGAACCTCTCTCAAATATTACATTCATTTTAGCTTCATTCTACAGCTTACGATTTTCATTTGCAAACAACTCAAAAGGCCTGTAGCTTTTAGCCCAGTGCGTTTTGATATCAAACCACAAATCGTTATGTTGCAAAACAATTTTTTCACTTTGAATTTATTCAACCATGAAAGTTTCTGTTCCCAAAGACATTGGCAACACCAGCAAGAAACCTATTCTGCCATTGGTTCCAGAACCAATTAAGAGTGTTAAGAAGGAAGATCTTACCACTGTCAACATCTACAGCGATCCTGGAGATCATGCTTTGACGCAAGTCAAAATGACCTTCAAAGGATTGGATGGTGATAGCAAAACGCCTCGAGAAATTCTCGGTTGGCATTGCAACGTGGAGCAAGCCTTGATAGGACTCGATCTCACTGCTGGTGCAACCCAGTACAACATGGCAAAGCAGTTCATGTGGGGATCCGCATTGAGCACTTTCGAATCTGCGGCATTGGTTCATTTAACCAACCGCAAAGCCGATGCGGCCGTGCATGCCAAAATGCAATTGGCTGCACATCCAGCACATGGAGCTGCAGGACACGATGCTATGGTTTTCCAAACACTAACAGATGCCGCAATTGCTGCAACCAATCGTGAGGTGTTGGATCACCTGAGCAAAATTTGTGGTGTAGGAGTGGTCACAGACTCGTTGAACGATGTCGTCAAGTGCCTCTTGCCCAACAAAACACTCCAGCGTGTCAAGCGATACTTGAGACATCAAGCGAGAAAGCCCGTAGACATGAGTGTAAAACAATGCTGAAGCTTTCTAACAGGTTTCTTGAACTACTGATAGAAAGGGGCTCCTAAACTAAAGATAAACTTGTTACTTTAGCATGTATTTTAGGAATTGTGAGAAGAGAGAAATATTCTCTCGAGTGTATTACTTTGCAACTTTTGCAAACTTGTTGAGCGGTCAAAGGTTCCGCTCCAAATCGACTCATGGGCAACACCTTGGCTTTGCCCTGTACTTAGGGATTTACTCCCATACCGCACTTATTATTCGTAACTTACTCGTGATTGACGCCGTCTGTTACTTAAACATTCGTGTCTCATATTAGGAATGAAGCACGCCCGCTTACCTAGTAGAAGCTCCCGCTTGTTATCCAATTGGGAGATTCGTGACCACTTGGGAGATTGCTGCGTGTTCCTACACTCCCTCTCAGGAAGTTTGAGTGACAGGAGGAATACAATGAGTGTGAGAATACTCACATGCCCACTGGGCTGTGTGGCAACCTGTTGCCCGGCTCTTTGACCGCTGAGCCCTTGGCTGGCCAACAATAGTCGGCTTTATACTCCTTGGAGTCTCGGCCAGCTACCACTTTTGGTTAGCCGACGATGCAGGCGCTTGGCTCTGCGGTTGAGAGGATTTACCATCCCATGATCGCCATCCTATGGGTGAGGCACAGCTCAATGGAGCTTTGCTTTGTAAGCATGTCGGCCAGTTGGGCTTCCGACGTGGTCTTCTCGATCCGTAGTGCGCGGCTGGCGACCATAGATCGGAAGTGATGGTGCTTCACATTTATGTGTTTAGTGCGCGGGCGCATGGAGGGCGCATTGGCGAGGTAGACCGTGCCGCTGTTGTCCTTGAAGAGCGTGCACTTGACCGTTGGGACTGTGCAGCCGACATCGAACCCTTCTTTCTTCATCTCTTGGATGAGCAGCATGAGGGGCTTGACCTTTCGGGCGGCTTGACTGAGAGCGATGTACTCACTCTCAGTGCTGCTGAGAGCAATCTCGGTTTGGAGCTGAGACTTCCACAGGATGGGACAGCCGAGGTAGGACATGATGTACCCCGATCGGGATCTCGCTGTGTCGGGTTCCTCCTTGGCTTCTTCTGGAATCCAGTTGCCGCTGAAGTCGGCATCAGCCCACACCTTGAAGGTATCGTCCGTCGGACGAATGTAAATGCCTTTGTCGCGGGTCGCTCGCAAATATCGTCCAAGCCACTTCACAGCCTCGCCATGCTCCTTCCTTGGGTCCGAACTGAATCTTGCACACTGGTGTGTTGCGTAT
>Ga0163148_10007443_pt1 | contig 10292 bp, 10 predicted proteins | sample OliLakLV19MP7P2_FD_148606 | JGI IMG/M metagenome (GOLD analysis project Ga0163148, IMG submission 148606) | Freshwater microbial mat bacterial communities from Lake Vanda, McMurdo Dry Valleys, Antarctica- Oligotrophic Lake LV.19.MP7.P2 | ecosystem: Environmental > Aquatic > Freshwater > Lake >... | reverse complement strand
GATCTACTTCGCGCGCGAAGTTCAAGGCGCTTTCAGATCATGCGCGCGAAGTAGATCAGCAGTACCAGCAGCAGACCCAGACGCATGCACAGGTGCAGCAGAAGCTCGACGGCTTCGAGAACATCCTGCGCGACGCCGGCGCGACCGCCGAGACCATGAATGCGCACCTGCAATACATCAAGGCGTGTTCAAGCGGAGATCTCGAAGGCGCGCTGGCCTTCATCGACGCCGAACGGCAAGCCATTGCGCGCGCCCTCGGGCGCCCGGTGGACGGGGTCGATGTGTTGGGGGATTTCCCCGATCTGCGCAGCAAGGTCGACGGCCTGTCGCTGAGCGAAGAGGACGCAAACGAGATCGCGCGCATGCGCCGGCAAGCCGGTCGCAACGAGCATGACCAGCAGCAGCGAGCTGCCCAGCAGCAGCAGCAGCAGCATTACGCGGCGCACGAGGCGCGGGTGACCGACGCGCGTAGCGCGGTCAGTCAGTGGGTGGAGGAGCAGTCAAAATCTCTGGATTGGGCGGTGCTTGAACCCGCGATCGTTTCCTACATCACCAACGCACAGCAAACACTGAGGGAACTGGACCCATCAGGGTGGTTGCCAGCAATCAAGGCGCACTATGCTTCGCTCGCGTCGATGGCGTCACGCCCGCAAGGGGTGCCGCGATCCAGTGAGCCGCGACCGCTTCGGCCGCAAGGCGCGGGAGGCGTTCCGAACACGCTGCCCGCCACGGCGGAAGAGGCGGTCATGTTGCGGCTCAAAATGCGCAAATAGGTAGATCAGCGGTTCGCCACCGCCGAAGGCCACCCAGCGACAACGTGGCCGGCTCCGTGATGTAGCAATCACGGATCCGTCAGGCAGAAACAGCCTCGCCAACTGAAGCGATTTAACACCGTTTCAATTGACGAGGATCTTCCGATGCCATTTACCGATCAGGAAATTCAGGAGGCCGGCGTCGCCGTCCTCGACCACTACCTGCGCAACAAGCCGATCGATCAGATCGACACCGAACGGGTGCTGCTCAAGTGCCTGATGCCGTCAAAGAAAGAAGTGCCGGCGGCCAAACAGTTCATCACTGAGCAGCTGCGCGACAAATACCAGTCTAACTTCCAGTGGTTCAACGGCTCGCAGGTAGTCACCTACAACCGCCGCCAGACCGTCCAGCAAACTAACTTCCCGTGGCGATCGGCGCACGACGGCGTCAGCATCGATGAGGATCGGTTGGTTCAGCACGGGATCACAGTCACCGACGGCGGCCCAGGCGGCATGGCGTCAGGCGCGGAAGTGACCGTCCTTACCAGCCTGCTCGAAGAACAGATGGAAGTTTTGCGGCTGGGCTTCGAGGAGCGCTTCAGCAAATTCCTGCACCTCGACGGCACGTCCTCGACGGACGCGATCGCGGGCCTCGATCTGCTCGTGGCGACCGCGCCAACTTCCGGCACCGTGGGCGGCATCTCTCGCGTTAGCAACGTGTGGTGGCGCAATCAGGCCGCGACCGGCGCGACAGTCACGACTACCACCGGCACCATTCTGAACGTGATGGAGACGATTTATCGCGCATGCGTGCGCAATGGCGGGCGCCCGAACAAAATCATCATGGGCTCCGACTTTTACGACGGGTTCCGCAACTTCATGCTGAACACCTATGGCCGCATGGACTACGGGCAGGCCGGCTTCAAGCGCGTTGCAGGCGGAACGGAGATGGTGACTTTCCACGGCATCGAGTGCGAATGGGCGCCCGAATTCTCCGAACTCGATGCTGAGTTCGGCGGATCTCCCACGTGGGAGAAACGCTGCTACATGCTCAGCGTAGGGGGCAACCTCAAGCTGCGCCCAATGAAGGGCCACGACATGATCACCCGCAAGCCGCCGCGCCCGTACGACCGATACGAATACTACTGGGCCATCACCTGGCGCGGTGCCGTCACGATCAACCGATCGAGCGCTCACGCAATGGTCTCGATTGCCTGAGCGACGTTTACGGCGGGGCTTCGGCCCCGCCTTCCCCCACATTGAGGAGGACTGCATGAACGAGCCTAGAGGCGGCCAAACGCCGACCGAGATCACTACGAAAAGCGCGCCACCAAAGCGAACGCGCCCACTGTCGCGCGACGAGCTCAGGGGCCTGCACATTCTGCCCACGCGCGTGCTCGTGCACGTGATGCGCGGCATTGCCGAGACGGCTGCAAAGATCGTGTATGAGCACGAGGTAGACGTGTTGCGCGAAGTGCACGGCGACGCCAACGTATCAGTCGTTGCTGATCCGCTTGAACACAACATCCTGATCGCAGATCTTCAGACGCTCGACGCGGCGCGGAGTGAGGCGCGCAGGCTGGCGAAGCAGGGTCAGCAAGTCAACGTACTGTACACGCACGCGCTGCACCCAATGCGCTTCGACGCTGAGGACGAGACGAACGGCAAAGGCGCCGGCCAGTGGCGGCCGGATCCGGTATATCTCGGCGATGAGATGAATCGCCTGCGCGCGATCTACGGGATGCACCACGAGAAGGCCGAGTCGTTCGCCGACGTGGTCTACCCGCACGAAGCGAACCTGTTGGAGGCGGCAGGCGGTCGCTTCGTGGCGGCGGAACAGTCGGCAAATGCCGCTTAACAGAACCCTGGGGGAGCTCCGGGGCGAGCTTACCGCTCGTCTCGGATTCGGCAGCGCGGGCGTGAATAACGGCCAGCTGATTCCGATTGTGAACAACTTCCTGTTCAGCTCGCAGACGCAGATGTACTGGGGGTTCGATTGGCGCGCACTGCGCGCGTGGGTCATCAAGACGGTGGGCGCGAATCAGGTCAACGTGGATTTCCCAGTCGAGATCAACGCTGATCGCGTCGACTGGATCTCCATGAAATACAGCAACGCGTGGCTGCCGCCGATGGAGCGCGGGATCAGCGCAGAGATGTACACCAGCCAGGATCGTACCAGCGTCCCGACGCATTGGGACATGAACAGCGCCAGCGGATCTCAGCAGATCGAGTTCTGGCCGATGACCGACACCACCTACCAATATCGCGTGTTCGGCATGGCGCCGCTGACGCGCTTCACGCAGGACGGGGACCGCAGCACCATCGACGGCGATCTAGTCGTGCTCCACGCACTAGGCGCCGCCAAACTGCATTACAAGCACCCTGACGCCGAGTATTACATTCGGCAGCTGATGGATCTGATGGACGCCCAGAAAAGCAACAATTGGGCGAAGCGTGTGTTTCGCAAGGGCGACGACGCGGGCAGCTGGCTGCCTAAGCCGCTTCTCGTCGGCCGCGACATTTGAAGGAGATTGCCGTGACTCGCAAACTTTACCTGCCCCTGATTCTTGCCCTGCTCGCGCCGCCCTCGTGGGCGATCGACATAGGCCGCATGCCGGACGGCAACGCATACAACGCAGCGCTCGGCGCGCTGGAAGTGGCGAACGGTGGCACACCTTACTACGGGGCCAACGTCGCGGCCGGCAGCGTGCAAGTGACGAGCGGGCCGTCTCGGCTAGTGCGCACAATGTGGAACGGCAGCACCACGGCGGTGGTGTCGTTTTTCGATGATAGCGACGGAACGTGCAACACGCTCCCGAGGACGCCGCCCTTCACCGTGCCAAGCCTTACGGTGGTCACTGTTATCGAGCTCGGCATGGATTTCGCTAACGGCATCTGCATGTTGGTGGCGACAGCTTCGGACGCGGAGATCGCGGTGGTGTCGGCCCCGTGAAAACGCCTACCAGGCTATTGGCTTTCGCTGTCGCGATACTGCTCGCGCCCGCTTTCGCTGTCGCGGCAACGTGGTATGTCGACTGCTCGGCGGCAACGGACGGGAACGGCACGGCGTGCAGTACGCCCATGAACACGACCACGTCGCTCAACTGGACCACTATCGGCGCCGGCGATGATGATATCTACCTGCGCGCAGTGGTCTGCGACGCGACGAAACTGCACGCGTCAGGCTTTCCCACGGGAGTAAACGTTGCCGGGATCCAGGCCGATCCGATCGTGGTTCGGTCCTACACCGATCCCGCCACCTGCGCGCCGATCGAGCAGCCAACCCCGGATCAAATGGTTCACTTCAGAAGCGACGGCACCGTCAGGACCGATCTGGTGGCGCTGTTCGGAACGGTCGCTTGGTGGGACATCAAGGGCATTCGCTGCTCGGGCTCATCCAACGCGCTGGGACGCGGCTGCATCACCGTGGGGAGCAACGGCGCCTCCCTGCCGTCGAACATCAAGATCAGTTACTCAATGGTCGAGATGGGCGACAACAGGCAGACCAACCCGACCGGCATCATGGTAACCGGCAACGGCAGTGGGGGTTATTCGCCGCTGAGCATCACGCTCGACAACATCACGATCCGCGACATGGGCGGCGGCTCGGCAACAGGCTTGTTTCTGAGCAACGCCGACGGCGTGACGCTGACCAATTCAACTATTACCGGCATCGCCGCGGCGGGCGCCGGGGTGGCGTCCGGGATACTGATACAGACTTCAACACAGGCGCACAGGGTCTCGGGCGGGCACAACATTACCGGCAACACGATCACCAACAACATGAACGGCATTCGGTATGCGCCGTTCGGGGCGGACGCCGGCGACTTTTCTAACCTGCAGTTAGTGAATATCACTAACAACATCTTGAGCGACAACCAGTCACCGATCTCGATGATATCCCCGCTGCGACTGAGCCGCATCGCCAACAACATCATTGACCGCGCCGGGCAAGATTTACCCGTCAGCGCCCTATCGAACGGCGCAATCTACATGCTCGCCGACTCGGCCTCGGTGCTTGGGTCTTCAGACCTGGGCGGCACCGTGCTCGAAGGCAATCTCATGCGCAACAGTGCACGCTTCGCGCTTTGGCTGGCGGGCGTTTCTAACGTAGTGGCGCGCGGGAATGTGATCGTTGGCTGCGGGCAGCGCAGCAAGCTGAACACATATGGCCGATGCATTGAGATCACCAAGGGCATCGCGTTTGCCAATGTCAACGCATCCCTCACGCTGTCGGCGCTGTCTGGCGCCGGCGTCACGGCCACGGCCGGCGGGGCAACCTTCGTTTCGACTGACCTCGGCAAGTCCATTCTTGGCTACCCTGACAACGCGGGCATGTGCAAGGTGGTGGGGTTCACCTCATCGACTGTTGTCACGTGCAACGTGTTGGTCCCGTTCCTGAGCTTAACGGCAGTCGCCAACGCGTGGCGCTATGGTGGCGTGGCTCATGATCTGACCATAGACCGCAATTTCGTCTCGGGCGCCTCCGGATCTCAATACGCGACGGCGCCAGGCACCGAAGGGGTGGGCATCGGGCTCGATGACGGAACCGCCAGAACGCTTGTGCGCGGAAACACGATCTACGGCAACGAGTGGCAAGGCATTCAGGTCAATGCCGGCCCTGGCAACGTGATCAGCGGCAACACGATCTGGGGCAACGGCACGGCGCCGCTGGAGGGCGCTGGCTCGCTGACGCCCGACAGCATTCGGCGCGCCGGCATCCTGACAAACGTGGGCGTGACGATCAGCAACAACACAATTGACTGCAGCGGGCGCGCGGTCTATGGCATCGCGTCCGAAAACACGACGACGTCACCCGCGACGGCGGCCAACGGCGGGGTCGTCACGGTCACCGGCAACGTGATCGAGAATTGCGGCCTGACCGCCCTGTTGCTGAACGAGAACGACATCGCGAGCGGGAACCTGTTCTGGAAAAACGGCAGGGATTACGCGTGGATGAGTCAGCTTTCTTTCTCAAGCTCGCCGGCGCCCGCCAACCTAACCACGCAGGCGCTAGACGTCGCGTCCGTCACCGGCATCGATCCGCAACTAGACAGTCTCGGACAGCCCACGTCCACCAGCTCGCCTGTGTGCGGCGTTGGCGCGCCCGCGTTCGGCCTCGACGCCAACGGCCGGCGCTTCGCCGGGCGCAAAGTGATAGGCGGCTTCGTGTGCCCGACCTTTTCGACCCAGTGACGCAATGGCAGATCAGAAACGCACAGATCTCCGATCCGCGATCGGGCGCAGAGAGACCGATTTTGAGCTGCCGGCGCTGCGGTTGCAGTACGCCGACCTGATGAAACTGGTTACAGAGATGCGGCTGCGCCTGCACCGGGCGGAGCTGAAAATAGACGAGCTGGATCTGATATTGGAGAAACTGTTGTGAGCGAAACGAAGTCTGGCGGGCTGATGGCGGCGTTCAAGGAACCACGCGTGCAGGCGATTGCGGCAGCGGCCTATCCGCTCATCGCGCTGGGCGTCGGCTGGGCCACCGTGACGACCACTCTCAATTCTCACGCGCAGGATATTCGCGATCTCAAACAATCAGGCGTGTCGCTGTACACGCTGGCCGCCAACGTGAGCGCGATCAAGGAAGGGCTGTCGGATCTGAAGCTGCTGACCAAAGACAACTACGAAGAGCTGCATGCGCTGGTGACAGATATTCAGCGCCAGATCTACGCGCAGCGATCGAGCCCGACCGCGATGCCGGCGTCCGTGACATCCTCCTATGAGCAGGGGAAGGCGGGTAACTGATGACGCAGATCGTCTTCGACAAGTTCAGCAGCGGGCTCGATCGGCGGAAGTCACGCGACACCGCCGGCGCTGACGCGCTTTACCAGCTGAAAAATGCGCAGGTGACTGCCGGGCACGAACTGTCTAAGCGCTCGTGCGCGGCCCTACAGGACACGCTTGAAGCGGGGACTGTCGCGCTGCGCTCGGGGCTCGGGAAGCTGAACGTGTTCACCTCGTCGTTTGCTGTCGCGGTAGGCAATCCGGCCTATCGGGTATGTTTCGTGCCGCATCCAACCAGCACCATTCGCACGCTGTCGAAGGTGCACAGCGTGGAGGCGTTCAGGGGTTACCTGTATGCCGCCTGCGAGTACGACGACGGCAGCGTGTTTCATCACTACCTTGACGCCGGCAGCGCCAGCGCGACGCCCAGGTTTGCATCCCCGAAGTGGATCGCGTTGACCGCCTACGCCACGACATCGCCTCACTTCGTTACTCCCATCACGCCGAACGGCTGGCGCTACCAGTGCACAACTGGCGGCACGAGCGCAGCCGGCGAGCCGACGTGGCCGACGACGCTGGACGCTACCGTCGTTGATGGAACAGTGACGTGGACATGCCGATCGTTTCGCGTGGTAGACGCCAACTGTCCGAACACGAAAAGCATCGCCAAGGGCGGGCTCGGCAAGATATTCGCCATTGCCGGCGAAGTCGTGCGCTTCTGCGCGGGCGCCGCCGGACGCGACTGGACGACCGCGTCTGACGCCGGGTTCCTGGCCACCGGCACTCACCAGGACGACAGCAGCGACGCGCTGGCGGTGGGCCTGTTCAAGTCGATTCTGGCGGTCTACTTCGCCGATGCAATCCAGCTTTGGACGCTCGATCCAGATCCAGCAAAGATCGTGCTTCGCGACATCATCTCCAACACCGGCACGCGCTTCCCGCGATCGCCCGGGCAGGTATCACAGGACACGCTGTATCTGAGCGACAACGGGTTCCGCTCGCTTCAGCTGTCGGAGAACTTCGATCAGCTGCAGGACAACGACCTAGGCGCCCCGGTCGACTCGCTCGTGAAGCCGCTGATCATCGACGGGCTGGCTCCTTATAGCGAATGGTATCCCCAGGCCGGTCAGTTCTGGTGTGTGCTCGGCGAAACCGTGTGGGCGTTCACTTATTCGCGCACATCGAAGGTCAACGCATGGAGCGAATTACGCTTCCCGTGGGCCGTGGATGATATGACGGTGCTCAACGGGAAGCTGTATGCGCGCCAGGGTAACGACGTGTATCTAGTCGACGAGAACGCCCACCAGGACGGGACAGAGCCGCCCGAGGTCATCATTGAATTTCCCTTCCTTGATTTCAAAGCGCCCGGCGACCTGAAGATCATTCAAGGCATGGATTTTTCCGGTGCCGGCACGTGTGAGATCAGTTTCAAATATCGATCGGTCGACATCGCCGGGAATCTGACCGAAGGCGAAACGGATCCGCTGACCGTCACGGGCAACACAATGCCCGGCGTCATGACGCCGGTAGAACTGTGCGTCGTCGCGCTCGCGCCCCGCATCCGACACAAGGCCAACGAAGCGTTCAGGCTTTCGCGCCTGGCCTTCTACTACGAAACCCTGGGAGCGCTTTAAAATGGCAGCAATCGGCCCCGGTGGCGCGCAATTCGGCGCAGGCGGCGGTGGCGGCGCGCGTTATGACCATACCGCGGTCGGCGCCGGCCTTTGGTCCATCGGCATAGATCCAAGCGACCACGCGACCGCTCAGGCGTGGTACAGCTCGCAGCCGGCCAAGGTTCGCGCGGAGGTCGACGGCTACTGGAAAAACAACAAGCGCTCAGGCAACGCCGCTTATGACGCGGCTATGGCCGTCGATTGGCGGCAACGCGACATCGCCCGCAAAATCAAGCTGCCCCCGAAAATGTTCGGCGCGCTGGACGGCATCTTGAAGCCGGCGCTGACGTTGGCGGCAGGCGCGGTCAATCCGTTCCTGGGAGCCGCGGTCGGCGGCGGGCTGGGCGCATCCAACGACGGCGGCATCATTGGCGGCCTTACGGGCGCTGCAGGCGGCTACCTGGGCGGTGCCGCCATCGCGAAAGGGGGCGGCATCGGCAACATTGCCAAAAACGTAGGCAATTTCGGGAAGCGCTTGGTGACGAACCCGGGCCAAACGATCGGCGGCGCGGCGTCCAAGCTGTTCGGCAGCGCTGCGCCCGCTGCAGGCGCTGCAGGCGCTGCAGGCGGCGCTGCAGGCGCTGCAGGCGCGGCAGGCGCGGCAAGCAGCCCGTTCATATCAGCGTTGATTTCGGCGACCCCGCAGCTGGCGGGTGCCGCACTGTCCTACCTCGGCAGCGCCAAGGATCAGGATCCCTACCAGCGGGAATTGAACGCCGCACGCACTGCGCAGGCGCAGCGGCAGCAATCACTTACGAGAAACACCGCGCAGGTGGGCGCGGCGTTCGGCAGCAATGATGACTATTACAAGCGCGTGCGCTCAGGGGTGTTCGACTACCAGAAAAACAGCCTGGACACGGAGCGGGACAAGCAGTCGCGAGAGCTCAAGTTCGAGCTGGCGCGGCGCGGGCATCTGGGCGGCTCGGCTGAAATTGACGCGGTGGGCGAGCTGTCCCGCCTCTACAGCGAGGGCCTGCTGAATGCCGGATCCCTGGCCGACGGCACCGTCAACAGCGTACGGAGCAGCGATGAGAGGGCAAAGAATCAGGCGCAGCGCGACGTGCTTTTAGACATCGACGCGAACACCGCCATTCAGGGCGGCGTCAATCAGGCCCAGCTCGCGTCGCAGCAGGCGCTCGACAGCGCGAAGGGGCAGAACCTCGGGGATGTGTTCGGCGGCCTTGGCTACCTCTACCAGCAGGGCCAGGCAAAGAAAGAACGCACTCGCGCCAACGTCGACTACGCCGCTCGAAGGGGCAGCACCGTCGGCCCCGCGTCCAGCAACTCAGGCACAATTCGGCGGGCATAAACCATGAGCGACATTCTCAACGCGCTGCTTGCCGCCGGGCTCACCGGCGCGGGTTACGCCGTCAAGAACAGGGCCGAGAGCAAGGCCGCGAAGGAGCGCTCGGCCATTCTGCGGCAGATGGAAGCGCTTAGCAGCGGCGCCACAAATAAGCAGCTGGCCATCACGCAGCAGCAGGCGCAGACCTACGCGCCGGCGCAGCGTCTTCCGGCACTGGATCAGATCGAGGGCCGCAACGTGCAGCGGCTACAGCAGGATCTCATCGGCCCTGGCACAGCGGTCGACGGCCCGGTCTACGGCGGCAAGGTGAGCGATGCCTACGTTCAAGGCAAAGCGCAGCGCGTGGCAGCAGATCTGGGTTACTCGACGCGGCTCGCGTCGCTCATGGGGCGCGTGCAGGCGCCGGCGGATCTCGCGCTGCAGCAGGGTTACGCGGGCGCTGACGCGGCGACCTCGCGCGCCGGAATTCGCGCCAACCTGCATGGAGATCTGGATGTGGAAAATCTGGCGCTGAGTGCGGCTGAGCCGAACGGCGGGATACTGCAGGCGGGCGACTTCCTGCAGGGCGCCGGACTGGCCGTGGGCACTCCCCGCGGTGACGTCGGTTTCGGCGCCCCCGCCCCCGCGCCAGCCACTGGGGGCGCGTCCTCGATCCCCGCGGGGGCTCCCCCCGTGCTGCGCAACCGGATGGCAAACGCCGTCCCGGGCCGCGCGTCGGGCGTCAACCGGAGCTCGCAGAATGCCATGCTCAAGCGCAGCTCAGCGGCGCCCGGCATGCCGCGTCCGGGCACCGCGGCTTATTGGGCCGGCCGATGAGATTCCGCACCT
>Ga0163148_10007442_pt1 | contig 10293 bp, 8 predicted proteins | sample OliLakLV19MP7P2_FD_148606 | JGI IMG/M metagenome (GOLD analysis project Ga0163148, IMG submission 148606) | Freshwater microbial mat bacterial communities from Lake Vanda, McMurdo Dry Valleys, Antarctica- Oligotrophic Lake LV.19.MP7.P2 | ecosystem: Environmental > Aquatic > Freshwater > Lake >... | reverse complement strand
CACTCAACAGTTCATTATCATCACCAACCCGTTAGCCGTTAACAGAACCAATGAAGTGATTGTAATCAAAAGAAATTTTTTCGGAAACGTACCCAACCATCTTTTTCCGGTGATTAAAAAAAACAAGACAACGTACACAACCCAAACCCTTGACATAAACAATGATGGCCGCTGGGATGAGTTGTTAATTGAGGTAAACCTGGCAGCAAAATCAATGGATACATTACAGGTTAGTTGGGTTAAAAAGAACGTACTACCCTTATTTAAAAAGCAATCGAATGTACAATTGAGTAAGCGGTCAGACGATGCTATTCCATCCACAGAAATAAACCACGCAATCCGTTACAGGGGCTTTACCCAAAACATAGCAAAGCCATTTTACCAGATGGAAGGGCCAGGTATTGAAAATGATAAAGTAGCCTTCCGGTCATTCTTTGATTACCGAAACGGAAAAGATATTTATGGAAAAATAGTGGATACGCCTGTACTTGAAAAAGTAGGGGTGGGGGCAAGCTGGCACCAGATGCAATATTGGGGCAAAGATATATTACGGGTAGGCAATTCTTTAGGTGCCGGTGCGCTGGCAATTAAAGAAGGAGAAAAGATATATCCATTGGCTGATGCTGACACTTCGTTCTTTAATGCATTATTTGAAGGTGCGCTAAAGGCCGCATTTAAGCTCGACTTCAAAAATTGGGATGCAGGTAATTTGAAAAAGAATGGAAGTGAAACCGTGTCTGTTTCAAAGGGCACTTTTTATTATCAAAATAATATTGATTTGGTATTGAGCCAGCCGCAAAATTTAATATCGGGCTTTGCCAATTTTGGAAAATTTGAGGTAATACATAAAAAACACAATGCCCGTTTTAGCAGCATTGCTACTTATGGTAAACAAGCCGATGGTACAGACAGCAACCTTGGATTAGCCATCATGTTTACTACTGATGAATATGTTGAACATGCAACTACAGATAGCTCTTCGTCTATTTCCTATACTTCTTATGTGTCATTAAAACCATCAGCCAAAAAGACAATTTACTTTTTTGCCTGCTGGGAAAAAACGGATAAGCGTTTTGCAACAGCGCCCGGGTTTGCAAAATACCTGCAGCAAACAGCGGATTTATTAGCAAACCCGATCAAAATAAAAATTATCAATAAAAAATAAGCCATGGAAAGAAGAAATTTTACAGGACTCTTATTATCACTCACTGCCGGCACAGTGTTGTCACCGCTGCTGGTTAAAAGTAATGCAGCAGGAGCAACTATATTTAGTCCGGATATATTGCTTGAAGATAAAGGTCTGCCTGCCAACCTACCTGAAAATATAAAGCAGTTGATACGCAACGTACAGAAACAGGAATACAAATCGGTCAATACAGACTGGGATGGAACCATACAAATTGAAGGATTGTTGCGGTTTGCAAAAAGGGGGTATAAAGAGGGCCTCGACTATGCGAGCAAATGGTTTAACTATCATGTGAAAAATGATAATAAATTAACCGATGAGGAGTATTACAAACAATATGATGGTCCGCATGCAAGAATATTAAGAGATGGCCCGCTGGCTTTTGTAATCTACTCTGCTAACCTTGGCGTATCATTTCCGGTACATGAATTATACAAATTGAATAACAGCAAAATTGCCAGGCAGGTTTGTATGGATGTTGCCGATGCCATCCTGCATTATGCCGGGCGTGACCGGTTTGGTATGCTGGCCCACGATGATTTCAATTATACAGCGTTTGCCATTCCTGATACTGCATATTGGGCCGCACGTGCCAATGCCATTGCCGCATCATTAAGTACGAACAAAGGTGTTGCGGATATTTATTGGAAGCAATCCATTTATCAATTAGACCAGGGCATCAAATATTTTTTCGATAATGAAAAAGGGTTGGTTCGTACAGGTTTGTTTAAAGGAGAACCGGCAAAAACTTATTGGTGCCGGTCCCAGGGATGGCTGATATGGGCAATCGCCGGCTTGCTACGGTATTTACCAATTACACATCCATACTTCAAAAAAGCTGCGGCAACCATGAAATTAATTGCGGATGGTGCGGTAAAATATCAAACCAATAGCGGTGCATTACATGTGTTGGTGGATGATTCAACTACTCCCGAAGAGGTAACAGGAATGGCCATGGTGTTGTCTGCCGTAAAGGAAGGTATGCGTAAGGGATGGATACCAAAAGACTACAATGATTTCTGTAATAAAGGTTGGGATTATATCCGGAAAAGTGTAGACGAAAAAGGCAACCTGCATAACGTTTATACAGGTTGGGCTGTAACTGCCGAAGAAAAAAAGGTAAATCTGATGGACAAAAATTTCAGGGGTTTTGCTGTAGGTATTATCATTGTTGCAGCAGATGAAATGACAAGAGAATAACTTAAAATAAAATGGATGCCGATAACTATTCTTTCTATATCACAAACAGAAGCTTCAGCAATTATTGAAGCGGTAATTTATAAAGCAATGCATGACGGGGGAGGTCCTGTAGCGGTTGCTGTGGTTGACTACGCAGCAAGGTTGATTGCATTTGCTGCAATGGACCATGTAGCGCCGGCCAGCATTAAGCTGGCACAAAGCAAGGCTTATTCTGCAGTGGTTGGAAAAAGAGATACCATCCAGTGGGCAGTTTTCAAAAAAAATATCGATACAGTTGACTTTGATATGCGTAACTGGACCGATGAAAACTTTACCGGGTTTACTGGTGGCGTTACCATTCAATACGATGATCAAATAATAGGCGGTATTGGGGTAAGTGGCAGAAAGGGTAAGCAGGGTGTTGGCGATATATTAATGCAGGATAATGAACTGGCAGAATATGGAAGGTCGATGCTTCCTGTGCAAAATACAGGTGAGCAAACCAATTACAAAAAGACAAATGCAGAAAATTAATTGCTCAAAGATTAAAATAACAACAGCAAATTTTAATAAGAACCTATTATGAATAAAAAACAGTTACCCGGCACTGATATTATGCTTTCGCCGATCACTTACGGAGCTTTTGCAATCGGCGGCTGGTTTTGGGGCGGAGCTGATGAAGGCGAAGCAATCAAAGCCATTGAAACAGCCATCGATAACGGCGTAACCACCATAGACACGGCCCCGGTCTATGGCATGGGGCATAGCGAAAATGTGGTGGGCAATACCATCAAAGGCAAACGGGATAAAGTGCAGTTGTTAACCAAATTCGGCATGCGATGGGATACTTTATCAGGCGATTTTGCATTTGATACCAACGACAATAATGACAAGCCTGTAAAGGTTTATAAATTCAACGGAAAGCAAAGTGTGATAGAAGAATGCGAACGCAGTTTAAAAAGATTGCAGACAGATTATATTGATTTATACCAGATGCATTGGCCCGATAATACTACGCCCATTGAGGAAACAATGGAGGCATTGCAAATATTGAAAGACCAGGGAAAAATAAGGGCTGCCGGTGTATGCAATTGCCCGGTTGATTTACTAAAAAAAGCCCTCTCCGTTTTTCCATTATCTACCAACCAGGTTGGCTATAGTATGGTAAATCGTTCTATTGAAAATGACCTGGTTCCTTACTGTTTGGAGAATGGAGTCGGCATATTGCCGCATACCGCTTTGCAAAAGGGATTGCTCACCGGCAAAATAAAGCCCGGCCATCACTTTGGCGATGGAGATCACCGGGCAGGTAATGCTTTTTTTAAGGAACCGCTTCATTCCGCTGTAATGGCCATGTTGGAGAAGATCAATTTTATTGCCGTTGAACGTGGAATCAGTTTGGCACAGTTGGCTATCAACTGGACGATGCAACAGCCTGCCGTTACTTCTGTATTAGTGGGAGCAAGAAATGCGGAGCAGATGTTGGATAATGTGAAGGCAACAACTTTTTTACTTACAACTGAAGAACTAAATAGGATTAAGGATGTACTGTCAAAAATGGCATTGAAAACAACCGCATGAAAAAATCACTCACTTTTATTTGGTACGTTTTATCGGCGATAGCCTTTTTTGCTGCAGCCATTCTTTTTGTTTTGGGCATTAATAAAGCAGGTGGTCTTGCTCTTGGCAGTGGCCTGTTATTGATGGCAATTACTTTTTTGGGCAATAAGGCAATGGCTAAATATGCCTATACCATTTTCATCCTGGCGGCAGTTACGTTTGCCATTACCTTCCCGGAATATTTTACCAGCATTGGTAATTTTCAATTAAAAAAGTTGATTGTTCCGTTGCTGCAAATCATTATGCTGGGCGTGGGTTGTACCCTTAGCTGGACCGACCTCACAGGGGCATTAAAAATGCCGAAGGCGGTGTTCATAGGTGTAGTTTGCCAGTTCACCATAATGCCTTTCGTAGGATTGGGTATCGCTACACTTTTTGCTTTTCCACCTGAAATAGCTGCCGGCGTTGTTTTGGTAGGTTGTATGCCGGGCGGCTTGGCGAGTAATGTCATAGCCTTTTTGGCAAGAGCGAATGTAGCATTGTCGGTAACACTTACAGCGGTTTCAACCCTTCTTGCACCCTTGTTATCACCATTTTTAATGCAGCAGTTGGGGGGACAGTTTGTTCCCGTTGATTTTTTTGCAATGCTGGCGGATATTCTAAAAATGGTGATCGTGCCTGTTTTTTTAGGGGTATTGTTAAACTATTTTCTAAAAAATAAAACAGTCATGATCAATAAGGTGATGCCGGTGGTTTCAATGGCTGGCATCGTGTTCATCATTGTAATTATTACTGCGGCAGGCAGGGATAGCCTTTTGTCAATTGGTATTGCATTGGTATTTGCAATGTTTCTGCATATGGTGGTTGGTCTATCGTTGGGTTATTTTTCTGCTCGTTTACTTGGATTATCCGAGTTAAATGCCCGAACGGTTGGCATTGAAGTAGGGATGCAGAATGGAGGTCTTGCATCTGGCATTGCAGTGCAAATGGGGAAGATAGCAACCGTTGGACTGGCCGCGGCAGTAAATGGCCCCATCATGAATACTTTCTTTTCCTTAATTGCTACCTGGTGGGGAAGTAAACCGGTTGTAGAAGAAACAAAAGAAAACCCTGTCAATTAAATTTTATAATCCTGTAAAATGAAAAAAAGCTTATTGTTTAAAAGTGACCCTATTTAAGCTTTTTTTAATTGTGCAAGGTGTTGCGTAGGCTAAAAATATATACCTCGCCAATTATGACGTTGCAGGTTATCTGTGTATTGGTGCAGCAGCAACTTACAAAAAACATTTTCTGATTTGCCTGATTATTATCCAAAGCCAACTATTTATCGGCTCATTTTAATTAAATCAACAAAGCGAACGGAATGGTGGTAGTTCATATCGGGTATTTAATAAAGGGCTGGCAATATCGAAGAAACAGCGGATGTTAAAGACAACACGCCGTATGATGCCAACAACACCGTAAGTTCTACCGAATTATAAGATACGCTGCACATGCAACATTTTGCAGAAGCCATAAGAGGCAAGGAACCAATCAATGCATCAATCGCCGAAGGACATAAATCTACCCCGCTACCACAACTGGGTAATATTGCTTACAGGGTTGGGTGTGTGTTAAAATGCGATCCTGCAAACGGTCATATTTTAAATGACAAAGAAGCCATGAACTTATGGGGCAGGGAATATGAAAAAGGGTGGCAACCCAAAATATGTAACTACTGTTTTTGCATATCGCTTACATTACCCTGCAGATGTATAAGCAATAAAAGCTTGCTATTATGAAAATAAAATGGACTGTACCAGCACTGTTATCATTAATTGTTTTAACGGCAACCCATTGTTCAAAATCAGGCAGTGGTGGTAACCCTGCGGTAATTACGCCACCGGCTTCTACCGTAGGACTGGCGTACTACGTATCAGGAACTTCTGGTGCAGATGTTAACACCGGATTATCAGTCGTCAATCCGCTAAAATCACTCACCATTGGTTACAATAAGCTCAATGCAGGCGATACACTTTATATTATGAATGGGAATTATGTTACAACTACATCTCCCATCCTCAATATCACAAAATCTGGTACGGCAGATAGTTATATTGTGATTAGAGCTTATCCCGGGCATGCCCCCAAATTTTTTGCCTTTGGCGATATTTGGAATGCTGTGGTGATCAATGGTTCTTACATTGTATTTGAGGGCATAGATATGCGGGGAGAAAATGCCAATCTAACACCAGAGGGAGCGTTGGCCGCTTATAATACTGCGTTGAGTAATGGCGTATCAACTGCTGTTAATGCCAGGTATAATACGAATGGCATTTCTATTGGAGGTCCGGGAGCTGAATCAAAAAGACCACATCATGTAGTTATCCGCAATTGTAAGGTGCACGATTTTCCAGGCGGTGGTATCAGCTCTATCCAGGCAGATTATACAACCATTGAAGGTAACCTGGTTTATAACAATGCCTGGTATATGATGTATGCAGGTAGTGGTATCAGCATATATTCACCTTTCAACAGTGATGCACCCGACATCAATAAATACAAAAATATTGTACGCAACAATATTTGCAGCAATAATAAAACTACCATTCCCTGGATAAGCATTAACCCACGGAGGCTTTCTGATGGTAATGGTATTATCATTGATATCAACCAATATCCATATAACCAGCCAACGGTAACTAATATGCGCTATACAGGGCGCACATTGGTAGAAAATAATGTAAGTTATAATAACGGTGGTTCCGGCATTCATGCTTTTAAAGCAGACCATGTTGACATTGTAAACAACACTGCTTATAGAAATGGAACTGTAGTGGGTTACCCTGATATTTACGCCGGGTCAAGCACGGATGTAAAAATTATTAATAATATTATGTATGCCAGAACCGGTGGAAATTGCAATGCTGCTCCGAGCCCAGGCACCAGTGTAATATATAATTACAACATTTATTTTAATGGTGAAGTACCTACCCAAGGTCCCAACGATAAAATTGTCAATCCATCATTTGTAAACGCCACAATTGATCCGCTTACTGCCAACTTTAGATTGAGCGCTGGCAGTCCGGCTATAGACGCAGGATCACAAACTGTATTTTCATTAAAAGATATTCTGGGTGTTTTGAGACCGAAGGGGGGAGGGGTAGACTGCGGTGCGTATGAATTTTAGATTTTTTATAAAAATTATTAACAATTAATTAGAAAAAGTAAATGATTTAACAATATGATTGTATATTTGGTTAACCAATTATAGGTTTTCCAAAATTACTACCATTTTCATGATATGAAAAATTTACATTCCTCAAAAGATTGCTTGGGTACTCCCTTGCCAAATTCTATTTCATGCCGGGTTAGCGGCTCATCTCTTAACGTTGAAACAGATTTTTTTTATAAAGAAGTTATTACACAAGAATGAATATTATGAAAAATCGCACAAATTTTAAGAAACCGCAATGCCCTGTCTAAAGCAGGGCATTGCTTTTATTCTTTTATTTTTTAAATCTAATAATAACATCGTTGTGAAAATTAAGATTGATCATTTTTTTCTTGCAGCAGTGCTTCTGCTGGCACAAGAGACCGTGTTTGCACAAACTAAGATTGATGTTGCCAAAGCGTTTGCCGATGCCGCCAGGCAATACAACCGCATGCTTACAAACCATCCCGATATTACCCAATTTCCGCAATCTTTAAAGCCCGATGGAACGATTAATAATCGAACGGCTGACTGGTGGTGCAGTGGTTTTTTCGGTGGTTCCTTGTGGTATTTGTTTGAATACACAAAAGACTCAAGCTGGAAAAATGCGGCACATCGCTGGAGTATGGCCGTTGAAAAGGAAAAGTTCAACAAGGGCACGCATGACCTGGGTTTTATGTTGTATTGTCCGTTTGGCAATGGATATCGGTTAACGAACAATAAGCAGTACAAAGAAATCATGTTAACAGGAGCCGCCTCACTGGCAACCCGGTTTAATCCGAACTATGGCGTTATCAAATCATGGGATGGATGGAAAGGCTACGATTACCCGGTGATTGTTGACAATATGATGAACCTGGAATTTTTATTTTGGGCAGCAAAGGCTTCGGGCAATAAAAAATTATATGACCTCTCTGTAACCCATGCAGACAATACACTTAAAAATCATTTCAGAAAAGATTATAGCAGTTATCATGTAGTGTGTTATGGCGAAGGCGGAAAAGTGCTGGCGCAAAAAACACACCAGGGCGCTGCTGATAGTTCTGCCTGGAGCAGGGGGCAAGGTTGGGGATTGTATGGCTACACTGTTATGTACAGAGAAACCAAACAAAAGAAATATTTACTACAGGCAGAAAGGATTGCAGACTTTATTTTGAATCATCCCAATTTACCGGAAGATAAAATTCCTTACTGGGATTTTGATGCGCCCAATATCCCCAATGAAGAAAGGGATGTATCTGCTGCTGCGGTGATTTCCTCGGCGTTATTTGAATTGAGTAAATATAGTAAAGCAAACAACAAAACGTATTTCGATGCGGCAGTCACCATGCTGTCAAATCTTACTACGCCAAAATACAAAGCTGCTATTGGTACCAATGGCAATTTTATTTTAAAGCACAGTGTTGGTTCCAAACCACACAATTCTGAAGTAGATGTACCACTGGTTTATGCGGATTATTATTATCTGGAAGCACTGCTTAGATATCAAAAGTTGACAAAGAATAAAAAGCTGGCAGCTAAAAAAATGCAGATGCAGCAGCCAATATTCCATTGATAAAACAAAACTAAAACCTGTATTTCAAACAGGGCTTGAAGGGACATCTACCTTAGTTACGAATACAAAAAATATCCCGCCTTTTATTTCTCAGGGTTATGAAATTGATGATATTGTTGGTGTTGATCACAAGCTGAAAAAAAATAATTGGGAAAAAGACTTGAATAATCCCAATGCAGGCCAATTTTTAATTGAATATACGGGTGGCGACAGCACACAGCGTTACGTAAAAATTATTCCGGAGCCGGGTAATCCCGCCAACCATGTAATGCATTTCTGGCTCAACGATTCCTGGCATGCAACTGAAGGCCAGCAAAAGGCACGGATTCAAACAGATATTTATGGCGTTCCAAAAGGCTTCAAAGAAATTTACCAAACGCAACGGTTGTTTCTTACTGCGGATTTTAATTTGTTGAAAAACTATCCGGGCAAATTCAGTTGGTTGACTATCTCAGAATTCTGGAACAATGAATGGTGGGTAAAAGAGGAGAAATATGGTTTTAGAACTACGCTCGGTATAGAAAAGCCTTTAGGTAAGGAAAGTGATTTATACTTTAAACTCGATGCAGAAAATGCCGGGCAGAAACAAGTATGGTATGCAGGCAATCAACCCAAAGTAAAAGTGCCCATCGGTAAATGGTTTACAATGGAATATTATTTAAAAAAAGGCGATGATAAAACGGGTAGGTTTTATATGACTATTACCTCTGATGGAGAGGAGCAGCAACTCGTGTTTGATGTAACCAATTTTACACACAACACATCCGACCCGGCGCCGAATGGTTTTACAGGTTGGAGCCCGCAGAAATTATATACATCAAAAGAAGTAATAGCACATGTAAAATCGAAAGGTAAAACGTTGCAAGTGTATTGGGATGATTTTAAACTTTGGAAAAACAAACGGCCAGAATAGACCCGCAATAAAACCCAATGGGATGTTTTCTAATACCATAAAATAACTAATAGGAAATAATATTTAATCTATAAAAACCTAAAAATGAACAAATCGAATATCATACTGATTTTTACTCTTCTGTGTGTAAGTACAATTTCGTTGGCGCAGCAACAGGCATCAAAGTCACATTTAACAGATGAAAAGAATATTTCGGCTTTTTTAGCTGCCGCAGCAGAAACTGTAACCGGTACTATCCTGATCAGCGCCAGCGACTTTCCGATTGAAAATACCGGTTTCTACAGGCACAAAGGATGGCTGGCCATTAATCCGGCCCAATTGAAATCAGCTACTACCCAACTCGAATTTAAATTTCGGGAAGGTAAATACGACCTGATTTTCAGTGGTGTGGGCGAATACGATGGCGAATCTGTCTACGTACTTTCAGTCAATGGCAAACAGGCAATGAACTTCAAAGTTCGGCTAAGTAAATTCTCTTATGAAGAAGGAGTAGATTTCTCGTACCTGATTGAAAACATTCAGTTAAAACCTGGCGATACGCTTAAAGTTACCGCAACAGTTGGTACCGATGGCGCCGAATTCAGCCGTGCCCGCTGGGGAGGAATTATTCTGGTTAAGGCCGGAAAAGGAAAACAATTGATGAATAAATTAAAAAATATTGGAACCACCGAAACCTTAAAAAAATAAGTTTATGTATATAGCCAGAT
>Ga0163148_10007436_pt1 | contig 10295 bp, 6 predicted proteins | sample OliLakLV19MP7P2_FD_148606 | JGI IMG/M metagenome (GOLD analysis project Ga0163148, IMG submission 148606) | Freshwater microbial mat bacterial communities from Lake Vanda, McMurdo Dry Valleys, Antarctica- Oligotrophic Lake LV.19.MP7.P2 | ecosystem: Environmental > Aquatic > Freshwater > Lake >... | reverse complement strand
GGGGCGCTCTGCCATGGATCAATGAGTGCCAAGTCATCTCCCGTCACTCTGGCACTCTCCACTGAAGCAGAACGGTCGAGAGCTAAGTCTACTGAGGCAACCCTCACTGGGGCAAGCCCCACTGGGGCAAAACCGATCTTGGTCACGGGGTCACATCGGTCTGGTTCGACCTGGGTAGGCCGGATGATTGCGGCATCTCCCGCTGTGGCTTACATTCACGAACCGTTTCATCTCCATCACAACCAGGGCTTTTGTGGCGCTAGCTTTGACCATTGGTTTGCCTACATTTGCGCCGAAAATGAAGCGCGCTACTTGCACTATTTTCAGAAAACCACTCAGTTTCGCTACCACGTAGATTGGGATTGGGAACTGCTGCGCAACCCAGAAAAACGTGAGCAGGTGATTAAAGACTATCAGTTCTTTCAAAAAAAACGTGCGGCTGGGTGCAGGCCGCTGTTAAAAGACCCGATCGCGCTGTTTTCAGCAGAATGGTTAGCCAATCGCTTCAATATGGATGTGGTAGTGATGATTCGCCATCCTGCCGCCTTTGCCCATAGCCTCAAAAAGGCAGGTTGGTTTCATAATTTTTCTCATTTTTTAGATCAGCCATTGCTAATGCGTGACTATCTCTATCCCTTTGAGGCAGAGATGCGGGAGTTTATCCAGCAGCCGCGCGACATTATTCAACATGCTGCTCTATTGTGGAAGCTGATTCATTACATGATCGGCAGTTATCGCGAGCGTTATCCGAGTTGGATCTTTGTCCGGCATGAAGACCTTTCATTTGACCCAACTGCTGGATTTCGAGAGATTTTCGATCGGCTCCAATTAGAGTTCGGCGATCGCGTTCAAGCTAAAATTGAAGACTACAGCAGTGCCAAAAACCAGACCGATTCACCGCCGTCGCTGCACTCGATCAAACGAGACAGCAAAGCGAATATCGCCACCTGGAAAGCAGCTTTGACGGCAGCAGAAATTGACTATATTCGGCAGCAGGTAAAAGACATTTCTAGTCAGTTTTATTCTGATGCAGAGTGGTAGTTATAGCAGTTCTCAGATGAATGAAGTACATCACAGGCTCCAAAACAAGGGGCTTAAGCCCCTTGCCTGTACTGCACCGAAATGAGAAAGGTTATAAACCACAGAAATTATCAGCATCATAGCTCTGGCAGGGGCTTGACTGGCTCTACTACTGTACCGGTGGCAATCGGCAACAGTAGCCGACTGAGGATGCGTCCGTCTTCTAAACGATAGAGGCTAAATTCACTGCCTAGCTGCTGCATCAGCGCCTGACAAATTTCTAGATGAAGACCTGGCGGCGACGACAGAATAGACGGTGCGAGCAAGTCTTCGGGACGTCCGGTGTGGAGTTCTTCTAACAGGCGTGGCTCGATGCTGCCGCTATCGGTAATGGAAAGTTCAATCCAGCGCACATCCAGCGGACGACACCAAATGTCGAGCCGCCCCCCAGATGGCGATCGCAGACAGGCTGCCGTCAGAACTTCATGCAGCACTAGCTCCAGTTTGGGAATATCACCGCCAATGCTCACGCTACTTTCGTTGTGCACCTGAGTCCAAAGCTGCCGCTGCCGGATATATCCCTCAATCCGCTCCATCGCTCGTTTGAGCAGGCTGGCCAAGGGCACCGTTTCATACTCGCTGTGCAATTTCCATTGTTCGTGTTTGAGGACGGGGGCGATCGCCGTTAGCACGTTGCCAAGCTGCCGCAGCACCTGATGAAACCGCATACTCGCTAGCGCATCTTTTTGATGGCTTAGTTCATTTAACCGCTTTAAACCTGCCCCTAGCGATCGATAGAAGTCTTCAATTCGGCGCTGTTTATACCAATTTATTTGTTCTAATTCTTGGCGTTTGTGGGTTAGTTCATCAGACACAACCAGATATCGCCGCGACCAGGCTAATTGGCTGACAAGCGTTGCAAGGGCATTAAGTTGGCGTTCGTGCCAGTAGCGCCCTAGCTGGTCGGCCACCAGCACCATTCCGGTTGGTTCATGATCGGATGAGGTTCGCAGCGCCATGACTAAGATCTGCCCAATTTCTGCACCCGTTAGCCATTGGCGCGTTTCGGGATCAAGGTCGTCAATCGAGATCGGCAACAATCCATCGGCTTTTAAGGCCCACTGAATTAGAACATCACTATTCACCGAGACAACGGTGTCTAAATTAACCGCGAACCGGGGATTGGCCACCACAGCAGAGGTAATGCGAGCGACGTTGCGACCTGTTTGCCACGTCAATAGTGCCGCCAACGGAGTATGCAGCGCTTGAGCAATCTGCTGCATTGCAGACCGCTCCAAATTATCTAGGTCGTGAATTTGCTGCATGCTGGTCAGCCCCCACTGGATGGTTTGGCTGATTTTTTGCTGCTGCTCGGTCTGGCGCTGCAACTGCCACTGGTGCAAAATAACGCCAATTTGCTGGCTGGCAATCTGTACCACTTCCCGCTCGGCTCGACTCCAGGTTCGGGCAATGGTTTGCCCAATGACCACCAAACCTTCCAACGGTCGCCCAATGGCTGTACTGCACACCAGCAATGACTGGACCCCCTGATCTAAAAAGGTTTGCCGCCATGCCATCAATTTCAAATCTTCTTCTAGATTTTCAATTCCTACCGGATTGGTGCTGCGCTCCAGCATTTGCCAATCTACCTGGTTGAGAGCATTTAAGTGAGATGGGATGGGATGCCGATTGGTGGTGTTTTGGTAAGAAATTTCAAAATTTTCCTGATCAGAGTTGTAGAGCAGCACTAAAAACCACTCAGATCCCAAGCGTTGACACAGCAAATTTGCAGCTTTTTTGAGCGTAGAGTGCCAATCTTCATCGCTAAAAATAGCGCTAGACAACTCAGCGGTCAGGGTCTGGTCAAATTTAATTTGCTGTACCGCTGCTTCCATGCTCTCTAACGGTGCGGTCAGCGCAATCAGCTGAGCCGTCCCTCGAACATAGCTTTTTTCTTCTTCAGACCAAATTCGTGGCTCATTGCCTTCTACAGCCAAAAAACCGAACAGCTCATCTTGTAGCAAAATCGGGGCTGCCAGTAGCGATTGCGCCTGAATTTGCTGCATCAACCGACCCGTTACATCTGCTTTGAGAGAACTGTGAGCTGCTCCTACCGCGACCAGCTGATCGGCTGTCAGCGCCTGATAAAAACTGTTCACGTCTTGAGCCGTAAAGCCGGCTGGGGCTGGGGTATTGCCATAGCCAGTTTCTCGATTGCCCACCCTGCGCCAGAAGTAACGACGCTGCGCTTCAAACCAGTAAATACTGGTGCGATCGGGGGCAATAAAGCGATGGGTTTCTTCTACCACGGCTTCTAAGCGAGCAGTTAGGTTAGGGAGCGATCGCAACCGTCCTAGGAGAGTGAGGAGCGGCTCTGCCGGACGCTTAGTTTGCTGGCGCTGATGTTCAATCTCTAGCTGATATAACGACGTTGCCAATCCACCAAATACCATCGACAGCCGCGCTTTTTCTTCTGAATGGGGCGATACTCCCCAAAGCACCGACCCTAAAATGATCACGCCCAAACAGTGGTCTTGGTGTCGAACAGGAAAAATGACGGTGCCCTGAATCGCATATTTCTGAGCCAGTCGTCGCCACTCAGCGGCACGGGTTTCTTCGCGCAGATCAGGCACGCCCAATGGCCGCTGTTGAACCACGACCTGCTCTAACAAATCTCCTGGGCTAAGAATAAATTGCTGCTTGAGCGGCGGAGCCTCACCTGCGGGGGTAATCCCACCCCGTCCCATCAACCGATGACCGACCCGGTCGTACAATCCCACCCAAATCAGCGCATAGTCAAATTCATTTTTGAGATAATTGAGAGTTGTCTCAATTAAGGCATCTTCGTGCTCCTCTTCTCTCAAAGTCTGAAGAGTTTGCCGTAAAACAGCCAGTTGCCTTTCGTGATTCGATGACTTTTTTGGAGGATCCATGTCACCTACAGCAATGTTCAATCGCGTGATCCCCATGGGCGTGATCCCCATGATGGGAATGGTGGCTCTGATGATGCTTGAACGTTATGTGCAAAATCTCCAGTCAAATCACTTTAGTGATAAATGTCTCAATTTTACCGATTCAAATCTATGCAGTTGCATAGACTGGAGGGTCAAGGTCGTGATTCAACGGGTTAAAAGATATCTCTTTGACTGGGTTTTACCAACTTAAGTTTTACCAATATTGTCTCCTAGACGCCAGTCCTCTAGGGCTAGAATTCTCAGCTACGTAGTAGATCTACCGTACAGGTAATGGCTGCTCATGGCAGATGATAGCTGAATTGCGACGAAGACCGATTTAGTAAAACCGACTTATTGTAGTCTGTCGCAGTAATTTTAGAACTTAGAGGATACTTTAGAAGTTACCAATGCACTTTTTGTCACTAGATCTGCTCCCATCCTTAGAAGGCTCTAATCTGAAGGCTTTTGGATCAGACTGTTTGATCAGACTGTTTGATCAAGCTGGGCGTCCTTCTCAGATTTAGCAGGCAGTCTCGCGTTTACTTACACCCGTGTTCACTTAGAGTTTGACTTTCTTGCTCATAGAAAAAACTCGGTATGTGGGAAACTCAGTCTCTTTAGAGCTGAGAGGGAAACGGCACGGCGAATTGATTCGCCGTTCGGCTGAGCGCTCACGTCGAAGCCTTCAATCTTAAAATCCGTAACCGTAGCCATCCTTTTTGTGAATGGTTTTGCAGTATTTGTGACTGATGCCCTGAATCAAACCCAGAGCGGATGAGATATTGAAGATCCCTCTTGTCCTCACTGCCACCCTACCAACATGGGTGCCAATGTTCTTTCCTTTCGTGACCACCGCTTTCACGATGTCGCCAGTCTGGAAACCTTGCACAAACTTTAACCTAGGCACATACCGGGAAGGAAAACCAAACTTGTCTGTCCTACACATCTGCCTAGAACCGTGACCCGTTGCCTTAATTAGCAAGGGCTGGATGGTTAATACTTCCAATGTCTCAACCTGTCCCACACAAGCTGCGTCCAGCCAATGAGTTTTAGGCAAACCTAAGCGGGTTCGGTTGAACTTGGTTAGTCCCCCACTACCAGTAGAAACAGGTAGACCCGTTTCTTTTAGGGTGTTGAACAAAGCCCAACGGGTAGAATTCACAGCGGCAGCATCCTTCAAAGGGCGTTTAGCTTGAGCCAAGATCTGCTTCAAAAGGTCGGACTTCTTAGCCAAAAAGTCTTTGACATCCTGAGTCCCCTTTTTTTGATTGCATTTCTCACAAGCCAAGCACAGGTTAGAGATTCTATTGGAACCGCCCTTAGCTTTGGGTTGAATATGCTCAATCTGTAGCGGAACGTTCTCAACAGAACAGTAGGTGCATTTTCTGTCCCACTTGTTAAGTAGATATTCTCTGACTTCGTAGCCAGCTAGTTCGCCTTGCTGGTACTCAACACCTGTGACTTCCGGGTTCTCAACCTGCTGCAAATCAAAGCGAACTAACTCTTGAACGATTGAGCCGATAGGCGCAAACTTAATCAATTTCTTGACCCAAGTTTCAGTAGTCCGAACCCGGTGCATGAGGCTAGGAGCTAACCAACCTTTTGAACGAGTCCGATTCAGGAATCGAGCTTGACGATAACGGGTGTGACGGTTTCTACGTCCCCGACGAAGGGAACGTCTAGACTCTAAGCTTGCTTTGATTGCGCCGCCCCGGTGGGTTAATTCCGCACCCCAGATGACTTTGTTTCCTTGCTTAAGGGCTATGCCCGTTACTTTGGAACCTGGGTCAAGCTTTAACTCAATCGGTTCCGGTGTGGCAGTAACTTCCTTTTTGAGCATGATTGTGAATGGGAACTGTCTAAATACCTTGGCTTTATTGGCTTCTAACAATTTTCTTGCCGTAATAGGGCGGCAAGGGGTTAAAGGCTTTTTGTTGGCATCTAGAACGAAAATTTGGTTAGACATGGTTTTGTCTCTACTGTTTTCACGTTAAGTTAGCTTCGCCACTGTTTTAAGAGCTTGTTAGGCTGAAAGCACTGTCTCAGTGACCTTAAGACTGTTTAACTTTCAACGACAGGGCAGGGAACTAGCTTCGCATTCGCCCGGTGTCGTGACTCAAAAAACGTAGCCAGTTAAGGCTTAGGCTGGTCAGATTAGCTTGGTTTATACCCGCTCGCTAGAGTCGGGCAGTCTGCAAGCTCAGTCCTTTAGGGCTGGGTATCTGACTCCTCCTGCCTTCAAGCGCTGAATCAGGATCTGCACCTGATATAACCCAACATACCGACATAATAGTATTAAGTTATTTAATTTTACTGCGATTGAAAGTCGCTTTAATTCGCTGTGGATATCTATCGGCAAGGAATTCGTCCGCTGCTATTTTCGGGGCTGAAGGTAGACCCAGAGTGGCTTCAGGGCAGGTTTATGCAAGTGCTGACCTGGTTGGAAGCAACAGGCGATCGCCCCCCCGCAGCCTGGATGCTGCATCAGCTGCATCAGTTGTGTTGCACGACCCATCCGGCCCTGCGGCAGCAGCTGTGGGGGCTAGACTTTGATAACCCGGTCGGTCTGGCCGCAGGATTTGATAAAGACGGTATAGGTGCAGCGCTGTGGGCGCACTTTGGGTTTGGCTTTGCCGAATTGGGCACTGTAACCCTACATGGCCAAGTCGGCAACCCTCGACCTCGCCTGTTTCGCCTGCCCCAAGACCACGCTGCTTTAAACCGTATGGGGTTTAACAACCAAGGGGCTGACTCCTTGGCGGCTAGGCTGAAACAACTCCCCTCCCCGTCGGCTCCTTTCCCCCTCGGCATCAACCTTGGTAAATCCAAAATTACGTCCCTCGACCTCGCCGCAGACGATTATCTGGGCAGTTTTCGATTACTGAAGGGGTTAGGAGACTATTTTGTCGTTAATGTGTCGTCGCCCAACACCCCGGGGTTGCGATCGCTCCAAGATGCTAGCCAGCTAGACCGGATTTTGGCCAGACTTCAGCACGAAAATACCGAACATAAGCCGCTGCTCGTGAAAATTGCGCCTGATCTGGAATGGGAGGCGATCGCCGATATCTTGACGCTAGCCCAAACGCATCAGCTAGCTGGGATCATTGCCACCAATACCACCATCCGCCGCGACGGCCTGACCACCCATCTGTTGCCGGGAGTTGGCACTTACCTAGCCGATGAACCCGGTGGCATTAGCGGCGCACCTCTGCGGCAGCGCTCTACCGACGTGATTCGCTTCATTTATCAAAAAACCGCAGGCACCCTGCCTATTATTGGCGTAGGCGGTATTTTTACAGCTGACGATGCCTGGGAAAAAATTACAGCGGGAGCCAGTCTGGTGCAGGTCTATACGGGCTGGTTATATGAAGGGCCACAATTAATCCCTCATATCCTGACTGGGTTGGCGCAAAAGCTGACAGACCATGGCCTAACTCACATTCATGACGCAGTCGGATCAGCGGCACAGTAGACTGAAAGCAGGTAATTCCCTGTCCTTCCATCAGATTTTCCCTGCAATGCGTGTAGAATTCCGTGAATGCGACTTTTTCGACCTCTGGATTTGGCTAGAATTCAGCACGGTGCCGTCGAATATGGAGCAGCAATACGTTGAAGAAATCTTTAATTCCTGGTTTTTCTTAGGAAAACTGGGTGGGTTTAATGCCGAGAACCTACAAGTCCAAGATACAGGGCTAGATATTAGCTATTTGGAATACAGCGATGATGTGGCCGATGGCAGCTTTATGTCTGTGATGCACAACATGAGCGAGGTGGAATATGAGGGAAATTGGGGTCGCTGCTGGTTCGATTTGGGTACCAGTGATGCGATCGCCCTCGACGTGCTGATCAACGGCTTTAAGCAGTTTAGTAAAGACTATGTCAATATCGAACGCCTGACTATTGGCGGCGAAAATTCAGACTGGCCAACACCGACCCGCAAGCTGTCAGGATTTTCGGCTGACGACGATAACAACAACTAACTAAGCTCGCCCCACCTATGGCAAAATTCCCGCTCCTTAGCAGTTCGGAAATTGGCAGCATTGAAACCTCTATCTCGGCATGCCTGATGGATTCAAAGCGGTTAGCGATTCTTAGAGTTTGCGCTGAAACTCTTCTAGAATGTCCATCAGCTGGACTTGAACCTGCATCGGCAATAAATCTGCCAGCGGCACTTCACGTTTGCCACCACCGAGCTTTACCGGAATGGCCTTGAGCACGTCGGTTACCTGGCCTTCGGTCAGATCGCCATTGCCCAACAGCGGCAGCAATTGTTCTGCCAACAGAGTATGTAGGTGCGCATCACGCAGATAAAGGTGCCATTTAGCCACGTCAATGTAGACGCTTTCACCCAGCTCTGCGGCTAAGGCTTCAATGGTTTCAGCGGAGTTTGACTGTGCCATAGGTGCTAATTCAGTCTCTAAGAAGATTTAATATTTTGCTTTTGAGACGGAGTGGAATAGTCGGCGATCGCAAAAATATAAACTCCGTGAGCGACTAATGCCAGCGCCCATACTCCCGTCAACCATCCAGTCCAAGTCCATGGCTGCGCCTGCACTAGCCGCGCAAACCAGACCCCAGAATTGGTGGCCGAAAATAGCGCCACATGGATGGCAAAGTTCATCCGGTCATCTAGACGGCGGTAGGCAGGATCATTGCGGTCGGGTTCACGGGGCCAGCGAGGAGGCATACAGCAGCAGTGTAAAAGGGTTAGTCAGGAATGCAACGATTCCTGTTCTTATTGTAGAACCGCTGTGCCCTAACACAGCGCCGCCGCCCCAACAGCCTCGATACCAATTAATTCAGGGCTAGCCCCCAACCCCATAATCTCCAGACTTCCCTCCCGTTTTGCTGATCAACCGAATATGCTCAATTTGGATAGATTTTTCTAAGGCTTTCGCCATGTCATACAGGGTCAGAGCGGCGATCGCGACCGCCGTTAGGGCCTCCATTTCTACCCCGGTTTCGGCCTTAGTGCGAACTTCAGCCCGAATCTCGTAGCCCGGTAGTTGAACATTGGGCAGAATTGTGACCTCAACCTTTTGAATCGGCAGCGGGTGGCATAGCGGAATCAGCTGAGCGGTTTGCTTGGCCGCCATAATGCCCGCCAGCCGAGCCGTTCCCAGCACATCACCCTTGGGCGTATTGCCGACCTGAATGGCGGCAAACGTTTGAGCTAGCATCCTCACCTGCCCTGCTGCGATGGCGTGGCGGACGGTTGCCTGTTTAGGGGAAACATCCACCATCTGAGCTTGACCACTGGCGTCTAGGTGGGTCAGCGGAGACACACTAGGAATTTCGGCGGCAGAGGCAGAATTGGATGAGGCAATTGCCGATTGAGCCGATTGAGCAGAATCTTGTTCCATTGTGACTGAGTATGATAATATAGGATTCTTGCCAAGAGCTTGTAGCTAACTTGCCAAGGGCTTGTAGCTCAGTGGACTAGAGCACGTGGCTACGGACCACGGTGTCGGGGGTTCGAATCCCTCCTAGCCCGTATCTCATCATACGGTTTCGAAGCGATATGGTTCTGGGGTAGTAGATTTTTCTGCTACCTTTATTTTTGTGTCTTGATTTTGTCTATGGCGGCTTTCACTGCTGCCCATCTTCAAGCGATAACCGGCTAAACTGCTCCAATAATCGCCATGGTGAAATTGGGTAGTGAGACCTATTTGTAGGTCTGAGTCGCGGGTTCGACGGCATAAATATCTTTCCCTTTACCCAGTGCGAACCGTAAGGATTGGGACATATTTTTGCCAGAAAATATCAAAAACACTAGCAACCCCAGCCATGACAATAAGGACGCAAGCCCAAAAATGGTCTGATAGTTCAGTTGAATGGCGATCGCCCCAAAAAATGGCCCTGCCAGGGCAATGCCAAGATCAAACCCGACCATGCATAAACTAAACGTGAGGCCGCGCTCATGCGGCTGGGAGCGATCTGCCATCAACACCGCCATCATGGGGATCAAAATACCACTGCCGCAGCCTTCAAGTAACCCGGCGACTAAAAACGCAGCGGTACTGCTAGCCTGCCACAGCACGGCCATCGACAGCGCATAGAGGACTAGGCTTCCAGTAATAAATAAGCCCCGCCCATAATAGTCTGAGGCGCGGCCTACCAGTAAGCGAATGCCAAAACTAGCGATCGCCGCTGCCGAATAAATTAGCCCCACATTGAGGTTCACCCCAACTTCGACCACTAGCAATGGCACAAAGGTTGTGAGCGTGCCAAACGCTACCCCAACCAGCAGCAGCACCAGCGCAGGCGTGCGAATATGCGGCTGTAATAGCTTCAGCCAGAATTGCTCAGAGCCAGTCCCAG
>Ga0163148_10007435_pt1 | contig 10296 bp, 4 predicted proteins | sample OliLakLV19MP7P2_FD_148606 | JGI IMG/M metagenome (GOLD analysis project Ga0163148, IMG submission 148606) | Freshwater microbial mat bacterial communities from Lake Vanda, McMurdo Dry Valleys, Antarctica- Oligotrophic Lake LV.19.MP7.P2 | ecosystem: Environmental > Aquatic > Freshwater > Lake >... | reverse complement strand
ACTTAGCATTGTAAATAGTGCGCTGTCTGGCCCTCCAGATAGACAGGCTCGCTCGAGTTTCAGTGTGCGTCTGGCTTGACGTTTCACTAGGTTTGTTTTGCTTCATCTCTTAATTTCGAATGAAAGTCTCATAGCAGACTCCTAGCCCCAGCCTGCAGAAGCCAGTGTGGCACTAGGGGTTGTCAAAAAGTCGCCAGGCCATTTCCCAGGATTTTTGCCAGACAGGTGCGTGCGACATTGGTAGGGGTGATGTCAGTGACCTCTCGGCCAATCAGAATTAAGCACCTCTTCTGATGCACGTGTCGAAAAATGCATTTTGAGCACCCCAAATTCCAAGGTCGATTTCACGTTGGTCGGGCACACAAAATTACCTTTTGCAAAGACAACACACAACACATTGCGTTCGACCTCGTTCAAATGGTAGCTTCACCATGGAAGCAGCAGCAGTGCACTTTCGACGTTTGGTCGTTGCGATCGTTCCATCGTTAAGCTGCTAGCTCCACTAGCAGATTGTTAGGGTGTTTGCAGTGGGTTGTCGCAGTTGTTCGCATCGAAAACGGTACCGAAATGGGCAAACACGACAGCATGCCTCGGTTTTCGAAGCGAGTGCTGTTTCTAAGGCATCTTAACGGTCTTTTGAACCAGTGTTTGAAGCACAGGCTTCACCGTTCGAGTGCAGATGATGACGACGACAGCATCGAGGAAGCCAAAGACGTAGCGTTGGCTTCCATGATCAAACATTGCGAAGGAAAACGTCATTTGTTTCGTTCCGCCAAGAATCGGAAAGGCCGAGCCGACCGCTTCTCAGATGACCTTCCCCTTCCCCCCATTGAAACGGTCGAACAAGCGGCAGACAAAGTGGAATGGTTGACACATGAAGAATTCCTACAGAAATGTCGCATGTCCAGAGCTGCCTTCAATTGGGTCCTTGCGCAGATAGAAGACTTCGAAGAATTCACGACAGTCGGCAACAAGAAAGAAGGACGACCCCAAGCACCGGTCGTCCACCAATTGATGGTTTTCTTAAAGCACATTGGCACTGAAGGTCCAGAATCAAACAGTCGAAACCAAAGGCAAATGTTTGGCATTGGTCAAGGAACGGCCGATGTTTGTCGTGATCGAGTCATGCGAGCGATTCTGAAGCTTCGTCCAACTTGCTACAATTGGCCGGACAAAGACGAACGAAAGAGACTTTCGAGGAAGGTGAAGAACAAAACAGGATTTCCGAACGTTGTTGGAATTGCAGACGGGACCTTGTTTCTGCTGGCCTTTGAACCGGAGACCGAGGACGCACCGGACTACAAAGGAAGAAAACACACTTGCACTTTGACCGTGATGATCATTTGTGATTGCGACCGAAAGATCCGTTATCACCATTCTGGTTGTCCTGGATCGGCCCATGACAACAGAGTTTACCGCAACATGGATTTGTATCAAAACCCTGAGAATTATTTCAGTGAGAACGAATTCAATCTTGGCGACTCCGCCTTCGCGAACAGTCCATTCATGGTGTCGTCTTTCAAGAAACAAACGGGCGAAGAAATCCCCGAAGAACATGAACGGTTCAACAAGTTGTTGTCGAAGGTTCGGATGCGATCGGAACACACAATTGGAATCTTGAAAGGACGTTTCCCTTGGTTGCGTTCCATTAGAATGAAGATCACGAAGAAGAAGAGATCGCTCCGTCGCATCCTCCGATTGTTGAACGCCACAATCATTCTGCACAACATGCTGTTGACGTTCAAGGAGAACATGGATGTTAGAGACTGGATTGACAAGGACAAGGATGACATTTCGGATTGCGATGCCGAAGGCAGAGAGAGGAAATGGGCGAACTTACCAAGTCAATTCCCGCTTGGATGCCGAACGATGCTCGAAGAAGCCAGCTTTTGAATTATTTCCAGCAATTTAGCACGTAATGTACTAGTACAACAGTCGGGAACCGAAGAAGAACCAGCAAGTACCGGTTGAACCATTCATCAAATCACTCGTACTTGAGACTCTTGAGTAGCGTTTGCCATACTGTGAGACCTCCACATGCAGGTAACCAGTTGAATAGGATTCGCATGCCAGAGAATTTCCCTGTTTTACGCGGCACACATCTTCCATAGCAGCTTCCCCCAGCAGGACACTTTGCGCGTCGAAGGTCGTCGAAGGATTCCCAATGCGCCAGCTAGAACCACCCAGTACCTGGTATCTACTCCGAGTGGTTGGGATTCCTTGCTCTGCAGGCTCTCTACTTTAGCGTACTAGTAGTAGACTACCGAGACGGTTTCACTTGAATCTCGAGGTTCCCCATTGATATAGATTTATCGACCAACTATCGACGACGTGGCCTCTTCGAGCAGATTTTACGCGAGAAGCAATGGAATGGAATAGAAACGTTGCTTCCGTTGGCTATCGACTGGTGAGGGGTATAAGTTTATAACTGCTTCTTCCGTGTTTGCAAAAGAAAATAAAAATTACCTACATAAATTTGATGGTAGCAACACTTCACCTTTTGTTTCTAACAGTTCAATTGCATTTGTTAATTCTTTTGTGTCAAAGGTTGATGAAATGGAGCAGAACTTACGAACGACACGATACGTAGATTCAACTGACACTTCCTGGCGTCTTTCTGGACTTTCAATATACTCAGTTGCCAACTGATGTGTTCAATTAGATCACGCATTTAGAACCAGCTAGAAGCTTCGATAATACTGCATAATGGATTCGATGAACTTCCAATGTGTACCAGCGAAGATGATGTCAGACGGTCGCGGCCACCAGCTCACTTCACTTAAGCGTATACTAAGTACTTTTGAGTACCGGTGGCCAAAAATTTAAAAATTGGCAACCGATCAATGTTTAAAAAATCCATTGTGAAAAAACAATGGGCGTCTGAAATGTAAACATATTGTACTATTCCTACAAAACAAAGCAAATTGTCCTCTAATTATGGAAGTCTACAGTCTTGGATAGTAGATCCCCTTATATGAGTTATATCGACGCTGCCACTCTGTTCCCGTGTTCCAAGCTTCCAACAGCACGCCCCCTACGGTAACACGTGAGCATACCAGCAAAACAACGAAAAAGCGACAATACATCCAGTATGGTAGCACTAGTCTACCTACTTGTAGCTACTAGCTAGCTAGCTAGCCAGTAATTATAGTAGTCCCTTTGTGGCCATGCACGACCCCTTTACTGCATACTGTTAGGCATCCTATCCTCCTTCACAACCAAGAACGACGGTATTGCTATCGACAATTTTTTTTAACCACCGAGCACCACTATCAGTACCGGACCACTTGTAGGTAGGTACTACAGTGCAGCTGGTACACATCACCAAAGAGCTTTTACTGGGCTACAGTAGAGTGATTATTGAACGCTGTTAGCAACCAAACGGCTGCCAGCACACACTATCTGTTCCCCATTTATCCACTTTTACAGTTGCATTTTGCAAGTGAAAACCATGCACCGAGGCAGACAACGATAGGTATCAAGACATAGTAGTTGCTGTTCTTGTAGTGCAAACACTGCAGTCTTACTGAGTATTATTCGCTTCCCTTGGCGGAGGAATTCGCAACTGAGTTTCTGATTCAGCTTTGTGTATTACACCCTCATAGAAACAATCAGTAACTTCTAGCAAAGATAGCAAGCGAACCACATTATCTATTTCCCCCCTCTTCGTCGAATCTCGTTCTCTCTCAAAGGGAAAACAGACAAGAATACACTGACATTTTGCCTAAACTAACAGGCGCACAAAAGAGTAAAGTGGTTGAGTATCTGTAAGACAAAACAATCATGTGTGTTTTCTCTTTGTTTTTCTGCCTTGATTTCGCCTGCCGTGATACTGCTCTGAGATTGTTAACCTGTATCAACCGGTTGTATTAATTTGATGATTTGTACACCATGAAGACTCACACGCAAACTGATTATCCCTGCACTTTTTGTATGCACAGTTGATATGCAACTTCCATCCTCGCCTAACATGCAGTACAATATGGAAGATAACAACCCCTATAACGAGACGTTGTTGGATCATAACAACTCCCTCCTTGGACAAGGGGCAGGAGGGCAGGGCCTTGCTGTCGTGCAAGGAGTTCCCGTTGCCTTCGGAGGACACCAAGAAAGCAAGTGCCCTTCTAGCAGTGGGGGGAGCAGCCCCAAGAGCCACTCTAAGAGCAGCGAGAATCGCAACAAGAAGAGACGCAGCGTGGAAGGAGGCGAAGAGAAATCTTCTCCTTCTGACAAGCGTGCTCGCCATGGTGTGGACAATACCTTTCGTCTCAGTGGCCATCAAGAGCTTCGCATGTCATCCTCTGGTAGTGCTACTGTATTCCCAGCGGCGTACGGTCAACAAAGACAGTCTCACCAATACATGCAGAATGTCGCACCCCAACCTTCCCTTCCTCGTGCCCCTACAAGCCCTCATCGCGACGCCACCAGTCCCGCCCTAGCACTTCCACAATCGCTCATGCCTGTTTACAATGGCAGCAGCAGCGCTGGAGCTGGCAGTGGTTTCAACACAATGCCTGGGGAGCAGCGAAGTTGGGAATGGCAACAGCTTCAACAGCAACAACGGCAGAATCAATCCCTCCACTTGCAGCAATCCTTTCAAGAACTTCAACAGCAGCAGCAGCAGGGACAAGGGCTTAATCATTCCTTTGGTGGCAATAATATGGGCATGGGTTCCTCAAGTCAGCATCTTTTGCTTCAGCAGCAGTTGATGCAACAGCAGCAACTTCAACAGCAGCAACAACAGCAGGCAAGTTGGCTGCCCAGCAATGCGGAACTGATGTTCCGCTCTACTACTGGAAGTGGTGCAAACTCTTTGGGGTTGTCATCCTTTTTGCCCAATGGCCATGACAATAGCAGCAACATGATGATGATGAACAACAGTGCTTCAGCAGAGGAGTTGATGAACTTGCAAGTCTTGCGACAGCAGCAGCAACAGCAAGAACGCATCCGGCAGTTGGAACAGCAAGCTGCCATGAGGCAGCAACTGTCCATGCTTCAAGGCAATAGCGGTGGTGGACATGGAGGCAACCACCAAAACCCTATCAACATGAATCAAATGGGGTTGACCATGATGATGAACGGAGGAATGGGAGCCGGCATGCCTAACAACTGTTTCAATGGGGCTGCTGCTGTTCAATCGTCCTCCTCGAACATCAGCGATGGGTTGGCTCTACAAGAAAGTGTTCTGTTGGAACATCAACATCAGCAGCAGAATAGTAATACTAACCTACGTCTCCAAATTCAGGAGCAACAGCAGCATGGTACTCAGCCGGAGCTGTTACAGCAGCTGCTGCGCCAGCAGCATCTGCAACAACATCAGATGTGCGCTTCAAGCAGTCCGGGTGGATGTTCCCCTTCCCGACAGGCGGCCAGGTCACCGGCAGCTTCACCAAGACATAGCATGGGTGGCAACAGCAACAACATGGGGCTCAAACCCTCGGCTCTGTCGTCGCCTCCTGCCAACATCAACCTGGCCCGTGCGAAACCCATCAAGGGACCCCTTGCACCCCCGGTACCAGCTCCTCCAGCTCATTTGCTGTGTGGACAGACCAGCTATCAGCTACCTCCCATTGAAGACGGCGAGGAAATTCCTCACTTCGATGTTCGTGCCCACGTGCCGCTTGCCATTGAAGAAGATCAAAACTGGCTGAGCGAGTTCCAATGCTTTGTTCGTGCAGAGCTCCTACAAGTGTTTCGGGCCAGTCACAAAGACGTCAAGATTCGCGTGGCAAGCAAGAAAGTATCCTACAAGCAAGTGGGCATTCGATGCCGTTTCTGTGCCCATTGCAAGCCCAGCAGTCGGGCCATCCGGTCTTCGGCATTTCCGTCTTCCATTCGTCAGTTGTATCAGTCCTTTACGATGATGCTACGTGATCACTTTGGAAGCTGTGACGCCATTCCAGAACCGCTCAAGGAACGCTTTCTCGAACTCAAGAGGAATAACACGCAAGGTGCATCCGACTCGATGAGGTATTGGGTCTACTCGGCCGTCAAGCTCGGCATGGTGGATTCCGAGTGTGGAATTGTCTTGAACGAACAAACTCAAGCTGCAGCTCGGGACAAGCCACCGTTTGGTACCACTTCCTCTATGATGAGTGACGAGGGTACAGGCGGTGCCATGCCTAGGGACCAGCCGGCCCGCTTGCTCGTGAAGGCTGATGACATGGAAAATAAGTTGATTACCAGTGAGTTTTTGTACACGCTGCTCACGCAGTATCAGCTCATTCGCCTGCTACCCACCGAGTGCATTGGCAACCGCAAGTCCTTGCGTCCCAATGTTCCTGGATTGGGATGCCGGTACTGTTGCCATGCAGGTCGTCTGGGATTGGCGCGTGTGTTCCCAGCCAAAAAAAAGCAACTGCCAGCTCAGATGCAAGATCTCTACGATCACATTCGACGCTGCAATTTGTGCCCGGACGAGGTGAAGGAGGAGCTGGAGCATCTAAAGGATGGCCGTGGTCGTCGGAAATCAGATACCTCAGATGTGGCGCAAGGGAGGGAGCAGAGGAGACAGCGAATCGTAGATGATGGCGACAAGGGCTTCCTCGATCTGCTTTGGCAACGATTGGGTCACAAAGGCGAACTAGCAACCCCTGCAGCCGCCCAAGACTAGTAGCTACGCTACCGACTAGCTTATAATAGTTAGCTACTAGTACTTGAGCAGGCTAGCTATCTCTACTCTAGGGTCTGCCTACAATTTTATCCACGTCATTTCTTTTAATAGCTACTACGTAGGACTCATGTTGTGTCCACACTCTGTTTTTAATTGTAGGCTTCAAGTGACAGGCTTGCCTAGCAATTATCGTCCGTTCTTAGAAGTACTGACAACAGAATGATTGATAATTCTTTGACCGACAGTGACCAATCGTTTAATCAAGATGATGATGATGCATTTTGACCACAACTGGGTAACAGAAGTTGTGAGAAATCGACACTGCTGGTGCATGTTGCATTGCATTGACATGTTGATTTACTAGCTACTAGACTACAATGATCACACTTAGATAACAAGTAGCAACAATTTCCTCCAATTTAAACTGTGTTTGTTGAACCACATGCTGTCAGAGAGTGTGTCGTTGTCGTCATCTTCATCTTGCTCCTTTGGATCACAGTCGCCGTCATCTTCTTCCTTATCCCATGGTGGATTGTCATCGCAGTGTGTAGGGAAAAGCTTCTCGCCATTGTTGATTGAGAGTTGAGTGATGATTGCAATGGCTGCAAACACATCACCGTGGCAAGTGATGTCATGCCTGTAGTCGTTGGTCTTGAGAACATCCCAATCTTTGAATCGTTTGTTGACTGTTTCCTGTCTGTTTCAAACACGTTGTTGCATGCGCTCCTTGCACTCTTCATTGTTGAAGCATTTTGGACACTTGCAGTGTTGTGGTGCCTCTCCAATGTGATCGTCATCAGCTTCCACACGTTCACCAGGCTCAAGATGAGACAAAAGAGAGTTTCGAAAAACAAAAACAGCTGGCCACATGCTGCACTCGCACGGACTGTTTATCCACACAATGTCACCAGTGAGGATGCACAGTCCAACCTCGCACCGCAGAGCTGACTTCTTCTAGCACTTGTGAGAGGCGAACTGCTTGCCATGGTTTGGGATGCGAAAGTCGGCACCATCAACAGACACAAGACAATCATTGCGTTTGTTCAATTTGAATCGATTCTCCCAAATGATCTGCATCATGGCATGGAAGGTGAGTGTTGCTCTTTGTGTGTGCTCATTTCAAACAACGTCACTTGCCACAAATTGCTCCAAGTTGGCAATCGCTTCAATGAAACCGATGTCAGCATCCTCGCCCCACAAATGCTTGCGGATGGTTTTTGGATCCGCGCCACCACACAATCTCAACAGAACGGAGATCTTTGGATAAACATTGAGAAACATGAGAGTCCACAGCAAACGCATCAAAGTGCCACCAACAGGGACAGTTCCGGTGGTGAACAACAGATTCCAGAGTTGCAATGCATTCAAAGCACCACAGCCAAAACATTCCTGGAAATCCATGTCTTCTGTCATTGTTCAGCGTGCTTTTTTTTGGTCTCGTCCCCATGTCTCCCCTCCTTTCAGGAGGATGGCGTCTGAAGTTGGCTTGGTTGCTCTGTGTCGTTTTCGTTGCAATGGTTCCGCGTCATCCATTGTTGATGCCGAAGCAATCAATTTGATCTTTCAAATCAGAGGGACTGCATGTGCTGCCATAGCATTCAAACAACTGATTGGAGTCGCAGCTGCTTCAGCGAGCGAAGAACAATGATGCTGTTGAGTTTGCGGTGATCAAACGCATGTGACAACAGCGCGTTTTGGCACAAATTCAAATTTGAGAGTTGACACGGGCGACGTGGCAATTTGAACACAGTCTCAAAAATGGCTTTCCCGCTATGCCAGCCCAAACAAGCTAGTCGTGGATTCTTTTTTGTCATCGTTTGTTGCATCTCAACGTTAAGAGTTGCAGTCGTGGAATGTCACTGAGTTGTTGTTCAATTGTGGCCAAAAATTCTCACATGACTCCAGATTTTCACAATGACTCTTTTTTTAGACAATGACTCTTTTTTGCACGTGAAAACACTGACAAACTTGACAATGACTCATTTTCAAAGAATTAACTCTGAATGCCGGTGCAATTTCTGTTCAGAGTCATTGCATGTTTTTGCACATGAGTGACATGCCAAAATGAGAACAGTTATGTGGGAAAGAACAAAACGGCTCGATCTGACCGGATGCTGTTAGTCGAAGCCAAAGCACGGCGTGTCGCGCTCATTTTTGGATTTTCCAAAAACTCCCCTTCTCTGAATTGTCATTTCCAACACAAAGGGTGACATTCTGCACTGGTTGTGTTGCTGACAATGACAAGACAGCATTCTGGGCAGGGGACGATGGCACAAGAGTGCAAATCTTGGAAACCAGAAGACGACGCAAAGCTTGCAGCGCTGTTTGGGAAGGTCGACAGGAACGGGAAGCCCGTCATCAACCTTTCGGATCTGTCAAAGAAAAACATTGAGTTGGTTCATTCAGCATGCTTCAAGGCAAAAAAGCTTGCTAACTTTCAGCCACTGCACAAGCGGAAGGTCCGCAAGCAGGACTTGGAGCAGACATTGAGCAGAGCACATTAAGGCCCAGCACCCAAACGCAAGTGTTTCCATTTGTCTTTTTGATGATCGACGTTGCTGCATTTTCTTACTCTTGTTTGGATTCTTTTTATCAGCAAAAAAAAACACTCCTGCAAAAGCAGCTGCGGCTGTGGAAGACGCATCAGAGGACGAAGACAACGACAACTTTGTGGAAGACGACATTGGAGACGAAGAAGTTGGTGGGCTTCTGGACGACCAAGAGAAAGAACCGGCGGGCATTCCATCTGTCGCAGAAAAGTTTGCCTCCATTTCTCTGTCCAAGAAGAAGAAAGCTGCTGAAATGAGTGCCACTTCTGCCTCATTCAAAATGGATTTTGTTTGTCCGCACATGTTGCTGGTGCATGACTGTGTTGACGATGACGGTCACCACTGCACCATTGACTTTCTTGTTCCGACCATGGCAAAAAGTTCATTTTGACCCAATGTCAATGCTGTCGAACAGACGCTTGATCTTTCGACGGTCATTCCTTCCTTCTTTGCCAACAAAGGACGTCTCATGGCAGCATTCTCCGGTGAGACTGGCTTTGGTGAAAACACTCACAGAGCCACAGCGCAGCACCCTGATTCACATGCCAGAATTGGACTGGTTCAATCACTCTTTTGTGCAAAGAAACAGAGGTTGCTTTGGCTTGGTGCATCACAACATTGTGCTACAGCAGTGCTGTGTGTGGAAAGTTTCTAACAAGAAGGACCAAGGTTCGACACTCAACGGTCACAGTCACTGCAAAGCAAGCCCTCAAGCTGCCGCGCTGCAGCAGGCTAGGTGCACCACAACTGTGCGAAGCATGCCCAACGGATCCTTCGTAGGCACCCACATGCTCCGCCACAGTCAAAGCGTCAAGTCACATGACTTTGCACGGTCGAACGGAAGATTCCAATGACCAACGGTCGCAACACGACTGCCATTTGTCGAAACACATGGTCTGGCCAACCGGTGTTGCGGTGTGCTTCGACCACCAAGTCTGCTCCAACTGTGACAACAGTCATCCCATAGCAAAAACAGCGCGTTTCACCTTGAAGTTCCCCGAATTTCGCACGATCAACCCACAAGGAACGGTGCAGTGACACCGCACGATCTGCTCCCACCTGCCATCCCTTGACCAGTGATTGTTGCGATTTCAGTTCTCCGTGAACGTCCTGCTCTGATTGTGGGGGGGGGGG
>Ga0163148_10007431_pt1 | contig 10298 bp, 7 predicted proteins | sample OliLakLV19MP7P2_FD_148606 | JGI IMG/M metagenome (GOLD analysis project Ga0163148, IMG submission 148606) | Freshwater microbial mat bacterial communities from Lake Vanda, McMurdo Dry Valleys, Antarctica- Oligotrophic Lake LV.19.MP7.P2 | ecosystem: Environmental > Aquatic > Freshwater > Lake >... | reverse complement strand
ACTGAATTATACAGTTATCAGGGGTGGGTCTTCATGACAGGAATGGTGGGTCCACATGAAAAGGAATGGTGGGTCCACATGGACAGGAATCTCCAATAAAATCATTTCACCTGATAATACCGAGACGTACAGTACTTGCGTCAGTGGCAGGTGTCCCCAACCAACACTGCTTGCAATAAGTACCTCCCGAAAATATGTAAGCAACCCAAACTCACTTCCTTTCATCGTTGATTAAATTCGTTGAAAGGTATTAAAAAACAAAGTGGGATTTTCTTATAGTTTCCAGTGTTCACTCTTTTTGTAACAGCAGTCGGTGGGGATACCAATCAAGGGGGAAAAATAAAAAATATGGTTAAAAAACTTTAACCGCTATAAAGACAGATAAAAGATCCCTGCATTTAACAGCATATAAATGAAGGCAGGAGTTGAAATAAGAAGACCGTCTTTCACTTTTATCCTTACAATAACACCTAAAAACATAAGTACAGTTAGTCCTGCGGATGAAACAAGTAATAAAGGATGAAAGCTTAAACCGAAAAGAAGACCAAGAGCGCCCAATATTTCAAGAATTGCAGTTGATGCGCCGAATTTTTCAAGTCCGAATCGCTTGAACTCATTTTTCATATTTGTAGATGTGAAATATGAAATTCCATAAAAAATAAACGAGACACTCGAAATGATGATTAGGATTCGGACAAAATTCATATTTATAACAATTTTACTGATACGGCCGCAATAAAGATGCACAGCACCAAGAGTATAAAAGATAGCACATGATAAAGCCATGGGTGTTTTGCTTTAAAATGAAAGTATTGAGCTGCTATCATAAGCAAAGCCATTAGTAGTGCTGGAATAAGCACCAACCCAGGATACCATATACCAGCTACCAATAAGGTTGATAGAACAATCTTACTTGCGCCAACAAGATTTCTGGTTAAATCGCTTAATTGATAGCTTCTAAATTCTACTTCAACTTTGTAAAATCTAAATACCCATATAATAACAATAGCCAGGGCTATGAGAATTTGAGCGATGTTTGAGTAAATTACCATAGTACATTTATTTATGAACGTATTTTATTGCCTTAGTTGCACTTTTATTAAATCTATATTGTTGCTGAGATAAATGTTGCTGAAATAAAACAGCAGTTTAAAATCTCTGTATTGCTTTTTTATACTTGTAGAAGTTGGAATGTACCCAAATTGTAAATAAGACAAGATAAAGATTTTATTTAAAGCTTCTTGTTTTTTATATCATTAACTAAATGGCTTTCGATGAAGCTTTTATTAATGAATGAAAAATAAAAAAGTTAATAAATAGCCTATCAACACTAAATGATAGTTTCCCCAACTGGCACAAGCGCCCACTTGTGCCAAGCTACTGTGAAGCACCTGCTTCCGTGTTAGGTATCCCCACCTAACTCTATTTGCGTTTGAATATATGCCAAAAATATGTAAGCAACCCAAACTCACTATCTTTCATCGTTGATTAAATTCGCTGAAAGGTATTAAAAAACAAGGTGGGATTTTCTTATAGTTTCCAGTGTTCACTCTTTTCGTAACAGCGTTCGGTGGGGATACTGAACATGGGGGGAAAAATACCCGGCTGTTCAGGGAGTGGTAACGTGGAGACACAGGGCTGGAGCCGGGCGCCTGTTGAGTAACACATTGTCCCATGAAGCTTCAAATTTATTGGCTGCCTGCAAAGAGCAATTACTTTAAAAACTACCCTTTATTATTCTTCTTAAAATTCTCTGCTTGCTCAAAAATTTCTACATACACTTCGTCACGTTCTACTGGTGGATAACCAAACTCGTCAAGCAACAGAATGAGTCCAACTTTTAATGCCGATTTTATGTCGTCACGTTTGTTCCAATCGGGGAATTTGGCTTGGCCGTCAACCAGGTCTTTAACGGCTTTGGCCAGGTCAATCATTTTGTCATCGGGATAGTTGAAGTCATACTTTATACATAGTTCTTTCAGAATATCGTAAAAGGCTTTTTCTTGAAAGTCAATTCCTAATTCGTCACCTGCCGAAAATTCTTTGTGTACTTCCCAAATCAAATCTGTCAATGCTTCTGCCATTTCCTCATACACTTCACTTCGTAAAATATCGTTTGCATCACGGTTGTTGTATCTATCAACCAATGCTTGCATCTTTTTAGTAAAGTCAATTCCTTTTACACGATTTACCTTTCTAATTTCTCCAATCACTTTTGCCAATAAGTGTTGAAGCAATTTGATTTTAGTGTTTGGTAATTTGATTTTATCAATCTTAGCTAAATAATCCTCATCAAAAATATCTTGCTCGGTTTCTCCTTCGTCTCCAAGTTTAAAAATCTCTTCTACACCGTCACTTTGCAAGGCTTCTTTTATCATTTCCCTAACCTTTGCATTCATTTGTGCAGTGTCTGGTGCGGTGCCTTTGGTAAGTTTAAAAACAATTGATCGTACTGCTAAATAAAAATGTATGTAATCTCTTTCTAAATGCGTTAAATGTTCGCTGCCTGCACAAATATCATAAGCTGCTTTTAGTCGCTTTACCAGGCCCATAAACCGGGTTTCAAAGTCTTTGGTTTTTTGCACATATTCAGCAGCCAAATTCAACGTATTTAACTGCTCAATGGTGGTGCCTTTAAAATATTTAGCGTTGTTGAAAGTGTGAAATAGTTTAGGCAACAAGTCTAAATGATTTCTTACAATGATGATGGATTCTGCAATGTCTTCAAAATTGTCTTTGTCGCCTTCGCTGTATTGCTTCAACGCCAAATTCATCTGCGTTTTAATGCCGATATAATCCACTACCAAACCTTTGTTCTTACCTTCAAACTTGCGGTTTACCCTGGAAATAGTTTGAATTAAATTATGCCGTTGAATTGGTTTATCAATGTAAATACTATCCAGGAACGGCACATCAAATCCGGTGAGCCACATATCCACCACAATGGCAATTTTAAAGTTTGATTTTTCGTTTTTGAATTGGCGGTCTAATTCTTTGCGGTATTCTTTTGTGCCTAATAAATCGTAAAGTTCTTTCGAGTCGTCTTGCCCTCTGGTTGCAATGAGTTTTATCTGGGTGGGATGAAGCTCCTGCTTCATCGCAACGTTTAAATGGCAACCCCTAAAAAGATAGGCAATATTGTCTTTTGGTAAATTTGCTTTAACAGGATTATTCAGAATATACCTTACTGTATTATTAAAATGCCCTTCATCTCTAATAAACCTATCCCAATATTCAGGCATCCAAAATTGTGTAGCATCTTTATCAATACCTAAATTATATTTTTTGTTGTTGGCTAAAGCCCATTTACCTGTGAATGATTTCCAAGACTGAATAATCCTAACTAAATCGCCACTGGTCTTTATCAAAACGTGTACGTGATTTGGCATTATTGACCAAGCCAGCAAATCATATTTATCACCATCGTGATGTTGCAATGCTTCCTGAACAACTTGAGCCATTTCTCGATTGGCTAAAGCACAACAGCCAAGTCCTTTATCAAGCCAATATTGATATTTTTTCCTTTTTTCTATCTCTCTCTTATCTTCGGAAAGATTTTTGATTTCAACTTCTATTTCTTTTAAAACGCTTTGCGGCAAGCTATCTGCCAAGCGAAAAGTTATAGATTGGATTAATCCTTCTTTATTCAGATGTGGAAGATTGCCTTTGTGCCATTCTTCTGGAACGCCAAAACTTTTCGTAAAATTTTGAGCATAATTTGTGCTTTCTATATGCTCGAAGCTGGAACTTCGAGCCCCTAAGAAGGCAATGATGTTTTTGTATAAGTCAAACGCAATTTCCCGGGTACAGCAAACAAACATTGCTTTGCTTTTTACGGTTGAACCTTCTGAGACTCTTTTTTCATAATGGGTTACAAAATCTTTTGCTACTGCTTTTAAACGTTCGGGGTCGCCAATAATGGCATACATCTGTGCCATTTCTTTTTTGCTTTGCTCAATCTGATTTTCATTGCTGCCTATATCTGCACACCTGGCATAATAATCTTCAATCTCTTTGAGTTTTGCATTATTCAATAACACTTTTGCTGCTCTGCCTTCATACACAATTCTTACTGTGATTTCATCTTTTACCGATTCGGTCATTGTGTAAGCATCAACTACTTTTCCAAACACATCCAAGGTTGCATCTATGGGCGTGCCTGTAAACCCTACAAATGTTGCATTCGGTAACGAATCGTGTAGGTATTTGGCGAAGCCATAAGTTTTAGTAACGCCTGTCTCCGTAACTTTTACTTTTTGGTCAAGGTTTACCTGACTGCGATGTGCTTCGTCACTAATGCAAATTACGTTTGTTCTGTCGGTGAGTAGTTCGGTGTCTTCTGTAAACTTGTGAATGGTAGTAAGGAATACGCCACCGCTTTCTCTGCCCTGTAACAATTCTCTCAAATGTGTTCTGCTCTCCACACTCACCACCAAATTATCGCCAATAAAATTTTTTGCGTTGGTAAATTGCCCCGAAAGTTGGTCGTCTAAATCTGTTCTGTCTGTAATTAAAACAATGGTTGGACTTTCAAAGTATTCACTTTTCATCAATAACCTTGTGAGGTAAAGCATGGTGAAACTTTTTCCGCAACCAGTAGCACCAAAGTAAGTTCCGCCTTTTCCGTTACCTTCAGGTTTTTGTGCTTTCTTTATGTTGTCATACAAGGCTCTTGCTGCATAGTATTGCGGATAGCGACAAACAATTTTCTCGTTTTTTTTGCTACTGTCGGGTATGTAAATAAAGTTGCGGATAATGTCACGCAAACGGTTTTTATTAAACATTCCTTGTATGAGTGTAAACATAGAGTTAATTCCTTGTGCATCCTCTTGGGGTGAGACAAGCTCCTGCTTGTCGCTACTACTCGTGTGAAGCGGGAGCTTCACACCACCCACACGTCTCCAACCATAGAAAAATTCGTAGGGAGCAAAGAATGAACCTGATTTGTTGTTTACGCCATCGCTGATTACACAAAAGGCATTGTATTTAAAAAGCTCTGGAATGTCTCTTCGGTAACGAATTGTCAACTGCTTGAAAGCATCATAAATAGTAGATTCATCACGTATGGCACTTTTAAATTCAAATACCACTAATGGCAAACCGTTGATGTAAACAATGCCGTCTGGTATTCGTTTTTCTGAACCTATAATTTCAAGTTGGTTCACAAACTTGTATATATTTGTTGTCGGGTGGATAATATCTTCTTCTTCGGCAACAACAAATAATAACTGGTTTGCTTCGGGTTGGCGGTGCTTGTTGAGCCCTGCATAATTGATAAGCTGAATGTAAATATCTTTTTGATTGCGGTCTTCCCGTTTCAGAATAAAACCATCTGAAAGCATTTTTAAAAATGTTTTGTTGCTTTCGTATAAGTCAGAAGCAGAAAGGGATTTTAGTTGAAGAATAATTGCTTTGATTTCGTTTATTGTAATGCCCTTACCGGCGTATTGTGACAACAAGAAGTTTCGTAAATCTTCTTCTATCAATACTTCATCAGGCTTACGAATAATCGTAATGCCTAAGTGATGGGGAAATCCTTCTTGCCCCAATAACTCGGTAAATGCCCTTTCTAATTTTTCTTCGGTGAATTTCATTTGCTATTTCTTTAGTTTTTTTACAGCTTTATCAAAATCACTTTCAAGCAATTTATCCCGCACAATACAATATTTTTCAAATTCTTTTTCGGCTAATGCCAATGCAACTTCATGTGTAACCCTGCCTGCATCTTTTAAAATGGCGGTTTCATTAAATTGCAAAAAAGCATCTAATTTTTTTACCCAATCTTTCATATACATCACTACGCCTCTGCTTGCCTGCAATTCGGCAAAATCTAAATACATAGATACAATGCGGTTTAAGCCGTTCAATTCTTTTTCGTTCAAATAATTCTTTGCAATGCCTACATCTGTCTTTCTGATTTTCCCTACGGGTGCATTTTTCCAGGTGGTAAGCCCCATATTTTCTTTTGCACTGTCGACACGTGATGATATAAGTTCGGCTGCTGTTTGCCCTGTAATTGCCCAATGCAATTTGTTTTGAACAGTAGCATAAAAAGTTTTTGTGGTATCTGTATCTTTGCTGTAATCGGCACTGCAGGAGGAATAGATGTCAGTAATTTTTTGATAAAACCTGCGTTCGCTGCTGCGTATATCACGAATACGTGCAAGCTGTTCTTCAAAATAATCTTTACCAAATATATTGTTGGGGTTTTTCAATCGTTCATCATCCATGGTAAATCCTTTGATGATGTATTCCTTCAATCTTTCTGTGGCCCAAATACGAAATGCCGTTGCTTGTGAGCTGTTTACCCTGTAGCCAACGGAGATGATGGCATCAAGGTTATAAAATTCTATTGGCCGGGTAACCTCTCGGCTGCCTTCGGTTTGAACTTGTGCAATTTTTGCACAAGTTGCTTCCTTGCTCAATTCTGCTTCCTTATAAATATTTATTAAGTGCTTGGTAACTACACTTCTATCCACGCCAAACAAATCGGCAATTTTTTGTTGCGTGAGCCAAATGGTTTCATTCTGCAAATAAATTTCCACCTTCACCTTTCCATTGGGTGTAGTGTAAAGTAGTATTTCGTTAAAGCCGTCTGCAGCTGGTTTTATTTTCTTTGCCATACTTTTTAATTGTTAATTTGGTTTGCTGCTGTTTCATTAACCATTAATAATTTATCATTAACCATTATTCTTATTGCCCAAAGCAATTTGTTTTGCACTACTTTAAAAAACTCAATGGTCTTTTCGTCTTTGGCATCGTAGTCAGTGCTGGTGGTGTAGATGTCTTTTATTTTTTGATAAAAGAACCGTTCCGAAATCCGTATTTCCCGAATGCGTTCCTGCAATTGGTTGAAATAATTCATGGAGCTTCCACTTTTAAAACGGTCATCGTTTAGGGCAAAACCTTTGATGATGTATTCTTTTAATCGCTGTGTAGCCCAAATTCTAAATTGTGTGCCTTTTGGTGATTTTACACGGTAACCTACCGAAATGATCACATCCAGATTGTAGTAATGATGGGCTTTTTGCTGAAATTCGGAATTTCCGAATTTCTTCAATGTGCTATCTTCTGATAGCTCATTTTCGTCATACACATTTTTAATGTGTTCGTTGATTGTAGATTTTGTCTTTCCAAAAAGCAAAGCCATTTGGTGTTGTGTAAGCCAAACGGTTTCTTCTTCTAAACGAACATCTATTTTGATGTTGCCATCGGTGTTTTGGTAAATAAGTATTTCGCCTGTGTTCATTTTTGATTGCTAATTTTATTTCCTTGTTGCCCCAACAACTCGGTAAATGCTCGTTCTAATTTTTCTTCGCTGAATTTCATTTATGCAGATTCGTAATTGATTGTGCAAGCATTAATAAAAATGGAAGTGCTTTACCATAATCCAGTTCGGGATATTCCAAACCAAGGGCACGAATGTTCTTATAATAAGTTTGATGTTGTTCGTAGTAGTTTCTTTCACTCGGAACAAACCATGACTTGAAGCCTAAATGCTGCGCCAAAAACCATTTCTCTATCAACCTTGCACTTCTGCCGTTGCCATCATTCCACGGGTGTATTTTTACAAAAACTACATGTATCATGGCGGCAAAAAAGAAAATTTCTTCTATGTTTAGTTTCCAGTTTATCAGCAATTTAATATCGCTATAAAATTTTTCCATTTCGGTTTCCACTTCATAAGGCGAAGCCGCTACATACTCTATTTTGCCATCGTGTGTGCTTACATACATGTTGTGTGTTCGCAACTTGGCCTGCTGTTGTTTGGCAACAATGTGTTTGCTTAACATCTTATGTGCTTTGCTGATGTTGGCTTTGTTCAGCACATTGGTTTTAGCAAAGCTGTAGGCACTATACAGGTCGTCAATCTTTTTAGTGTAGTTGGGCAAAAACTCAATGCCGAATTTTTTATGCTTGATATAACTGTCCAACTCAATATTTTCTCCTTCTATCTTGCTTGAAAAAACCGATGCTACTGAAGTATAAAAGCTAAATGTGTCGGTTGATATTTCAGCATCTTTAAGTTGCTCAAATTTTTCAGCTAATTTCTTATCCACCTGCTTGCAATATTGCTCCAGTAGTTGAGTGGGGATTATTTGAAGAATTATTTTTTTCATTTTCAATTTTCTTCCGGGGATTTCATTTGTTATTTTATGAACTTCGGCAATACTTTTATTTTATCTAGACGCTGCAAGCCCCAAAATATAGTACAACATAATTACAAATGAAGAAGATAACTTTCGTCCGCATGTATTTTGCTAAACCTTTTGTTACCTGCATACTCATTTTGTCAATTTAAAGTATTCCAATGTGTCAAACAATATTTCGCAATATCTTCAATGTCAGTATAAGGTTCACAAGAAGTTGTTAACCTTACAAAAAATTCTTTTCCATTTAGACCTTTTATAAATATTGGATGCTTTGTACTCGGAAATACTGTAAAAACAAATATTTCAACATTATCAATTGTTTCAAAGTCTCCGCTAATATTACTTGCAGCATCTTTAAAAAATTCTCTTATTATTTTATCAACTTCAAGTTTAAAGTAATCTCTTGGGTCTTTACCTTTTGGTTGTGCCAATGAAAAATCATTATTTAATCCTTGTAATTCGCCATTATCAGCTACGCCTATAAACAACTTTCCTCCTTTTGAATTTAAAAATGAACAAATGACTTTTGCAACAATATACTTAACTGACTTACTATAGCCTTTCTTACCGAAATGATAAAGAAGCGCTGGTTTAAATTCTACTTGTTGACCTTCACCTTTTCGAATAAGTTCTTTTAAGGTTAATTCTTTAGATGCTTGAATTTCTTTACCTAATTTACTTTTTTCGTTAACATCCCACACATCTTTATAATCTCCCCACCAATTCACTTTATCGTATCCTGTCCAATTAAATGGAGTTTGCAAAATTGTATGTATTCCAAGAGCCGTATTATGAAAGCCTTCATTATATTCGTCATAGTCTAAGTATTTGATTGTGATAACATATGATTTTGTGTCATAATTATTATCCATATAAAAAGAGTATTCCGCTTCAAGAAAGTGCAATGGCACTGGAAAAGGTCTCCCTGGATTGTCTTCATTAATCCAGTGTACAAGTATTTCATTTTCCTGAATGATAGAAACACATTCTTGGAGTATCGAAGGGTTAGCCTGTTCATTTTCAACTACCAGGCACAGCCTAATGCCATTTCCTATAAAATCTGGCAACCCGTCCGAAAAGGTCCCTGGGTCAATATAAGGATTAAGAATTTTTGTTACCTCCTCATGAGAAATATTTTCAATTTCACTATCACTTAACCCTTGTCCCAAAAGTAGCCCATGTATGAAACTCTCATAATAATTAAAAGCTTCTTCACGGGCAAGTATTAAATTTACGTTTTCAAACTCTTTTTCTAACACTAGAAACTCTAGTTCCGAAGTTATTTTATTGAAAATTGCTAAACGTGCCTTAACTCTATAATATGAAACTTTTTTCATCTTAATATTTATTTGAATTGCTGCTAAGGTTTGGTACCCGTAATTTAAGTAGTTAACACAAACAATTGTTTTAATCGCTGGTAAAGTACCACGCTCTGCGCTTGATTATATATAGGTTATAATTAGGCAAGTTCTTCGACGTTATCCTCTGCTACAAAAAACACTTTAATTCCTAGCTTAGTAATAGATGGCTTTATATTTTTTAATAATTCTTTATGATTAAAAGGAAATGCAATGGCAAAATCAATATTTGATTTTCCGGTTTATTCATATCCAGCATAGTTTTTAAAACAGCAACTGCAACATGATTCCATATTTGCTTACCCGAAAAATATTGTCCGAACCGTTTAGAGCTTTCTCTTGCGCTGGTTTCTCCTTTAACTTCAACAAAAAGTTTTTTACCTTTCGAATCAGTTGCTTTAATATCAATACCTTTTTGCGTACTTTTTAATGATTCAATTTTAGAGTAATTATTCTGTTGTAAATAAATTACAAGTAACTCAGTAATTCGATTTTCGTTAAGCATAATTTAGCATTTAACGTATAAGTGTAAAAAAAAATCCGGCCTACTTACTTTGTAAAACTTTTACGATAAGTCACACCAATCACTAATTTTTTAAAATCATCTTAATTACGTTATAAGTTTTACAACTCTTTTCATCACATTTAAAACTGTTAATTTTATTCTTATGTTTAGAATAATATTTCTTTATTTCTTTGTCCTTGTTCTCATTTTTATATTGAATGTATTTTTCATTAAAACAAAGTCTACAAATCGATTTCTCATTGTTTTCAAAAGGTAGTACAC
>Ga0163148_10007423_pt1 | contig 10308 bp, 7 predicted proteins | sample OliLakLV19MP7P2_FD_148606 | JGI IMG/M metagenome (GOLD analysis project Ga0163148, IMG submission 148606) | Freshwater microbial mat bacterial communities from Lake Vanda, McMurdo Dry Valleys, Antarctica- Oligotrophic Lake LV.19.MP7.P2 | ecosystem: Environmental > Aquatic > Freshwater > Lake >... | reverse complement strand
TGATTGCCCCAAAGCAGGGCACGGCGCGATCGCTCCTTGCCAGCGGACAGACACTCGCCGACGCTCAAGGCAACAAACAGGGCGCAGTCGTGGTCATGCATGACATTACCGAGCGCAAACAAGCAGAAGCGGTGCGCTTACGCCTTGCCGAGGAACGCACTCAACTCATCCAGCAGCAAGTTCAAGAACAGGCTGCCCGTTTGGAAGCTGAAGCAGATCAGCAGCGATCGGCGTTTCTCGTTGCTATCAGTATGGCACTGGCAGCTTCATTGGACTACGAATCGACTTTGAAGAGCGTGGCTGATGTGGTCGTGCCGTATTTTGCAGATTGGTGCGCGATCGACCTATGGCAAAATCAATCAATTGAGCGGGTCGCGATCGCTCACCGTGATCCAGAGAAGGTGAAATTGGGTTGGGAACTCCAGCGAAAATATCCGAAACGGTTGAATGATGCGGCGGGAATCGCCAGGGTTCTCCGAACGGGGCAGGCTTATATGGTGGCTAAGATCCCAGATGATGCCCTTTCAGCGACGGCTCAAGACGCGGAACATCTGCAAATTTTGCGCGAACTGGGCTTAAAATCTCGCATTATCGCGCCATTGATCGCCCGTGGACAAATTTTGGGCGCGATTTCGTTTGTGACGGCTGAATCCGATCGCCATTACAGCCAAGTTGATTTGGCATTAGCAGAAGATATTGCCCATCGCGCCGCCATCTCGATTGATAATGCGCGGCTTTACCAAGAAGCTCAGCAGGCACAACAAGCCGCCGAGCGATCGGCAGAGCGGCTTGCTAGACTTCAATCCGTTACGGCTGCTTTTTCCGAGTCGGTCACCCCCGATCAGGTGGCTCAAGTCATTGCCGATCAAGGGATTGCTGCACTGGGCGCTAATTTTGCGATCGTTGCATTGCTGAATGAAGCGGCGGCTGAGCTAGAAATCGTCCGATTGGTAGGCGATCATTTCTCACGGGGCGAAGGCTTACAGCGATTTTCTATTAATGCGCCCCTGCCGCTTGCAGAAGCCGTCCGCACAGGACAGCCGATTTGGGCGGAGCCGCCTGAAACGCTAACCGTCTACTATCCCCATTTGGCTGAACTCTATCCACAGTCGAAGTTGGGTGCCTTAATTTCTATTCCTCTGATGATCGAAGGTCATGCCGTTGGCGGCATATCACTAGGTTTTACCGATCCGCAGTTGTTGGATGAGGAGCAACAAGCCTTTATTCTGTCGCTTGCTCAACAATGTGCCCAGGCGATCGCTCGTGCCCACCTTTACGAATCTGAACGCATTGCTCGAAATAATGCTGTTCGCGAAGCAGCCCGCAGCGCCAAAGCAAATCGAGTCAAAGACGAGTTTTTAGCCGTGTTATCTCATGAGTTACGCACGCCGCTGAACCCTATTTTGGGCTGGGCTAGTCTCCTTCGCAGCGGCAAACTAGATGCCGCAAAAACAACCCATGCGCTAGAAACCATTGAGCGCAACGCTAGACTTCAAACTCAACTGATTGAAGATCTATTAGACGTTTCGCGCATTTTGCAAGGCAAGCTCAAGTTAAATATTGCGCCTGTAAATCTAGCCTTCACTGTCCAAGCGGCGCTTGAAACCGTGCAATTAGCCGCAGAAGCAAAGGGAATTGAACTAAGGATTGATCTAGAAGAAATCAGCGGGGACATTACAGAAAACTCCTCATCTGTGACTGCTCACCCTTCCCGGCTGATGGTTCTAGGTGACTCAGTTCGACTACAGCAAATTATTTGGAACTTGCTCACCAATGCGATTAAATTCACTGCTGCTGGAGATTGGGTAAAAATTCGCCTCAGCTCTAGCAATCGCCACGCTCAGGTTCAGGTGATCGACAGTGGCAAAGGCATTCATCCAGATTTTTTGCTCCATGTGTTTGAATACTTTCGGCAAGCCGATTCCACCACCACTCGGAAGTTTGGTGGCTTGGGGTTAGGCTTGGCGATCGTGCATCACTTGGTAGAACTGCATGGCGGAACCGTGCAAGCCGACAGCTTAGGCGAAGGCAAGGGCGCTACATTTACCGTTAGGCTGCCGCTATTAGAGAGCAACCAATCCGCATCAGCGAATCAAGAAGACATCGCTTCTTCATCTAGTCTTTACTTGCCACTTCAGGGAGTTCGAGCACTTTTGGTAGATGATGATGCCGATGCACGAGATCTAGCGGCTTTTATTCTGGAACGGGCAGGCGCGATCGCCACGGTTGTAGATTCCGGGATCGCGGCTTTAGAGTGCTTCTCGCAAACTAGACCAGACGTAATTATTAGCGATATTGGGATGCCAAGAAAAGCTGGTTACGAGCTGATTCGAGACATTCGCACCCTGTCAACGGCTCAAGGCGGACAAACTCCCGCGATCGCCCTAACTGCCTATGCTGGAGAAATTGATCAGCAGCAAGCCCTTGCCGCCGGGTTTCAGACTCATATGACCAAGCCAGTGAATGCTGAGGAACTGGTGCGGGCGATCGCGCAGTTCGCTAGAAAAGCCGCAGCCTCACACCATAATATTGATTAGGTACAAACGGTTTTGATGGTGCTAACCCGCTTATCTTGTCATTTGTGGAAACTTTATCCCAATCCAAACAGAAAATAGGAATTTTTGGGGGAACCTTTAACCCACTCCACTGGGGACATTTGATGGTGGCTGAAACGGCACTCGATCAATTTGCCTTAAATGGTGTTGTTTGGGTGCCAACTTTTCGCCCGTCGCACAAATCGGTTGAGCTGCTGGGCTTTGAACACCGACTTGAAATGGTGAAACAGGCGATCGCGCACCATCCAGCATTTTGGGTTTCTGATATAGAGCAGCAGCGGCAAGGTAATTCTTATGCTTTGACCACGCTACTTGATTTAGAAGCCCTGTACCCAAACCCTGATTGGCATTGGATTATTGGATTGGATGCTTTCCAATCTTTACCCCGCTGGTATCGCAGCGCCACTGTCGCCGCCCAATGCACTTGGCTAGTCGCACCCAGAAATGATCAGAACTCTTGCACAATCTGCCAGCAAGTTGCAGACCATTTTATAGATCAGAAAATTCCTTTCCATTGGCAGTTGCTAAGTATGCCACAGGTAGAAATTTCCTCCAGCTTAATTCGAGACTATTGGCAAAAAGGGCGATCGCTGCGCTACCTCGTTCCCGATTCTGTGCGGCATTACCTCACGACCCAATTGCCAGGTTCGCCCTAACTTAGCCCTTTGCGGCAAAAAGCTGGTATTAAAAAACAAATTCATTAAGTCTTGAGAACCTTTCTGAGAAAGGCTTTCCGCCCAACACATCAAAGCCTATTGTTGCACTGGGATCACCTTGCATCTTATGATTTTCTTAATAACTAAAATTTATTTACCGAGGGCAAGACGCAGTAATGAGAGTAGCAATTAACGGCTTCGGGCGTATTGGGCGTAACTTCATGCGCTGCTGGCTAGGCAGAGAGAATAGTCTAATTGACCTCGTTGCCATCAACGACACGTCTGACCCTAAAACAAATGCCCACCTGCTTAGATATGATTCAATGCTCGGCAAAATGGACGAGAGCGTTCAAATTGATGCCGACGATAATAGTATTACGGTGAATGGAAAAGTTGTTAAATGTACGTCCGATCGCAACCCCGAAAATTTGCCCTGGAAAGAGTTGGGCATTGATCTGATCATTGAATCTACAGGGGTTTTCGTCAGCAAAGAAGGTGCCTCTAAACATCTCAAAGCAGGGGCAAAGAAGGTGCTGATTACGGCTCCTGGAAAAGGCGATGATGGAACTTTTGTAGTCGGTGTCAATCATCTCGACTACGACCACGCCAAGCACAACATCATCAGCAATGCAAGCTGCACGACTAACTGCCTAGCGCCCATTGCCAAGGTGCTAAACGATAACTTTGGCATCATCAAGGGCACGATGACCACCACCCACAGTTACACCGGTGATCAGCGCTTGCTAGATGCCAGCCACCGCGATTTAAGACGGGCACGAGCCGCCGCTATCAACATTGTCCCGACCTCAACGGGCGCGGCTAAAGCCGTTGCTCTGGTTCTTCCTGAACTCGCTGGCAAGCTGAACGGCATTGCCCTACGGGTGCCCACTCCCAATGTGTCGATTGTGGATCTGGTGGTTCAAGTTGAGAAAAGCACGATCGCCGAACAGGTGAATGAGGTGCTGAGAAATGCTGCTGAAGGTTCCATGAAAGGCATTATCAAATATTGTGATTTGCCTCTCGTCTCTAGTGACCATGCAGGTTCATCTGAGTCGGCGATCGTCGATGCAGATTTGACCATCGTTATGGGAGGAGACTTAGTAAAAGTGATCGCTTGGTATGACAACGAATGGGGCTACAGTCAGCGGGTTGTAGATTTGGCTGAAGTGGTGGCTCAAAAGTGGGCTGCTTAACTGTTTTCAAAGCCGCGCGAAAGTAGAAGTAATAGGACCTACGCACTTGAAGCTTGGAGCCTCTATCCTTCTTAGCTCCCCTTCAAAAGAGGAATCCTTGAAAGTTCCTTTTTCAAGGGGTGAAGTTTTTTTTTGCGTAAGTCCTGAAGAACTAACATTTGGGGCAGGTCTAACCGACCGCCCCTTTTTCCGATCAGCCAATCAATCTACAAAAGCGGGAGTAGCAGTAGATTTTTTACTCAATCTTAAATTCGCGATCGCCCTGATTCCCTTAGAGGACTTACGCACTCGCCCCCTAAATCCCCCAATTCTGGGGGACTTTGATCTCTAGCTCCCCCAGAATTGGGGGTCGGGGGGCAAATTTCGGTTGATTTGCGTAAGTCCTGACTTAGCTCTTTTGCTTTTGCTGCCCCAGTGTGTTTCGCTCCCAAAATACGCTGTCTGTGTAGCCCTGAATGGTTTTGTTCAGTTCTGCCAATTCCAGGCGTTTCTCTGCTAAAAGACAGTAATTTTCGTTGAGATCGATGCCGAGGTAGCGTCTGCCTAGTTTTTTGGCGACGACCGAGGTGGTGCCGCTGCCTAAAAACGGATCAAGCACCGTGTCTCCAAGGTTGCTACTGGCAAGGATGAGACGGGCTAGGAGCTTTTCGCTTTTTTGAGTGGGATGATCAGTGTTTTCGGGCATTGACCAAAAAGGGATGGTGATATCTGTCCACAGGTTGGAGGGATGGGTGTCGCGGAAGTTGCCATCGGCGGTTTCTTGCCAATCTTTGGGCAGTCCGTTTTGGCGATAGGGGGCGAGCACTTTGCGCCGGAGTTTGACGGCATTCACGTTGAAGATATAGTCATCAGACAGGGTACAAAACCAGATATCTTCGCTGGAGTTTTTCCAGTTGGATTTGGCTCCCCGTCCTTTTTCGCGTTCCCAGGTGATGCGGTTGCGGACGGTGAAGTGGGCTGCGGCAACAGCAAAGGTAGAGATGGAGGAGAACCAGTCGGCACAGATGTAGATGGATGCTGTGGGTTTGAGGAGGGGTTTGAGTGTGGCGATCGCGTCATCAAACCAGAGCGTGTAAGCCTCAATGGTTTGGCGGGTAAATCGATTGCCGTGAAAGTCTTTGGTCAGGTTGTAGGGCGGATCGAGAATCAACAGATCCACACAGTTCTTGGGCAGGAGCGTTGCCCAAACCAAACAATCCCCCAGTAGCGTTCCTTGGGGCGGATCTAAAAAGCCAGATGCAGGCGGTTGTAAGATTAGCCGCGATCGCAACCGAGCGCGATCCTCTTCGGTCAGTTCCAGAGTGCGATTTTTAGGAGCGCGGGAGGTCATGCCGCCCCTTCTTCAAATACTGCTGCACTTCGGTTAATACCCGCCGTGCGCCATCAAAGGTCAGCCGCGCGATCGCGAGATCGTAGGGTAGCCAATCGTAATCTTTAATTTCTTCTGGCTGACAATTGACTATTGCTGACTGCACAAATGCCGGATAATAAATTACGGTTTTGTTGAATTTTTTGCTGCCGCGAGTGAAGGGATATTGTTCTGAAAAAGATGCGTCGCCTAGCAAGGTGAAACGGGTGATGCCTGTTTCCTCCTCAAATTCACGGCAAGCAGCCTGGACATCTGTTTCGCCTGGATCTGCGTGCCCTTTAGGAAAGCCCCAATGTCCTGCATGGTGCTGAATTAACAAAAATTGATGCTCATCGCCATTTTGCAAAATGGGAACGATGCCAAAGGCTTTATCCTTAGCGATGTTGAAGTCGTCCATACTGATGTTGCCGCTTTTGAACGATGAGAGTGCTTGCAAACGCGATCGCTCAGGTCTACCGTATAGTAAATCCACCAATCATATACTTGTTAGGCAATTACGACGACTGATTCCTAGAAACTTAATTGAGTACCTGATGTGCAACAAAAATCAGCCCACCCTTGTATCTTCAGAGAGAGCAGGATGGGGAATCGGAAAAGTTGCACATCGCGTTTGAGTATTACCTTCAAGGCTTACGCATCAGGGCGATCGCTCAAACGAGAGCAGGAACCGGGGCTTGTAGGTGAGGATAGAGCGGAAAGCGATCGCAAAGAGTTGCAACGCGATCGCGGCAATCTTGCGCTACTTGATCATCTTCTGGGTTCAGCAGGCGATCGCTGATGATGTTGCCGATTTCAACAAATTCAGGGGTGCCCATGCCGCGTGTGGTCATGGCAGGCGACCCTAAGCGCAAACCGCTCGTGACGAAGGGCGATTCTGGATCAAAAGGAACCGTATTTTTGTTGGCAGTGATATTCACGCCGCTGACCAATTGATCCGCCAATTTGCCCGTTATGCCAATGGATCGCAGATCGACCAGCATCAGATGATTATCGGTGCCGCCCGAAACCGTTTTCAAACCACGCGCCTGAAGCTGACCTGCTAAAGCACGAGCGTTTTCAATCACCTGTCCAGAATAAGTCTTAAACTCTGGCTTAAGAGCTTCTCCAAACGCGATCGCTTTTGCAGCAATCACGTGTTCTAAAGGACCGCCTTGAGAGCCAGGAAATACTGCTTTATCTAATTTTTTACCCAAGTCTGGATCGCGGGTGAGGATCAAGCCTCCACGGGGACCGCGCAAAGTTTTGTGGGTGGTAGTGGTGACAACATCACAGTGAGGAATCGGGCTGGGATGATGCCCACTAGCAACCAATCCAGCGATATGGGCAATATCTGCGAGAAGATAGGCTCCTATTTCATCGGCGATCGCCCGAAACCTGTCAAAGTGGATGACCCGTGGATAGGCTGAATAGCCGCAGATTAACAGCTTTGGACGATGCTGCAAGGCGAGATCGCGGATTTGGTCATAGTCTAATTGCTCAGTTTCAGCGCTAACCCCATAGTGATGCGCCTTAAACCATTTGCCAGACACATTCACCGGTGAACCGTGGGTCAAATGTCCACCGTGAGACAAATCCATGCCCATAATGGTGTCGCCCGGTTCCAGCAAGCTGAGGAACACCGCAAAGTTTGCCTGGGCACCGGAGTGGGGCTGCACGTTAGCATGAGCGGCACCAAACAATTGTTTTGCGCGATCGATCGCCAACTGTTCCGCTTCATCCACAAACTCACAGCCGCCGTAGTAGCGTTTACCCGGCAACCCTTCAGCATATTTATTGGTTAAAACAGATCCTTGAGCCGCCATCACGGCGGCTGAAGTAAAGTTTTCGCTAGCAATCATTTCTAAATGATCGCGTTGGCGACTTAATTCGCGGTCAATAATGGCAGCGATCGCCGGATCGGCTTTGGCAAGAAAATCTAAATTATTATTGGTCACACAAAACCCCTAAACAAAATTTCAAAACAATAAATATCCATGCTAATAAGGATTCAGATCACCGTTTGGCTCGGTTTAAAAACCAACCGTTGATTTTGGGATGATTTGGGTCGGTTGTTAGCGATCGCACAACACAGAAATTAGGGTGCTTGAACCGCTTACAGAAGGATTTATCATACACTCCATTTTGCCTTCTTAGCCACCCTGGATAGACTGCCAAGCACCCGCAAGAAAATCTTTCACATCAATCGCCATTTCAAATCCTCACCGAAACAACGGCTTAAACGCATTAAGCTCTGTAATCTATGACACATCATCCCCAAAGTCTTAACTTAAGATGGAATTAGAGAATCACGGCTTCGTTGGAGGTCACTGTGCTTGTCATCTTGATGGATAATCAGCTAATTTCCCCAAAGCAGGTATGTCAATCCTGTTTGATGGCAGATGAAAGTGGGCAGCCGCGCTGGTCAAGCGGAAAGCTTCGATGTGGACGGGTGCTGAATCAAATTAATCATCAAAATCCTAAGCAGTTTGAGTGTGAAATGGGCTTTCGAGTTGCCAATATCGAGTAGGGTTTTGCGTCTTCAAAAAAGACCTGATAAACATCTAAATTGCAGAAACAAGGGGCTTAAACCCCCTGTTCAGAGACTACACAGCGGCGATCGCTTCTAGGGAAATAGGTTTTTTTTCCAAAAGAAGCTTAGCGCTTTTCAATGGCTCAGAAATTGGCACCGGATATTCTCCCGTAAAACACGCCGAACAAAAGTTGGATGAATCATCGCGCGTTTCTTCTAGCATCCCTGCCCAACTGAGATAGCTAAGAGAATCTACCTCAATTTGAGCGGCAATTTCTTCCACAGATTTTGTTGCCGCAATCAGGTGATCTTGGCTATCCGTATCAATCCCGTAAAAACAAGGGTGAGTCACAGGCGGAGAAGAGATTCGCATGTGAACCTCGGTTGCGCCAGCATCTCGAAGCGCCTTAACAATCTTGCGGCTGGTGGTTCCGCGCACGATTGAATCATCCACCAACACAATGCGTTTTCCTTGAAGAACATCCCGCAGCGGATTCAGCTTCATCCGAATACCTGCCTCCCGCATACTTTGAGTCGGTTGAATGAAAGTGCGCCCCACATAACGATTTTTAATCAATCCTTCCGCATAGGGAATACCTGAAGCTTGGGAAAACCCGATCGCCGCCGGAATGCCAGAATCGGGCACCGCAATCACTAAATCAGCTTCGGCAGGAGATTCTAGGGCGAGCCTCCGTCCAATTCGCATCCGGTACGTATAGAGGCTTTCGTTCTGCATCACACTATCGGGGCGTGCAAAATAAATCATCTCGAAAATGCAGAGTTTCGGTTGAGGCTGGCTCACCCAATGGAACGATGCCATGCCTTCGTCTGTGATCCAAACGACCTCGCCGGGTTCCACATCCCGCAAATATTCGGCTCCAATAATATCCAAACCGCAGGTTTCAGACGCTAGCGCATACCGGGTTGGATCGCTGGGGCTAGCTTTAGGCAGAGCGCCAATCACCAACGGACGAATACCATTGGGATCACGGGCACCGATCATGCCGTTGGGAGTACCAATCACTAAGCTAAAGGCTCCCTGACAACGCTTAAAAGCAGTAATAGCAGCTTCTAGCCAAGTTTTGCCGCTATCTACGGCTTCCGCGATCGCAAAGGCAATCAGTTCCGAATCAGTGCTGGTCAATAGGTTGTGATGATTTCGCAGCAATTCCTCCCGCAGGATTGGCGTATTCACCAAATTGCCATTATGTGCTAGCGCTAAATGCCCCAAGCGTGTAGGAACCAACACCGGCTGAGCATTGACCACCCGACTCGTTCCCGTAGTAGAGTAGCGCGTATGCCCAACTGCCAATTCTCCTACTAAGGTATTTAGCATCGTTTCATTAAATACCTGGGACACTAAACCCATGGCTTTGTGCAAACAGGGAGGATGATCTTGAGGAAAGGTGGCAATCCCTGCTGACTCTTGTCCGCGATGTTGCAGAGCATACAACCCGAAATAAGTCAGCTTGGCAACATCTTCACCCGGTGCGTAAACCCCAAATACACCACAGGCTTCTTCGGGTTTATCAGGGTGATCGAAAGATGCAGTCTGTTCTAAGTCATCAAATTCGGCAGCAGAAGCACCCGTTTGAGAAAGGGAATTGGGTAACATGCGTCAGTGTTGCTCCAAGGATTGCTAGCAAAAAGAAAAGGCGACGAAATTGGATGGCAATGGCAAAAAATAGCTTAAAAGTTATTTAAATTTTGATTAACTCTTGGTTCCATCGTAACAGGCGCAGGGTTGACTCTAAATCAGCTTTAAGGAAATTAGGTGGGAATCAATCTGCTAGATAGGATTCGATCGCGCCCTGCCAGCGATCGTTCAGAGTATCCATTTCTACTTTAATGACAGAATTTGTAAACGTGATGCTTAAACCCTCGGTGCGACTATTCACGACTCCTAACGCTTGCCAATCATTTTCTAAATGTGTTTGTAGATAGGACTCCCAAACGGACTGGTGCGATCGCGCCACAGAAACAATAATCCGCGCGCCACCTTCGGCAAACAAGAGATGATCTAGGC
>Ga0163148_10007411_pt1 | contig 10317 bp, 11 predicted proteins | sample OliLakLV19MP7P2_FD_148606 | JGI IMG/M metagenome (GOLD analysis project Ga0163148, IMG submission 148606) | Freshwater microbial mat bacterial communities from Lake Vanda, McMurdo Dry Valleys, Antarctica- Oligotrophic Lake LV.19.MP7.P2 | ecosystem: Environmental > Aquatic > Freshwater > Lake >... | reverse complement strand
TTTTAAAAATCAATGCTGATTTCAGGAAATATATTGAAGTTGTAGCGGCAGGTTTAGTCGCTGTATTTCGTCTGGTAAATCAAGCTTTAAGGCATACAGAAAAATAGATGGAAACCAACATTATTCAAAAGCATAAAATAAAAAACATGAAAGAATAACAGCAACAAAACATGGAAAAGTTTATCGACATGGTAAAAGATGTAGCATCTGTATGATGATAACCAATGAAAATAGTAGCGAACATTTATCCGGCAGGCCAATGGCTATAAACAAAGTAGATGACGACGGCACCATGTGGTTTTTTACCAAAGCATCATCGCACAAAATAGCAGCATAAAATGAACGAAATAATGTTTCTATTGCTATTGCCAACGAAGGGAACAACAATTATTTAATGATTAATGGAACTGCCGATTTAGTAAATGATAAAGCCAGGATGAAAGAGTTATGGAGTGCTGTTATGAAGGCATGGTTTCCGCTTGGCTTAGATGATCCTGATATGACTTTAATAAAAGTAACACCCGAAGAAGTGAATTATTGGGATAGCAATTCCAGCAAAATGATCGTGCTGTTTAACATGCTGAAAGCCATAGTAACAGGTAAAGAATATGCAGAAGGCGAGCACGGAACAATTTCACTGTAAACTAAGTAATTAAAAAAGTAAAATAATTTTTAACAAATAAAATAAACACAATGGGAAATCCAGAACACAAAGAAGGAACAATTACGAAAGCAATCGAAAATCAAACAGCAAAATTGCCTTCAGATACTTACTTGATAGGTGCAGGCGTAGCAATAGCCATGTCGTTAACACTAAAAATTATGGGCAAAAAACAGGAGGCGTTGTTTGTTGGGCAATGGGTTGCTCCTATCCTGCTATTAGGCGTGTATAACAAGTTGGTTAAACAATTGGGAAGCGACTAATGCCTCATTAGAAAGTAATTAAAATTTTTTTTGAATGAATCATTTAAAAATTAAAAAAATGGAAAAGAAAACAACAAGTTTAAAAACAAGATTACCCGGAATTGTATTTCTTTTAGCAGTCTTTACTTTAATAGTAACATTCGGATTACCATCCTGCAATAATGCAAAAACTGAAGACCCAAAAGAAGTTGCCAATGAAAGCAACGATGCAAAATTTGACAATAAAAAAGAAAATGATGCAGAATTTTTGGTGGCTGCTGCGGAAATAAATTTGGAAGAAATTCAGCTCGGCCAATTAGCCCAAAAAACCAGCACGATGACTGATGTAAAGGAATTAGGCAAAATGATGGAAGATGGGCACACACAGGCCATGAACGATCTACAGGCACTTTCAGCAAAAAAGCAAATTACCATTCCATCAACCCTTACAGAAGCCGGGCATGAGGCCAATAAAAAGCTGATGGATAAAACCGGGAAGGATTTTGACAAAGCGTATTGCGACATGATGGTAGACGGACATAAAGATGCGATTGACAAATTTCAAAAAGCATCTACCGATGCAACCGATCCCGACATACGTAAATGGGCAACATCCATGCTGCCTGCATTACAAACGCATCTCGATCAATCCATTACTTGCCAAAAGAAATTCGAAAAAATGTGAGTATACATTTCACAACTATAATGATCAATTAATTATTCTAACAATAAAAAACAACAAAAATGAAAAGTACAACCACAAAGTCCGCACAAAACGGCACTCACAAAGCAACAGCGTCAGAACCAGTGAAAGCAACGTCAGACGCTGCACAAGGTCTTAGAGATTTATTTGTCGACGAATTAAAAGATATTTATTGGGCAGAAAAAGCATTGACCAAAGCATTACCAAAGATGGTTAAGAATGCAACTACTGATGAATTGGTAGAAGCTCTTAAAGCACATCTTGAAGAAACAAAAAATCATGTAACAAGGCTAGAGCAGGTTTTTGAAGCAATCGGGGAAAAAGCAGTAGCAAAAAAATGCCTTGCCATGGAAGGCTTAATTAACGAAGCACAGGAAATTATGGAATCGACAGAAACAGGTGTTGTACGTGATGCCGGTATCATATTAGCAGGTCAAAAAGTAGAACATTATGAAATTGCTACTTATGGTACACTTTGCACATTTGCAAAAACACTGGGAGAAGACAAAGCAGCATCTCTGTTGGCAGAAACTTTACATGAAGAAAAAAAAGCTGACGAAAAGTTAAGTGAAATTGCAGAATCTGCTATCAATGTTGAAGCAGCTGCAATGGAAAATTAAAAAAGTAAAAGATTTTGTACAGGTAATTTATTTAAATCATTATTGCAATAAGGTGAGTAATTTCTAATCAGATTTTACTCACCTCTTTTCAGTTCAAAAAATTAAAAAAATGAAAAAGCATTTATTCGTTTTCACCTTCCTTGTTGCACTACTCACTTCATTATCCGGTTGCGAAATTATAGGCGGTATATTTAAAACAGGCATGGGAGTAGGGGTGTTTCTTGTATTAATTGTAGTTGCCATCGTTATCTATATTTTTAGCCGGATGGGGAAAAATAAACAGTAAAAGCAACAATTAGGCAGGCAATTAATTCCTGTTAAAATTACATGCTGGTTTATATTTAGCGGGTTTAAAAATTTGAATGAAAATCTAAATTATAAATCATCAATAAAACCCATCAAATGAAAGAGCAACCTGTTAAAAAAAGTGGAGCATCGTTTGACAACTTTGCATCAGGTGTTTCCAAAGCAGCTGAAAGGACTTATGCTTTTCTCATTGCATTCAGCCTCGTAATTATATGGGCAATTACCGGTACTGTCTTTCATTTTTCTGAAAGCTGGCAATTGGTAATCAATACAGGCACTACAATAATTACTTTTCTCATAGTTTTTTAATTCAAAAAGTACAAAACAAAGATTCACTTGCTATACAACTTAAATTGAACGACCTGGTAGCTGCCCATGAGTACGACAGTAACCGCCTTGTACATATGGAAAATATAACTGAAGACGAATTGAAAGTAACACAATAATATTACAGGAAACTAAGTGATATTACCAGGAACGAAGAAACCCTGCAACAATCGCATTCTATAGATGAAGCGAATGAACAGCACGATTTGAAAAAGGAGTTGGAAAATTAGCAATGGAAAAAAAAATGATTGTTTAAAATTTTTTTAAAATTAGTATTATGGCAAAAATTAAAACAGAAAAAAAAGTTGTAAACGAAAAAATAAAGCACCTGCAATCACATACTCAAAATGGTGATGGTCAAATGCTCTCCACTAATCAAGGATTATTAATCAACGATAACCAAAACTCGCTGAAGGCAGGCGAACGGGGTGCAACTTTACTGGAGGATTTTATTCTGCGTGAAAAAATTACACACTTCGATCATGAGCGAATTCCAGAAAGGATAGTTCATGCACGGGGAACTGCAGCCCACGGAATTTTTGAGTTGTATGAACCCATAGCTCAGTACACAAAAGCAAAATTTTTAAATGACACTTCAAAACCAACGCCGGTATTTGTTCGCATTTCGACTGTTGCAGGTTCAAGAGGTTCAACCGATTTAGCCCGTGATGTACGAGGGTTCTCCGTAAAGTTCTATACAGATGAAGGCAATTACGATTTAGTAGGCAACAACATGCCGGTATTTTTTATTCAGGATGCAATAAAATTTCCTGATTTAATACATGCAGTAAAACCGGAACCGCATAATGAAATTCCACAGGCAGCTTCGGCACACGATACCTTTTGGGATTTTATTTCCCTTATGCCCGAAAGCACACACATGATTATGTGGGTAATGAGTGACCGGGCTATTCCAAGAAGTTTGCGAATGATGGAAGGATTTGGGGTACATACATTTCGATTGATAAATGATGCAGGTGTTTCGCATTTTGTAAAATTTCATTGGAAACCATTATTGGGAATTCATTCCGTTGCATGGGATGAAGCCCAAAATATTTCCGGCCAAGACCCCGACTTCCATCGCAGAGATTTATGGGAAGCCATTGAAAGCGGCGCCTTTCCCGAATGGGAACTCGGTATTCAAATCATTCCCGAAAAAGATGAACATAAATTTGAATTTGACTTGCTTGACCCTACCAAATTAATTCCGGAAGAAATTATTCCGGTACAACGCATTGGTAAAATGACGTTGAACCGCAATCCTGTTAATTATTTTGCCGAAACTGAACAGGTTGCATTTCATCCCGGACATTTAGTGCCAGGTATTGATTTTACAAATGATCCATTATTGCAGGGAAGATTGTTCTCCTATACTGATACGCAGTTATCAAGATTGGGAAGCCCCAACTTTCACGAAATACCCATTAACCGCCCCATCGTTCCTGTAATGAATAACCAGCGAGACGGGCACATGCGGCAAGCCATCAACAGCGATAAAACAAGTTATCAACCCAACACTATCAGCAACGGGTGCCCATTTCAGGCAAAGGCAGTTGACGGAGGGTTCACCAGTTTTCAGGAACGCATTGATGCTAAAAAAATTCGAGAACGCAGCCGCAGTTTCTTTGATCATTTTAGCCAGGCAACATTATTTTTTAACAGCCAGTCACAACCTGAAAAAAATCACATTATCAATGCGCTCACATTTGAATTGGGAAAATTGGAAAGTGATGCTATTCGGGAAAGAATGGTAGGGATTCTTACACAGGTTGATAAAACCCTGGCAGTAAAAGTTGCTGATGGTTTAGGAATGCCGGTTCCAAAAGAGCCAATGTATCCAATTAATCACGGTATTCCTGCAGATGGAATTCAATCAAATTATGAGCCGGTAAAAATGAAACAAAGCATTGAAAAGTCCGAAGCTTTAAGTATGGCAAATACAGTAAAAAATTCTATCAAAACAAGATGTATAGCAATACTTGCGGCCAACGGAGTAGATGAAATGTCGCTGACTGCAATGAAAAATGCATTGGAAGCCGAAGGAGCAAAAACAAAAATTATTGCACCAAAATTGGGAACAATAAAGGGCGCAGCTGGAAAAGAAATAAAAGTTGACATGAGTTTTCTCACTACAGCTTCCGTATTATTTGATGCGGTATATATTCCATCAGGTGCTGATAGTGCGGCTGCACTAATTGCCCAACCCGATGCAATTCATTTTGTAAACGAAGCATACAAACATTGTAAAGCCATCGCCGCAAATGGCGATGCTGTAAATTTATTACATAAATCAAATGCACGTAATAACAGCAGTGATGAAGGTTTAATTATAGATAAACCTGCAAAAGATTTTATCAAAGCAATTGCACAACATCGTTTTTGGGAACGGGAAAAAGAAAGGAAAGTACCTGCTTAATCAATTGCAGAATTCTTAATAAAAAAACTAACAAGTTTAATAGTTAAATCTAAAAGAAATGAACCAGGCTAAAAATATTCAACAGAAACAGGCAACTGATTTAAAAGAGGATGAGCGTTTGGATAAGTTGAATAGAAAAAATAACGAAACAAACGAAACTGTTTCTACTGAAGCAAACACAAAAGAAGGAGCATTAAAACCAACGCATAAGATCTCCAAAAATATTCATGTAGAACCTGCCGGGGAACAACAGTTGAAAAATGAGTTATACACTTTCTCTAAAAAAATACTTACATATGGCATTAAAACCTAAGATGGATAAAAAGAAAGATGACCCTTGTTGGAAAGGTTATAAACAATTGGGCACCAAAACCAAGGGCGGTAAAAAAGTGCCTGATTGTGTTCCCGAAGTAAAGAAAAAAACGTAATCTCTTAAAAAATATTATCCCTGTTAAGACGAATGCTTATTTTTTTCAAACAATAATCCAACCATTTAAAAACAAATCAAAATGAACAAAAATCAAAAAAACACAGCTAGTCAACAAAAATCAGGTGGCGCCAAAGACAGTTCAAAACAAGACGCATCATCTAAGAAAATGATGGATGAAAAAAGTGATTCTAAATCAGATAAGGGTATGCAAGCCTCGTCTGGTAAGTCAGCAACTGGTAGCAAAACCAGCAAAGGAAAATAATTAATTTTTTAAACAAGATTGAGATACTGACGGGTTTTTGCTTCATAGGCTTAAAATTTTATGCAATTATTGCGAAACCCTGACTTTTAAAACACTCATTACTATTTTATCCTGTTAGCAATATTTTTAAAATTTAAGACGATAATAATATTTGCAACATCCCTGTTGTACTTATTGCAGTATTACATAAAGGCAGCGTTTCGCCAATAACGTTTCTATAATCGAAAATTATCAAATCGAAAACCCCACGGGGATAGAAATAAATCCAACCTGTAACAAAAGATTTTCCTCAAAACTGCTGTAGGAAAACAACCAACGTTTTAATCACTATCGATTATTATCAAACGTTGCAAATGTTTAATTTACTGCCCGCAAGAAGGTTAAACTTTTATTAGCAAACTTCCTCACAAAGTTATATTTTCACATTGCTGCTAATTGGATATTTAAAATTCCAATGCTCATATAACCCCTTTTTCCAGTAAGTCATTTTTTTGACAGTTCTAATAAAAAAAACTAATGCCTAATTCTTTGCAATTTCTTACCGGCGGTGGCGAAATGGGAGAACTTATCCGGTCATTTGATTGGTCAAAAACTAGTGTTGGCAGTCCTGATACCTGGCCGCAAAGTTTGCGTATTGCAGTAAATATCATGCTTGATTGTCCTTTTGGTATGTACATAGCCTGGGGCAACGACTATATTCAATTATATAACGATGGTTACCGCCCTATTCTTGGCAGTACCAAACATCCGCAGGCATTGGGCATTAGCACACGTCAAACTTTTGCAGAAATATGGCCCACAATAGGGCCCATGTTTGAGGGTGTAATGCAGGGTACACCGGTTCGCTTACACGAGCTTGCTTTGCAATTAGACAGGAATGGATTTTTGGAAGAATGTGTTTTTGATTGCTCCTATAGTCCGCTCCGGTTAGAAGATGGTGATGTAGGTGGTGTGCTGGTTACTGTAATTGAAACTACAGAGAAAGTAAAAGCAGCAAAGGCACTGGAACAAAGTGAAAGGCGATTTCAAAATTTGATTCGGGAAGCCAATGTTGGTATTATTGTTTTGAGCGGTGAAGAAATGCAGGTAGAAGTAGTGAATGAAGCATACGGCCTGTTAATTGAATTAAAACCAGTTGATCTATTGGGCAAACCTTTATTTGAAATGATACCCCATGCGGAAGAGTACTTCCGCCCAATATTGGATAAAGTGAGACTAACCGGGGAGTCGATCTACACCTACGACCAACCCTACAGTGTAGTAATAAATGGAAAAATAGTAGAGGGTTATCTAAATGTTGTTTACCAGGCTTATAAAGAGACTGATGGAACCATTGTGGGGGTGATAGCACTTTGCCAGGATATAACCGACACAGTAAAGAGCCGCAAAATAATTGAAGCAAATGAAAAGCGCCTTGAAGTGGAGCGCAAAACACTCCATGATTTTTTTACTCAGGCACCTGCCGTGCTTGCCATTCTGAAAGGTCCCGAACATGTATTTGAATTTGCCAACCCTGCTTACCTGGAGCTTACCGGAAACCGTGATATCATCAACAAAACGGTACTGGATGCGCTGCCCGAAACAGCAGGGCAGGGTTTTATTGAGCTGCTTGATAATGTTTACAAAACAGGGAAAACATTTATCGGAAAAGAAATGTCCCTTTTCTTGGATAAAGGCAATGGGAAATCAGAACAGTTTTTTCTTAATTTCAGCTACCAGGCATTTACAAATGATAAAGCCGAGACAGAGGGTATTTTAGTGTTCGCTTATGATGTAACTGAACTGGTGCTTGCAAAAACACAAATTGAAATAAGTGAGAAGGAACAAAAAAAATTGGCAGTGTATTTAAAGCTTGCCACCGATTCTGCCAATGTTGGTACCTGGTTATTAGATATAAAATCACAAAAATTAGAATGGAGTGCCCTGCATAAAAGAATGTGGGGATATGATGAACATTGCACTGGCCTTGATTATGAAGCGTGGTATAAACTTATTTTACCTGCCGATAAGGAACTGGCTTTTAAAACCGTAGAAGAAGCAAAAGTTAATCATATTGTATACGATGTAGATTACCGAATTAAGAAAGCAAACGATGGGACTCTCAAATATATACATTCTGTTGGAAGATATTATTACAACGATGAAGGTGAAGCAGAAACATTTACAGGAATTAGTGTTGATATTACTGAACAGAAAAAAGCAGCATTACAATTAAAAGCAAGCGAAGAAAAATACCGTGGCTTATTCGAATCAATAGATCAGGGTTTATCCATCGTAGAAATGATTTTTGATGAAAAGAATAAACCAATTGATTACCGCTTTATTGAAAATAATACGGTCTTTCAGCAGCAAACAGGTTTGCCAGATGTATCAGGTAAAACGGCTAAAGAAGTAATACCTGATTTGGAGGATTTTTGGTTTGAAACTTATGGAAATGTATCAGTAACAGGCAATCCCATTAAATTTACTCATAAATCAGATGCTTTAAACAGGTGGTTTGATGTTTATGCTTTCAAGTTAGGGGATAAGACTAGTGAACAAGTAGCCATTCTTTTTACAAATATTACAGAACGCAAACAGGCCGAAGAAAATATTAAGGAAAGCGAGAAGCAGTTTCGCACATTTGCCGACAGCATTCAAAACCTTGCATGGATTGCCAATGCTGACGGATGGATTTATTGGTATAACCAACGATGGTATGATTACACAGGAAAAACGCTTGAGGAAATGGAAGGATGGGGATGGCAAAAAGTGCATCATCCCGACCATGTTGAAAAAATAACAGCGCTTTCAAAAGAGTTATGGAAAAAAGATGACACATTTGAATTAACCTTTCCGCTTCGCAGGCATGATGGAGAATATCGATGGTTTTTAACCCGTGCCTATCCCGTGAAAAATGCCCATGGAAATACTGAGCGCTGGATAGGAACCAATACCGATATTCATGAACAAAAAAAATCGCTTGAACAAAAAGACGAGTTCATCAGCATTGCCAGCCATGAAATGAAAACACCGCTTACAACTGCTAAAGGCTATTTAGAATTATTACTCCATTCATTAGGCGAAGAAAACGAATTCGCTTTATACGCCACCAAAGCCATTAAAGCTGTAGATAGCCTGAACGACCTGGTTGCAGAGTTATTAGATGCCAGTAAAATACAAAATGGACAACTCAATTACAATATCTCCAAATTTGATTTTAATAAAATGGTGGATGAAACCATTGAAAATATGCAGCATATGTCCAAAAACCACCGCATACAAAAAAACGGCTACTGCTTACAACAAATAACCGGTGATAGAGGGAGGTTGCAACAGGTGTTGACTAATTTATTAACCAATGCTGTAAAATATTCTCCCAATGCAGATAAGGTATTGGTAACAGTACAAGAACAGGAAGATAAAATTCAGGTATCTGTTCATGACTTTGGTGTTGGTATGTGTGGTAAGCATTTGAACAAAATTTTTGAAAGGTATTATAGGGTGGAGGAACATGCAGCCCGTTTTCAGGGATTAGGTGTTGGGTTATATATATCGAGCAGCATTATACAAAGACATGCCGGGAGAATGTGGGCAGCAAGTGAACCTGATAAAGGAAGCACTTTTTATTTTACATTGCCATTGTAAATTTTTGTTTCTCGGGGCTATGTTATTAGGTTAAGGTGAGGTATTAAAATATCGAATATCCAACAGGTAATAATAAAAGTAGATGACATTGCTTCATTATTCGATATTTTATGGAGATGGAAAATTTGAACTTCAATAAATATAAATATTTGTACTGATAGCCGCCACCGCCACCGCCTTGCCAGGGCTCTTTGAGACACGTTGGCCGAAAATAGATTTGGGTTTCAATTAAGAAGTATAGTAATCCTGATAGCCGGAACTTCCTCAGCCCTTTAAAGGCTCGTTTAGAAGTTGTTCTCAAATAAAAGGTTGTCGTGTACCAAAGAAACTTTACCATACAACTAAACCTCTGCTTATTCTATGCTTTTTAACTCGTTCAGTGTTGCAAACGCTAATGCTTTTTCGTGTGTGGCGTTTAAATTTACCGGTGGTGCTACACCTGCATCAAAAGCTTCTTTCCAGCGGCTGGCGCAAAGGCACCAACAATCTCCAGCTTTTAACCCGGGAAAATTATATTGAGGCATTGGAGTAATCAAATCGTTGCCTTGTGATTTTGAGAATTGTAAAAATTCATCTGTAATAGTCGCAGCAACTACATGTACACCACTATCAGTTTCGCCTGTTGAGCAAAATCCATCTCTGTAATAACCGGTAATTGGGTCGGTGCCTGCTATTTGAAGATCGGTCCCCAACACATTTTTCTCTCCTTTTTTTACAAGGTTT
>Ga0163148_10007408_pt1 | contig 10319 bp, 9 predicted proteins | sample OliLakLV19MP7P2_FD_148606 | JGI IMG/M metagenome (GOLD analysis project Ga0163148, IMG submission 148606) | Freshwater microbial mat bacterial communities from Lake Vanda, McMurdo Dry Valleys, Antarctica- Oligotrophic Lake LV.19.MP7.P2 | ecosystem: Environmental > Aquatic > Freshwater > Lake >... | reverse complement strand
CTTGTTTGGCCATCGTCATGAGAGAACTGCTTTTGGTAATTTCATCCGGGAGTGGGCTGGACATTTGCATGTCAGTTCGCAGATTTTTGATTTCATCTCTCAAAACATCGCAAATGATTTCAAAGCAGGGACGATCCTCGCGGTTGGTGGACCAGCACATGGACATGAGTGTCCACAATTCGTCTGTGATTTGTTTGGATGGGATACGCTTTGGCCGTGAACCTTTCTTCATGACGTGCTTGTGGTGCTTCTTGAGCGTGAGGTTATCCCCAAATGGTGTACGAAGGTAACAAAGGTTCCACAAGAGTAGACCGTAGGAAAATACGTCCACACTGAGACCATAAGGTAGGCCGTAGTAAACTTCCGGGGCCATCCATCGTCGTGACCCCGTCATACCCGTAGCATGGTACGCCTCAGGATGATCCGCCCGATCCGTTTCCAGTAGTTCCTTTGCCAGTCCAAAATCAAAGATCCGAACGTCTCCTCTGATGTCAAAGGCAATGTTCTAAGAAAAGGCAAGCATTTGTTTGAGGATGAGCGTCACGGTCAAAAGAGAAATTGTATAGAGCTCATGGTTCCATTCCTCTTGCTTTTATCGAGACCTTACCTGTGGTTTCAAATCCCGAAACACAATGTTGTGGGCGTGAAGGTATTTCAAGGCTCTGGCCACATCATAGGCAGCGTACAATCGATGGAGCAACTGTCCTTTTTGCAACAGTACGGTATGTTTCGATCTACGGCTCAGATCCAAAGAGGCATTTCCTTCGCTGGAGCTACGACGATGACCCGACAATTTTTTCGTAACGGACGTCCAAACTCCATCGAACCAAGCCGAGGTATGGTGGCGACGACCACCCGGAGGAGGTAGCGCTTCTCGCCACTTGACGATTTGGTCGTCGAGTGTCAAATACAAGCGATCCAACAATAACATATAATCCGGCTGGCCTGGAATACCCGCCGTTCCTCGTAGTTTGCAAATGTTGGGATGCGACAAGGATGCCAGCAATCGTGCTTCCATGGCCAGATCTGCCAAGCCAATATTGTACAACTGTTGCATATCTTCGTCGCTATTATTGTCACTGTTTTGTGGATTGTTTCCTAGTAACAGAAGTATATCCTCTCGCAATTGTTTGGCAGCATAGCGTGCCTTGCCTTCTCTCCAACACCGTTTCTTAAGTACCTTGCGTGCCTTGGCAGCATGTTCCAAATCCGGCTCAAAGGCCATGGAAGGTTCGTCTTCGACAAGGGTCGACATGTCTGCCTCAAAATAAGAATCCTCTGCACCACTATTGCTATTGTCGTCATCGTCAGAAGGATTGTCTTGTCGTCGCCGTTCCGAGGAGGGAATCCCGTTGCTGTTGGTTCGGTGGTGATGATGATGATGGCAGCAATAATGACTGTTGTCACTTCCCATTCCGAGACTGGAACTTTTATGAAGCAACCGAGGCAATCCATTGGTTCCAGCCGCACTTTTACCACTTCTCGCACGGTACCAAATTCCCCTTGACCGAGCAATCGACCCAAGGCAATTTCTACAAGATATGAAAAAGAAGTTGGTATTATTAGTTTTTTTCTCAAAGTCGCATCCAGTCATTCATGTACATGTACACACAAGATTGGACCCCCAAAACAAAAACAAATACACACAAATACATAAACAGCGACAATGGACTTACCATTGGTTTCAAATACGGGAAGGGAAGGTGAAGGATGCGCCTGAAAAAAGGGAGACCCAGCCGTTCGGGCTTGCATATAATTGGCAATCATTTCGGCATGGCCCGCTGCTGAAGTATCAAGGTCTTCTGCTTCGTCTGGTGGCGTCTCGTTTGGAGGAAACCAATCGTCCAAGGTGGGTATGGAATTTTCATCCGCCATTTTCGTCGCTTGCGGCTGCTCTTGGTGGTGGTTGGCTGACTTGGTTTCCCCAAACGAATCTGCAGCTTGAGCCGCCTCATCATCATCATCATCATGTTGCTGATGGGTGGTGGTGACTGCAGTTGTTGGCTTCTCCTCCTCCTCGTCGTCGTCAGCATTGTCTTGGTTCATAACCATCGCTTCCATTTTTGCTGCTCCGTTGCCGGTAGCAGTATTTGTATGAGTCACCGCCTCCTTCGTAGCTGCTGTACTTGCGTCTGTGATTTCTTCTTGGCGAGTACCACCACCATCCAGATGGTCGTAGCTGCTGTGATGCCCTTGATGGAGGAGGATTGTCGTGGGGTCTTGCTCTTGCTCCTCGTTTGGAGGAAAAACGGGTGTCGTACTTTTTTCAATAGACAAGGCCGATTCTACCAACATGGTGGAGCTTCCTTCGGACATGTCCGTATTCGTGGTCGTAGTAAGAACAACCATTCATTTAGTACTGCACAACGTAGTAAGGGGCAACGAATGAAAGAGCTGGAGATGGGATCCAAAAACGCACCCTTGTGCACTTGCCAGTTACTAGTACTGTACTGTGAATTTACTCTTGCTAGCTAGCTAGCTACTGTAGTTCAGATTATAGATTATGCATATTATGATGTGCAGCAAGCAGCTGGTAATTATATACGGATGTGTAGTGGTACACACTGTTGCATGGTGGTACACAGCATACAATAATACGTTGTACCGGTGACCTACCAGTACCCCTCTACTAGCTAGCTAGCTAGCTACTGCACTGCTGAAGTCTTGGTCGTCGTTATGGATGGCAAAGAAGGCACTACTGCTATCTACTTACTAGCTAGTAGCTAGCTAGCTAGTAGTAGCTCTGGCTGTTTGTCGATCTGTACTTCGTAAGAAGTAAAAGTTGATTGTGCAGAGCTAAAGCAGTTCGATTTCGATTTCAGGACGGGTCCAGCAGAAGCTAGAAGCGCGAAGCTGCCGCTTCGCTCTCGCCCAAGAGGGGTGCAGCAAAGCATGTCTACTGTACTAGATGGAGAAGTAGATGTGTGGCACGGCCAGTCGGCTCACTCCTCGCTTCGCTCGTCGCTCCCCTCCTGTGCATTGCATCCTAAGCATGGAGACCCGGTGTGACATGTCTCATAAGTGGAAAAAAAGCAGAAGTGACCCCTTTACAAATCCCCTCCTTTAAGTCCTTCGAAAATCGAACATTATGTTAAGTGAATCCAATTTTCTATCCATGTCTCTAATGAAGCTGTTTTAGGTGGGAAAATGTCTTTTCTACATAAATGCTGTGTGACATTGTGCTGGAATGGTTTAACACAGTTTTAGATGTGACATTTTTGGCTCCATGCTGAACTTCTCAAATTGCCTAGCATGTGCTGTTTTTACACAGTGAGGGCCTGCCAAAAAATTGCAGAAGTACCCCCTTTACAAATCCCCTCCTTCAAGTTGTTCGAAAATCGAACGGATTGGTTTGCACCTCTTCATTTGCTACAGCACTATTGCTGTGCATTTGCCACTCTAGCTAGCTAGCTAGCAGTCTCCTACCACTCAGTGCGGTAAAAGTGATGGATGAACATGTGGCCTGACGATACAAAAAGCTCGTGGGTTTCCACCTAAGCTTAATGAAGGGCACATGTTGTTAATTCTGGTGAAATTGAACTGAAACTCAGTGAGAAGTTGCTGCGTGCAACATTAGCATCTAAATGGAACTTTGGGTTCTGACAATTAAATATCAAAAAATGGACACATGAACAGGCGACCCGGTGCAGACGCGTTAGCTTTCTGTATGAAGGTTCATTGATTCAGCAGACGTGAAGCAAGCTTCTGAAATGTCCAATTGAATGCTAGCGGTGCATCACATGCATGGTAACCTGATGCACACAGTCCACAACTGCACCATTTGCATAATAGCAGAAGCACTGGAGGAAGAATCAGTGGATGAGCCTCAACCCCAAAACACACAGATCATTTCATCTTCTTGCTCTGCAACTGCCATTTGGAACCAGAACAAAAGTCAGTTTGTTTTGAATGAGTTGCTCAAACATTTCTCATTTGAGGGCTTCAGAGAAAGCAACATCATCCTGGTGCAAGAGAAAAACAGTCCAATTGTTTTTGAATGGACCTCTCTTCAGAATGACATTTTCTTTTGGCTCAATCTGAAGATTGCAATTTTCATTTGCGCACAACTCAAAAGGCAGACGATTTGTAATGTTCGTGGCACTGTTTTCAGCATGAGTGTCAGTTTGGTAGTACTTGCTAACTGACCAGTTGATAGCAGAATCTGCACCATTTTTATTTTGCTGTGGATGTGTTTGCAAATGTGTTCATCTCTGCCAAACTGATGCATGCAATGCAACACAAGTGTTTTCTGAACCCCCCCCTCTGTCACATGGGGAGATGAAGTTCATGCATGTTGTCAGCAATGAGATGTTAGCTGCTCTGGGCGCCACTCAGTTGTTGCTCATGGTCCTGTTGGTTCATGTTTGATGTGAGAGCAGACCAAGATTGAAGGCAGAGCTGAAACAGCACCTTCTCTCCCTGAATGCAGTAAAAAACTGGCGGACGACGGACAGACACTGTTTTTGTTTTGCTATTCTACGCGCGAAAAACACCGTCCGAAACCGGACTTCCTGGATCTTCGTCGCTGTTGTTTATTCATTGCTAGATTAATTTAAGTTCTTGTGATTGTCTAGCTGAGTTGATTGGACTGAAACCGGGGCAAACAAAAGGGAATTCCGAATCAGAAGTGCTGGTTGTGAAGACGATAGAGACCTTCTTCATCCCACAAGTAGCGGCGATTGTCGAGTGAGTGGTTTTTCATGCGCGTGCCACGAAGACAGAGGTTGGTGGCGCGGGCGACGGCGATGCTCATGCGAGATTTGACATAGCCAAAAGTGGAAGAGTAGGGACGCCTCCATTTTTCACTGAGGAGCTGAGCAATCCATTTGAGCGTGTTCATTGCTTCGGGGCCGAACATGCCATCAACGGACACAACAAAAGGAACAGTGGTATAGTAGCTGCATGGAAGAAGAAGAGTAGCTACCTGCTAACTAATAGCAATCAATTCATAAACTGGCGAAAGTGTTTTGTTATTATTGCATTTATTCGAACAGGCATTGATTTGCGAAAAGAAAGAGAGAGGGAGAGGTGCCACACGACTGATCCAACCGTTGATACTGTGCACCATGCCCGTGGTGATGGCATCGCAGCGCACGAGTCATGATAATGTTACCGGCACTACAGCACTGGACCAAGTGGTGCAACAACAATTGAATTCTTTGGATGATACGGACGCATATGCCTCGGTTTGGTCGGATCTGTTATCACGTCAAAGCAGTGCGGATGCTGCCGCACCTGGTTGGGGAGGACGTGGTCAAGGAGGACGAGGATTCAGCCGTCGAACCTATCAACCGCGTGATGTTGTGGTAGAAAATGTATCGTTGGAATATACAAGCGTCAAACAGCAGCAACAGCAGCAAGATTCGACTACCAACACCGACAGTGACCAACTGCAATTGCCCGCCAAAGTTTTGTTGGAACATGCCACTCTGAAATTATTGGCGGGTCATGTCTATGCCTTGGTAGGACGCAATGGAGTTGGAAAATCGACCTTGTTGCGCCGTATTCAAGCCGGAAAGATTCCTGGATTTCCTTCCCATATCGCTGTCTTGTACATTCCACAAGAGTTACCCTACTGGAAACCTACAAACAATACCAATTCCAGCGAGAACGAGAACGCGAACGGGGATGGCGAAACAAACACACCGGAAGCAGGACAACGATCACCACCATTGACAGTCTTGGAAGTTGTGCGACAAGAATTCATTAAATTTTCCAAACAAAACAATTCCAGTCTTGTGTATCAAATCGAGTTGTTGGAACAGGAACTGGAGGAAGTAACTGAGACTGAGGACGGGCCTGAACGCATGGAAGATATCTGTGAAGAATTGGCCAATCTACAAGATGCATTGGATCAGCATCAACATGAGGATGCGGCAGAAACCGGTACCAAAACGTGGTTGGAACACGCTAAAAATGCTTTGACATTTTTTGGTCTGGAGGATCACAGCAATGGCACTGTGAATATTCTAGACCGGTCCTACCACCAGTTGTCCCCTGGGCAACGTAAAAAGGTTACCTTGGCCGTGGCGTTGCTCTGTTCGTCGACAGTCTCCTCCAGCCAACAGTTATTGCTATGTCTGGATGAACCAACATCCCATTTGGACATACAAGGACTGATACAGCTACGACAATTTCTACAACAACAAACCAACACCAACGACAATCCTAACGACAGCAACACTAATCGAACTGTCTTGTTGGTGTCGCATGATACCGATCTTCTCAATGACGTTGCCACCGATGTCATTGTATTTTCTCATGTTCAAAAGACACTTTTGTATTTTCCTGGGAATTACAATGATTATCAACGACAATACGCACAACAACAATTGCATCTATTACGACAACAAGTGTCCCTCGACAAAAAACGACATCACATGGTACAAAATATTCATCATTTGCAAGAGCAACCCGCACCCAAACGTGGTGGCAATAAAAAGAAAGCCCAACGCATTGCCGCGCAACGAAAAAAATTGGAAAAAGTCGGTTTGGACAAAACACCACAAGGACATCGGTGGACGCAACAAAACGCCGGCACTGGTATCAAGGCGGGTGCATTGAACGGAGTCGATGCCTCGACGCGCAAAGATTTGTCCACGGCGGAGTTGCTGAAATTGGCGGAAGCATCCGTTCGACCTCCACCCGACAAGGCCGTTCAATTTGTGTACGTTTCTATAGGCAGCCTCAGGATAATCCCTCGCTCAATATGTCGAGCTTGCGTGTGTGCTCCTTTGGAAGTTTGTCTCGTGCACTCGTCTCAATAGTTGTCCTTGTGTCTCATTGCCCCCCCCCTTGTCGTTTCGTTCTTCTTGCTGAGCAGTTTTCGCAACACAACTTGCACATGGGGCGAACCTTTGATTACGGCGCTCGAGGTCGGGCATGCGCACAAAAGTACCCAGCAAACCGAGGAAGAGGGAACCCAGCCAACAATCCGCAATCCTAGTAATGAATCTCATTTCGTCATCACCAAGAAGCCGGGGTTTCTGTTTGATTGCGTAGATGTATGTATCAAGGAGGGTCATACATACTGTTTGTTAGGATCCAATGCCGCAGGCAAGAGTACACTGTTACGATTGCTTGCGAAAAAAGAGGAACCGGTGGAAGGATCCATTCATCATGCTCACAATGTCCAAGTAGCTTATTTTGGACAAGAAACAATGGACCAATTGCTGGAGGATGCGTCCCCATCACACGACCGCGGCGGTGTAACAGCACTCTCGTATTTAGCTTCCGCGTTCCCTCGCAAAACCGAACAAGAGTTGCGGGCGGAGCTAACAAATTTTGGCCTGAGTCCAGCGCAGGCCACGACCAACGTTCGTTTTCTGAGCGGCGGAGAGCGCTGCCGCCTGTGTCTGGCAACGCTCATGCTCGAAAATCCACAGGTATTTTGCTTGGATAATCCAACGACCAATTTGGATGTGGAGAGTGTCGATGCTTTGATATGCGGTCTGCAACAATGGAATGGTACAGTCGTCATGGCCAGCCACGATACCAACTTTATTCGATCATTGGAAGCGGAATGCGCCGTGCTGGTGGAAGAAGAAGGCAAACTGCGACGGGTAGAGGGGACAGTAGATGACTACGTGCGGGTCTTCAGCCACTGAGTGAATCATGACAGCTTCTTAAGCACCCGTACTCGTACACCCCAGGGACTGTAAATTCCTTCTGGTCAGTTTAGCACTTGATTGACAGGTTGGTAAGAGACTGGGCAATGAATGCCCGTTTCTACGGCTAGCGAGTTGCCTTCGCCATTTCTCTGACACCAGACCTGAGACAGCATGTGGAAGTTCCGAAAAATCATGGACCACAGAAGCCGAGTCCAAAAAGATTACAATACACTAGAATCAACTACTGCGCAACATATATTCGATTTGACGCTATGCTAGCTAGTAGACGCTCGACCAGCTATGGGGCGCTAGTTAGAAACGAAGGCAACGCATTCATCAAGAAAATCTCGTTGTTCAGCGTGAAAAGAACATTGAAAAGGTTCCCACATGCTAGCAATTTGGGCGCTGTTGATGTCGATATCATTAATTTCAAGTCCATGTCTCCTTCCTATCTATTAGTGTACATCTCGTGTATTCATTGATGCCACTTCGCACGAAAACCTGAAATACAGCCCCGATTCAAGGCACAAGGTTTTGCCACGTGTTGGTCAAGTTTTGCCTTTTGGGCAGCACTTTGACTACTAATACCCGGGTAGTAACTGCTGTACTTGCCACTAGTAGTAGAGGCGAATAGATATCATCATTTTCTTCTAGTTGTCGACCATGCATCGGATGGCACCAACAAGGTGGCAGATTTCTTATTTTTGGTTTTTTCGCTTTCTTTCTTGGACCCCACAAGTGGCCTCATTCCTATCCCCAGCATTGGCAGCGCCACCGTCCATCCAGCATGAGATATGTGCATCTACAAACAAGCTCAGTGTGTTACGACGTTTTACAGAAGAAAAAGTCGGTGAAACTGGAGAAGAATATGATGATGCCGACGTTGGTGGTAGCTCTTGGCGGCTAAAACGACTTTGCTTGTGTGGAGGATATGCTGTTCACGGTTTTATTTGTGAGACATTAGATGGGACTCGAACTGGATATTTGCTGAGTAATGACTGCCAACGCCTTAGCCTTCACGATGATGAGGAAATCCAAGGCCGTGGTTGTACATGGGTAAATATAAAAAAAACCTACCACAATTTCATTGTGGAAGTATCAGGGTATCATTTAAACCCTACGGCGGCGCCAAACTATCTATGCCATTCCCTAGCCATTAGATTCCAGTCCGGTCAAGTAATCAAGCTCGAGGGAAACCACATCGGCTGGCGAGGCGATTCGTTTTCCACAAGAGAGACGACGATGCTGGATGGCAATTTTTACGTCACCGGGCTCGAGTTTGTTGGTGGGCTTTGTACCGGCGTCCAGGGAAGAAAAACTGATTCTTCACTTAGTTCTGCCAACTGGCTACTAGGCACAACCCCCTGGAGCTCGTGGGGTGTGGAGCGTCCTTCTCCGGTGGACTGTCGGTGTTCCAGGCCCGTTTCTTACGTTTGCGTTACGTTGTCAAACTCGTTTGAGAAAACAGTTGAGTTACAATACTGTATTCGTCCTCGACTCAATCACTTCATCGACTTCTTGTGCCGCATGCAGACGTGGTTTTGAACTAAAGCTTGTTGCTTCACGAGCAGAGCTATTATGGTAGCTACAAGCTGCTACTAGACTACTAGCTAGCTAGTGAGACGTAAGAAAGTCGAGCTGCCTATTTAGTCGAAAATGTGGACAAGTTCTTCTCCGCCTGCTCATGCAACATGCAGTCGTGTGCGGGTCAACAAGAACAAAACACGTTTAGGATAATGAGCAAGTGCGAGTCTTCAGTGATCCTGCGCGACGATCCTCGCATTTCCTCTGCATGTTGGGTTCGCAGTTCTCACCTGCATGATACACCCCAATAATTGCGGCCCTATTTAGTAGCAGGTATTACCAGAATCAACACAAAGCTTGCTCACTGACTCGGAGTTGTAGCGATCGAGTGACATACAACAACCCAAAGTCTCTTCCCGGCTGAGGACCACAATACTGACGCAACTGCCTTTCAACGGGTTGGGGAGATAAGCATAAATAATCCAAGAAGCACTGGGTTGGTTTGAACAAGAGCAAAAGCAAAGCCGCTGCACAACGTGTGCCGCACAACACTGGACCTCAGGACGATCATGACAACCAACAACGGAGGAACGAAGAGCGAGATGGTCGCCACAGCGGCAGCTGTTGTCGCCGCGGTCTTCATGATCAAATCGTTTTGGTTCTCCAGCAAAGAAAAAAAGTTCACACATGGACCCAAACAAATGCCTCTGTTGGGCAATTTCAATCTTCTCCCGGATTTGTCCAAGGGAGAAACCTTTGATGATGTCTTACTTAAAGTATCTAAAGAATACGGAAGAGTGTTCTTGATGAATTATCCGCTTGTGTTAGGGAAAATGCTGGTAGTGGCAGACCCCGAACTTGCGAAGAAGATTTTTGTTACCAAAAATTGCGACAAGAGCAAACTTTATAAAGACCTATTTCCTATTCTGGGCAAAGGAAGTATTGTTACTCTCGAGGGAGGCAAGGAATGGTCCAATCTTCGCAAAACCTTCAATCCCGGCTTTACGCCAGCCTTTCTGAAAGATATGGTAACCACCATGGTGGAGAAATTGGACCGCTTTCTTGGGTGCATTGAAGCAAATGTCCAGCAAAACAAAGTTACCACCATGCTGGAGGTTTCTCAAATGTACACTTCGGATGTGATTCTAGCAGTTGCCTATGGTGAACACTGGGACTCTATAGAGC
>Ga0163148_10007405_pt1 | contig 10323 bp, 11 predicted proteins | sample OliLakLV19MP7P2_FD_148606 | JGI IMG/M metagenome (GOLD analysis project Ga0163148, IMG submission 148606) | Freshwater microbial mat bacterial communities from Lake Vanda, McMurdo Dry Valleys, Antarctica- Oligotrophic Lake LV.19.MP7.P2 | ecosystem: Environmental > Aquatic > Freshwater > Lake >... | reverse complement strand
AGCTTAGCTTATCCCGAAACTCCCGTAAAGGGCAGCGCAAATAATGGTCCCTGGCGTTGCCATAAATGTCCCCACAACACTGCCAACGTGTTGTTTCGTCGGAAGGATATAAAAGGTGTTCGGGATACCCGAAGGATGATCCCCACCCACTGCAACAGCAATTTAAAGCATCTTCTCTGTTGTCGTTGCGCTGAAAACAAAGAACTGAATCCTTACACACCAATGCGTTGCGACAGCAGTACCCAACCTTGTTGCCCTATTTGTCAAACACCATCGTGCACCTGTCAGCCATTGCTCGAGTGTCCCCACTGCCATCATATCTTGCCCTGTTCCGATTGCAACCCAAAAGAAAACAGTGACAAAAACACTTCTGTTAGTGCCGCTGATACAAAACATCCCGAGTTCTGTAAAACCTGTAAGAAATTCATGGGTTGCACTGATTGTGGAAGAGTCGAAGGGGAAGAAGTGCCTCACCACTGGTGCGCTCGCTGCCACGAGCCTGTTTGTCGAGTTTGTATGAAACGCTGCGATGAATGCGAGCAACAGCATTTGTGCTCAGAGTGCGTGGTACGCTGCGTCCATGATCGCTGTCATTCGGGCACGCGGTGCCGTGATTGCTTTCATGGCGATTTTCAGTGCAGTAATTGCGAATTGTGGGTGTGCGACGCCCATCGCGATGGGTTAGAGACCCGTGTTTGTCATAGCTGCAACACATCTTCATGTCGTTATTGTGGCAAGGAGAACCGGGATGCTGTTGAAGATTTTCGTTATTTTGACTGTACTGGCTGTGGCGTGCACGATTGCCCCAATCCGGATTGTGATTTCCTGTGTGAATGGGGCCAGTGCTGCCCGAACAAAATTTGCAAGGAATGTCAACAGTCTATTATGGACGGTGACAGCTCGTCTACTATGTATGCTGACATCAGCCGCTATTGCAGCTATTTCTTTCGTTGCAACCGGTGTGAGTTCTTTATCTGCTCAGACCACGGAGGTTCCTTTCCCTGCCAAGGTATCGATTGCCGAGAGAAGGTGGCAACTGGAAACCCCGGCAATCTACTCTGCAGGCGGTGCCATACTTGCTCGAACAAATGTCATTCCTGTGCCGAAGATAGCAGTTGCCCTCAGGAAAACGGTCTACCCTACAAAAAAATCGAGCTCACATGCAGCCAACAAGAAGAACGACAGCAAATGTTCCAAGCATGCTTCGAGGGAAATATCGGGGAGGCGCGAAAGCTCCTCACAAAGGGCTTGAAAATGCGTCGGACACGAAGTCTTCTCACCAAGGTCCTGGACGTCAACTCCTTCTTGACAGCGAACTCAGACGGGCAAAAATTACTCGAATCATGGGGATCAGATGATACCCACCAGATGTTCATCGCGGCGTATCCATCCTATTTTCCTTGCACTGCCTTGTATATTGCTTCCAAGTGTGGACATTTGGAAATGGTTCAGGTTCTATTGGAAGAGTACAAAGCCGACCCGAACAAGGGAAATGTCAACGGTTGGACTCCACTCATGGCAGCCTGCTTTTGTGGCCAATTAGCTGTGGTGCAGCTATTGATCCAACAGGATACCATAAACGTTAACGCGAAGTCGATAGACCAAGACACCGCTCTGCTTGTGGCATCTGGCGCCGGTAAAGAAGAATACAGCACGTTCGCCATCAACCATAATACGAAGATCAGCAGTACATCCGTCTTTGAAGAAATTTCGGCAGGGGTCTACGACAGTGAATTGTATGCCACTTACGCCGTCGATACTATTGAAGATATCCATAAGATGTACACATGCTATGAGAAAGATATCGCCAACACCGAAAAGACGGACAAAAAAGAGGAGGCACCGCTCATTTCTTGCAAGTCTTCCATCCTGAAACTTCTGTTGGATCATCAAGCTGCGGTGAATTATTCCAATGACGATCGCGAAGGGTTAACGGCGCTCCATCTTGTTGCCAATAGTTCTATTCCCCCTTTCGAGCATGTCCAGATTTTATGCGACCATGGAGCCCAATTGAACCAGGAGGACAAATATCGGGCGACGGTTATGCACTTTGCTGCCAATCGCCCGAGCGAGAGTAACTGGAAGTTGATCAAGCTTCTGGTACAGCTGGGGGCCTCCGACGACCATTATAACAGTGCGATTCGAGTTGCAATAAAGATGGGATCAGTTGAGATTGTGGAAGAATTGCTAAAGCGGGATGGCACAAAAGTGAATGAAGTCTTTCTTGATTCTTATGAAACTCCGCTCGTAGCAGCAGCAGCCGTCGGACACCCCGAAGTAGTTGAAGCTTTGATTAACCATGGAGCTCACGTGAACTTGTCCGGCGGGGATAATGCTGCCCTCATGATGGCTGCACGATGTGGCCACCCCGAAGTAGTTCAAGCCTTGATTAACCATGGAGCTCACGTGAACTTGTCCGACCTCCGTGAGCAAACAGCCCTCATGGTGGCAGCAGCAAACGACCATTTATCAGTGGTCGAGGTCTTGCTGAAGAATAATGCTGATGTAGAACTGAAAGACCGATATGGTCAAACCGCAATGAGTTTGGCAAGCGTAAATACGGTTGCAGATACAGTAAAGAAATTTCTAGAGGATTGGACGAAGAAGCTGAAAGCGTAACTACTATGCAGTTTTCACAGAAGGGCACGCGATATCATATCTAGAGGGACTCAAACGTCGGGACTTTCGTTGTAACTACTAGATGCAAATTTGTATTTAATTTCCTCTATTGTGACAACGCCCAACGATAGTTTCTACTCCACGCCAGTCTGCGTTCTATTCCGCCCCCTTACTTTCAGGCGCCCAGTCCCTTCAAAACCGAACCAGGCAATCTTCAATTTGTATACAATCACAAAAGACATTCCATTGTCGCTACTTTCTTATTAGGCCCACCCGAAAATAGCAGCGAGCCACTCTAAGAAGCTATCACCGCCGCCACTAGTCGCGCTGTCGTTAGGAGCCGTTGTCGGAACTTGGCCTACGTCCAGAGTATCACAAAAGGCCGGGGGTCGAGTGGACATGCCACAAGTCTCCCGTTGAATCCAACCTATGGCATCGGAAACCCGTGCGTACACACCCGGAAAGCCAGGTTTGCCACAACCATTTCCCTATGAGAAACAAAATCACCCATCCGGTGTGAGAGATAGGCTTCCTTTCATTACTTTCCCAACAGACAAAACAACCAATAAGAGACAATTTTATTTTCTCGTGTACTTACAAAACTTGTCACGCCCACAAGGACGCCATTTTGATCAATAATGGGACCACCTGTATGAGTGAAGATTGGTAGATGAAAACAAATGGATGAGCAATGAGTCTGCAGGGGGTATCCAATTGTATCCATATATTTCTAGACCCAGTCATGGTACGTACCGGAGTCACCTTGACACGAATCTTTGCCACCCCCCGAAACTCCCGCACAAAACATGGAATCCTCATCGAGCGCTCCCAAATACTGAAATTGACAATTGTCATAGGGGACATGATTGACCTGGACTTCTCGAAGATTAAAGGAAAAATCACTATCATCTTCATCCGTTTTGCCAAAGCCGATGACCGTCAATACTTGAGTGGTACTGTCGGGCAAAGGATCGTTGGCATCATTGTTGAGTGTCACTGGCTCTCGATCCGTCACAGGTTTGGTCAATTTGTACAGCATAAAGTCGTGACTGTTGGAGACTCTGGAATAGTCGGGATGAATGGTCTCACTCCCGCGTTGAATAAATCGTGGCGTCCCCGTCACAAAGGTGGAACCACCAATCAATATCGAAAAGGGATTCAAATCACGACAATGGGCTGCTGTGAGCACCACGTCGGAAGCAATCAAACTTCCACCGCATCCAACCAAATTGATGTGCCAGGGATAATCATTGGCATTGGCGACTTGGCCACCCACAATGCGCATCCAATCGCTGGGGACCGAGTCTGGATCCGTGGCAGTAGTAGTTGTGTTCAGTCTACGGCGCAATGTAGGCCGCCGTTCAGTATCATCTTGGGCATTGGAACTTTGCGATCCTAACAGTGTGAAAAGAATGGCAAAGGAAGAAATAACTCTCATGGTGATAATTGAACTGCCTGATTTTTGTCTGGGGCTTTTGCTTTTATTGTGGAGATGGATGTTTTGTGAGAATTTGGAAATTCAGTAGCAGTCGTGCATACCAGTGCGAATAATAGTGCTACAATATTGGAAGCACGAGTATTGCGTGCAATACCTTGAGATCTGTTTGTTTGTTTGCTTTGCTTGTTGCTGGTTTACCGGTACACTTGTGAGGTCCCGGTTGCTTGTTGTCTGCTCACGAATCAATGCCTCCAACACTCATCCAACATGTTGATTCCGGACTGGACATTGAGCGTCTTTTCTGACTCATGAGGTCATTCCTCCGGCTTCACTTCGCGTTGGGTGTCACAAACACTTTTTTTAGTAGGAATACACATAAAAAGCTTCCTGCTGGGTACATTTACCATTCGTGTCAAATCGCTGTCACAAATTGGACGAAGCACTCCTATGTTGCGGCACATGGGGTAATGTCTGTGCAATGCACGCACACATTCTCAACAATGGAAAAAAGCTTGGTTTCAATCCATTCCAGCTGTCCTTCTTTTCAAAATTCATTCTTTTGGGGACCATAATCACACCAAGGTGCACACAGCTATCTCTTTTGTAGCAAGAACAACTGGCTTCTCAACAAGCATTCAAATGCAGGTGTGTCTCAACAAAGAACTTTGAACTTGATCACACGCAAGTCAAAGGACTGACAACGATGTTCCACAAATGAAACTGATCTTTGCCACACAAGCAAAAGAAAAGCGATGTTTGTTGTCCACGATTAAAATGTCACCTGGGTGTGCAAGTTTGATCCAAAAATGACAGGGTTCAAATGTTTTGTAACCGACGCAATCTGCATGTTGATCGCACACGCGCACACACGATTGCACACGCACACATGTCGTTGTCCGACAAGTTCAGACAAAATCAAGTGTGCAATTTTTGCAGAGAAAAAGAGTCTGACAAGTTGCATGTTCAAGCAAGCCCCAAAGCAAGAATGGCCTCATGGGCTGCCATCATTGAAAATGAGACACAATGTGTTTCTTTCTTTCAGCCACTGTTTTGACCTGCAACGTCGTTATTTCATTGTCCAAGCTCGTGTTCATCAGGGTTGGTTGCAGCCAAAATTGTCCCCAATGAATGGCACTGCAGCAGCTTGTTGTTCCACTGGGCATTTTTTGACCTCATTTGCAATGCTCCATCCAGTTGGTTTCCCATCATCATTTTGTGGTCAACTGACAGACAAGAGATGGAACTCAGATCTGACTTGCGTGAAGCAACTTGTGAACTGATCCTTGCATGTTTCAAGCATCCATGACTGGGCATGATGCAGATGCCCTTCACTTTTTGTTCCTTGTTGACACCTCTTCAAATGACATTCACAAAACAAAACAAATTCAAAGTGCATGAAGAATGTCCTCAATGAAAAGACAACAATGAGTTGTCAGTCAATTCCACCTTCATGAAACAAGATTTCCTTGTGCTGTGCTTGCATTGGTGCTGTTGTCCCTCCAGACATGAAACTGTCCACCTCACCCAGAGTTGGATCAAGCATCTGAAACTCACTTGACTTCATTGCCCATGCATGTGACAGAAGTCAAGGACTGGTCCAAAGGTGTCCAATGAGGTTGCAAGAAGGCTGCGTCATTTTGTCATTCCGCAAGGGTCAGAGCAGCTGGGATTGTGTGCACGTGTCCTGCAGCCAAAAGGGAGGGGTTTTGACACTGTGATGGCTGGCATCAAACATGGTCCCAATGCAAGAGTTTCTTGCCAGTGCTTGTTGTTTGCAGTTGCAGCAATGGCCAATGCTGCAGTTGAACTACAGAAGTTCTAGTCCCAGCAGTTGCAGCACACAGCTGGGAGTGCTTCTGGCTACCTGCCAGTAGCACATCCTTGCTAGATCAGGCTGCTATGAAATGCAGACACTTCTACCACCACTGCTGCTGACTCCAACTCCTGTAGCTAGCCAGCTAGCAAAATGGCTAGTGCTGTCAGAGCAAATGAGTAGCAGGGCACAGTGTTAGGGAGTGGTGGTGCTGTAGCAGCAAGAGGTGAAGTGTTCTCTTTTCTCAAGATGCTAGTAGGCACTGTAAAAAGCAATCAGCCAAAGAAACAGGAAACATGAAGCCACCCCTGCTACTAATGTCTCAGAAACAAACTTCCCTCACACATAGCAAGCAACAATGCCTAGTGAACGGCTTCCGGGCCCTTAGCTCCGTAAATGGGAACTAAATTCGCCATCCGAAGATGCATTGAGGATTCAGTGCAGTGTAATGAGTGCGATCAACTTTGCAGTGGCTTGTTCCTGATTGGTGTTACTGATAGCCATGCTGCGTTCACGCACGGTGCTGAACAACCCATTCAATCTGTACGTGTTCTTCATTGTCATTCCTGACTTAACAGTTCGGCATCTTGTTGCTTGACTTGTGCTATGAGCGCTCCCCAAGGCAGGTGTTACTCGGAGCAAATGTGTAGTTGGCAAGCTTGGTACTTGGTCTTTGGGTTCGTGGCTAACTGCTGGATGAATGCTGTCGTTGTGAATCAACTCTACAAAATGCTGGGCTATTCCAACCGACGTCTCCATTATTATCCACCTACCCAAAGATTTGTCACACAACAAGCTGGTGCTGTCTACCTTTATGCGGCTGCCTTGGCATTGTTCGGTGCCTGGAATATCCAATGGTTGCCAGACAAGGTATCCGCATGCAGCGGGTTTGCCTGTTTTCCATTAGAATGCGATTTGCCATCAACCTTGTTTTTTGGGGTCATCTTTGCCCCGGCCTTCATGGTGATCCCCTTGATCTATGCCATTTGGGTGGCAGTGGACGTCCTTTGGTGGCGCAAACTGTTGCCCCCTCGCGGTCGACGACGCAAGTTAGTCTTGTACTTTGCCCGTCTCATGGGAGTTTGTATCATTATGTGGTTGCCGTTTCTGGTGATCTGTACCATTGGCAACAATGTGCAGCTCTCCAGTTGGACTTTTTGGGCCGGTTCTGTCTGGAGTCATTTGCAGGGAATCGTGTCAGTTGAACTCTGTGCACATGTACCAAAGAAAATATTTATGAAGCTGTCTATTCCATGTTGACCTGTCCTCCGAAGCGCATGGTAGAAGACTTTGTCTTGGCAACAGCAACAGCCACAGAAACAGCTCCTTCAGCTCAGAGATCCAGCCTCCGTACTTTCTGGCCGTATCCTTCTTTCAGAAAGAAGGAAAACCAGCAAACCCGTGGCGATTCAGAATCTCCCATCCAAAAGACGATCCAAAAATGCCCGTGGCTACTGCCGCTCATGAACGTGCCCAGGAAGAAAAAAATGAAGATGCCATGGAAGACACGACAACAGCAGCAGCAATAGTCTCCAGTGAAGATTTCAGCGACGCGGCATATGATGTGGTCATTGCTAGTGAGGGTGGGTTGGATCAAGCGGCGATCGAAAGGATGCGAAAGGGCCAAATGGAGTTCACCGCCTAGTGAAGCTGCCTTGATGGTCAGTGTGGCTAGGGTCATGCCTGCATCTATCACTTTCGGACTGCATGGTGCGGACAATAAAAGGGGTACCCAATGCCGGGAAAAGCGGCATTGTGGCGCAAGGGCTGAAGTAGATGCTGCTGGATGCTCTAGTTTCGGTCTCGGATTCTTTAGCCGCCGTGGCGCTTTCAAAATGATTGCCAAAGCTACTACAACTTCGTTTTGATAAAGATGTATTCTATATAAAGCAAACCAATAAGCATTTAATCTTTTATTGCAGTAACAGTTCCGGATCAGAACCTGCAAAAGTTTGATGTCCTCCCTTGCTTCAATCACGGCTTTTTATTGCAGTAATAGTTCCGGATCAGAACCTGCAAAAGCTTGATGTCCTTCGTAAAAGGCTTCAATCACGGCTTTCTTCAGCAGCAATGTCGACTAGCGGCTCTTGGCGGATAGCCTCTTTCACTTGAGCGGGAGTGGCGCCACGTAGATTGGCCACAATGGGGGCAGTGGGGAAGAAAGCACTTTCTGCTCCTCCTTCTTTGACCTCCGCCACAGCCACAGATTTGGGTGGGGCTTCTTCCTTTTTGTCGTCCGAAGAAGAGGATGAGGACGACGAAGAAGAGGAACTACTAGAGGAGGATGAGGAGGATGAAGAAGAGGATGGAGAAGAGGAGAAGAACCAACTCTTGATACTCTTGAAAACACCTTTGCCGTTGTCGTCCGAAGACGAAGATGATGACGACGAGGAGGAAGAAGAGGAGGAAGAACTGTTCCTCATACTTTTGCCTTCCTTACCATTGTCGTCCGAAGACGAAGATGATGACGACGACGAGGAGGAAGAGGAGGAAGTACTGTTGCTCATACTTTTGCCTTCCTTACCATTGTCGTCCGAGGAAGAGGAAGAGGAGGAAGAACTACTATTGCTGAGACTTTTGAAGGCAGCGTCAGTGAGGTCCTTTCCTACTTTTCCCTTCGTGCCGGCCAAGTTTTTCTCTCCCTTGCTGTTGTCGTCCGAAGAGGAAGAAGAAGAGGAGGAGCTACTATCACTGCTACTTTTGCTGTGGTGCTTCTTGTGCTTGCCATGCTTACCGTACTTGCCGCTGTGATGGTGTTCGTGGAAAGGATGACCTTTTTCGTGGTCGTTGGGGCCAGAAATCTCCTCCACCCATTCAGTTGGGTACTTTAGGTCATGATGGTTTTCGTGAGCGTGGACGGAGACCGCAATCAACACGACAAGGACGGAGGTGATCTTCATGGTTTGCTGGGGTTAACTGAAGTTATAATTTCAAGTTTTATGGCGACTCCAAGAAAGAAAGAAGGAAAGATGAGATCAATTTTTTTTTATCGAATGCCATGTTTTGCGGAGCAACGAAGCTACGATTCCTTTGCAACGATTACTTTTTGGAGTTTGCCACGATTGCATGCCAGTGATGGATGCATTCAATCGTTCGGATCCAAATCAACATGGTTTTTACCAGGTACCACCGTACTGGTGCTAGCCGCACAGGTGCCCCAACAATCCTTCTGTTTTTGAACTGATGTCCTGGCTTCTGCTATCACTCCCACAGCCACCTGGACAATGTCATTGTCCCAACCTTTGTTGGTTTGCTGGATTTCCTTCTTCTTGAACTCAAAATTGCACAGCACATTCCAATGTTTTCAGCATGTGAGAGGTGAAATCTTTGTCAGGGTTGCATGGGATGAACATGTTTGTCATTGTCTGTTTGCATGTTTGTGTGTGTGTGTGTCTTCATCATTCTTGGCATGTCAATGCCAGTGATTGCAAACATGAAATCCTTTGCACATGCTGTGGTTGTGCTTGTGGGTCCTTCGTCTTGTTGCTGTTGGTCACCAAAAGTTGTTGATTGGTCACACAAAAATGAATTGATCAAGTTGCAACCAATGTGTCAAAATCCACTTAAAGTTTCAGATTTTTCATCATGGGACAATCGCATGGGCAGCAAACAGAATAATAGACAAGTCTGCAGACAAGTCTAACACATTGTGAATTGCTAAGATTGTGCTTGGAATGTCATGTGCAACACTTGAGATCAATTTCAAGGTTGATCAAGTGAAGCAGAATGAATGACCGAACAGCAAAGCGTCACCAATTCATAGCATTGTGTTTGAATTGTTTCTGAGAATGTTGCTTTGCAAATAAAATAGGGGTTAATGCCTTTTTGTTGGTCCTCAAAGTGCTTCCTGTTCAACATCAGCGGGGCAAACATTGTGGTGACCAGAATCTCTGAATTGGGTCAAACCACAACAAAAAGGGGTGAAGCAACATCTTGAAGAAAAACAGGAAATCAAGAAGATGTGGAAGCTCAAAAGGAATCTCTGTGTTCAAAATTAGCTAGCTAGATGCAGGCATTTCTACAAACTGATTCATCGCTTGTGTCTTCATGTGTGCATGAATTGTTTCTTAAAACCAATGACCAATTTTGAGACATCATGACAACCTAACTGAATGGAACTGTTGTGAAAATCAAGCATGTTGACCATTGAGCACTGTTGTTGCACTAGAGTTGTCATTGTTGAAACTGTGTTTTCCTGCCTCAGTGAAAAAAATGTGCACAATTGAGAGAAGACAGAATCTGGTTGTCCAGACGTCATTTGGTTCATTGATGTTGCCAAGAATGAATGCAATCTTCAACAACGTGTGAAGGACTCACTTGCCTTCCGTTGCAATCATCCCTCATTTCTCCAGTCGATGGCTTGCATTTGTGCACATTTGGATGTGACTTGCGCAAAGCAGGAAAGCATTCTTCACCATGGCTCAACATGCAAGCAGCTCCATCAGAGCACAAC
>Ga0163148_10007402_pt1 | contig 10328 bp, 14 predicted proteins | sample OliLakLV19MP7P2_FD_148606 | JGI IMG/M metagenome (GOLD analysis project Ga0163148, IMG submission 148606) | Freshwater microbial mat bacterial communities from Lake Vanda, McMurdo Dry Valleys, Antarctica- Oligotrophic Lake LV.19.MP7.P2 | ecosystem: Environmental > Aquatic > Freshwater > Lake >... | reverse complement strand
CACATTGCCGGGGAAATCAGTAAAGAACAAACCGACAATCAATTAGGGACACATGAAAAGATCCTTCGATACGCCGAGGAAGCCCTGTTTGGCCCCCCCCTATGAAATGCTCCAACCGAGGAAAAGTCCAGACTGTGATATTAGCCTGCTCGAGAGTCACGCATCTGTTTTAGTTTTCGGCTCCCAAAAGGAGCCATGTGCTATGTAAGCGGCGAGTCGGAGGTGATGGTCCAGTACAGTAGGGAAAGAAAAGTGGCAATCAATGCCTAGCTGAAAAACCACCGATCAAATGAGCGTCTTCCACGGGCGTCGCGGCAAAAGATCTGAAAACTATCCGTGATGTCAGTCAAGTGATCGGCATCGAAAACGAAAACAACAACAAACATGCTACAGTCGAGTCGACAGCAAAACTTGGAACCACTCCTGTTGTATTTCTTCCCTTTGAACTAGCTTGCTTGGTCGCAAGAGCAACAACCCAGCAAGAATCGGACGTATCCGACCTCAATGTTAATGCACAGACGATATATTCAGTCGGCGTCGTTCACGTGCCTGCTGCAACTCGTCTATGTTGCAAGTACATTGATTACTTCTAACTGTTTCCAGTCTTTGGGGGTTCGGCATGTAAAGAGTGTAAGACAGTCGCAAACGTTCAACCTTTCTGGTGGTAGTAACGACGAAAGCGGTTTCTGGAATGATCGGTGGGAAGCAGCCGACAAAATGGAGATACGCCTCGACGCAACCCTTGTATCCATTCACACATTGGCGCGGTTTTTAGCCTATGATGTATCACTCCCAATCAAAGAACAACCAGGATTTGAAATCGAGGATATTGTTATGCTACTTGACACCTTCACGTCGGCGGCTGTATTGGCACTGCTGTGGACCGTTGGTGGCCTTGTAATTGGCCTCTTTGAAGAGATAGAAACAAACAGGCAAAAGGTGGGTATGATCCTGGCAACGGCAGTGCTGGCGGCACCGCCATGGCTACTCCTGGAGATCGTGTTAGGATGGCCTGCATCGGATGGATCGGGGCTTGAGCGCGTTGTGCTGGGAACACTTGGCTTATTTGCCACAATGGTGCTGGCGAGATTCGTGTCATCGGCCTTCTACGATAGATAGTGGACGCTGCACGTATCCAACGCAACAAGCCTACGACCATCTAGAGTACATGCACTTTTAAAAAGCTAGCTAGCTATTTGTATATTGATCTTCTACAAATAGACCTGATGGGCACATTAGTACATTTGGGTCGCCGCCTTTTTGTTTGTAGAAGAAGTGACGGTGTGAGTGTGGCTTAGTCAATTAAATGTATGGTAGCTCTTTTCTCTAGGATAGTGAGATCTATGCTGTAGTAATATTTAGGTACTTTATGTTTCTTTGTACTTCAGGTTCCATGCTTGCCCCCCTGACTGGAAATACCAAGTCTTGTGGTACCATGTACTGTGAACCTCAGCACATCAACGCCAACTACCAGATTTCAAGACCTACTTATATGCATGCCCATGGAGAGTGATGAAATCCAAGCAAAAGTTATCGTAGCAATAATCAAAATTCATATCAGTGTGCAATCTCAGCGTTCTATAACCTCTTACCTCAATGTTTAATATCAAATGTCAATAATAAGAACCAATGGTGGGTGCAGCTAAGTAGTAGCTGTGTATTTTGCGCCCCTAAACCACACCCTATTTGATTCAATCACGCAAAATCTGAAGGTGAAGTCTAAGTTAGCTCTGAAAATAAAATGCTGCGTATTAAAGAGCAATTATTGGCATTGCATGTTGACAGCTACTAGTTCAGCTGTGCCTGATTTTCTCCAGTTCCAACTCAATAATTTTTTGCCCAAACAGCAGCGACAGCCTTGCGTTGAAGCCTGAGATAAAAAACATTAATTTAGGGTGTGTTCCAACTAAAAAAAAGCTGTGCAAGGTAGAACGCCAAGACAACATTGAGTGAATGGAATTTGGAAGCAAAGTTAAATCTGTTGCTCTTTGGCACAGGTCTAGCGCAATTATCGAGTCTAGAGGACAGGATAACTACAGTGAGTACCAGTACATCTGTCATGACATAAAGTGAAGCTGGCTCGAGGCCACGTAGTCGGAAAAAAAGGACTTGGACGCGATTCACGCACGCTCGTGGTTTTTCCATATGAGTGTTACCTATGCTATTATTCATTGTATTTCTTTATCTTGCATCTTCATTTTTCAACATCTACATGGAGAGTTCCCACAGTATGTAGTCCTACTCGACTCTAGATCGTTTAGCAAGTGCAACTGTGGAACTTTTCAAAGCAACCAATGCAACGATTAGTATCTTCGCAGATCTGTACACGCATCGCGTACTCACCAGCATCCGCAAACTGCTTGGCTTGAAGGTAGTATTCGCGCAAGGGCACGTTTTCAACAAGCCAGCGGATTTGACGTTGAGGCGGCTGCGAATGCGCGGCAGAGGCAAACTCGTTCGCCTGATCAATGGTGTCACTACTGTCACCGACAGAATCCAGTACCATGTACGAATCTTCCACGGACATGCATTCATTGTACCAAGCACGAAATTGGGTTGAATTCTTGGGGCGCCGAGACAAAGCAACGATCCCATCCCCGATATCGGCAAAGGCGCCATCAAATTTGTCTTCCAACAAGTCTTGGAGACGCGCTTCCCAGAACTCATCCCTCGCTGCGACCGCCTGGTAGGGTGTATCGAGTAGTGCTTCCAAGCGAGGCACATCATCTTGAACGAAGCGCAAGACCGCGACTTGCAAATCGCTTCCCAGCTTGCCAAACATCGTCGAGGGATCACGGCGAGCCGCTAGCTTGGCCTTTTTGTCCGCGCGTTGTTCGGCCGCCTTGGCAAGACGTTTCTTTTTGTGTTCGTCCGGCGCCTCGTAGACGGCATCGACAAAGTACGACTTGCCACGATTATAGGCGCGGTGCAAGGTGCACTCTTGGGAAGTCGCTTGGCGGCGCTTGAGACGCCAACCTTCATGATTCGACTTGACCCAGCGATTCAACGTGCCGTAGGTGTAGGCAGTTAAGTGAATGTTGGGTGTCAAGAGAGCAATGGTGTGCGTTCCGCCTGGCTTGAGAGTTTGCTGCTTCTCATCAGCTTCAAAGCCCGTCTTGGCGGCTAAAAAGGCCGCCTTGGCCGTTTCTTCTCGCTCCAATGCCCTTTTGGAGGCCGGAGCCATGGCGGAATACGAAAAACCAAAGGGCATGACGACAAAAGGGCTGTAAACCTGAGGTACGGGGGGAAAGAAGAGAAAGATGTTGTTTGGATGCAAACAAGGGCTTCCTGTGTTGTTTGCTTATTAGCTTCCTCCTGATGTGTTTGCTTCTTGCTGTTTAGCTGAGACACAGTTGAGTACAGTAGTTTCCAAATCTTTCGCGACCGCGCCTGGCATGGCAATCGAAAGTTTCGAAAAGTTTTCCCCCTCATTTTGAGATCTCATGTGAGACAAAGTCCTTCCGTCTGTCCCTCACCCAAAAAGTAACCCTATTTCGCTACTTAGTATTATTATTTTGACGTCGCGGAGATCTCATGTGAGACCTAATTATGCCGTCTGTCCCTCGCCCAAAAAGTAACCCACGGCGCCGACAAGAGACACAAATTAAATCCCCAAGCGATCATCACCATGACGGAGCCGGATGAACTATACACGCTACGTGCCCAGTATTGGTTGGGTCATTATGGACTAGCTATCGAAGAGGCCAAGTCGGTCGTTCGACGTCCCATGAGCCCTCAACTCAAATTGGAACGGGAAGAATTCCTCTTGAGAGCGCAGTTGGCCTTGGGCCAATACGACAAGGTCATTGCCGGTGCCAATGAAGCAGGATCCGATCGACCTGGTACGTAGAAGCCACGTAGAAATCAGTACTAGACTACACTAGGGCGCGAGTATGATACTCTTGGAACAACAAGTTGTTGCCCTTTGTTAACTTGTTGTATTGGAAGCGAGATAGCTGAGTTCACATCCGAGCTATCTATGTACACAATTGACTGCTTTGCTCACACCTATCTTTTTGGTGCAATTTCTATATAATTACTTTATTATTTAATTATAGCTCTTCAGACCTTGGCGTTGGCAGCCAAATACCACGCGGCCAGTGATGCCGCCACCAAGGAAGGGATCGTCGAACAACTCAAAGTCGAGTTGTCCTCGGGTATTCCAGGCGTTCAACTAGCCGCCGCCCAAGTCTTTTTGGACGCTGGCTTGTCCAAGGAAGCCTTGCAGTGTGTCCACGGTGCGGCCACGATGGAACACATTGCCTTGGTGTTGCAAGTGTACCTCCGTATAGATCGTTTGGATCTGGCCCAACAGGCCCTGCGTCAAATGAAATCGGCCGATGAAGATTCCATTTTGACGCAATTGGGTGCCATTTATTGTAATTTGGCGGTGGGCGCCAGTGGTGCTCCCGATGCCTTGCACAGCGTGAACTCGCTGTTGGAACAGTACGGACCCAATCCCTTTTTGGTCAACCTCGCCGCGTGCGCTCTCATGTTGAAGGGAAGTTATGCCGATGCCGAACAGCGATTGACGGAAGCCATGCAGGAATTTCCCGATCAAGTCTTGCCCGATACCTTGATTAATTTGATTGTCTGTTCTCAACATCAGCAGAAACCCACGCAACAATATTTGGCACAAATCAAATCGAGTTTTCCCTTGCACTCGTTTTGTGCCGGTGTGGATCGTGTCCAGGCGGCCTTTGATCGTGAAGTTGGAAAGTACAAAGTCTAATTACAATAAGAGGAATGGAAGAAGAAGAGGAACACGACAATAATGGTGATAATCAACTCGGCATGTGCCATCCCAGTGCGTCCAATCAACTAATTATTAAAGTTTAACTAAAGAGATTTTATGTGCACAACTGTTATATGACGCATTTATTCGGCCAGTGACTTCTATCCCTAATCAAATTAGTATTATTACGCACCAGTAGACCCCATCAAGAAGCAACCATGCAGGCTACAAGTGAAAAGAATGGTTTTGGTCACCACTACTATCTTGTTACTACTGTTACGATGATGGCTTTGTTGGTTGTTGCCGTTCCTCATCCGTGATGTTCCATCCCTTTTCCCTTAACAATGTTTCTCTTCGATCTCTCAACTCGGCATCGAGTCTTTGAAACAAGGGTGTTTGCATAACAGAATTGGTCGATATGAAGAATCCACGCAATGGCTCTAAATGTACATCTGGTCGAACATCTTCATGCTCTTTGGCAGTAGTTTCTAGCTTTTGCTTCTTATAGTTGGGAGATTCCCCGTTGTTTTTGCTAGCATCATCGTCAGTGTTGGATTGTTTTTGTTTCTCGGCTTCTTCCCGTGTCAACAAATGACTTTTTTCGTATTCATAGGCTTGCACCACCATTTCAAATTTGTCTATAGGAGTGACAAGTAATGTTGTGGTTTGGTGGCAATACGAGAGACGTCAGAAAAATGAGACAAAACAATAAATGGCACAGGATAGGTGAATCCAAAACAAGAAAAACACACAATTCCATCATGTCCGGCAACAAAAACGCACCAATATCTTTACAATACATCGCTTCGACCGTTTCTTGGTCTTCATATTCCTTCCACAAGTTATACAATTCTTGTCCCAGTGGATCACCCACCACCTTTTGGATGGCAAGCATGGCTTGGTTTTCCTTGTCGTGCTTGGACTCGACCAAGGTGGGATCACAAAAGGGAGTAATATCCCCTGCCAAGGCTTCACACAAATCATGCGTGACAGCCATGCGAAGTAGTTTGGTGGTATCGACGTTGCTCGGTAAATATTTTGCTTTGTCGTCGTCGTCGTAATTGTCACGAGGATCGGCGGGCTGTGACAACAAGAGGGCGCACATGGCACATCGATGCATATGATCGGCATCCGATTCGGGCAAAGGAATCTTGTGTTTGACCCATCCCGTGCGTTTTAAATTTTTCAAGGCACCACAAATATCCGAAATAAACGAAAGGCTATCCATACTGCTGCTGCTGATTTTCTTGGATATTAATAAATCGTAATGACAAGAACACAATTATTTGATATATATTACAGTATGGTGACGCTGCTTGCTAATTCTAGTTCGCTGTGTTATAAATTGTCGGGGCGTATTAAAATCGGATTTGAGAAGAAGATCGGCAGAGGTTGGACAAGCCAAGGTGTAAAGATTCAAAGCAAAATCCCATTGGACCCACACTTGTCCCACATTTATTGATTTATCTTTTAAATCCTTAGTCTCCTCAAACCCAACACCCACCGCAACTCATGTTCTATCTACTAGCTACCTATAGCAGTAGCTAGCTGCTACACTACTAGGCGGCTAGCTAGTTACCAGGTAGCTACTATCTTTCTCTGAATGTCAAGAAAGGCGTGCGACAAGGAGCGGAAGGGTTGTAGAACCGAAGGGGCTCTGTTCATGTTGGCTCTTGCTCTGAACGTCCTGGCCGGATGCATGCTGTATGTGAACAAGATGGATGTCGTCGCCGTGCATGGGCCCATCTTTGCTTTGGCGGTGGTTTCCCCCGTTACGGGATCAACGGGAATAAAGACTCTCGGTGCTGCGTGCAGATTCAGTGAGCCTTTCAGGCTTCATTCGAGACCCTCCAACAGGGATAGCCCAAAATCGTTGGTAGCCCAAGCTACTCTGGCTAGATGGCAGCAAACTTTTGGTGTGCGAATTGCTCATGATAGCCACTTGACTAGGCTGTCCAGCACTGAATATGTTGCAGGTGTGACATGCGTAGGATTTGAATTACACGTGTGGTTCCGCCTGTGCTGACCATGATTGCAGTCCAACTCGAACAAATGGTTCATCCTTCTCTGCCACTTCTTCTGCAGATGAAAGGACTCGTTCAAGCTCACGTTCTAATGCAGCTTTTTGGCATGGAAAAGGTTTCATGATGAAGGCATCCGCTCCCGCATCTTTGAATTGCTGTTCCAAATCATTGGCGGATAAACCGCAAATAATAGATTCCACGCCGTTGGCGCGGAGCGCCCGGACCGTTTCCGTACCCAGCAACTGCTTATCGACGCTCGCCATGTACTGGTCCACAAAGATCAAGTCATATTTGTTGCTTTCGGCGAGCAGAATAGCTGTTTCTCCATTGGCTGCCTCTTGGAGCTCCCAATCTGGGACTATCCTCCCGACGGAGCGAATAAACAGTTTGCGGACGATGGCATCATCGTCGACCAAGAGAACGGACAACTTGCGCGGTAACGTGGTTTCTGGTGTTGTCGCTTTAGTTCCGCTTTTCTCACCATTAGATCCTACACCTTTGGATACAGAGGACGAGGGAGAGTGGACATCCGTTGGATCCTCATCAGATGGTTCTACCGCATCCACCGATATCGGCGGCGTTTTCAAGTTGATAACAAACCTAGACCCGACACAGCCTTCGACTCCAGAGCAAAAGTTTGCATCCAACACTATCTCACCACCAAACAAGTCGATAAGGGATTTGCAAAGGTATAGGCCAATGCCCGTACCTTGGCCCAGCGAGTCGAGGCTTTGTTGATATTTCGTGAAAAGATGTCCAAGCTTTTCCTTCGGAATCCCTGCAAGGCCAGGCAAGTGAAGCAGCATAAACGATGAGTAAGAACACGCTCAACTTTTTTAGCATGACTCATTCCCATTCAGTATGGTTCGCCAGATCCTATCACGTCAACATGAAGTGACCCGTTTATCCAACAGGATGCACCACGGCTCGTCATTACCGACTCTGCTCTATTCGACCTACCTGGCCCGGAATCTTCCACAAATAGACAGACACTACCATCGACGACAGCCGCTCTCAGCCGAACAAATCCCTTACTAACAAACTTTGATGAGTTGCGCGCAAGATTCATGACTATCTGTGCAAGACGGATGCGGTCGCTTTCAACTATCAGGCCCCGGGGGCATTCTGTTATGACTTCATAACCGAGGCCTCTGCGATACAGCATTGTCGCTACTGGCTCGAGCACGTCGTTCAGGATATCTACCTTTTTGATTTCCAGCTGTATCTGCTTGCTGGATGCTCGATTGATATCGAGCATTGTTCGCAAGAGATCATTGATAAAGTGCAGAGACGATTGAACAATGGAAATGTCTTCCCGCATGGACTCCTGACCTTTTCTTGTCGCCAGCGGGTCCTTTTCATTCAAAGCCGAAGCTACAAATTCAGATGCTGACATGGCAGCAGAGAGCGGGTTTCTCACCTCATGTGCAACGAAGTCGTTCAGTTCCCGTTCCACTTGTGCCATCTTTTTGGCATTCTCCAGCATCATGGCGGATTTCATTTGACTAAGCTTGACGTCTCGCTGGGCGTTGGTAAAAATCCACATGGCCAGGCCTATGCAAGCAAGAAACATAATGACGGCACCGAATATCACGAAGCTCATGTCGGAAGAAAATGATTTTTCCGGTGCTGTTATGACAAAGTAGAGCTTCCTTGTGCCCCATTCGTAGCTCTGGCCCTCAATTTGAAATGTCGAAGGTAGCTTGGTGACGTTTGATATATCCATTTCCTGCTCGACAATGATGGGGCGGTCGCTTTCAGGAGAGAGTATCGCTCCTCCCATGAAAAGAGGAGCAACTTCCTCTGTTTGGCCTGTTGAGTCATATATATAAAGATGCAATGTCTCCGTGTTGGCAAAGTGCGCCCGAACACGCTCAATGAGAGCGGGGATCCGGACGGTGACCATGGCCACATCCCGAGGTACATACTGTCGGTCGGAGGATTCTGTAAGGCCAGGATGGAACATTCGAACATGGTAATGGCCGTCGGCTTCCTTGCCGGTTTTCTTTCGTTCCGTGACTACAACTTTACCAGTTGAGATGGCCAAACTGATATCTTCAATTAGGTCATCGGATGATGAAAGATCAAAGTCAAAGGTAGATTGTGATTTTGGCTCCTCCAGTGGCTCCACAAAGTGGACCGGGAAATACCAAGGCTTGTCGTCAGGCGAAGAACCCAATACATTTCCCCAGTCAGCATCTTTGTAGAACTGTTTCAAGCCTGTGTAGTTAAAGTCAGGGTACTTATTTGAAACGTAGTTCTGCGATGCTGCTTCTAGGATTGATTTTTCAGAGTTTGTGGTGACATCTAAAAGAAGGATAAAAGCAAAGGGCTCGATGTTGTTAGCGCCCCTGAGGAAAGTTCGGAAATTAATCCTACTAGGAAAAACTTACTCATTGCAAAGGCGACCATCTGAAAGAAAACAAATGAAGGAAAGAGTAAGATTGGTTCAGACGCATTGATCTTGTGCTGACAACTACATGGACTTTTCTACTAGATCGATTCGGATTTAGCTAGACCAATTACCTGGTACTCGAGGCCAGCGGCCAACAAATGTTCATACAGCACACGGAATTCAGAATGCGTGATAGATCTGGACCTACAAGCCTGGTGGATCCAGAGACCTGCTCACAGCAAGGTTCAAGCCAGCAATGGCGCCGGCAGAAGATGGGAAAAGCGGGTCAGAGGTACGCCTCGTTCTTTCTTCCTCAAAAGCACAGGGCAGAAGATTCACAGTGACCTACCTGCTAACGAGTATTCTTCAAAGGCTTGTTCCAACTGGTTTAGCAACCTGTTGGCTTGTTTTTCAAAGCGGCTTAGTTGTTCCTTCTTGGCGCCCCTCATGCCAAGGCATATTATGATAGAACAGGCAAATACCCCAATGAGTAGAACCAGGATCATGATACCCGCTGTCCGGCGGAAGGTGCTACGAGGCATGTGCACAATCTCTCTGCTAAACACGGCCCGCATTTTGGGACACTTGTCGTCATTACAAAGCCTCTGGCCGCTGCTGTCTGGTTTGCAAATTTCAACGGGCTTTTGGATGGAAGGATCCCCCTCCTCGCCATTATTAGGGCCACCCTTGCCTTCTTCGATATCTGTATTCATGGACGGATTGATAGAATTGTTAGAGGTGCGTCGTCTGGAAAAATTGTCACGGTTGAAGGGCATCTTCATGGTGTTGCGTTCTTTCTGATATCTGCGTGTGGTTTACGTCTCTCCGATATATTAGCGGCGCTACTGGAGTAGTCAAGTGCCAAAAGAAGTTCGCTTATAATTCCGCACCCTTCACCACCACCATATTGATTCCACGCCGAGGGTGGATTCGTTTTGTGCCGTTCACGGAGGCTGGCATTCCCATGGAACGAAAGTCCCGAACCCGAAATTTCGAAATCGAAGCGAAGTCCAAATTGACAACGAGTAACAGTAGTCCAGAGTACTACTAGTACCTAGCTAGTACGACGTAGCTAGCTACTAGCTAGCACTGGTACCACTAGCTAGCTAGTAGTAGACTGATACGACACTGTGCTGGTCGTGCTGCAAATAGGTTTGCAAAAGGTCCTGAGGTT
>Ga0163148_10007394_pt1 | contig 10335 bp, 11 predicted proteins | sample OliLakLV19MP7P2_FD_148606 | JGI IMG/M metagenome (GOLD analysis project Ga0163148, IMG submission 148606) | Freshwater microbial mat bacterial communities from Lake Vanda, McMurdo Dry Valleys, Antarctica- Oligotrophic Lake LV.19.MP7.P2 | ecosystem: Environmental > Aquatic > Freshwater > Lake >... | reverse complement strand
CATAATGTTGTTTAGGTCTAAAAGGTCCTTTCTCCATCCATAGGGTGGAGATGCCGTATCCCAGACCGATTTCTACTATTAGTTTTGGTTTAAAATCGTTAACAAATTTATTTAAAAAACTTCCTTCACCATAATTAATCGAAGTAGGGAAGTACTTTTTCCTCTGCTCTGCAAATTCTTCTCCAAAATATATTCCCTCTAAAAAATTCGATATAGTGTTGTCTCGTTTGAATGCCATAATAGCTATTCTAATCTAGATTATGAAAATTGCCTTATTTGGTTATGGCTACTGGGGAAAAATTGTCTATAAGGAGCTGACGGCTCTAGGCCTAAGTGTGATGATTGTCGATCCCACTCTTAAAGATCTGAAAGCGTCCACTCAAAGTGACGTCTTAAAAGATTCCACAATTCAACATTGTTTTATAGTCACACCTGAAGCTTCTCATTTCAAAGTTGCTCAAGCGTGTTTACAAAAAAATAAGCATGTTTTTGTAGAAAAGCCTCTTTGCCTGAAAGGGATTGATGCTCAAAAGCTGATTTTTCTCAGCCAACATTATAAGCAGGCGCTTTTCGTAGACTACACCTTTCTTTATGACGAGGCCTTTCAATACATTCAGAGATATGTCCAAGAGAAGAACTTTGGCTCGTTAGTCTCTGTGCGCACTGTTCGGCATAGCCAGCGACAGTCCCAACAGGCTATCAAGATCAGTGATGACTTAGTCATTCATGATTTGTATATCTTAGAGAGACTTTTTGACTCAAAAATTACTAATTTTGAGATTCTTTTTGCGCAAAACTCAATGCTCAAGTTACAGTTACTCTTTGAAGACAGCAGAATAGCAACTGGTGAGTACGTATGGTCTGCTCTAAACTCAAAAAGAGAGATCACTTTAAAAGGTGAAACTGGGGAACTGACTTGGGATAAAACCCAAGCTATAAATAAAGATCAAATGACAGAAAAGTCTCAGCTAGGAAGTACTACTACAGAATACATTAAAAAATCTTCAGCATTAAGTAACTCAGTTCAGGCTTTCTTGGAGTTGTCCAAACATACTTTTGCAAACCCCAATCTAGCTCACGAAGACTACCTTCGTCACGTTAGAATCCTAGAAGGAATTCATCATGCATGTCCCGCTTTTTAACTTAAAACGCCAGCTTGCCAGCCTAGAAGTTGAGATTCTTCAGAAATTTCAAAGTTGTATAGAAAATACTGAGTTCACTGTTGGAGCAGAGACAGTTGCTTTTGAAAAAGCTTTTGCTGCGCTTTGTCAGACGAAGTACTCAGTTGGAGTTGGCTCAGGCACTGCCAGCCTTCTCATAGCTTTAAAAGCTGCTGGAATTTCTGAAGGTGATGAAGTGATCACTACACCATTGAGTTTTGCTGCCTCTGCCGATACAATTGCCTTGGCTGGAGGAACGCCTGTTTTTGTCGAGACACTTGCTGAAACTGGAAATATTGATCCAAAATCTATCGAACAGCACATTACCCCCAAGACAAAAGGATTGCTGATAGTCCATCTCTATGGTGTCCCGTGTGAGATGGATGAAATTTGCGCTATCGCGAAAAAGCATCATCTTTTCCTGATCGAAGATGCTTCACATGCCCATGCCAGTCTATATAAAGGCCAGCCAGTTGGGTCATTTGGGTTAGGTGGGTGCTTTTCTCTGTATCCTTCCAAAACATTGGGAGCGTTAGGAAATGCGGGGGTAGTTGTATCGAGCAATAAAGAATTTATTAAAAAAGTTCGGATGTATGCCCATCATGGAATTGCTGACTTAGCGCATAAGTACTCACATTCTGTACATGGCTATAACGAACTGATTGATAATCTCCAAGCTGCTGCCTTGAATGTCAAAATGAGGCGGTTACGTCAGTGGATTGTCCGGAAAACTGAGATTGCAGTCATATACAACCGGACTCTCCAACAACTTAATCAACCTGGAATGTGCTTCCCTGATAACACTCAGCCATCTTTATATGTTTTTGCAATTCAGGTCAATAAAAGAACAGAATTCCAAGAGTTTTTAAACAAAAAGGGGATCGAGACAGGTATCTACTATCCTACCCCCCTGCACCTTCAGCAATCCTTCAGCAACAGAAAAGACCTAAAACAGGTAAAGCTGAGTTTTCCGCTCGCAGAAACTTTTTTTGCTCAAACAATGTCTCTTCCACTTTATCCAGAATTAACAGATCTGGAAGTTGAGTATATTTGCCAAGCTATTAAAGAATTCTTTCAATAAAGTCAGCTCTCTATTGTTTAAGAGGTGATGCTCAGGATACACTTGATGTAGTTATGTTAAAGTTAGATCAAGTCTTATTTTTTCTTGGCTACTTTAGTTTGCTGTTCTTACTTTTAACCCTAGGTGATGTTGAAATTGTGGTAGTTTGGCTTGGTCTGATTGCGTCTTTTTTCTTTCTTTTTAGAGAAAAACTCACTTTGAATTTTTATCAACACTTTAGTTTGCTGTTCTTACTTTTAACCCTAGGTGATGTTGAAATTGTGGTAGTTTGGCTTGGTCTGATTGCGTCTTTTTTCTTTCTTTTTAGAGAAAAACTCACTTTGAATTTTTATCAACCTGGCTTCCTCGCTGCGACGTTACTGTTGAGCGTGACTGTCTTTTCTTTACTCACCACCGTGAGTTTGCCAGCTACTGTCTTAAGAATATTGGTGTTCTTAGGAGCTTTCTTAGCTTTCCTCTTCTTTCTTCGTCTAGATAAGAAATGGATCTCTGACGAGCTGCTGGCCTTAGGTTTTGTAGCCGTAGGTGTGGCAATTTCCCTGCTTACTTTAATCCTCCTTATTTTCCCTCAGATAAGTAGTAGGTTGCCGCCAATGAACCTGCTCGTCTCGACGTATGGCCATAACCATGCGGCGACATACTTGGGTTTTTCACTTCCTCTAGCTTTTTACTTCTGGTGGGAAAGGAGAAGTCGTTGGGTTTCGATTGCTCCATTACTGATTATTATCCTGGGGTTGGCACTTACGTTTGCTAGATGGTCAATTCTCGTTTCGCTCATATTGTTCTTTATCTTATTGAGCCGGGTTCCAACTTCTCGGAAACAGAAGCTGCTCTCGTTCGTCATAACACTCCCAATCCTGGTATCAATTTTTATTCTGAGCTTCTTCAGTTTAGGTAAAACTGAGTGTCCTTTTTTAAGTTATCAATCCCAGTTGTGTAAATCTATTCAGGTAGAGGCCAGGCCAGAGTATTGGCAGCAAGCCATTCAGGGCCTGAAAGAAAAGCCGCTGTTTGGTTGGGGACCAGGAGCCTATTTTATTAATTCCAGAAAAAATGCTGAAGGGGCAGCCTTTTATTCAGCCTATGCTCACAATGAGTATCTTCAGATCTTGGCTGAGTATGGGTTGCTGGGTGGGGGAATTTTCTTGATCTTTCTTGCTTTTTTATTTAGGAGAGCTCTCGGTATTATCTTCCAAAAATATTCCCTACATACAGCTCTTGCAACGTCAGTACTCTTTCTGCTCTTGGATGGATTACTTGACTATAACTGGACCTTCTCCGGTATTTTATGTATTCTTTTTTCAACGGCAGGTCTCATTTTCCGAGAGTCGGTCTCAAAGCCTTTAGTAACTTCTCCAGCTGTGAAGAAGTTGTATAAGCTTGTTTACCTAAGTATCACTACTACAATAATTCTTCTTAGTCTCCTGGCTTCTGTATCTTTGCTTTTGGGGAAACTGAAAAAGCCGGAAATAGCTAATCAATTTTTTCCTTTTTTTGAGTTTCAAACAGAGCGGTTACTTAGCTCTGAAAATTTTCCTCAGTCTCAATCTCAGCTCATAGCAACTCTCTACTGGAATCACTCCACTATTTTGTCTAAGCTCTCTCAATCCGGTTATGAGCAGGAGCATAAAGCTCAGTTATTGACGCAAATGATTGCGCTGGAACCGAAGAACTTGCTCTATCAGAAAGAAAGACGCAAACTGCTCATTGAGGCGAAAGATTGGCAAGGCTTGATCCAGCAAGCGCGAGACTTTCGTGTTGTGTATCCTGGTACAACAATCTGGAATCTCTCTGAGGCTAGCCACCTGCAAATTGTTGATGAGTTGGTCAAAGCAGGAAATAAGGCTCTCGCTGATGACCCGGAGGCTGCTGCTGCTCTCTATTTGGCAGCCTATGACCTTAATCCATGGCTGATCAATGCTACTGATTTTGAGGTGAACATGTTCCAGCAATTGAATAGTCTTGAAGATGCAAAAGCGCTCGCCTTTCTAGGCTCATTTCAAGTTCAGGATATTGGCAGATACCATCCAGTTATAGGGGATTGGTGTCGGGGGAAGATCAAAGAGAAGATCATCGGTAGTCAATGGCATGAAGTGTCTGAGTATACACAGTGCGTACTTCGCTTTTCGCCTTGGAGTGGTCACTTAGTCTGGCTCGATGCTTCTCAAGTTTTTATGGCACATCCTCAATTTAAAGTAGGAAAGCCAGCTGAGCAAAGATCCTTCGTTCAGAGTTGGGCAGAAGTGCATACGATCTTAAGTTCTCATAAAGGGGAGTATGAGCTGGATAAAAAATCTGAGGAAGAGCTAGCTCTCTATCTCAACGAAGTAGACAAGCTATAGTGGTAACTAACAAGAGAACATCTTTAGCAATACTTCCATCTCGTAACGTATTCTCTTCCAATTTCCTCCACTTCTCCAAAGAAAAATATCTCTTTGGATCAATCGCCCAAAGTGAGATCACCCCTGGTTTTACCTGGTATCGAAACTCCCACTCTTTGTCTAGTTTCTTCGCTTCTGCGAGAGGTAGGGGGCGAGGGCCAACGAGGCTCATTTCGCCTCTTAGAATATTTATTAGTTGAGGCAGTTCATCCAAACCGCTGCGAGACAGAAACTTTCCTAGGAGAGTAAAGCGGGGGTCATCTTTCATTTTAAACATTGGCCAGGGCGCTTCATTCTGGCCCAATAAAGTCTTTTTTTGCTTTTCTGCTCCCACAGTCATGGTACGAAACTTAATCAGGGGAAATGAACGCTTCTGGTACCCAACTCGCTGCTGGATGAAGAGAATTGGCCAGCCACTCGTAATAAAAACGCCAATGAGGATCAAAAGAAAAATTGGCCACAAAAGAAGAATCGCTAAAATCGCTGAAGTAACGTCAAAAAGACGTTTCTGTGAACTAAAGTAGTAGGGTGAGATGAACTGGCTAGAAATATCTCTGTATCTTAGTTCATCTTACTAGTATGAACAAGCGATATTGTTGAGCGGAGTTAAGTAATATCCTTAGGATCATCGGCGTTGGCAAAATCAGCTTCGTTTGCGCCTCGACTTTGCCAATAACTCCAGATTCCAGTGGCAATGCAGAGAAATCCGCCTGCTAGAAGCATTAAAGTAGTGCCTACAGAACCAGATTTAGGTAACGCACTTGAGGTAGATGGCATGGTTACTCGGGGAGAAGCACTGGTGCTGGCACTTGATGAAGCAGTTGGTGATGGTGAAAAAAGAGGACTAGGTGACGGAATCGTAAACGGGTTATTGGTCCCAAACGGAGTTGGTGAGGTATTTGCTTGAGCTAGTAGTCTGCTGGTCGCAGTTGAACTGACATAAAAAGTTTTGGTCTCTGTTTTTTGCTGGCCGGTTGCAGGATCTGTATAGGTGATAGTCACTGAGTGCTCACCTGGCTCAAGTTCTTTCTCTCCTAGTGAGAGAGGGAGAGAAAAATTCCCAGCTGCATCAGCAGTCACTTGAGTAACAATTTGAGTTTCTGAGTTAACCTGAATAGTTACCACTACGCCAGGAGCTGCTTTACCCATAATGGTAGGTTGAGTGGTGTTCACCGTTGGCTGGTCTACCTTGTCTAAGTTGACTGTTACAACCTCAGTAGCAGCTGGTGTCGGAGAATCTTCTGGTAGCGGAGAAGGTGACTCACTTGGTAAAGAGCTCGGATTTTCTGCAATCACGTCATTTTCTGCCTTATCAGGGTCTTCATCTTCACTGCTGCTATCTGTAGTGAAAGTATCTGTATCTGGCTGGGCTGCACCACCTAAACTGATCGTGCGAACTGGCTGTGACTCGTCAACCGTAACTTGGAGTGTAGTTGTACTGGAAATTTGAGGACCCTGAACAAAAAGGTTGAGTGTTTCAGTAGAACTTACGTCAACTGGTTCTAAGGAATCTCTTTTACGAGCATTGGAGAGAGGGATTGCCCAGCTCCCAGAACTGCGCACCAGAGTAGAAAGCTCTCCTACTTCAGGAATAGTTAGGTAGACAACTGCACCTTCGGCGGGAGAGCCACTTGCAGCCATAATATTTCCATAAACAGTTTTCGCAGCTGTAGTTGCTCTGGCGCGTTTAGCAGTTTTGACGGTAAAAGGTGCGCCATTATTATCATGCTTAGAGACTGAGGCAGTCCCCAAGGTAAAGTAATAGTCCTTATCAGGATCAACATTCTTGACGCTAATATGATGAGTAGAGTATTGGCCAACACTACCAGACAATTGGTCTCGATCATCACTCGCCTGGAGCTTGAGCTCAGTGGCAATTTCTCCATACTTAATAAAACCACTGGTAGCTTCATCTGTTAAAAAAGAAACCGTAAAGCCCGTGTCATTCACATTCGTCACTTTAATATTTTGAGGGGTAGTCTGCGGAGTAGCTCGAGGGGTAAAAACTCCTCCTCCAGTTCCAATCATAGCAATCCCACCAATTAAGGAGAGAATAAGAATTCCAATACCCAGTAAGGTTGGAATTTGACGTTGGGCAGTTCTTTTTTGAAAAGCAGGCATAAACTAATCAATTTACTTTAGGTGAATGCCGGGTGGAATACAACGCGAAGAAGGTCCGAAACACAGTCATGACAACAGCTATGGGGAAGGTACTTCTTCAACTACTGGAAGAGGAGTGGGGCTCTGTCCTACAGTCTCAGTCTCAGGGCCGGCAATAGCAGGAGTAGCTGGAGGTTGGTACGGGTCTGTCCTACAGTCTCAGTCTCAGGGCCGGCAATAGCAGGAGTAGCTGGAGGTTGGTACGGGTCTGAGGGTGAGTCCACGATGACAGTTTTTTTGCCCGTCTCATCTTCGGTGAAAAGAAAGAGTGGGAAGTCAGTCAGCTCTTCTGATTGATAGCCTTTTTTTTGCTCAATCCGTGAAACAACTTCCAAGTTGATATTGGGATTGAGTGGCTCAGCTAAACGAAGCAGCTCCGGAGATGTCTCAGTCACTTGCTGGGTTCGAAAAATGCTAATTCCTATCCAGATCATGGCGGTTACAAACGTAAAGATTAGAATCCGCAAAACAGCTTGGCGTTGTTTTAAATCTTGTAAATGACTTTGCATAATTATTCTACTTTGTTTCTACTGGTTGTGCAGGGTCAGCGGATGTCGTGGCATTGGCCGCTTCTAAATCATAGTAAGGAATATTGAGGGTGACTGTGGCTTGAAGGCCTTTTTCGCCAACTTGCTCCACTTTATTAAATAGAATTGAATCGACGGTAAAGACCCGGCGAACAGCCCTCAGGTCTTCTATAAACTTGCGAATGACTAGGTACTTACCATCAAGAATTACCACGACTGGCCTTGAAACCCGACTTTTTCGAGAAAAGAGTACATCTGGGTCAGTTTCCTGCGGTACTTGTTTCGCCTCAATCGAGGAAATAGTTAAGTTGTTTTCGCTGGCAACTTTTTCAATAATCGCCAGGGCAGTTTCAAATTGAGGCGTGGGAGGAATGGCTTCATCTAGTACTCCCAAACGTTCTTGGTTAGTGATGTACGTAGATTGGAGAGTAGATAGTGACGCAACTTTTTCTGCCAGTTTTTGATTTAATACCTGTTTGTCTTCCATTTCTTTAATCAACTTAGACATTGTCAGCAGCGTGGGGCGGATTGCAAAAACAGCAAAGAAAACAACTGCAATGGCAGTAAAGAATAATTCTAATGAAACCTTTGCCACGGGCTTATCGTAAAACTGTTTCAGGGTATTCTGGATTTGTTTTTGTGTATTGATCATGCTACTTAGGCTTTACTTTGGTGGTAACTGCTTGAATACGGAACTCAAAACCGCTGTTCTCGAGTTGGGCAGTTTCAATTTTCTCGACATCCACATCACTAAATCGACCAGAAAACTGTAAGTTATTAATTAGTAAGCTCAGTGAAACATTAGACCGAGCCACTCCATTCAGAATTACTCTACCTGGCTGAATCTCTAAAGAATCCATCACCACATCATTCGGGGTAATTTGAGTGAGAACTGGGAAAATTTCAATAATGTTTTCTTGCTGTTCAACTTGGATATAGTTGGTAGTTTTTTTCTGAATCGCTTTAATGTTCTCTTCGAGATCTCCATAGGAATTAATAATAGATTTTTTTTGTTGAATAGCACCATTGAGATCGGTAATTCGACGATCAAGAGTGAAGCGACTAGCAAAACTTAAGATCACGATAACTTCAGTGAAAATGATTAAATATCGACCCACAGACATCGCCCACTGCAATAATTTGCCCAGTGGCGTATCAAGAAAAGGATCTTTAGGTAGTAAGTTCACCTGAAGGGACACCGGCTTTTTCATCACTTCATTGTATACATGAAAGGTAGCTCTAGACCAGTATTAGCTTGGGATTAAAGCTCATCACCTTCGGTAGTGGGTTCCAAGAATACTTCATCGCTCTTGGCCAGGGTTTTGCGCCAGTTGCCTAATTTATCGAGAATATTTTGTAAGATATACAGCTCTCGAATATCGAACAACATGGCAAAGTAAGTGTAAACCAGCATGCCAATAGTGCCTGTGGTGAGAGTAAGCAGTATTAACTCAACTGTGCGACTGGTGTCAAAAACTAACTCATCCAAAATTCTAAACGGCAAGTAAAGAAAGATTGCCATGAAAAAGCTGGCAGTTATCATTTTTAGCTGTGGAATCCAGAACGCTTTTCTAGCAAAACCCATTACTTTTTGGTCTAGACAGTATAAGAATAGCAACATTTCACCGATGTTGGACATGGTAATTGCGAGTGCCATGCCAATCACTCCCAGCTTCATCTGAAAAGCAAAGAGCCAACTCAAAAATAAGTAGGTCACCACAGTTAAAAAAGTAATGAAAAGCGGTGTCTTGGTGTCTTTCAGGGCATGAAAAGATCTAATCAGCAACTGCACAATTGCCTGTGCTGCTATAGAAAGCGAGATAATCGCTACTACCCGGCCGGTGGTGAGCGTGGTGGCCCAAGGAAAGTTATGAGTGCCATATGCAATTCGGACAATCGGAATCCGCAGAATTAATAAGAGAACGGCTGCCGGAAAAGCAAAAAAAGAAATTTTTGGTGTATAGACTTGAGTACTAAATCCCGGAATCGACCCAGGTCCTTCTCATCGGCCTCATCAGCTAAGAACGGTAAAGCTGCCTGGCTAATTGGCACGCCAAAGAAGCGAATAGGCATCGTCATCAGGGAAAAAGCCAGGTTCATAACGACATAACTTAAGTTTCCGATTGAAGTCGTAAAGTAGCCATTGGCTAATTGTTGCAGTTGGCTTATGGCTAAGCTGGAAGTGCGGGCAGGGGTCAGCTTATAGGTATTTCTTACACCTGCGTGACGAAATGAAATCGCAAATCTAAAACGGAAACCGAGTTTATAGGCCAATGGTAACTGGATCAGCATATGAAGCGCAGCGCCAATTACTACTCCAATCCCAGCAGCATAAATTCCAAAGCGATCGGAAAGAGTGTATGCCCCAATCAGAATTCCAACATTGTAAAAAATGGGAGAGAGCGCAGGTAAAATAAAACGCTTATAAGATTGCAACATCCCAGTCATAAAGTTGGAGATGGCAAAAAAGAACTGTGCAGCCAGCATGATCCTGGTTAAGTTTGCTGCAATCTGCACCTGCTCCGAAGTAAATGCTGCACCAGTTCTCAGGCGAGTGAATGGCTCGGCAAATATAAAAACGAAGATCGAAACCACTAGAAAGAAGAGTAAAACGCTCTAGAAAGAAGAGTAAAACGCTAGTCATCATCAGGCTCATATAGCGTTGCTCCTCTGCCTTATCATGTTTGTAGCTGGCGAGCATCGGGATAAAAGCTGCCGAAACCGCACCTAAAACAATCAACTGAAACATCAAATCAGGAATTTGGAAGGCAACCAGAAATGCCTCAAATGCTTGCTGGGAGCTGGGAGTGTCAAAAAAATGCGAAATGAGCAGCCGCTGGCGAATTACCCCCGAGAGTGATGAAACAATATTGGCAATCGTAATGACAACAGCAGCTGATAAAATGCTAGTTTGCTGTCCTTCGAGCCAGTCAGTGTACGAGGTAAATAATTTAGGGAGACGGAAGACCATACACAGAGTATATGCTCAAGCGAGCTTCCTGACCACTTTTAGAGTTTAGGAGAAG
>Ga0163148_10007391_pt1 | contig 10336 bp, 5 predicted proteins | sample OliLakLV19MP7P2_FD_148606 | JGI IMG/M metagenome (GOLD analysis project Ga0163148, IMG submission 148606) | Freshwater microbial mat bacterial communities from Lake Vanda, McMurdo Dry Valleys, Antarctica- Oligotrophic Lake LV.19.MP7.P2 | ecosystem: Environmental > Aquatic > Freshwater > Lake >... | reverse complement strand
CCTGGTGTACTTCCCTTCCTCCAACTCCTTACTAGCCAATCGATTTGAACTGACAATGGAAGGAATCATGCGACCCTTGCCAGAAAGAGATATTCCGCAACGTGTGTAGCCCTCTCTAGCTTTACTATCGAATAACTTCCACTGAGCCCGGCATCTATAGCCACAGCAAGCGGAAACACACGAAATCCCGGCAGTTCATGAACTAGCCAACTGGCGACATCACACAAGTAAAAACGCAACAAATTCTTCACGGTGTTTCCCAGAGTGCTGCTCTCGTTACCGCACGTTATTATCCTCCTTCCTCAACTGGAACATGGATCTTTTGTACAATAAATATATCCATGTTGTTTGACGAGAGCATGTATATGTAACTATAGCCTTTAAGTCTATGTAGTAATAGAAGGAATTCAATGATAGACAGGTGGATCTCATGCGTCTGAATCCCACCTGCTAATCTGACGTTTTGACTGCAAACACCTGCTTCTTTGAGAAACCAGCCTCAGCAACATGCCCCTCCTCTTCGCCCGCAGCACTTCATTCTGTTGTGGATCCCTGCGTTTGGAGCGCTTGCACTGCTTCATTCTCCCACTGTGAACCACAGACTCTCGAAAGTTCTGGTATTGTTGTTCATCACAGCCATAGCGTATTCTTGCTTGCGTCAAATGGTCCACATTTCGAATGGTCAGGATCTCGACCGTGTTGCTAAAAGATACTTGGTTTCTAGCAGCAGCAGCAGTAGTAGAGCTCTGCATTATGAATGGCGATTGTTTTTGTTTGACTTTTTTGTTTTTGTCTCTTGGTGAGCATTATGATCATAGAGGTACCAGTAAAAGGTTATCTTTGGGGTCGGGGCTTCCACGATACATCCTTCATCCTCTCGAAGATGAATAATTTCATTGCGTCGTTGGAACATTCAATTGCAAGTCAACTAGTAGGAAATCACTAGGTAGGTGTATGGAACAGCCGACAAACTAGTAGTTCCGCTTATTTATGGGTTTCACAAGGACATATGGGTCTGAGTCGGTCTGACAGTCATACTGTACCCGCAGAACAACGGTCGGAAGCAGTAGGACAACATGGTTGCCAAGTCATACTGTACAAATAAAAACATCCCTCGAAGCGGTTTTGTTAATTTCATGGTTCACTCATTTACACTCCCGCTTTTTGCTCGGCGAGCTCTACTAGGAAATAGTACTCGAGTAGCTTCTCCGTTTGAAGAAGGAGGACTCGTGTATTAACTAGCAAGAACCTTCATCCCGGAATGTGCCAAAGGCTGTTCTGTTCTTTAAATCGATACTAGTTAAACAACAGTTCCTTGTGCCAGTGGAGTACACCAGTATAACCAGCTCACAAAAGCGGGATAGAACCGCTGCTTTGACATGCTCTCTCTCTAGCTAGTAGAACTGCACCGTACATCTAGCTACTTAATGTATTCCGAATATCCAATGCGGAGTACAGTAGTTGCTAATTACATGTTCCTTGACGGACCTAAAATTGCGTTGTGACTTCATTTTTTATAGAAAAATCCAAAGCTACCTCTAGTCAGTCACTCTTGCTTTTAGTATGAATAACTGTGAATGGACACAGATGGAGTAGCTTGCTGACTAGTAGAGAACGAGACTGAAGCGAACGCAAACTACCCAGAACAAAACTGGACTGTAGTACGGTAGGTGACGAGTAGGCTTAGGTAGCTTGATGGAGCTGGAGAACCAACAGCTAGCTAGGGCTAAACCATGAACGAAACTGGCTCAGCTAGCTAGTAGGGGCAGGCAGAGTATCAGACGACTTGTAGGTACTGGTATCGCTGGTTTGCGTCTTTCAGTCTGGGCTGGCCGGGTCGTCGGTCTCTTTAGTAAGTTAGCAATGACTAGGTTGCTTTCAATCGCTGCCTCTAGTAGGCTCCGTCCACACATGCGGAAACCGACAGTGCGCAGGTCGTGGGTCCCACTACTGCAACAGTTCCCTGCTAACAAGAAACAGCAGAACAGCTGGGCTGCACTAGTTGTTTGGAGGAAAAAGAATCAAGGAACTGGTGAAGGCAACTGGTAGCGGGACTCTCTTTATAGACGCCTTTCTAGTTGGGGAGAAAAGTATTAAAAAAGAATGAACGAGCGACGACCGCTGCTGGTGCCTCAAGACAGACAGCTTTCCAACGAGGATGCCCAATAGTTGCTAGCCCCCTACTAGCTAGTAGTGGCAAATGTCCAGGGCTTAAGTGACAGTCACAACGAACAAAAACCGAGATATAAATTAAAAAGCCATTATAGAATTATAGACACCGCTTCTTATGAATAGTGAGCGTGTTTTTCCTACCATTGTTGAACGAGCTGCGCCACCACCTCACATTGTACTAGTATGTCGCAATGTATCGCTTAGCTGCCGCTAGAAGCGGCACCGTAGCCACCGCCGCCGGGAGTCTCAATGCGAAGTCGCTCTCCTAAATCGATCGACCCGCTGCATCTACCGCCCATGTTGACAACAATGCCATTGTTTTTCACTAACAGATTTATTCCGGTAGATCCATCTCCTCCTCCTGCCATACCGTAGGGACGAAGCGTTCGACGTTCACTCAAGATGCTCATCACTAGTGGGCGAAGAGGCTCCAGCTCCCTGATAACTCCATCACCGCCTTTGTGGGCACCAACACCGCCGCTTCCTTTTCTCAAAGCAAATTGCCGCAACAACACTGGGTACCGGCGTTCAAGAATCTCTGGATCCGTAATGCGTGTATTGGTACAGTGCGTATGGATTCCTGACGTGCCCTCCCATGTTGGACCAGCACCTGCTCCGCCTGCAATCGTTTCGTAGTATCCAAATTCCTTGTCACCAAAAGTCAGGTTATTCATGCAGCCCTGGCTTGCTGCACACGCCTTGAAAGCTTTAAGAACAACGTCGACCACTCGCTGCGAAGTCAGAACATTTCCTCCGACAACGCCAGCCGTCGAATCCGGGTTGAGGAGACTGTACTTTGGAATCACAAATTCGATTGGGGCCAGACAGCCCTGGTTCAAAGGAATATCCTGCTTGACCAACGAGCGCAACGAATAAATGGCGGCGCTATACGTAACAGCAGGTGGAGCATTGTGATTTCCAAGCACTTGCGGGCCGGTTCCCGTGAAGTCGAAGAGAGCACTTCCAGTGTCCGGGTCGATAGTGATGTTCAATTCAATTGGTGTTCCGTCGTCCATGTAATCAATGGCATGCGATTTCGCACCATGCTCAGCAGCGAAAGACTTCAGCATGTTTCGGACCGATTGCTCTGCATTCTTCTGGATGAAATGCATGTAGGCTTCCACTTGAACAAGACCATATTCCCTAACGAGCTCGGTCAACAGACGGATACCAGAGTTGTTCGCGGCGACCTGAGCTCTCAAGTCACTCAAATTGTCACGCAAGTTGCGGGTTCCAAAGTTGCCCTTAATTTTGCCAGGGGAATGCAAAATTTCCGTGATACCTTCTTCCTGGAATTTGCCGTCTCTGACAAGCTTGAAGGCAACAATCATGGCACCTTCGTCCTCCAAGCATTTTGAATGCGGGGGCATCGACCCTGGTGCAATACCACCAATATCGGCATGATGACCACGGCTAGCAACGAAGAAGATCACTTTTCCTTCGTGAAAAACAGGAGTGATGACTGTAATATCTGGCAAGTGCGAGCCACCTGCTAGCTGTGGGTGATTGGACACCAAGACTTCGCCTTCTTTGATACCCTCCCTTCCCTCGCTATTCCAATATTCAACCTGAAAGCGAACCGCGCTTTGCATCGCTCCAAGGTGCACGGGAATATGAGGAGCATTGGCCACCAATCCTCCATCCGAGGTGAAAAGTGCGCACGAGAAGTCAAGACGTTCTTTGATGTTGACTGAAATCGCCGTTCTCGCCAAGGTTCGTCCCATTTGCTCGGCGATTCCCATGAAGCGATGGGCAAAAATAGATAGCTTGACAGGATCTTGCTTGATCTCCGCAACCGTTCCATCTTCGGTGTGGTCCTCCTTTGCGTGAGGGTCCTTGACCGTGATTTCTAGATCACCATTGGCAGTGACGAACGCCTTGCATCCGATCTCCAGGAGAACAGTACTGATGGGCTGGATGATAATGCTGGGACCTTGGACTTCGTGACCAGGCTTTAAATCCTCAGCTTTAAACACCGAGACTTCTTCCCATCCATTTTCAAAGTATGCACGATGCGTTCCAACAGGGGTGGGGGGTCCTAGTGATGCTGGGTCGTCCGGAATGGCTGGTGTTTCGCCAGGAACCAAAGCGCGGACACGGTAGTCGTCAATGAGGATTTCTCTGCCTTGAAGGGTAAAGCCGAACTCTCTCATGTACAACGCTTCAAACGCCTCTTCGAATGTCTTCTCCTTACTTTCCTGAATCATGATTGCATTGTCGGTTCCCTCGTATCGCATGTTGATGTATCGCTCCACAGCGATGGACGCTTCATCATATCCTTGCTCGATCAAAGAGGCTTTGGCCTTTTCCGCCAAATGCGACAACCTCTCGTCGCCGGATGCACTAATTTTTCCTTGGTACACTTCGGCTGCGGGTTCTTGTTCTTCATTCACGGCATCCGCCATGCTGAGCCCGTAGGCCGACAAGATACCAGCATAGCGATGAACAAAGACCCTCTTCATACCCAAAGCCTTTGCCATGGCACAGGCATGCTGAGCGCCGGCACCACCAAAACAGGCCAACTTGTGGGTTGTAATATCGAATCCTTTCATTTGCGTCAAGTTGCGAATGGGGCGGCACATGGCTTCGTTGGCAACTTGCAAAAAGCCATATGCCAATTCCTCGACCGATCGACCGGCTGCTTCGGGTAGCTTGGTCAACTCGGCAAAGGCAGCACGCGCTCCTTCGACATCGAGGGGTTCATCTTCGTCGGGTCCAAAGATGGAGGGAAAGTATTCTGGCACCACACGTCCCAGAACAACGTTGGCATCCGTGACGGCCAAATAACCATTCTTTCGGTAGCAGACGGGCCCAGGATGAGCACGAGAGCTCTCGGGTCCCACAATGAACATTCCTCGCTTGAGGAAAAGGCGGCTACCACCCCCTGCTGCAACCGTGTGAATGTCCAATTGAGGACTGAAATAAAATAAAATAAATTTAAAAAATGAGTGGAGGGAAATAAAAAGCATCCAAATTAGCACACAATCAAGTCGGGTTGGTTGGTTTTTATAACATGCAGCAAGTTTTGACAAACACGACGTACGCTTGAATGGCCACTCCAGCCGTTACAGTTTCAAAGACCAACTCCCACTGGCCATCAAAGCGAGAAACATCCGTGGATGTTCCACCCTGTTGTCAACGAAAAAAGGGTAAACATGAAAACAATCACACTCCTAGTCAGTATTTTTTCAAAAGTAAAAAATAAAGTGAAAGACAAATAATCATGGATACGTACCATATCAAATCCAATACAAGGTGTTGGATCTTTGTCGTGAAAGGATGTTTTGGCATATCCTACCACACCACCAGCGGGTCCACTCAAAATGGCTTGATGTCCACCAAATCCACCATCGGGAGCCAATCCTCCATCGGATTTCATAAAGGTCAAGGGAACTTTGCCGTTCGACAAGTCTTCGTCAAAACCTTGTTTGAAGGATGCCAAATAGGTGGTAATTTTGGGGGTCAAATAAGCGGCCGCACAACAGGTATGCCCACGCGAGACCAATTTCACCATGGGCATGACTTGATGCGACAAGGAAATTTGCGAAAAGCAACCCATTTTTTCCGCGACTTGACCAATGGCCACTTCGTGCGCCGAAAAGGTGTAAGCGTGCATCAAACAAATGGCCAAGGCGGTAATACCAGCATCCCTCAATGTTTCCAGCTCCTTCTGAATGGCTTCCAAATTGGGTTCTTGCAAGACTTGGACCTTTTCTCCTGTGAGACCAGTAAACTCGGGATTGGCTTTCCAATACTCCGACGTACTCTTGGGACAAAATTGACTGAGGACGACGCGTTCGTCCACTTCCACCACGCGTTCATACAAGAGGCTCGGTTTTTGACACGTCAAATCAAAAATATCGGGACGCGATTGATTGCCAATTTCCAAAACATCTCCGTAGCCCTTGGTAATCAACAGTGCCATGCGGGCACCATCCCGCTCCAAGAGAGCATTGGTCGCCACGGTCGTTCCCATGCGAATGGATGCAATTTGCGAGGTTTCCACGGGCTTGGTGCGGGGATAGCTGCGAGCTCCGCCCGAAGCGGGAGCATCGTACTCTTCCAAGACGCGGCGAATTCCTTCGGTGGGAGCGTCGGGGTAGTGGGCGGGATCTTCCGATAGCAATTTGCTAACGATTTCTTGGCCATTGGGCAAACGACAAAAAATGTCCGTAAAGGTACCACCACGATCAATGGCAAAATGGAATTTCCCGTCGCCTTTATTGTTGGTAGACGTTGTCATGGCGGTGGTTTGTATGGAATGGAATAATTTTGTCCAGGAATTTTTGGGGTTTGTTTTTGTGAGTGTAGAGAAAGCGACTTGTCGTTTCCTTGGAAGGACGGAAAAAGAAAATGCTGGTGTAGTAGTATGAGAGATTGCAAAAAAGGCAATGGCAAGGACTGTGCTGGACGGAAATTGCATTCAAAAAATCCTAACTACTCGTAGCTAGTTTTTTTAATTTTATGAGGTATTTCTTGCCACACGTACATGTATTTTATTTTTTATATTCCCCGTAACGACTGATGATGATGATACATGTGAAGATTCATTGATGGCTTCATTGATTTCTCTTTGCCATCGACTATCCGGAAGCTTCATAAGCATCCAACGAAAAGTCATGGGACCTCTCATCGATCGACGATTGATTCATCCATCACCGTGCAAAAAGCGTGTGATGTGCGGTGGAATCGATGATACGACCTCTCTTTTGCGGCACGACACGAAACGGATCTATTGCGCCTACCTACCGCCGCACATTTCAGTGACGTTTCGTTCGAAGAAATTCTAATTATCGCACACCCGCTCGAATCCACCACGAATCTCTCCTAGCCAATCGCCAGTCGTGCAGAAGAAACATCTGAAAACAATGTGGTCACGTTTTGATCCCTTTCGGTTAGTAAGCCTTTGGACCATTCACTTCAGCAGGAACGACCATACCAAGATGGCAGCACCGCTTCCCGTCTGCTCAGCGGGCCTGGTTAGTACTACGGTGGGGGACCACGTTGGAATCCCAGGTGTTGTTCTTTTTGGTCACAAGCAAAATGGTTGCAGCAAGACTCCTTTTGTCAATCAAACATTCAAACAATGACAGAGGGAACATGATGAAACTCAACATATTTTTTTACACAGCTAAAACTAGGTGCTGCTTTGCCAGGCTTCTTTTGCATTCCAATGTCTGAATCACGAGGTCGTGCTCTGCTGTCATTTGGTCCATTGGAATGGCAGAGCGGGAGAAGTAGCCAAGGCTTTTGAAGGGTGATTCTTGGCCCCAAATGGCAATCTCTTCAATCTGCTCATGTTGCTTTGATTAGCTAGCTAGAAGCTAGCCAGAGCAGCACCTGGCAATGGAAAATGCTGGAGGAACAGGAGCAGTCAACACGAACCAACATGGCACTTCTACTTTTCTTTTCTGCAGGATTGACGGCGCCCATGGGGTTGAAGGTCGGCCAGATGAAAAATCATACTATAGTTACAAACCAAGACAACATACGTTTTCTATTGTGCCAGGTTAATAAGCGTGGGCATTTCCAACTTGGTAGGATGGACGGTGCTACTGGGGTCGAAGGAGAAGATTACACAAAGTGCAGCGCACTTCTGACGTCGCCATGCAATGCACATTTGGGCAGGCAACGCAATCCAAACACCAAGTTGGTTCCATGCTCGAAGATCCAAAAGCTCTCTCACGTTTGTCAATCGGTACATACATCAATCGTTCGCGACAGCAAAAGAGAACGTTCCCTGGTACTCAAATGTTGGATGGTACTTGACTTTCGCGACATAAACACCAGGTTCTGTGGGTGTTGAAAGCCTTACCCTTGGAACGACACCCTCGGGCTTGCACATCAATCGAGTAAAAGTGTGTTCCTTTCCAGGGGAAATGCAAACCACCACAGCCCTGGGGCGGGGGTAGGGTTTAGGAACATAGTTCGTGGGACAGTTTTCAATCTCCATGAAAATACCACGTCTCTTGAAGGTGCCCCTGTTGCAGACAATGTAGGCATCACTCTGTGTGGGGTTTTTAAAAGTCACCAATGCGTACACAGACTCAGACGATCGGAAAGTTGTCCTTTTGTTGCCACCCCAGTCGCAGAAGACAACTCTGGAAACTACAAGGGAAGTAGCCAACTTGTCTTTTCTTTTTTTGCCTTCTTCTGGGTCCAATGCTTCACCACCGGAGTCTTCCTGGCCGCCTGCCCCGAAAGATTTGGAATCGCCACCACCATCCTTGCCTGCCCCGCTAGGTATGGAATCGCCACCACCGTCCTTGCCTGCCCCGCTAGGTTTGGAATCCCCAGCACCGTCCTCGCTTGTGCCGCCACCGCCCTCACCTCCACTATCGTCATCGCTTTTGGGACGCTTGCCCCCGCCGGTGTCAGCCAATGCTCCATCTTCTCTGTCGCGCTTGGCACTGTCACAATCTTGGGGGTATTGCATGTGCAATCGAAGCTGAACCAAGTTCAATTCATCACCCCACGCGCCATCATCCGATTCTTCGTCGTCTTGACCACACGCCTGCAAGCGACGAGGCCGTAATTCAACGGGAGGGGCGAACCCCCGGCCAGCCCAATCGTCCGACACTTCCAGAGCACATGGTTCCATGGAGGAAGGATGTCTGGCACGTCGGCGAATCAAACGCTGCACCGCGTATCCACTTTCACCAAACCAGGGTCCGCCGTCCGGCGTAAGGCTCTGATCATCAAACCTGCCACCCAGCCGATCGTGGTGCATCTTCATGTGGGCAAGTTTGTGTTCATGTTCAGTGGTTTCCTCGAAAAGAGCCAAGTACGACTCAGTCGTGAGAGCGTTCCGTTCATCTTCGGTGTAGTACTTTGTACTCGCACTAACAATATCCGCGTTGAATGTGCTGCCATCGACACCTGTCTCTGCTATAGTTATGTCGTGCCCGTCAGTAGGCGGGAGTTGTGGCCCAATTCCTTCGGTAGCGGTGTCGTCACCAACTCTCCCACCAACTCTCCCAACGTGGAACCCACCAGGAAGGTTGAGCAGAATTTCCTTTTGGTTTGTCGCGCCATCTCTGTCGCAGATGGCATAGGAGCGGGATAAGTAGTTGTTGATATTTTCTTTGACATTGGTCAGTGTCTGCTCGAGCAAAGGATGCTCCTGAAGTCCGTAAATAGTGTCCCAAATAGTCATGGTCAATTGAATGGTTGTCGTGGCTGTACGCAGTACGACTGCTATCAGTACTCGTCTTTATGAGACAACGGATGTTGAAGCAGCGACTGACAGACCTGCAGGACCAGCAATCACCAAACTCAAGCTATGATCGCACTGGACTAGCTGCTCGTAGCAGGACAGAGAGCCAGGAATCTTGTCCAATCAGCTGAATGCACAATGACTCCATAAACAGGTTCGCAAAACATCTCGCAAGACGTTTTGCACTTAAGGAGACAATTCAAAAACGTCTTGCGAGACAATTTTGATTCAAGAGATGATTTCAAAATGTCTTGAGAGATGATTTGTTCAATTGACATTTTCTCCTGACCAAAACGTCTCGCGAGACGTTTTGCATTCAAGAGATGATTTTCAATTGTCTCGCAAGACGTTCTGCACTCAAAGAGACGATTTGAAAACGTCATGCAAGACAGTTTTGGTGTTTTCAAATCGTTTGCAAGTGTGTGTCTGACAGACAAGATTCCATGCCAATGCATGGGCAGCTGCTCAGCTGCGAGTGAATCGCAGCAGCTGCTAACAGCAGCAACAGGTGGTGGCAGTGAAGACTCAGCGCGCAGGGGCCATTGCTAGCTGCTGCTAGCTAGGCAGAGCCAATCAAATGGCTGCAGTGGGACTGGTCACCAGGTGCCCCAAAACTGACGGTGACCCCAACCCTGTCATCGCCCAACCCACATTTTTGTGACAGATGCACACACATGGACAATCAAAGCATGTGAGAGACATTGGCCAACAAGTTGAACAAGTTGGACCCAAAGCAGCACGATGACAGAGCAACAGGTCTGTGGCAGCCACCACCAGCAGCAGCTGGCTAGCTGGCTAGCAGCAGGTGCCAATGGTGATGACTTTGTTGGGACTGCTGGCAGCTGCCGCCAGACAGCAGAGAGCTGATCAAATCGTCTGAAAAACCGATTAACCCCCATTTGCCCCACTCGGGGCGACTTGCCCTTTGCATTTAGGCTGCGCGCCAAA
>Ga0163148_10007382_pt1 | contig 10345 bp, 6 predicted proteins | sample OliLakLV19MP7P2_FD_148606 | JGI IMG/M metagenome (GOLD analysis project Ga0163148, IMG submission 148606) | Freshwater microbial mat bacterial communities from Lake Vanda, McMurdo Dry Valleys, Antarctica- Oligotrophic Lake LV.19.MP7.P2 | ecosystem: Environmental > Aquatic > Freshwater > Lake >... | reverse complement strand
GAAGACGCCGGGGGCGCAGGATCCGAAGAAGCCGAAATGGAAATGCAGTGGAGTGATTTCGTCGAGGAAAAACAGAAGGATGAAAAGCCAAACGAAGTTTTGGAGGCCTTTCTGGAGGAGCAGCAGCGTTGGAAGACTGCCAGTGACAAGCTTGAGCAATTTCTCGAGAAATTCGTCGACAAAATGAACGAGAACGCTCGAAACTTCGTTACGACGGTCGAATCAATCCATCGTACGAAGCAACAAGAACTTGATGAAACTTCGGAGGACTGTAAGACTCGCTTGATTCATAATCACCTACGACGTGAACATATTATGAAGGTCCTTCGACAGACCGATCAAAAATGGAAAAATTCATACGCTTCTCTGGCGGCTCGTACCTTGGACGAAGCCCCACCCATGGAACTCGAGGTGCGTCGTCTACTTTGGTTCCGCTTTTGTCTCAACTGGTTGTGTGTGCTCTGTCTGACTATACTTACCTCTATTTAACTCCTCGGCGACAGCCGTCCAACGAAGACCAAGGCGCTGAAATTGACGAAGAAATCAACGAGGAAGAAATCTGGGATGCACTTGCTCGTGATCCTCATCAGCTGCGAGCCGAAACAACCAATAAATTCACCGATTGTCACAATCGCCTCAAGGACGCCGAGGATCGCTTTTTGGCGGCGTTGGATCACGCAAACAATTCTATGCAGCAAAAGATTCAGAACATTGTTGAAATGGTGGTCGAAATTCATGCAGAGAAGGCTAACGAATTTGCTGAATCGGAAGCGTTCGTCAAATCCAAACTATTGGAAAACCACCATCGAGAAAAATACTTCGAGCAGAAGCTCCTGGAAGCCGACCAGATGCGCCAAGCTATGTTCAACGGTCTCATGCAGGATGTGAAAGCCAGGAACGCCGCTTTTGGTGTAGGCAAGTGAACTTGATCAAAGTTGACTCGATGCACTTTCGCTCATCAAAACAAGGAATGCAAGCCTGCTATATATTGCGGAATCATCTTGGAATCATTTGGAACGATCACTGCTTGCTTTGTCTCTGGATTGGCCTCTGTCCTCATCGGTGATAGACGGATTCTGTGTACGTCGTAAGGGGGCGGCAAAACCTACTAGTAGCTACTGCAGTGCAAGTAGCTACCTAAAAAAAGTTGCAGTAAGTTAGGCAAAAAAATAATCTGACCTAGCTAGTAGGAAACTGGCAGAAACAACACAGATACCAGCAATGTTTGCTGCCGAACTGGTAGCTTTTATTCTCGGTCCAGTAGTTATCAACTGAACCCCCACCCATGGCGGGTATTCAGTTGGATGACAGAGGTCCGTTACCCGGCCATCTAGTCGTGCTAGCTAGTCGTGGCCACGGCAGAGTACCCGTTGCCAGCTATCCTGATAGCTACGTACTGAAGTACTGTAGGTACGACGTGCAGCTAAGAAATAGTGTAAGCAAAACTCTAACATGGAAACAACCCGAGAAGCTACTTTGGTGTCTATCGGCGCCGCAAACAGAATGTTCTTGGTCATGCTTCTAGCTAGTAGAGGTTTCTACTAGAGCTACTCGGAGTAGCAATATCATTCTATCGTGTCGATGACACCGGTGCTACATTGGGACCCTCTGTTCTGGAAGAGAACAAGTGATATTTGTCCCTGTTAGGAGTACGACGTTCCTGGTACTAGCTAGTACCAGCATTGCGGCCGCAGTACAGTTCCTAATCTACTACTAGCTAGCTAGCCAAAGCTAGGTTACCTGAGTGTTACCTGTCTACTCTAGCTAGCTAGTAGTAGGTACGGCGTGGCGGGGTTGGAAAAGCCTTGAAGGTGGAGGACGTAACCCGCACGATTGATTCTTTCCATTGTACCCCTCAGCATTTCAACGTAGTGGGATTCACTTACAATACAAAAGGAGAGGTCTAAAAGGAGCGATGAGAGCTGCTATTAGAAATAGGAGTAAGGCGTCAGCTAGTCGTTTTTTCGAGTTCTGATTCGTTCTTCACTCGTTCACTCATTCGTGTGATCAAACGACATCACTTTTCTTTGCTCTTGCTTTTCTCTCACAAAAACGAAGACAACATCAACGTAACGTAACTGACAAGAGACGAGAACCAACGTACAACAACGACAGAACAAAAAAACACGACAATTCGATCAAAGGACCAACCTCGTGAGCATGAATAGGAACGAAGAAACAACTGGAAAATTGCTTCAAGACAAACAAACCCTTCATCCAGACTGGACAAACGACGAAAGCAACAGCTCTCTATCGCTAAAAACGGTTGCAGAAACAACATTTCGAAGAATGTCGAAAGCGAACCAGAGCAGCGTGGCCAGCATCGACAAAACTAGCAATAAGAAGAACAGAAAGATGAGCGTCGAAGACTTGCGCAAAGAGGCGCAGAACGCGATTCTCAGCTCTAAACACAAACAGCAGAAGCGTACTCTAGGACTCAAACGTCTTGCTTCGCCTTCTCCAACAATTCAAAAAGACGTCTGCTACAAAACAATTCACCCATCCAAAATTGACATCAAGAGTATTCTCGTCGTGGATAGCGGACGAAAGAAGAGTAAGCAAGCCGAAGTTTCTAAGCAGGGTCTCATGATCAAGTCGCAAGCCCAAGAAGTGACTACGAAGAAGTATCAACTGATCCATTCCGATTTGCATGCCTTGCTTCGATCAGCCTCTGAAACCAACGTCACGGCCGAATCGCCACCAGTGCATAGTACTAGTAACAGCAGCAGCAACAGCAACAATGGCAGTCCTCAGCGCGCAGTCCCCACCTCTGCCTAAAGATGCGTTGTAGGCACGCACGCCGTGTAAGTATGTATGTATAAATCATAACGAAAGGAATGCATGCGAGGGCGAAATCAAAGGACAAGCAAGGCAGGACTGTGGCGTGAGACGGGGACAACTTTTCGGAAGCCTATTACTTCAAAAATCAACCATTCCAATTTTCGTTGCACCAGGAAACATCATGATTCATCAAGAGAAGAAATGAGGGGGATTAGCAACTGTTATCATTATGTGAGTATTATTAAACAGAACAATAGACGTATCAAAAAACAAAAGAGCAGCCGAGGACGAACAATCGCCACCATTGTATGGATTGTAGGAGTATTAGGCCATCAATACAGAAGCAATGACCGCATCTGTTAAGACGTATAGCATATTAAAGCTCTAAATTGAAATATATTATTACAAACATTGTTTCACATCTGACATATATCGAACCGTTAGTGTAGCGTGCATAGGTGGATGGGTCGCTCGTCGCGTGCCAATAATTCAATGGAAACGATGCCATGGGCGACGTACTGGTGCAGATTGAGGCATCGGGAAAGCTAATGTAGAAGGATCGAGCTTCACTGCACACTGTAGACAAAGCTGTTGACATAATAGGTAGGTCTATTATCGATACTAGTACTTATTTCTCATCTGTCTTGCTCTCGGCGTCAGGCGCTTTACCATCGGCAGATTCTGTAGTATCCATTGCCGTTGGCTTATCCGACGATGACGACTCACGTGGAGGAGGAGGGATCCACTCAAAGGGTTCTGGCGGTGCCGTTTCGCCCTCCGGTTCAAGAGATGGTGCCTTGACCTTACCGAGATCCTCCTCTTCCCCAGGAGTGCTGTCCGTGAGAATAATGACACCAAAAGGCTTTTCTTCAGCGCGAATCGGACGGTAACGTTGGGACAAATCGAATTCACACACGTTCGACTGCGCGATGGTAATTCTTGCGGGGTTTCCAATGCGGAATGATGTGGGTTCGGGCTCCGGCTTCTTCTTGACCTTTTTCTCGGGTGCTGCTTCACCTGCCTCATCCTTGTCTTTCGCGTCGACATCCATGGCGTCTCCCTCACCTTCCTTCTTTTCTTTGTCTTCTTCTTTGGTATCCTTGCCCTCTTCCTTTCCGTCAATATCCATGGCAGCTTCACCTTTTTCACCTTCCTTGGCACGCTTTCGTGCTTGCCGGGCCTTCTCTTTCGCCGTTGTCGACAACGCTACGGTCTCAACGCGCTTCTTCTTCTCTTCTTTCTTCTCCTCGAGCTTCTTTGGATAGGCAAACACACTGGGTTTGGAATTGCATAGAATTTCATACTTTTTGGGATAATTGAAGTCCTGTGGTAACAACAAAAAAAGTGTTGAGCAATAATCATATTGTGCATTTGGCAAACCACAGCAAAACAATACATAGAAAACATACCTTGTTCAAACCGATAGTATAGGAAGGCGTCAACGCCAGGCTGAACATGTGCATCATTGGGTACCAGTGCCAGTGCTGCAACCAGAGTGCGACGCCTACCGCACTAGGCATTTTCGTGAATCCATTCCTGGAACCCAGCGATAAAGAGCAGTTTCGTCCTCCAGCGTCAATGATGCCTGTTGACATAATTGCTCCCATTATTGTGAGCGTGCTCTGGTGCTTCTCTGCAATGATGTTGGCAAGTTTCTCTCGGAATGTCCGAATCTTTCTCCCGTTGCAGGTATCACTTTGCTGCATGTAAATCAAAGCTGTGCCTACAAGTGCACCCTGCCGGACGTAGTCGGTCATGTCATCCAAGATAGGCTCCAGCATTGCCACGCTCTCCGAGTCGCCGGTGCCAGCCATGGCAATACCAACAGCGATACAACTCGCGTATCGCACGTGCGGGTTGAAACTCTCAAGTAACAGCTTGACAAGTAAAGGAACACGTTCGGGAGTCTTATAGAGAACAAACGCCAATCCAATCACAGATGCCATTCTTACATCATCACTAACATCACTGACAGCGGTGTGCAAGAGGATCCGGATGGCCTTGTTCGACCCCGTACCGCAGTAGGCCAAGGCGAGAGCGTATTGAGCTCCGTATCGCAAAACAGGGTCGCGGTCGCTTCTCATTTCCTCAATCAAAGCATCCGCATTCTCCTCCTGTCCGTACTGCATCAGAGCCAATCCAATGGATATTCCACGGATAATCTTTTCATGTGCTGTTTCTCTAGCATAATTCTTCAGCTCCGTCACAACTTCCATTAGCTCTTCCTTGTCCGCTGCAGGTAATGAATTGTGCGTGTTGCCGGCACCGGATCCTACCAAGACCATACCAATGGCAATACCTGCGGCCTCACCTGCAACAGCCGAATCCGTATCCAAGACTTCTTTCAATTCGTTGACGATTGTCAAGTCCGCTGATCCCATCGCTGTCAGTCCCACGCCTAAGGCAGCCCCGTGACTAATGACTTCGTTGGCGTGAGATGCACGCAAATGGTTACGCAAAAACTCTGTAGTTTCCTTTCTCTTCTCTGAAGATGTGCCTGCCTGAGCCCCATGAATGAGACCTAGAGTATAAAGGGATCCTCCTTCGGCATACCCTCCGTTGGGGGAGACGGGCGCACCAGCTCCATCGCCGTCACCATCCCCATTGGGATTCGCAGGCAGATAAGGCTGTAACAAGTGCATCGCCTCCGTAACATGAGAGGCGTGGATCACTCCAAGTGATGCCGTGGCGGAGAATTTTGCCCTTTCCAGGTAAAAAGGTGAAAAAATTAAGCGGTTAGGACCCCCTTCTCAGCGATACGACGAAAAAACTAAATGGTTTTACGTACCAATTGGATGCCTTTTTCATCCAGTCCAAATAGTCTCTCAGAAAAGAATCGTTTGTGGTCCCCGCGTACAGGAAGCTGTGAGTCATGACGGCGGCGTTGTGCAAGACAGAACTCCTACCGCCGCTACCCCTTTCCTCCAACGACTTTTTGAGGGTTTCCATTATCAATCGATCTGCCTGCGAGTGCTTGTGCAAAAATGACAGCGCCAACTCCGAAGGAAATCCTCCCGTGAGGACGCGGGCCGTCCGCTCCCATCGCTCCTTCAGATCATCTTTTCCTTCGTCAGCCTGTTCCGCTTCTTTTGTGGCATCGGCAACACGATGGACAAAAGCTTGATCTCCAGTGTCCATCAAATCAAAACACAGCTGCAAGGCCAACAGAAAGTCATCCTCAGATCCCTGAACTAAGCTCGTCAACACCTTGGCTACTGGGGCGGCCTGGCCCAACACTTGGTAGACCAAAATCAAATCATAGGCCGCCGTGGCGTGCTTTGCTTCAAATTGCTTTTGGAGACATTCCGCAATTACAGCCAAGGCTTCTTGTCTAAAGGCTTTGGACTGAACGACTTTGGAACAAGAGCTGAGAGCATATCTCAGCAAGTCCTGACTGGGCCCGCTTGCCACTAAAATATCGCGAACTTTGTCACTCTCCCTCGCTTCTAACGCAATTCCCATGGCGTGATGGAATTTGCCTGTTTCACAGCAGGAAACCAACAGTCGGTGGACCATTGCCTGCAATTGATCCACGGGAAGCCCGACTTCTTCGGCCGACATCATACCCTTATTTTTGCCAGTAATCGAAGACCTGGTGGTCGTGGTGGGTGGTATGACATCTTCTTCATCGGCCAGTAGGCGACGCCGTTCTTGAATGTACGCATCCAAAGCCGCTGCCACGAGACGTTCCACATAGGGATTGGTTTGCGCCTGGGAAACATCAAAATGGCCCTCTCCTGCTTCCAAGGCCAATCGCAATGCCTGTGTGGGTTCTTCCAAATGGAAGAAGACACGCGATGCCACAGCCGCCGCTCGTTGTCGCATCTCTTGCGGTGCATCCGCGTCTTCGGCAATCGCCTCCAAATCAGGTAATGACTCGGCGACTTCGTGCCACAATGTATCCACGCATTCCAAAAGCTTTTTCAGCGCATGGGATTTGAGTGTGGTGTCGCTCTCTTGTAACAAGGCGATCCAACCAGACGCTGTAGCGACTGCGGTGGGTTGGTTGGGATCCATGGTCATCATGGCGGTGGCCATTTTGATCGGTCTACAATAATAATTTTATTAAGTTGTTGCTATGTCAATTGTGCCTGTGCAACGACGACGGTGCTAAAGGTAGAATCGCGACGCTAGCTCTTGCTTCTATAGGCTCGATCCAATTATTTGTCTTGGCTTGTATTCTAGCTCCTCTATCTAAACGTACAGTACAGCTACTGATAGTCTAGCTAGCTAGCTAGTAGATAGTTAGTATCGCATTGAGATGCATGGTCAACAACAACAATCGATGCAGTAACATCAGCACTGTTGCGCGTCGGCCCTTGGCACGCAAGATCGTGTAGGGTTCACTACGAGAGAGTCCAACCACCCGCTCCGTTCGTTGAGTTTCGTAGCAGATCCGCGAAGTCGGAGCTTATGTGCGACTAGCTTTAGACAAAACTTCATGGCAGGCAGCACAGCTGGCCCCCAAGCAGGAAAAGAAAGAGTTATTAGACTATTAGCTAGTAGTAATAGTCTAGTAACAGCTGAGTAGTGAGTAGAAAGATGGTCAAAGGCTGTGAACAACTATCACCATTAATACTAGTAGCAATCAAAGATGGCTGTTGGAATCCAAACAAGCAAATTGTGGACAATCGGTCCACAGTCAGCTCCGCAGCGCTGTGAGCCTGAGGATTGAAGCCCTGTCAAGTCTCAGGTTAATCATAGCAGCAGAACTTTAGTTTTTGAATTTTGCAACAGATGAAAATGGAGACAGACAATGAATTGGAAGCATTGAGAGACACTACTAGCTGGTCCATGAGACATGGTGGACTCCACAGGTTTGACAAAGTGACAGATTGACCATTTGTCATCTGGTGGCCATTGACCAATGGTGACCAGCTTGCACATCCAACAGAAAGTTGGACAAAAGTGGAATCACTAGATCAACAATCACAGTTCGAATGATGCGCCGCAAGAACAAATTGTGAGCGACAAGACATGGTAGAAAGTTAAGTCTTTGAAATAATCTTTAGCAAAAAAATTAAAATCTGACAGTTTGGGCTAAAAATCCTTTTATGTGTGACAATGTTGGAATGTGCTTGAAATTCTGTCATTTTGTCTTTGTGTTCAGTTCTCCGCACCAACTTCTTAGCTCAAATGGATGACAAGTCACTGCTTGCATTTTTGTGTCTGGTGCAAAGAAAATTTCATCAAAACCTATCTTCTTCATTTTTATGAAACCCAAAAGAGGCATTTCCAGTTGCTGGTGCATGAGTCTAGCATAGCTACTAGTATTTGACATGATAGCACCATGAACTGCTGCAGCATCAAAGAGAGCAGTGTGTTTGACTATTTTAGGCTGACCTAAAACAGTCACGGACCAAACCCTCGTCCGTGACTCAGCTCCGGCGATCTGCGCGATCTTATTACAGTGCGAGATTAGTGGTGATTGAGAGTCGGACACGTAGCCGCACGTAGGTTTGTACTGCGCGAATGGTGCGGTGTCCGGCTCTCAATTGATTCCAACTATTATCCTGTCTTAACCCTAACAGCTAGACACTCTTATTCTACTGAGTTAGCAGCATGCTACAAATCAAATAATAGACCTACACCTAATATCAGCACTGTGTCTTCATTTGTGCTATACAAGTAGACCAATTTATATGTTGCCATGCGTCGAATTGCCAGCCTCTGTGTCCTGTAACTGTTGTTGAAGAGCCTGGAGCAATTCAGTTGCTTCTTCTCTGTCCAATTCACTTACATTGTGCCTCACAGCCTTAGCTTTCTGTTTCAGGGCCACCCCCAAAGCAGCATCCTTGAATTTGATTTCACCGTGTAGCAACTGATGCAATCGGTCCTCTTCGTCCTTGGTCCAATCAGTAAGTGGTTCGGGTGGTGGTGCCGAAAGAATTGCTGCGAGTACAACTGCTTTGTTAGCACTTTTGATAGGTTTCTTTACTCTCCACTTGTGCAATAAATCCAAATCAGGCTTCGTGAAATCTTTCATGCGTTCACATGTTGGTTCTCCCTTCTCTTCTATGACTCTCCGGGCTGAAGTTTCGATTGCCAATTGTTTTGATAACTCTTTCTTTCTCTTCTGCAATTTGACAAGCTCCAGCTCACGCTCTGTCTTTGCTCTTGCTGCAAAAAAATCTTCCGAATTGAGATGTTGCCCTTGTGTTGCATAAAACATTTGACCGGACGTCTTGGCATTTTGAATTGCCGTGACACGTTCTTTAGATTGGGGTTCCGTAAAGTTGAATTTCTTCACGGATCGTCTTGGTGCTTTAATGCTCAACTGAGACGAATCATAACCCAACGACGCCAAGAAGGCACACTGCACTTTATTGCACTGCTCAATCTGTAGCAGAGAGTGCGACTCAGGGTCCCAGTCTTCATTCACAGTTCCATCCTCATTCATAATTATCTCATGCCGCAAAGTGCCAGATGACAGTGGTTGTCGCGTCAAGGGCACAGCCCCACATTTGCGCCAGGCACTTAGACAGTTTTGTTCACTGAATGCTTTAGCAAATGGATTGACAAGTTCAACGCCAGTCGTAGCATCCTTTCCACCAAATACGAGCAGAGGAAGATCGTCAACTTTTAGTGTCTTATTCTTTGAGAACCTGCCGGCCGAAAGTACTTCCAAGTTACCACGATAATAAGTCTTAAAAGGGCCATAGTTCTGGTCTGTTTCTTGTGTCAAGCCTGTTGTGTTAGGTACACCCGGCACCAGATGCAATCCCTGCAGTCTTAATGATGCCAGCATAGGCAAGAAAAGCCTGCCGGGGCCACTGTCAACCTTCGCGATGACTCTTTTGCCCGGCTTGTCTTCGATGTCTGGGTAGAGTGGCAATATGTTGACAGTGAAGCACTTCTCAAGTTCAACTGCATTCATGCCTGCCTTCTCGTTCAAACCAAACGTACACGGATGCATCTTGCTCTCTTTGTGACCAAACTTCCCTTGCACATTGTGGCATTGAGTGATGAAGTCTACACTGATCTTCACACGGTGCTCCTCGGTTGCATCGGTCTTCAACTGGAAGTGAGGTGGTAACGCTTCCCCTGCCGCGGTTGAACCACATATGATTGTTGGGCTGTAAGACGATTTACTTGCTTCGGTGCCGCCACCACTAATTCCGTGACAGTAGAAGGCAATTGGTTTACGGCCTCCTCGTTGACCATTTGTATTGTCAAGAGAACCATCAGTCTCGTCTAGATTCAAAATCCGATCCATCTGACCATCAAAGAACACGAGTTCTCCTACTGCATCCTTGTCATCGGGTCCCTTTGTCCGAGCAAAACCGAGATGAACAAGGGTGTTCTTGAACGTGTCAAACCATGCACTTAGATTCGAGTGTGTGGTCCATTGAAGGCGTCGATGCTCTTGTGGATTCTTTTTGTTCACATCAAAGTATGCCGCTGTTTCACTCTTGAGTTTTCTTGTTAAGTCATCCCCAGTTTTCTTGTAACCGGCACGTTTAACCATTTCGTTCACTCGTAAACTCATTTGCTTAACCGTTGATTGAACTTTGCTTTGAGCCTGTTCAAGTTGAAGGTACGAAACAAAAGCAAGTTTCATTGC